>Ga0209382_10004373_pt1 | contig 18928 bp, 9 predicted proteins | sample SoiMetdeltSBSDD5_FD_187599 | JGI IMG/M metagenome (GOLD analysis project Ga0209382, IMG submission 187599) | Bulk soil microbial communities from a Populus tree surrounding site in Tennessee, USA - Soil MetaG P. deltoides SBSDD5 (SPAdes) (version 2) | ecosystem: Environmental > Terrestrial >...
AGAGGGGGAGCCGGTAGCGTCCCCTCCCCTAGCGACGCCGAACATGCGGCCGGGCCACCTCTATTGACGCGAGGGCATAACCTTGATCCAGTTTCGATCGCGGCCGTTGCCGGTGGACAGGAACACCGCATGTGAGTTGCTGTTGCTCCTGCCGGTCAGCGTCCCGTCGGCGGTCTGCCCAATCCAGTCCAGCTCCCCCAGGCCGCCGATCAGATCCCATTCCCGCTGGAAGTACCCGGCGCCCTCGGGACCGACCAGGACCAGCAGCCCATCGCCAGCCGGTGCGACCGAATAGGGCCAGGTCGGATTCTCCTTGATGGCCGTGGTCGGACGGGGTACCCACACATTGTTGAGCAATTGCCAGATAAGAGGCAACCCGGTGGCTTTCACGACCGAGCCGCGCATCTTTCCGGAGCCGCCCCCACCGCTGGAGGGCTCTTGGTCGCCGATGAGCCAGGTGTCCTTGCCGTCGGCGGAGATCACGACTCGCGCGTTAGCGAGTTTCCGGCCGTCCTGCCTGGGAACGCTGACTTCATGTAGGCCCGTGTGGCCGATCTCGCTCACATGTGTGACTGGTTCGCCATCGCGCAAACCAGCCAGCCAGATGCGAGGGCCCGGCGCGTTGGTCAACGTCGTTCCCGCGCCGGCGGGAAGCTCGGACCGCCACGACGCGTCCCTATCTCGGTTCTTGATAAAGCATGGCCCGTCGTAGGCGGGTCCACAGTCTACATAGTACGGTCCGGTGCCGGCTCCGCGCGGGTACTCAGGCGGCAGGTTCCCCTCCTGGTAACGCTGCCGGCGCCACGTCGCCGCGCCGTCACGGGATATGTACCAGGCATCCGGCTCTGACAGCAGCACCAGCGTGGTGGCGTTGGCGACATAGAGCTGCTGATTCTTGGCGACTGGCTGCGGATGGGTACGGCCCTTCCAGCTCCTCCCACCGTCCTCGGTACTAAAGAGCATGGCCTCGCACCACGACGGCCCGCACTTGGTGAACATGCCGTATCCATGCTCAGCCGTGGCGAACTCGATCCATGGCCCCTCGAACCCAGTGGGAACATTGAACGCGTACCGCCGCTCCTCAACCGTCTCGGGTGGGGCGGTGGAGTCCGCCTTAGGTGTCTGTGCATGGGGTGTGCAAGCCCCGAGCAACGCCAACATCAAGACAACCTCGATTGGTCTCACGTTCCAGCCGAGTCAGGAATGAGACACCAGGTTCCCGCGGCGGCCTCGCCGACCTCTGCGGGTCGTCGAGCGGCGTCGCGGACCATGGTCGCGTCGAGCGGCATCATCGCCGCCTGGGCCTTCCCGATCTTCCAGGCGCTGCGTTATGTCAGGGACGTCAAAAGACCTGCCAGCCGGGGATGCAGCCGCAGCGTAACCACCTGGAACGGCCCCAACGTCAGCTCGATTGCGTTGCCCTGGACCGACATCGGGGTGAGGGCATCGATTTCGGCGTTCTCTCGTTCGAGCAGGTCCCGCACGCCAGCCTCGGCGAGGTCGAACGACGCCACCATGCGGGTTCGGGCCCGTCCGCCCAGCGCCTCATACAGCCTCACCACGAGGTCGCCTGTTTGGTCGTCGGCCAGCTTGACGGCCTCGACGACGACCGCGGGATTGCTCACCTCCAGCAGCGGCGCGACCGGCGCGCCTCCGGTGTGATGACGCAGCGGAAGGTTGGCACGGTACCCCTCACGGACAGCGTCGACGATCCCGGCCCCGCACACGAGCGAGTACGAGAAGCGGTGCGAGCCCTGGTCCGTATCCGGATCGGGGTAGCGGGGACCGCGCAGCAGCGAGAGGCGCACGGTCGTCGGCGCCGCGCCCACGGCGTCACCGGGCGGGCGGCGGGTGACATCGTGGCCGTACGTGCCGTCATTGACCAGCGCGACGCCGTATCCGGGCTCCTCGACCTGAATCCACCTATGCGCGCAGATCTCGAACTTGGCCGCGTCCCACGAGGTGTTGCTGTGCGTCGGCCGCTGGAGGTGTCCGAATTGGATTTCACTGCTGGAATGCCCGGCGTGTACGGCGATCGGGAAGGCGACTTTGAGCAGCGTTTCCCGTTCGTGCCAGTCCACTTCGGCCTCGAAACGCACGATCCGCTCCCCGGAGGTGAGCGACACCGTCTGGACGTACGCCGAGTCCCGGTCCTTGCGAGTCACCCGTACCAATGCGCGCCGGCCGCCATCCGTCTCGGTCACGAACTCGACCAGGCCGGTCAGGTCACGGCGCCGGTTGCGGTAGAACTCGTCCAGATCCCAGGCGTCGAACTGGTTTGGCGTGTCCGGATGCAGTTGCAGGACGTTGGCGGCCGAACCGGCGGGGAGCACCTCGCGATCGGCAATCAGGTCGCGAATGGACGATACCGTGCCATCGTCGGCGACATGCACGCGCAGCAGGCCGTTGTCCAGGACGGTCCCGTCCGGCCGCCGTTCGATCGACACATCCGCCATGGGGGTACCGGCCACGCCCACCCCGAGAGCCGGCACACCGCCGTACTCGTGCGGCGTGGCGTTCGCGGCCAGGGCGATGGTGCCCGGACCGGTCAGCGCGGCCAGTGCCGAGTCGATGATCGCTTCCAGCCGCTTCGCCAGCTCCGCGTAGACGCGGCGGGCGTCGCGGTGCACCCAGGCGATGGAGCTGCCGGGCAGGATGTCGTGGAACTGCATCAACAGCGCCTCTTGCCAGATGCGGTCGAGCTCCTCGTATGGATAGGGGTAACCGGCGCGCAAGCTCGCCGTCGTGGCCCACAGTTCGGCTTCCCGTAGCAGGTGCTCGGTCCTGCGGTTGCCCCGCTTCATGGCGGACTGGCTGGTGTACGTACCACGGTGGTATTCGAGGTACATCTCGCCGCTCCACACGGGCGCATCGGGGTACTCCTGCTCCGTGAGGGCGAAGAACTCAGCCGGGGTCTGGATGGAGACTCGCGGTGATCCCTCGATGTTGGCCACCCTGCGCGCGGTCTCGAGCATCTCGCGGGTCGGGCCGCCGCCACCGTCGCCGTAACCGAAGGGCAGCAGTGAGCGGGTGGACCGCCCGTGCTCGGCGAAGTTGCGCACGCCGCGGGCCAGCTCGCCTCCGGACAGCTCCGAGCTGTAGGTATCCGCCGGGGGGAAGTGGGTGAAGACGCGGCTTCCATCTATACCCTCCCACCAGAAGGTGTGGTGCGGGAAGGTGTTGGTCTGGTTCCACGACATCTTCTGGCTCAGGAACCAGCGGAATCCCGCCAGCCTGGCGAGCTGCGGCAGGGCGGCCGAGTAGCCGAACGAGTCGGGCAGCCACACCTCCCTGGGCTCGACGCCGAACTCCGCCGCGAAGAACCGCTTGCCCTGGGTGAACTGCCGCACCATGGCCTCGCCACCGGGCATGTTGGTGTCTGACTCCACCCACATCCCGCCGACCGGGACGAACTGTCCGACCGCCACCTTTTCGGCGACGCGCCGGTACACCTGCGGATGGTGCTCCCGCATCCACGCATACTGCTGCGCGGAGGAGCAGGCGAAGACGAGGTCCGGATATTCGTCGGCCAGCGCCACGACGTTGGAGAAGGTCCGGGAGCACTTACGGATGGTCTCGCGGATCGGCCACAACCAGGCGGAGTCGATGTGGGCATGGCCTACCGCTGTGATCCGGTGCGCGCTGGGCACGGCGGGCAGGGCGAGCGCGCCGGCAAGGCGGGCGCGCGCCGCGGACGCCGTGCCGGCCACGTCCGAGAGGTCGAGTTCGTCGAGCATCAGCTCCAGCGCCCGGCGGATCTCGTGCCGGCGTGGATCGGTCTCAGCCAGGGTTTCGGCCAGCTCGTGCAGCACGCGTACATCCAGAGTGAGCGCGAAGACCTCCTCGTCCAGCACCGCCAGTTCCGCTCGCTGCAGGCGGTAGAGCGGGACGTCGGGGGCCGTGTCGGGATCACCCAGGGCCGAGACGCTGCCGTTGAATCTCGGGTTCGCCGCGGCCTCCACGTACACGTCGACCGGCTCGCCGCCTACGGCTGACCGCGCGATAGGCACGTAAGCGGTCCGTGGCTCGATGCCTTTGATGGGTGTCCCGTCAGCCGTGTAGGCGAGCCCTTCGGAGCGGAACCCTGGCCCCAGCGCCCCCTCGAAGCCGAGATCGATGAGCAGTTCCACGCGGCCGCCCCGCATGCCGTCGGGTACCTCGCCGGTGAAGCGGAACCACGTGGTGCGCCAAGGCGATCCCCATGCCTGCCCAACCTCGAACGGCGCATACTCCATGGCCATCGCTTCGGCCGCGGGCACGGGCTCGCCGGGCAGGTGCACCGCCGTCACATGTACAGGTTCGATGTCCCGGTAGATCGCTGGAAGAAGTCGTTCGTTGAGCGCGCGCTCAATCCGTTGCGCCAAATTGGACAGCTGCCTGTGCATCGGGGCTCCGAAGGAAAGTGGCCGGGAAAAGTGCTTAGCCGAAACCGATCTCTGGAATCGTGCCCACGACGCAACCACACGGTTGCCGAAGAGGTCAACCCCGCTTTCGGGTACCACATCATGTTTCTTGGTGTTGTGGCTGCGAGGCGAGTTGGAGTTGCAGGCCGGGCCCTGGCCCAAATGCCCCGCTGTCCGGTAACTTGGGCGGAATTTATGGCATCGATTCCAGATAGCAGGAACCCAGAGAGCCGGAAAGTATGTATGTGCCATGACCGAGGTGATGTCCCCCACGGTCTGGGTGAGCCCGATTAATCAAAGGGTGGAGTCCTCACGGCGCAAGACCACATCTACAACGCCGTGCCCGCTTAGCATCACCGATTCGCCTCCCGACACACCTGTGCCGTCCCACGCGACGGTCGCTTTCACCGGCGCCCGTGTCACGTTACGCAGACGGACCCGCACCGCGGCCGCGTCCACGGGACGGACCTCGCACAGCAGGCGGTCGGCCGGCTCGATGCGAAGGCCGCTAGCTCCGAGGAGGGCAACAGGTCCCGCGTACTGCTTAGCCTGCAATGGCTCAAGCAGGTCACGGCCGTAGACACGGACCTGCTCGCGGGTCACCGCCGCATCCATCGGGGCAAAGCGGTAGCGGTAGCGCCGCGTCCCATCCTGCTGCGCCTGAAAGTTCGTGAAATGCAGATTGTTCATGAGCCAGCTGTTCACATGCCCGCCGGCCGCCCTCAGGTGGCGAGCCCATGAACCCGTGTGCAAGCCGCCGACCTGCACCAGGGGGGCATCGAAGCTGCCCCACAGGATGCCGTGAGCCGGGCCCGTCACGCCAACGGCATGCTGTATCGAGTACCAGTCCTTGCTGGTGTCCGGCAGTTGCTCAGTCTCGGCCGCATAAACGGCTCCAGCGGTTTCAAGAAGGAATTCCGGATCTTCTACCTTGAACGGGAACGCCACGAAGACGCTTTCCGGTCCCAACCACGGCGGCTTGACGATGTCGACGTCCAGATCGATGACTTCGACATCCCGATAGAGGGTCAGTGTCGTGGTCGCCTCCGGCAGGCCCGGTGGTACCGAACGCCAAGTGATCGTCACCAGCTCCTCCGACTCGGCGATCTCGGGCTCGCTGTCTCCGGCAGCCACCAGCCGTGCGAACTCCGGCCCGGGAAAGTCGGGGTGGAAGTCCTTGGGACTGCCCACCACCATCGGATGCCGGCTGCCGTCCGGAACCCGCTCGACGATGATCGATCCGATTCCGTGCACGACAGTCTCGTCGACAAGTTCCCGATTGCTGCGCTGGTCCACCAGCGACACGATGCCGCCACGAGCGGGGTCGACGACGGCCCGGTACGAGCCCTTGACGATTTCGCGTCCGGCCCGCTCGTCAAGCGGCCCGGGTAGCGGCTGGAGGGCCACGCCGAAGGCCGGTGCCCGCACCACGGCGCGAACTCGGCGCGCACCGTCGACCTCGACCGAGACCGGTTCCGTCCGGGCGCGCCCAGTCGGGTTCACCACGAGGAGCTGACCGCTTGTGTCCGCGTGCCCCCGCACGTACCGACCGCTGGCGGCCAGCCGGAACATGCCCTCGATAGCCAGGTCACGGGCCAGATCGAAAGCACTATACGCCGACGCGGCTTTCGCGTTCCAATGCGAGTGGCTGAATGTCGAATGAGGTTTGGAATAGGTCTCCCAGGAGCCCCACGTGTGCTCGGCGAACAACAGCAGGTCCTCGTCAACCTGGTCGAGGTCGGCGAGCACCTCCCGCGGGGAACGCAGCCGTACCGGGCCACGACGGTAGCCGATGACGTGGGCAAGAGCTGGTTCGCCGTCTCCGCGCAGCAAGGTCAGTCCCAGGGTCGTCTGGGCGGCACGCGCGAACGAACGAGCCTCTCGGTAGACGGCGACCTCCCTGGCCGTCGATCCGTGCCCGTGCGACCACCAGTCGGACCACTCCCCTCGCACCACCGGGACGTCTGCGAGCGTCGCCTGGTGCTCAAGCAGATCGAGAGCCTCGTCGATGGTCGCGGTCCGCATCGGCGGGCCGGCGCGCACGGCGTTCCAGTGCCGGACGACATCGAGAAACAAGGACGTGGGCCAACGGTTGTCATTGGCGGCATGGACAACAGCGACGTCGTAGGGATAGTCGGCACGTTCCTCGAGACGCTCGACGAAGGAGGCTATGTGCCGTTGGGCGGAAAGCACGTCGCCATCGATGATGCCCCACTCCTCGCCGACACCGTAATGCGTCGACAGCCAGACGAAGATCCTGGAGCCGCTTGGCCCTTCCCACCAGAAACCCGTCGGCTGCTCGTACGGTGCGCGCCCGTGATCCGGGTTCAGGGCCATCACCAGCCTGGACATCCCGGCGCGTCGCATACCCTCGACCGCGCCCCACGCGATCCCGTTCACGTCGCCGTGCTGTTGGGTGCGGATCGCAAGCCCGGCGGCCCGCAGCTTGCCGATCGCGTCGTACGCGGCATCGACCTCCACGTCCGATGGCAACTGGGTCATGTTGAGGTAGCCGCCGGTCACGGCGATACGGCCCTCGTCGGCGAAGCGGCGTAGCTTCGCCACCTCCGATACGTCCGCGCCGGCGAGGAAGCGCAGCACCGGGCGGGCAACCTCGAACGTCCAACGGAACTGATCGGCCCCCGGCGCGGCGTGGACCTCGCTGAGCCGCAGCACTTCACCCACGATCTGACGATGCAGACGATCCACGATGCGTGGGCTGTTCGTATAGCCGACGTCGTGGTGGGTATGCGCGACCAGCAGGATCTGTCGGATGGCCATGTGTCCTCGCCTCAGCCTCGCCAGGGGTCCGGGCAACCCGGACCCCTACCCGATTAACTCGGTTATGTAATTCGTCGTGCGTAAAACGGTCGTGCGTTAGTCGTCGTCGCTGTCGCCGGCGGCGTCGAACCAGTTCAGCGCGCGACGCCACGCCTCGGTCGCGGCGTGCGGGTTGAAGCGAGCGCCGGTGTCGTTGAAGAAGGCGTGATTGGCCTCGGCGAAGACGAGCAGCTCGTACCTGAGTCCTTCCGCCTCGAGCGCAGCCTTGGCTGCGGGCAGGGTGTCGGTGACGCGGGTGTCGAGTCCACCGTAGACCCCGAGCACCGCGGCGCGAGAGCCCTTGAAACTGGCGCCCTCCGGGAACGGTCCGTAGAACGGAGCGCCTGCGGCCAAGCGCGGTTCGTTGGAGGTGAGCAAGCGCCATACCATGGCACCGCCAAAGCAGAACCCTATCGCGGCCAGCTTCTTGCCGCGGACGCGACGCCGCAGCTCGGTCAGGCTGGCCTTCATGTCGGCGACGTGGCGTTCCGGCGGGATCTGTGCGAGCGCGGCGGCCACCTCGGCCTCGCCCGGGAACGCCCCGGTGCCGCCCTCCTCGGACAGGAGGTCCAGCGCCAGCGCGGAGTACCCGCTGGCGGCGATCCGACCGGCGACCGTGCGGATGTGCTCGTTCAGCCCGCGGTTCTCATGGATGACCAGAACGCCGCCACGGGGCTCGGCCGCCGGTGCCCAAGCGGCCATCAGCGGCACGCGGGGTCCCGCGAACGTGATCGACTCGCGGGGGACGGGCGCCCACACGGTCTGCGACCCGCCATGCCCGCCGTCCTGATCCGAGTTCTCCGAGCCCGACGCTGCCGCCGCCTCCCCTGCCGCGAACGTGGCCAGCAGCCCGGTCGCCGCAGCACCGGTCACGCCCAGCAGGCCCAGGCGCCGTATCGCTTCCCTTCGGTTGATGATGCCGTCAGCGAGATCCTCCGCAACTTCCTCGGCGAGGTACCGCTGCATCTCATTCATGGTTCCTCCCAGGACATTCCAAGCGGCGCGGTCGACGACCGGCGCCATAGCATCCCAGAAAGCATAGAGCGGGCTTCGACTCCCGGGCGAGCCGTGCCAGATGCGGTTAATGCCAGGATGATGCCGTGGCGGCGTTCCCGCTCGGGCAGGTCTGGGCCGTGGCGCGCCATGAGTAGGTGATCTCGACCTGCCGCGGTGGTTGGGCGCCGGGCACACCGACGACGCGGGTCCAGGTACCACGACGCATGGGTTGCTCCCTCCGGGGTCGTCACCCTCCAGGATGGAACCCGCGCGCAACGACCGCCGCCGATCCGGCCGGACGATGCCGCAAACCTCAGATGCCGCAACCTCATCTGCCCCAGCCGGATAATGTCAACAGGGTTTTCCCTGATGAACTCAGAGCCGGCAGGGCGTACGGTACGTCCAAACGCACGCACCGACGCCCGGTTGGAGGTCATCATGTACGCGAAGCTTGCGGTCGGAGGGGTCTGCGGACTCGCGTGGGCGACCGGTCTGCGCGGCCTGATGGCCCAGGTGGCCGGGCAGGAATCCACCGTGAGCTGGATATTCACCTTCGGGTTCATCCTGTTTCCAGGCGTGCTTGTGGGCGTTCTGCTGGGCTGGGCTGAGCATCTGCGCACAACGGGAGGCCGGCGGGGATGGCGTTGGCTGGCGCTGTCACCATTCCTCTTCGCGATCTTCAACCCCTCTGCCGTGGGCGTGGCGCTGCTGAGCACCGCCGGTGGTTATGCGGTTTCACGACGTGGTCCATTGTGGGCACGCATCGCGTCCGGCCTCTTCGCGATGGCCGTGATCCCGCTCTGGGCCCTGATCGCGGAGGCCGCCGGCGGTCCGCGGATCGCACTGGACACGCCGCGCGGCGCCTGGATCGCCGTCTACCTCTACTCCTTCCTCGCCGTGCTGGCGCTCGCATGCGCCATCCCGTACCGCGCGGTCGTCTCACAGTCCGGATCGCCCACGCCCGAATACGTCGATCTGGCCTTGCGCGAGGGTGACGAGATTCCGTCCGCGTGACAGCGCCACGGGCAAAACGCGAACTCATCGAGTGAGCCGTGCGCAGCTTGATGCTCACCCCGCCAGGAGCACCGCGGGCGTCGCCTCCCCATAGCGAGAAATAGCCAGCGCGGTGCTGGCGACATATACCGACGATCGATACTGTGGGTCCATGGCGCTGCAGGAACCTACCTTCTACATCCTCACCGCGCTGGCCGAGCAGCCGCTGCATGGATACGGCGTGATGCAGGCGGTGGCCGAGCTTTCCGGCGGGAGGATCAACCTGCGAGCGGGCACGCTCTACACCGCGCTGGACCGTCTGACCGGCGAAGGGCTGCTGACGCTCGACCGCGAAGAGGCGGTCGATGGGCGGCTGCGCCGCTACTACCGGCTCACCGGCGACGGCGCCTCGGACCTGGCCAAGGAGGTCGAACGGATGCGGGCCGCAGCCACGATCGCGGCGGCCCGGCTGCGCAAGTTCGGCGCGATCCAGCCCGCTCAATCCACGATCGCCTAGGCCACCGCGATGAACGACAGCGTGCGCTCCCCCGCCGCATTCCGCCGTCTGCTTTGGACCTACCCGCGCTGGTGCCGGCGCGAGCGGGCCAGGCGGCCATGGTGGTTGCGACCGCCGGCACTTCGGCCACTGTGGTTTCGCCTGCTTGCGGTTGGCTGAAGGGGTCAGCAGACCCTGGGATTGTGTGACATACTCGCAGCCCCACAGATTTTGCCAGGAAGGCCTTCACGATGTCGCAGCCACCCAGCGGTGCAGTACATAAGGGCGATCGCTGGGCCGCGTTTCGCGGGCTCAGCTGGTGGCAGCTCGTGCTATCGCTATTACCCCTGGCCCTTATCGGGCTGGGTGGCCTCATCGGTGGTGCCGTCGGTGGCGCGGCCGCCTGGGCGAACCTGAAGGTGGCGCGGTTGACATTGCACCCGGCCGTAAAGGCGCTAATCATGATCGCGATCGTTCGGGGCTGCCTACCTTGTCTGGTCCGTAATCGCTGTTGCGGTTACGTCGATGCTTGCCCGGTAGGTTCACGCTATTGGCACCATGGCGGCAAAGACCCCTTGCCGCCTGTTGGTCCAGCGCAACATCTCCAGCCCCGACGATCTGATCACGCTTTCTCAATCAGCGCGTCTTCGTCGGACACGGGTGACCGAGTCCGGATTGGAACCGCGACAGTACACAGAGGATCTCAGCTGGCACATAGTGCCGAACGTCCGCTTCTGCTTGATGAGAGTGCGTTGCGCTGGTTGTCGGGGAGAATGATGGCGGCATGGGCATGAAGTGTCTCGAACCGATCGCGGACGTGTCGGCGGGCGACTGGATCGCCGAGGCGCTGCCGGGCCTGCTCGGGACGGTCGCTTCAGTGGTGCCGCGGGGCTTCGCCGCCTATGCCCGCGTCCTGCACCCGGTCGAGTTCCACGACGGCCGAGGGTCGCTGACATGGACACAGGTATGCCAACTCACCGGACGCATCCCGCATGCCCTCGTGCAATGGGCCGCCATCACCAACCCCACCGCTGAGGCCGCCCTGAAGGCCTCGTCCGATGGGTTGAACGACTGCGATGTGCGGGTGGGCAGCCTCGCCCCGGCCACGCTCAGCGCCCTGATCGACGTCCTGGCCCCGGCCACCGGCGAGCAGGATTGTTTCCACGCGCTGTGGGAGGGATGGGGCTGGGTCGACGGTCTCGGCGTACAGATCTTTTCCGCCCGGGACGACGGTCGTGTCACGCCAGAACCCACACCCGCACCCGGCGTGCCCCCTCAAGTATGGGCGCTACCACGCCTGCGCCTACCCGGCCGTGACTATCTGCTGTTTCGCGGGCCGCTGCAGGCGGCGCTGAACATGGGCTGGCTAGCAACTCCCGGATGGTTCCAGCCGCAATCACCCAGCCTGCTGTGGCCGGCCGACCATTCGTGGTGCGTCGGCACGGAAATCGACTTCGATTCCACCCTCGTAGGCGGATCCGCTGACCTCATCAGTGCCGTGCTCACCGCGCATGGCCTGGATGCATGGACTGTGGATCCCGACGACGACCTCACCACCTTCGCCGACCTTCTCAATCCCTCGACCTGAGCCGCAAGATCGGAGGGGACCGCGCCGCCGTCGCGGCCGAGCGCCCGCAGCAACTGGCCAAGCACATCACTGGGCGGTTGCGGCAGTCATCGACGCGCCGCAAAATGCAGCACCATCCCGACCCGTCGTGGACCTGTCCAATGAGCCCGAGATCGTGCGCCGCGGCGCCGGCGACCCGAAACTCTTCGAGTGATAGCCATCCGTCAAGCTGAGCTTGACCCCGACGGTATGGTCCTAGCCCGGTTTCCGGCGCTAGAGGACGAGGGTATGTCGCTGAAGCACGAATGCTTTGCTGGGCGTCGGGACAAGCCGACGCCCAGCAAAGTGAAGGAGAATTTACCTTGGGCGGTTACCTCGGTGGTGCGGGAAGTGAGGCGGCGGTGAAAGCCGGGCCGTGCTCGGCGGACGCGGCCCTCATGGCGCTGAATCCGCTGAACCCGGTGTCCACTGTGTACATGCGGCTCTGCTGATCGGATGTGCGGAACAGGAATGCCCAGCGCAGCGCCGACCCGTCGTTGTAGGACAGGATGGTGGGATCGGTGGCCGCGCTGTCCACGCCCTGTAGCACCGGTACCCAGTCGCGCCAGAGCCCGCTGCCCTGTGTGGTTTCTCCGGTGCTGAAGACCGCGCCACCCGCTCCGCGTACCACGACCTCGGTGCGGCCGCTGAGCGGGCTGAGCACGGCGGCGGGTGAACCGACGGCGATCCCCGCCGGACCAACCGGCGACCATGACTGCGGCCAGGCCAGCGCGCCGTCCTGCTCCTTGGTCATCACGGTGCCGTTGGCCGCGCGGGCGAACACGCGCATCCGGTAACCCGGGTAGACCACCGCCGCCGGGGTTCCGGTGAGCCCGGTCCCGCCCAGCGACGTCCACGCCGACACCGTCCCCGACGGGGACAGCTTTGCGGTCTTCATCGTGCCCGCGCCGTCGATGACGAACAGGTGCAGTCCGTCGCGCCCGGCCACGGCGGTCGGCAGGGCGGAAACCCCGGTCACACCAAGGCTTGTCCACGCCCGGTACGGACCGGACACGCTCGGTTGCGATATGTACCACAAGCCGCCCGCGGAATCGAGCGCCAGCACCACCACACTGCCGTCGGTCTGCGTGGCGACGGTCACGGCCGAGGCCATCGTCCCGCCCTGGTTGATCCAGTCGGTCCAGGTCGAGGCGGCCTTGGCGGTCTGCGCCCGTGCCCAGACATCACCGGACAGGTGCAGCCCGCTGACTTGCAACCGGCCGTCGGACTGCTCGATCAGGGCGGGTGGCCCGGTGAAGCCTTCGTTGCCGGAGATGACGGTCCACTGCACCGAGCCGATGTTCGCGGGATCCGCCTGGTAGCCGGAGACGATCCGGCCGATGTTGTCGACGTAGGCATAGGCGAGCCCGCCTACCAGGGCACCCGCGGCAGGCGCCGCCTGCACCGCAACCGTTGGCGTGTAAGGCGTTACGGGCCGGACAGGGTGTGAGTCGGGCACGGTTGTCCAGCCGGTCCAGCCGAAATAGCCGTTCCAGGTCCGCTGCATCAGGTTGCCGCCGGTGGTGAAGGCGAAGACGTCGTTGTGCCCGGCGTCCCATGCAGCGGCCGCGTGTGCGGTGATGAGCCCGCCGCCGAGGCCCGTCCACCCACCCCACTGGCCGAAGCCGTAGACCCGTTCGACAAGCTGGCTGACGTCGCGGACGTAGACGGTTATGAAGCCGGGGCTGCCCGAGATGGCCGCAGGCGACGAGGTGATATAGCCTCCCAGGTCGCCCCATGCCGACCAGCCGCCGGCCCAGTACAAATGCCAGAGCGAGTTGTTGAGGCCCCGCACGAAAATGTCGAGCCGGTTGGGGCCCCAGGAGACCGCCGTCGGCGACGCGTTGGTGATGCCGCCGAGCGGCCACCAGCCGGTCCAGCTGCCGGAGTTCCATGACTTCTGATAGACGCCGTTGTCACCGCCGCGCACCACGAGGTCGAGCCGGTCCGAGGACCATGACGCCGCTGCCGGCTCACCGACGATGAAGCCGCCGAGGCTCTCCCACGTCGACCAGGTGCCGTTGACGTACGCACGATGCTGCACATCGCCGCTGACGCCACGGGCGAAGACGTCGAGATGACCGGCGGCACGGGAGACCACCGCGGGACCGGACGTGATCGCTCCGCCCAGGCTCGCCCAGCTCGACCAGCGTCCGTTGAAGACCTTGTGCTTGAGCGTGCCGTCCGTGCCGCGGGCGAACACGTCGATCCGGTTCGGCTGCCACGACTCCACGGCGACGGGCACCGTCGAGTCGATGGACGCGTCCGCCGCGCTCGCCGCGGTGGGCGGTAAAAGGCCAAGCGCCAGCAGGGTCGGCAGAAGCAACAGGAATCTGGCTTTCATCTAACCTCTCCAGTCTTGTCTGTATGAGATCTAGAACCAATCCCAGCGGTCGGGGTCGCTCCCTCTGACAACCGGTTCAACCAACCGCTTCCACTTGGGCAGGGTCGATGGGATGTAGGGCAGGTCAGGCGGGTAGATAGCTTTGTCGCCGATGATGGCTTCGGTCTGGAAGTCGGAGTTCAGCGGCCCGCTGTCGCGCCGCATCATGTCGTCGATGTTGGTGGGGATCCAGTCGTCATCGCCGGCGGCCGGCGGACGGCCACCGCCACCGGGCGGGCGCGAACCGCTGCCACCGGACGAGGGCGTGCCGGTTTCCGGGGTGCCGCGGCGCCCTTTGCCCCGGGCGCTGAAGGCGCCAAGGACACCACCGACAGCCGTGTCCTGAGCCACCAGACCGGCATCCACGCGGCCGGACTCCAGGTACTGGGAGGCCGCCGACGAGGCACCCGACGACGCGGCGCCGGACACGATCGCCGCGGTCACCCCGCTGCCCGTGCCACCGGTGGCGACGAAGACCACGCCGCCGACGGCACCTGCGGCGCCGCCGCGCGCCGCGCAACCCGCGATCGAGCGCCCTGGCGGGCAGGAAAGCGCGCTCGTCACCGCCGAGCCGGCGGCGAACCCGGCGACAACGCATGCCGCCGAGCCGGCTCCGCCGGTTATCACGAGGCAGCCGGCGGTAGTGAGCGCACCGGCCGCGATACCCGCGACGATCGGCATCGCCGCCTGGGCGAACTGGGACACCGCCGAGGCCGCGTTGGACACCGCCTCGACGACGGTGCCGGCAGCCTCGACCGCCCGCTGGTACACCACTTGCACAGCCTGGGTGGCGTCGTGCACCACGTCTCGCACAGTGGACACCACCGCCGCGGGCAGATGCGCCGCCGCGGAGACGACGCTCCGCGCCGCCGAGTAGACCGGCCGGAGTGCCGCCGCGATCGTCGGTAGCGGGTTGTGCTCGACAACCCAGCGCACCGCGCTCTGCGCGGCGCTGGTCACGCGCCGGGCAGCGGCGACAGCCGTGTTCCTGATGTCTCGGGCGCGATCTCTGGCCCAGCTGATGGCGCTGTTCGCCGCGCCGCGGATGGCACGGATTCCGGACTCCACCCGGTCGCGGACCCAGTTGTATGCCGAGTTCAACCGGTCGTTGACCCACCTGATGGCGGCGCGGCCACGGTCGTAGATCCACCGCGCCGCGTCGGTGAATCTGTTCGCCGCCCACCTGGCCGCTGACCACGCGTGATGCGCGGCGCTTCGGATGCCACTCCAGGCGTTCGAGACGGCCGACCGAACTACGTTGGCCACGCCGGACAGGCCGCGCCGTGCGGTCCGGACGACGGACCGCCCGGCGTCCGAGACCGCGTCCACTGCCCGTTCGCAGATCCCGCAGCTGATCTTCGGCCAGTTGCCGTCCGGGTCGGTGTGGCCCAGCGGATCACCCGCGCCGTAGGTGTACGGGTTGGCAAGGATCGACGGGCCCGAACGGTAGGTGGCCGCGTCCCGTGAGAGGAACGTGCCGCTGCCCGGGTCGTACCAGCGGGCACCCATGTTGACCATGCCGGTGTCCGGGTCGGTGTAGTCACCCTGGAAACCGAGGCCGGTCTGCATGCCCCCGGCCTGCGCGAGGACCTGGCCGAACGGCGAGTACGCCTGCGAACCGTCCAATCCGGACAGTGTGGTGTTCGCCGCGTCGAACGCCGCCACCAGGTCGTCGTGCTCGTCGGAGAGGACAAGCAGGCGCTGTGTGCCCTGCGACAGTGCGAGCAGCTCGCCCTCCGGCCCGCGGGCGTAGGTGCGGGTGCCGTCTGACACCGGATCGTCGCCGCGGCCCGCGTACGCGAACCCGGTTGCGCCGCGGGTGGCGAGCCGGTTCTGGCCGTCGTAGGCGTAGGTCTGACCGTCGCCTGAGACCAGCCGGTCGAAGGCGTCGAAGGAGTACTGCTCCGTCTCGCCAGAACCGGTGCGCGACACCAGGGTGCCGCGTGCCGTGTAGGTGTAGGTGAATCCGCCGCCGGTCAGCAGGCGGTCGCGGGCGTCGTAGGTGGCGGTCTCCGCGCCGCTGCGCGTGCGGTTGCCCGCGTCGTCCCACTCGTACGCCACCGTGTTGGCCCCCACGGTCCAGGACGTCAACCGGCCGGCGAAGTCGTAGCCGTAGGTGTTGTCGGCCGCCCCGGCGGTGCCGGTGGTCACCTTGCGCACCATCCGGTCGTCGGCGTCGAACGTGTACACCACCGAGGAAACCGTTGCTCCACCGGCGTTTTGCAGCGCGTCCGAGGTGAGCCTGCCGAAGTCGTCGTAACCGTAGGTGCGTACCCGTCCGGACCCGTAGTCGACGGTCCGCACGCGCCCGGCACCGTCGTAGGAGACCTGTTCGGTGACCCCGGTGATGGCATCGGTCATCGTGGCCAGGCGGCTCCTGTCGTAGGTGAACCGCGAGGTTCCGGCCCTGTCGGTCCTTGTGATGACGTTGCCATCGGTGTCGTACTCGAATGTGGCGTTGCCCGACGGGCCGGTCGCGGTGAGCGTCTGGCCGCGGTCGTTGTAGGTGTACGTGTCCGTGCCTCCGGCCGCGTTCGCCGTCAGCATCCGCCCGGACAGGTCGTAGGTGAACCGGCGTTCGGTCGTGCCGACACCGCCGCCGGTCTCCAGGGTGAGCCGCCCGGCGGCGTTGAACGTACGGTTGCGGGTCAGGTTGCCCGGTATCACGAGCTTCACCGCCTGGCCGGCCGCGTCGTAGCTGGCGGTCCACGTGCGGTCCGCGACGGCGGGGTGCGCCGCCGTCGCCGGTACGATCACCGACTCCGGCCGGTTCAGGCTGTTGTAGGTGTAGATGGTGGCGTTGCCGCGCCCGTCGGTGTAACGGGTGCGGTTGCCCGCCCCGTCGTAGCCAAACGTGGTCGTGATGCTCCTCTCCGCCGACACCGGTTCGACCTGACGCACCAGCCGATCCAGCGCGTCATGGGTGTAGGAGGTCGTCCGGCCGAACGCGTCGGTGGACGACTGCAGGTTGCCGTCCGGGTCGTAGGCGTAGGTGACCGTGCGCAGCGTCGCACCGGCCGGGGAGAGGTCCGACCGGCTGGTGAGCCGGCCGAGCTGGTCGTAGTCCATGCGGTCGGTGCGGCCCAGCCCGTCGCTCATGCGCACCTGCCGCCCGGCGTAGTCGTAGCCGTACTGCGTGACAACGCCCCGCGGGTCGGTGCTTCGGGTGATCGAGCCCGCCGCGTCATAGGCCATCGTCGACACCGCGCCGCTGGGCGAGGTGCGCCGCACAACGTTGCCCGCGTCGTCGTAGGCGTAGCGGGTGGTGAGGTTGGCGGCGACCGGGCGCCGCTCCACCGTGGTCTGCGTGACCATCCGGTCGAGGTCGTCGTAGGTGGTCTCCACCCGGGCCCCGGTCGGGTCGGTCACCGACAGCACCTCGCCGGTGCGGGTGTAGGTGTAACTCCACACCGCCCGCTCCTCGTTGGTGACTCCCGGCTCGTCGCGCGTCACCATCCTGTTTAGACGGTCATAGGTGTACCGCGTGGCATTGCCGAGCTGGTCGGTCACCTCGACGACGTTGCCGAGCCCGTCCAGGCGCTGGGAACTCGACGGCGTCATGGTGGTCACGGTGCCGGGCGGGGTGTACGCCGCGCCCGTGCTGCGCACCAGCCGGCCCATGCGGTCGAACGAGGTACGGCCGGGGCGGCCCAGATCGTCCAATGTGTTCACCGCGTGGCCGAACGTGTCGTACCCGGCCTTGGCCACCGGCCGCAGCACCTGCGCGGCGCCGCCGTCGCGCTCGACCGACACCAGCGGCGCCGTGATCGAGGTCTGCTGGCCGCGCTCGTCGTAGGTGTAGGTGGTCGTGTACGGGACCGGGTCAGCGCCGGTGACATTGCCTCGCGGGTCGGTGCTGCCGGTCCGCAGGCCGCGCTGGTCGTAGTGGTGGGTGGTGACCAGCGCGCTGGTGCCCGTGCCGATTGTCTCCTTGCGCATGTTGCCGGACAGGTCGTACTCGTAGCTCACCACCGCCGCGGTGGTGGGCACCGGCCAGGTGACATTGGAGGCGTTGCCGGACCTGGTGACGGTGGTGACGTTGCCGGCGAAGTCATAGGTGAAGGCGGTACGGCGGTTGAGGCCGCCCGGGTTGACCGTGGTGCTGGCGATCTGGCCGGCCCGGGTGATGGTGTGCTCGGTGACCTGCGTGCCGTTGCCGGCCACCACGCGTGTCAGGTTGCCCGCGCCGTCGTAGGTCTTGGACTCCAGGACGAAGTCACGTGTGGTGCCGTCGGGGTTGCGGAAACCCTTGAGCGTGATGGTGGACATCAAGTCGTCGAGGTAATAGCCGTATTCGACGCGGTGGCCCATCGCGTCGGTGTGGCGGACCATGCGGCCGGCGAGGTCGTAGGCGTAGGAGTCGAGGACGATGTAGCCGTTGGTCTGCGGGCCGGAGTCGCCTGTCCAGTCGCGAAGCCGCACCTCGGAGACGGCGTTGCGGGCGGTGTACGCGTACCGGTAGTCGTTGCCGTTGGCGTCCACCTTGCGCACCTGGTTGCCGAACTTGTCGTACTCGAACGTGGTGGCGTGCCCCTCGGCGTCGGTGACCTGCCGCACGCGGCCGAAGTCGTCGTACTGGTAGGCGGTTACCCGCGCCGGGTCGGCGCCGAGCAGATCGCGGACGGTGACCGAGGAAAGGTTGCCATCATCGTCGTAGACGTGCTCGGTGGAGCGCTGATGCCGGTCCCCGGTGACCGCGTCTGTGGTCGCCGGTTCCAGGGTCGCGATCAGGCGCGAGGACGAGTCGTACTGGAAGGTGGTGGTGACGCCGGACGGGAACGTGTCCGAGATCTCGGTCTCGGAAGCCTTGCGCCCCAACGCATCGTAGGTGAAGTTGACGACCAGCCCGGAGGGCTCGGTCACGCGGGCACGATCCCCGTTGGCGTAGTACGCGTACCGGGTGACGGCGCCGCGCGGATCGGTGGTGGTGGCAACGAGCGCTGGCGGTGTCGCACCACCGCCGACCGCGGGTTCGGTGCCGGAGGTGTAGGTGTGCCGCACGATGGCGCCGTCCGGATTGGTCTGCGTCAGCAGCTCGCCGGTGGGAGTGTAGGTGAAACTGGTGCGGTAGGTGTTGTCGGTGGCGCTTGCCGACCTGTATGTGCGGGCCATCGCGGCCGGCTGGATCGTGGACCCGGCGATCTACCTGTGAGCCCGGCGGCGACCCACGAGGAGTACTCACACGACGTCCTGGTGATCGGGGCGGGCGGCGCCGGCCTGCGGGCGGCGAT
>Ga0209382_10004374_pt1 | contig 18927 bp, 38 predicted proteins | sample SoiMetdeltSBSDD5_FD_187599 | JGI IMG/M metagenome (GOLD analysis project Ga0209382, IMG submission 187599) | Bulk soil microbial communities from a Populus tree surrounding site in Tennessee, USA - Soil MetaG P. deltoides SBSDD5 (SPAdes) (version 2) | ecosystem: Environmental > Terrestrial >...
ATAATTTGTTGTTTGTTTTTGAGTTGTTGGTTTTTGGGCTATAACCCACAAAACCCCTCACCTAAAAGCTAGGCGAGGGGTTAGGGGGTTAAAACTGCTTAATATATGATCGTAACTCGTATGTATTACCATCCATTAATGTATATTCACAATTAGGATCAGCCATAATACCAACCGATGCAATTAATGGAATCATCTTATGTATACCTAAATATGGATCAGATTCATCAATTAATACATTATAGATATTAACCCATTGTTCAATTTTACCACCATTCCAATTATCTAAATGACCTTGTATATCGCAAGTTAACCGACCATGTCTATATCTAATATATAAGCTTAATTGATCACTTATTCTTGCTTCCCACTGTTCAGGACATGATTCACAAGTTTCTTTTAAATTAGTATAAATAATAAGTAGACTCATACATCGACTCTCATATCTACATACTTCCTAAATTGTACGTCACCCTCACCTAAAAGCTAGGCGAGAGGTTTAAGGAGTTAGGGATGCTGTGTAATTTTTACTACCATCATCCACCAATCTTCACCAATAGTATTATGTTCATTGCGAACATGTTCAACTGCTTGATTAAAATTGTTAGCCCATCCTGAAATCACTACTTTATTCCACATATCTAATTCTTTATCTAAACATTTATGAAATTCTACAACATAATGCCATTGATAAAATTCCATTATTTACCAACTATATCCTTTAGTGTATTCATTGGATGTATCATACCAATGATGCGATCCTCTATGCCATCTCCTTTTAAGGCACATTTTATGATAATTAGTGCTCCAATCCATACATTTAAAGAATATCTTAATTCTATATTTAAATGGTATTCTCTTAACCCTGGACATCAACTCTCATATCTACATACTTTTTAAACTGAATATCATCGCACTTAATGATTGGAAACTTTCCGACAGTAACGTGATTGTTTAAATTAGCAACTGACGTAATAAGAATCGTCGCACTGCCTAATACCATTAGATGTGCACCTTTAGCGTTCCGAACGATATACACTATACTGCCCTTCCCATAAAGATTGTACACCAAATGGATTAGCTGCATAAATAGCTGGGTTAGATTTGTTATCCCAAATCCATGATAGGTCGGGATCTAATACACCTTTACAATATCGTTTTACTGGACCTAACGATGTCCATAAATCACTACTATTCCAATTGATATAACATTCAAATAGTTTAGCAAATGGATAACTAAACCAGATAACTACTGCTAATGATAATAGAATCATAATTCCTCCAATAAACCGCTATCGAATAAATTCTCTCGTGGAACGAATTCTGGATCATAGTAATGAACTATCTTAGTTCTTGCTCTGATTATCCAATTACCATGTTCGCATTTAAATAAACGATCACCTTTAGTGTGTGTTGCATTATATGTGCAGCCGCACTCTAATTCCATGATTTCTGGGCTCCAATTTCCACGCTTAGTACTCATTAATCTCTACATATAGGACAAGATACGGATTCTATTTCTTCAAAATGACATCCGCCATGAGCCTTATTTTCATGCTCATTAATTATCTTCATTAAATCTACAAGTGCTTCGGCACCAAAAATTCTTTGTATTTGCTGACCACATTTACCACACATAAGGAGTACTGCATCATCTCTATCAAAATCTATATATGTAGCTTTTGCTTGTTCATTAGAAAGATAAACTATTTCAAAGTTCATCGTAACCCCAATGCGTGTGCGAATAGCATCATGATGTCTCCGTCGGGGCCCATAGCTTCCATATCCCTAATCTCACTCATTTCTAATCCGAATCTTTTTTCGTATGGTGTGGATTCTAGTTGTGGACCTTCCTCATATGGGATTGAACGAATGATTCCTTTATCGTTAATTATCTTATTTGGGTACCGTTTTTGTCCTGGGTTTGCATCAATATTTCTAGTATCATCCGTTGTAACCAGGCCCGCAGTTTCCCATTTATTGCGTGCCAAAGCCTGAATGGGCGATACCATATTAAAACTAATGTGAAGCTTAGTTGTTGGAAAAAATTGACCTCTATCGAATAGTGAATCGAGTTCAGAAATTTGTTCTGCCAGAGAATTAGCTGAAACACCCCTAGATTTAAGTGCTGGATCTTCTTGTAACCGAAGGCGTTCTCTTGTGTTGTCATCCCAGTACATTCCTGGCATAAATAGAGTTAAGTTCTCTGACGTTGATGCTGACCATTTCCCTAATTCCGTTTCTGATAATTCTAATAATGGATGTTCAGTTCTAAATGCAATACCATCGGTAGCGATCATTAATACATCATCCGCACCATTAGGATGAGTACCAATAGCAGATAAAATCATACTCCTACATGCGGATGTAATTAACGAGGCATAGATGGGGTTTGCGTATTTAGCGACTCCGATACTCTGAGCACATTTTCCATAGGCGCTATTATACGTAAGTTTTGATGCTTTACCTTCTGGCGTATTCTTCCCCATTTTAAGTCGATACTGATAAAGACTCTGTAATCCCCGAAATGGGGGCGTACACTCACACGGTTTATATGTAATTGTGGACTCTGCCGAAACTTCATCAATTAACCTACATTCTTTCGCTAATCTAATTTCGTGTGCCCAGTACCAGCCTTTTGTTCTTTGTGGTCTAAGTATTCTACCTTGTTTTGTTCTAAATGGCATAGATCCAATCCAACGATTAGACCCTTTAACTGTGCCATAGACCAAACATAAACGATCAGGATTATTCCAATCATTAATATCCGTAGGTACATTTACTTCCCATTGTCCATGCATTAAGCAAGGTAAGGATGCCATAGCATAAGGATAAGCGGAATTAATATCGTATAGATAGCTAGTGCCAGGAATATGACCATGAGCAAAAATTTCAAACCAACCGCCATAGTATGAGCTACGCCCCGCTTCCATAATAAACGGAGAAATAACCATACTATGATCTTCTCTAGTCGGGACATCATTATTGTTCATCCATTCTTGTGCTACTTGCCCCGGCCCAAACCATTGCTTACGATTTAGTTTAACTCCAATGTTAACTAAACCTTCATTGTATCTAGTCATTACTCGACTAAGTACATCATTCTCTAAAATATTGTACTTAATCATATCCTTGTCTACTTCGCAGTTAAAATCAACAATAGCGCCACGTTCCTTTTTACCTTGCTTAATTAACTCAAACTCTTCATTAGTCACTACAGGTTCGGGCCACTGCTTAGGATTAATTACATTCAGAAAGCTAGTTTGAAAGAATGCACCTGTATCACATATATACATCCATGACTTTTCCCCAGCTGCCCGTAACTTAAATCGTTTCATACCCAGCATATCAAATTCCCATCCTTCATATCGTACAGGAAAAGGAATCCGATTATCACCAGATTTAGTTCTACTTCTAAGTGCAATACCCTCTTTGGTCAAAAGCATTCTAGCTCTATCTTCGGGAAGATCTTTTAACCAGTTTGTGAAGTCATATCCCAAATAAAACCCACAATAGGTAGCATCAGGGTTATTGCAAAAACAGGACCAAAGAAATTCCATAATGGTTGGGAAAGTAAGTCTTTCACCATGAATACCATAAAGAGAGCTATCACCAACGGATAACAGAATATAATCGTGTGATCCATCAGGCCTTAATACCCCCTCACCATCAACTGCAATAAAGTCAACTTCATGTTTGTCCCTTTGTATAGTTCTAGATAAATGTTTGTTTAGTGGTGAACAGTTGTCGCAATATACCCTACGCCTATCACCTATAAATAGACAACCACAATTTTGACATTTCATACATCTTCACCTAAAACATGGCGTCTAAAACCACGTTCCATTGCAGCTTCATCTTTCATCCCACATTCATAACAAACTACTTCACCATTGGGTCCATATGGTCTAAGTTCAGCGATCTTTCCACATAAGTCACATTGCTGTGGTTTTTCAGCTTCAATAATACCTAGTTTACTCATTTATACCACCAGGGGTTTAGTTCGTCGCCGTCGTCATCGTAGACGATGCGGTCGAGTTGGTTTGGCTTAAGTCTAGCTTTATCTTGAATATCTTTTCTACTTGCCCGTAATGTCCATTGCAGTTCATCACGAGTCATGAACTTGATACGATATCGAACATTAACTAGTTTGGCATTAGCAAAATCTTCTGATATTCGTGCAACAACTCTAGCGTTTAAGGATTTAGGTCCTGGCGCTCTTAGTACTGGTCGTACTGCTGATGGGAGTCTAACTGGTTTCTTTGGTTTAACAATGCCTAATTTCTCAGCAGCTTTGCGGAGAAACTTAAACACTATTACGCCTTATAGCCAATGATGTATAAGTCGGATTCGCCAAAGTTATATCGTACTTCCCCATCTTCATAACCAGCAGCCATCATTGCGCTTGCAGCATCTTCGGGCTCGATATTCCAATAATATTCCCCCTCTCTAAGAGCACTGCCATCAAATGCGTTATGTGGCGCCCTACCCGGTCCAGCACATGTTGCAATAAATATACCAGGAGTTTTCAGATCACGATAGCTATTCTGAATGATGTTGTACCATTGATCAGTGTGCTCGAAAACTTCTGTGCAAAGAATGAGATCAAACTTAGTGTCACCGAAGTTATAAACTGAGTAATCTCCGATAATGTAGTTATCGCAGTGTTCTGTACCGGTTGCTTTAATTAGATCAATGATAGTCCATGAAAGTCCCGTTATAGGCCAAAAATCTCGAACCTGACCATTGACATCTCGTCCGCCGATATCTAATGCTAAACCTTGACAGGGATGAATATTAGCCTTTTCCTTACAGAATTCCTTAGCTGCATCATGCATCTTATGAAACCCTTTCTAGTTTTTAGATTGACGGGGACGGAAAGGAGCGCTTTCCTATCTATGCCTAGGTGCAAATTCATCACTAACAGCTACCGCTCAGCTGTGGATACATCTTTACCATAGACTTCATCGCTAGGTTATGCATCACCTATTACGATTATCCCCTCGTGCCCTAGGTGGGACTTGAACCCACACCTATACGGATTTTAAGTCCGTTGTCTCTGCCAATTGGACTACTAGGGCATATGTAGGGCGAGTGTTTTCTGTCTGCGGTGCACGCTCCAACCGAACGCTTCATTTAGTCCATAAGATACGTGTCTGCTCTTATGGCCCTACACACCTTAAATATTAGCTTGAAATCCTCGCAGGAATTGGGATAGGAAGTCTGTGCTAACTAGTTCCTTGTCACAACTAATACAGTGAGTGTAATAAGTCAGAATAGGAATATGATAGGTAGCACACTGGGGATTAGCGCATTGCTTTTCGATCTTGACTTGAGTTGTCAAAATTCCTCTTCCCCTTCCTTAAGCTGCATCATTTCGCCCCTAGTAGGATGATAAATTTCCCCGGTTTCAGGGTCAACGCTACCAGATTCGGTAGTGACGGTACCGGTGGCTTCCCTCTCTTCTCCGGTAGCAGGATCGATAACCACTGCGGTAATCAGCTCATAAGGATTCATATCATCCTTTTGCGGGCGGGTACCATGATGTTCAATCCAAACGATATCGCCAATGCGAGGCTGAACAGCTTCCCAGGTCGTCTCGGGAATGGTGCCCATCCAATTATAACGGAATGCAGTACCATCCTCACAGCGGAGAACGGTTGATGCAGTTAAACCATCCTCACGATGCTGATTAGCATACTGAAATGACAAGAACTTAATGGATTCGATAATGCCACCGTTACCGGGCTCACCTTCCTTAGGAATCCAAGTTTCGATAAGTTCACTTGCTCGTGCCTTAGCCCTAGCAAGCATGTCATCTAAATTAGGCATTTCGTCTACGTCTCCTGATTTCGGGATATCTGATTTTCTTCTGGTTAAAAGGTATGCGATATTGATGGACTAAAGACATTTCAATACCGCTAGTTGTTTTACAAGGTTCGCCCGGTTGGGCTTTACATGTTGGACAATATCTAGATTGATCTGTTAGTTTATCACCCTTCATCCTAAATCGTGTGCATCGTCTAAATCTAAAGGCCGACACATGAGCATCATAGGATTATGCCAAACCTTTACGGTCCCATCATCGTTTTCTTGCTCTACATCCTTCCATGAAATAGCGACAAGCGACCATTCTTCACCATTACGAATGTCCTCATTCAGCATGTTAATATTACGAAAAACCTTATATTCAACCACAAGATAATCCATTTAGTATGCCCATGCCTTCATATGACCTCTATTTGAAGGTCGCCGATATTTTCCGACAGTACGTTGAAAATCAATCATTGCGTCAGCATATCCTAACCAGTATGCCGCAGGACCAAAATCCCTAACTTCGATAAAGCTTTTAACATCCTCTTGAATCAAATAACATCGCATAGGATGAGACCTATTGATATTATTCTTTTCAGCTGCTCTCCGCCCCGCTTGATATTGTCTCTGATACCCCTTGATCTTTAGTGCTCGAAAATGCTCCAGTTTCATTTTCTTCTTTCTCCATTTGCTCTTTATAATATTCTTCTAATAGTTGTCGAACAGTAGAAGATATAGACCTATCTTGCAGATATGCTAAATCTTCAATCCAATGATGAATTTCTGGAGAAACACGAATATATAAAACCTTTGTATTTTCCTTCCCTCGTTGTGTTAAGAAACGTCCCATGCCCCTACATGCTAGCACAATCTCTCTGAGCTGTCAAGAGGCGAACACACGTTCGCTTTTGAGAATGGTTATGAGAACGATTCTCATTTCCATGTTCCACGTGGAACACTTGACACGGCGCTTGCGATGTGGTACACTGAGAAGGCATATGGGTTTACGAAACCGCACAAAAACCGCTATAGATACGGTACAAAGTACCAGTGACAATTTACTTAAACAAGGGCATTTGATTTCGATATCAGTTTCAATCACGTGCGTATTTTTGTGTACGTATTTAGCTATCAAAATCGTGAAAGAGCTGACATGAATTTAACTGAACAAGCTGATGATGCTAAACGTTGTTCCGACAACGTTAATTTGCATGTAGCTGCGGCTATTGCCCAAGGTGATCTTATGGGCGTAGTTGGAAAATGGGTAGCAATTAAATTAGAAGATGGTAGTTCGCCTGATCACAATTCTTTATATGATAATAAGCAAGAAGCGGTAGACCATCAATCTAATCCTAAGCTTTGTTGCTATATCCAAATTCCGCCTGATGGTATGCCTGCTAATCATGCGGCAGCGTTTTTAAGAATTAGCCGTCATCCTTATATTGATACTACTGCACCTGAACATATTCTTAATCCTGCCTACTATCCACGATTCTCTAACCTATCAGCCGCTCAAAAGAGAGCATTGAAAAAGGAATTAAAGCGCAATGCCAATTAAGGAACGTCAAGGTGTACCACCGAGGCAGCAAGCACAATCCCGCCCGACACCTGAACCAGCGCCAATTAATAAGCCTAAGCGAGTTAAGGTTGTTTCTGAACTTATTGGCTACGCTACTATTCCTTTAGTTGCTAAGGCCGCCGCTGATGAAGCTAGGTTAGAACACGATCAGATCAGCCCTTATTCTTTAGACGTTGCCACTATCGGCATGTATAAAGATCCGATTGCGGAAGCAATTGTCGATCTTGCTAAAGAATATCCGGTTATTGGAGTTCTGTTAGATCGTTTGGGTGTTGCTGGTCCTATTGGCGCACTTGTCACTATTGGCCTGACTATGGGTGCCCAATTCGCTGAGAATCATGGGAAACTGTCTCCGCAGGTTAGGGGTATTGTTCCGGTTGTTCCTGCGCAGGAATTAGCACAGAGTTTACGTGATGAAGTTAATGAGCGTAAGGACGCTATGAAGGCGGCCGACAATGGATCAACCGATTGAGTATGTCGATACCGAGGTTGAACATTTATCACGACGTGCATTTGTAGAAGAAGTATTTGGTCCACATTATGAAGGTGGACAACATGTCGCTTTCATTGGGCCAACGGGTAGTGGTAAAACTCAGATTGCATATGAGTTATTAGATGAAGTCGCTACACCTAAATTAGTCGCAGTTGTACTAGTGATGAAACCAAAGGACGATACAGTCGTTGATTGGTCTAAGATCGCTGGTTTTAAGAAAACTGAAGTTTGGCCACCGGTTATGAAACGTGGCCTTATTAATATGCAGAAATCCGGCGGCTACTTAAAAAAGCGCCGAGGATTTGTATTTTGGCCACGACACACACTCTCTGATATTGATAGAGATGACGAAATCTTAAAGAGAGAATTTAAAGCTGCAATCACAGATTGTTATAAGCATGGGCATAGAATTATCTTTGCTGATGAGATTGTAGGTTTATCTAAAGAATTAGGATTAGAGAAAACCTTAAATGCTGTATGGATGCGTGGGAGAAGCTTAGAAGTAGGTTTATGGGCGGCTACGCAAAGACCGTATCATGCCCCTTTAAATATGTATAGTCAAGCTGAACATTTGATTTTGTTTAGAGACCCTGACCAAAGATCAGTGGATAGATTTAAGGAAATTGGTGGAATTAACCCTAATTTAGTAGAAGAAAATGTACATAAATTAAAGAAGTTTCAATTTGTATATATTGGACGAAATATGGGTAAAGATGGGGTTTCACCAGCCATAGCAATTGTTGATTCCAAATAGGAGCAGAAATGGCTTTTAAGGATAAAGAAGAACTGCTCGATGGCCTCTTTAATCACATCTTTGATGGCGTCAATGATGACGATATTTCAGATGATGATCACGAAGAGTTCGAGCGAATTGCTAAGTTCTTTGATCAGTTTGATGATGGTGGATCTAATGGTTCACGTCGTCGTAAGCGCAATAATGATGGGGGCAACCCCGGGGGTCCCCGTCGTAAGCGACAAACCAACTCTAACCGAGGGAATAGTAATTCCGGTACATATGGAAGTAATCTTTTCTTCGGTGGTTCCTAGAAAGGTAACTATTTAAAATGGCTCCCACTGCCACTATGGAAAAGGGTAAGGGTGGTAAGGCTGCACCCGTTATGCCCCGCTCTTTCGTTTGTGGTTCGCGTAAGAATGATAAGCCTGATTTTGATCAGACTATCACTCTTACTACGTTAGAGCAGCGGTTAAATGCCTACCAGATTAGCCCCAGTGGCTACCTGCGTGGTGTTTATCTTATCGCTGAAAACGCGGCCGTTAATACTACTGTCACGACCGTTGCCTATAATGAGAATGGTCCGTTTAACGTTTTCTCGTCTATTCGATTCCTTGATACTAATAGCCAGCCTATTGTTGGTACCCTTACCGGATATGATCTTTATATCCTGAATAAGTATGGTGGTTACGCATTCCAGGGCGATGCTGAGGCTAGCGCTGTTTTCTCCGCTACTTCGGGTACTGCTACTACTGCAGGTACCTTTGCATTTATCCTCTTTATTCCGTTAGAGATCGTTGTGCGTAATGCATTAGGTTCTCAGCTGAATAAGTCTGGTGCTGCGCAGTTCTCGCTTGAAATGTTTGTCGCTGGTACCGGTACTGTTTTCAGCACTGCACCTGCGACTAGCTCTAGCCTTAGGGTTCGAGCTACGTTAGCTTCCTGGTTAGATCCCGAGGCTAATGATGCTAGAGGCAATCCAGTTCAGCAGGACCCACCTTTACTGAATACGACACAGTACTGGCATAAGCAAAATTACGTTGTCAACTCGGGTGCACAGTTTACCCGACTGCAGGGTATCGATGGCTTACTCCGTATGCTTATCTTTATCGCATACCGGAACGCTTCTACTAGGGCTAATGGTGAAAGCGACTGGCCTGATCCGATTAGCTTAAAGTACGAAGAGTCTTATCTTTTCCAGTCTCGAATTCGTATTCTGTATCGAGATATGATTGCTAAGGCATATGGTTACGATGCCGCTAACGAAGCCTCTAAGGGCCGAGACAATGGAGTTTATCCTGTTTTCGATTGGATTCAGGACTTTACTCCTAAGCCTGGTGGCGAATTAACCCGTGAATGGTTACCGATGTCCAGTGCAAGCAACCTTGAATTGCAGGGCTCGTGGACGAATGCAGTTTCGTTAGATGTGCTCGTTAACAAGGTTATTCCGTTCCCGCAGGGCGAGGTTAAGGGATTGGCGGTTATCTAATGGCAACTGATAATGAAGTGCTTTTGGCATCAGCCGTTTTGCAGTTAGCTGAATCTGGTCGGTTAGACGAAGAGACCAATGATAATCTAACTTACGTGGTCTCTAATGCTCAGAATACTGAGCAGACTGATGAAGATGTGCTTGATTTAGATAGCACTCCTGATGAAGATTTTGATGATTTAGGCGAAGGAAAGGGCAAGGAATAATGAAGTATCTCCGACCTTATAGCACGTTGTTAATTGGAGTTGCCTTAGGTATGTGGGTTTTACCTAAGGTTCTCTCTAAGACTGGCGTTTCGCTTCCCGGAGCGTAAATTATTATGCCTGGACCTTTAGCAAAGAAACTACCCGTTAGGCTAAAGGCTGGCAAAGGTGTATCAGGGTCGGCCGTCCTATTTGCGACGGCCGGCCTATACCTTGTCTATGTAGGAATCAAGAACGTACCATTTTTCTCTGGTTTACGTTCTTTATTACGACAAGAGCAGCCCGAGCCTAGATTAGTTTCTAGCATTGTTGGGGTCGCTTCCGATTTAGGTAGTACTGTAGCTAGCATTGCTGTCGGCAGTGATACTGGCATTGACAAACTAGTAGGAAATGCCAGAAACGCATACCCTAAATTAAAGTCTGCATTTCCTGGTTTAAAGATGGGTGGCTGGCGTCCTACTGGTTCAGTACCCAATTCTGACCATCCTAAAGGTCTCGCTATTGATGTAATGACTGCTAACACTTTAGTTGGCAATTCAGTTATTTTACTCTTTAGAGGAATGCCTGGTGCTAACTATTGGATCTTTAAGATGAAAAGAGCACAAGCACCTAACTGGAAAATTACACCCTATACCGGACCTAATCCGCATAACGATCATGTGCATTTGAGTTTCAAATGAGTAAATCAACTGGACCCATTATTGTTGCAGGTGGTATTACTTGGGCAAATAACGTTCTCTTAGATGACCAGTATAAAGAGGAAGACTTATTTACTTCTTCCATGCGTATTGGATTGGCCACCGGATTAGCGGCAGCTTTATTATATGGTGTAGAATCTGCATTTGGAGACTTAGCAACTGCATTAAGTTGGGCGGCGCTAGTAACAGTCCTATTTGTCAGAATCGATAAGAATCATCCTACGCCATTAGAACGTGCGTTAACTCTCATTGGAGGATAAATGAATTCGGCCGAGCGAGTCGGTATCGCAATTGTTGGAGTTGCGATGGCAACAACCCTGGTATTACCAGGACGCCAAACACCTGCAATTGTTGAAAAGTTCTTAGGTGGTTTTGCAAATCTTATTGCTAAGGCCACTGGACGATAATGCTCATCAACATGTCAGAGAGGGGGTGAGAAATGACTAAGTATACGGACGCATGGAAAAATCAGCAATTCTATCCTGAATATGAGCGGTTTACGGTTCAGAATCCGCCAGACCCTGGTCATGGTGATAGATCCGAAGCGCCAAATGCCATTATTATGCAGGATGCGCCAGTCTTACAAGATGGTGGCGAATTATATGGTGATGCTCTTTTTGAGAATTTCCATCATTTACCTGCGTCAGATAGAATTGACAATACTCCAATTGAAGGGTCCGGTACTGCCGCTGAACGAGGTCACGGATATGGTGGCTATTCAGGGTTCTTATCTACCGCTGTAGGATATGGTCGTGGATTCTTAGGCTTATTGAGAGGCCGCGATGTAGGTGCTGACAAGAAACCAACCCATGAATATGGGCGGCCTTACCGTTTCTTTAATGAGAATTGGTTTGGGCTTTTGTTATCTGGTTTTGAACCGCCGCCTATTACAGCTGGACCCGGTGATAAAGTATTGCGAAGAGGCATTAACGCTTATCCAGAAAATGATGGTTCAGGTGGACGTGTAAGAGCTATCGGACCTGGTTCATGGGACGTTAATACTCCGTCATGGCGTCGGGGTTGGTATCTCTGGTCTAATGTGAATAGAGATTTCACTCCGCCTAACCGAACTCATACGACGGCACGTATGGTTAGGCCCGACATTGTTACTATTGTTTCTAGTGCACCACCTCCAGCTAAGTCAGATAAGTACGCATCGCCATTCTCTTCATTGCAGAAGTTCCGACCTAAGACACGTAAGGTTCGTGGTACTAGACGTGTTCCCGGTCCATGGGATGATGAATCGGTGACTAATTATGAACCCAATTTTGAAGTGCCTTCAGTTGATGGAATGGTCGTCTCGTAATGCCAGAGACAATTACTATTGCTGGAAAACAAGTGCCGAAGACTTATCTAATGGCTGGTGGTGCGGCTGTAGCTGGCATCGTAGCTTATGCTTATTTTAAGCGTGATACTGGTGGTGCGACCGAAGAGGAAACCGATGCTGGTATTTTAGATAGTATGGGGGATGAACGTATTCCTCCTACTACGATCGATAGTTCAGCTGTTCGGGTTGATAATCGTACTGGTTATAAATCTGATCAAGAATGGCATGCTGCAGCTATTGAGTTATTACTAAATAACTTCGGTGTCGGTGATACACCTACAGCAGCTAAAGCTTTAGATAATTACTTAGCTAATCGGGATATGACACAAGCGCAAATTGATATGTTGCACTATGTCATTAATACGATTGGTATTCCTCCTAGTGGACAAAAGAGTCTTAGACTAGCAACTACTACCACACCTACACCTGCGCAAACCAGTAGGTCTAAGCCTAGTAGTATTAGCGGATTAAAGGCAACGGCTACTAAATCTCAGATTACAGCTAGCTGGAATAAGGCTACGAATGCAGGTACATATCGAATTGACTTAATTCAAAATATTGATGATGTAATTCAGTCTGCAAGGATTACCGGTACACAGTGGAAGTCAGGTGTAGCATTACAGCCTGGTAAGCCATATCGTGTAAGAGTATGGGGTGTTTCTAACCAGAATATCACTGGTCCTAGTGCAAATACTACGGTCCATACAAAGAGATAAGGATTCATAAATGGCATCCCCGGAAGCAAGAATTATGGTCGGATTAGCGACTGCTGGTGTAGTGGTCGCTCTTAATACTCGTGGCCTCCCCACTAATGCCGATGTTAGGGTCGGTAAAGTTGGAGATGACACTATTGAGACTATCCGTAAGCAGAATTTATGGATGTCGTTCGGTGTCATCGGTGGACTTTATTTACTCACTAAGGATTCGCTTGCGTTTATCATGGGCGGAAGCATGGCAGTCGCTCTTGATTGGATGACCCGAGCTAACAACTGGACTAATCCAGTTGAGAATGCTATTGCTACTGCTCACCAGATTAATCCTTTTGATGCGCAAGCCAAGTCCGTTGAATCGGCCGAAGCGTCAGCTTATGACGCTAGCTTATATGCAGTGAGCTAACATGGCTTTAAGCGCTGTAGAGATTCTGCAGTTAGCTATTAATAACCTGCCTAGTTTTAATCCTGGTAATGCGGTTATCGCTACAGCTGTCGCTTTAGCTGAATCTGGCGGCAATCCTAACGCCACTAATACTAAGAATAAAGACGGATCAATTGACTCCGGATTATGGCAAATCAATAGCGTTCATAAAAGGGACCACCCTACATGGACTGTAGATTGGCTACACAATCCGAATAACAACGCTAAGGCAATGTCCATAATTTCTAAGGGTGGTACTTATTGGAAACCATGGACAGTTTACAACAACGGCGATTATAAAAAACATATACCAGCTGCACAAAAAGCATTAGAATCAATTAGAGAAACGCCAGGTATTGGCGAACAAATCGCTGATACTATTCCTGGTGTTAGTGAGGTTGCAGACGTTGCAACGACTGTAGCATCTACAGTAGCTACAGTTACTAGGTGGGTTACTAATCCAGATAACATGCTACGTATTGCTCAAGTAGTAGGCGGTATCGCCTTAGCCCTTATTGGAGCGGCTATTGTCGCAAATAACAAAGTAGTTACCAAATGAGCGATGACGAAACGTTTGATACACCCGAGGATGATGAAGTTTATCAATCCGATGACCCTGGTAAAGCAGTTCTTGTAGAAATAGGAAATGTAGTTCGTTCTGCGGAAATGCCTACCCGATCAGGTGGGTTCTTTTCACGTTCTGCACCGACGACAGGCAATCGTATTTTACCTAGGGATGAACGACGTAAATCAGCTACGTTAGTTTGTGATCAGGATATGTATATTGCTGGCACAATTGGCGAAGTACAGAACGGTTCGGGAGCGTGCCGCTGGCCTGCAAATACTCCATTAGTAATTACGTTTTCTGATGAAGTATTTGCGGCTGGCGTAAGCGCCGAAGGAACCGTAAATGTTATTGCTGAGAATTGGGCATTTTAAATGACTGCCTACTATCCTAACCTCAGTCGAAAAACAGTAGAAGTTAATTGGGGTAGAGATAGTGATTGGACTACTAATTTTGATGTCCCAGTGCCTATTAGCTTGGGTGTTACTGAGCTAAATACGATTACACTTACGGCTAATGGTGGACGTGGTAGAGCAGCCGGTTCAGCTACCGGTGACGGTAACGACAGACGTTTCTACCCACTGAAAAATTTCAAAGCTAAGAACGGTGAAATTCAAGCGTCATTTGATACTGCAGTCGTGAGCGGTGGACAGTTAGGTTTAGGTTGTCGCCAGATTAATAATCAAATGGTTGTTGGCTGGACCAATGTTGCGTTTGGCGCTAGTGGGCAGTTTTTAAATGGTGTATGGGTATGGCGTACTTCTAATATGGATTTGAATCAAGGTTCTTCAGTTAGTGGTTTTAAAACTAATATCATTACTGCTAGTGGTGATGGTGCAACCTTTACTGTTATCTCTGAACTGCCCCATGGATTAGAAACTGGCGATTTAGTCGATTTGACTAATATTAATGCCGGATTACCTAATGCTGGTGCATGTACCGTTACGAATGCTTTCACTTTTACAGTTGCAAGCGCTGTAACTGGTCCATTTACTACTGGTGCATGGATGAAATACGGATGGATGTCTAGAGCTAACGCGAAGGTTAGACTCATCAATGATATTATGGAAAGTAAGCAATGGTTCCCATGGGAAGGCGAACCCCCGTGGGGCGATCCATTACGTACAGTTACCAATGTATTACCAGCTACGTTAGCCGATGGACAAGCATTAAATGCCGGTAAAGGTAACTGGGGAATTTTAATTAATCATCTAGGTAGTACTGTTACTGTCGATGTATCTAATGTCAAAGCTGTGTCTTATGATTAAGATAGAGAGCCACGAAGAAACTTTTTTCTTCAATATTAGCAGTTTGCGAAGAAACTTTTTTCTTCAATATTAGGACGAATTTATGGCTGGCGAATTTCCATATGCATTCAATGATCCTTATCAAGGGACAGTTGCAGCTAATGGAGTATTAGAGTTATTTTTCGGTCCGCCGCCAAATCAGATATGGAATGTTACTCAAGTAACATTAAAAATGGCTACCGCTCCTGCCGGATGTAGTGCAGTAGTGAATTATCAGAATTCGTTACATGCACCAGCGTTCTCAGCACGTAGAGCAGCAATAGGTGGACCGCCACCTATGATTTTAAAAGGCGGTGAGCGTGGTTCTGTAAGATGGGAAGGCGCTACGCCTGGTGATATTGGTAGTATATTAGTTATTTATGAAAAGTCTGGTTATTAAGTATGAGAGATTTATTACCATTCTTTGATGTCATCGTTCTGCCTACGGATGCAGGGCCTAATGATTCACGTATTGAATTAGATGGTTTAAATGGTGAAATACGTATATATCGTTTAGGTATATTAGTTGGTAGGTGGCGAAGCGCAGATTTTTCAGTTGGAGCTAATTTAAATTTACCTACTTCTCGTTTTATAGTCGTACCTGCAGCTACATCGAGTGATCCTACAGTTTTATTTATAGATCCTCCCGATAGTGCTACTCTAGGAACTATTCTTTCTGGCCAAATTTTTGCTGATTTATTTAATACTGATGACACACCTTATGTTGCCATTGTTGCACCTACAATTGATGCTGGTAGCGAAACTGCACCACGGATTGATATGTATGCCAGTAACTCTGGAGGTAGTGCATTTATAGTACCAGTAATTAATATTGCGCCTAACGCTGGTGGCGGTACTGGTGGATTTGTAGATATTCCCCAAGATACGGCTAAAACTACTGACCTTCGTTTAGGAAATATATCATTAGGTCGAGGTTTAATTACAGGTAAAAGTTTCTATGCTACTGCCAATTCTTCTGGTATTTCGTCTGATAGTAATACGGATTTTGCTATTAATAACATACCTGTAATTGCCGGTAGAACTTATGAACTACCTATACATTCAAGATATAATTTGAGTGCAGCAGGCGAATGGGCATTAGAACTACATGTTAATGGAAGTAAAGTAGCAGAGTGTGGATATATTAATCAGGCAGCTGGTGGAAACTATGAGTTAGATAGTACAGGTTTATGGGAACCTTTGGTTACAGCAACAACTGATGATGTGGTAGTATTTGCTAATGAAATTAGTGGCGCTTCTACTCTTACCTTTGTGGGTGCAGCTAACACTCCACGATGGATGACTATTAAGGATGTAGGTGAACGATAATGGGTTTCTTTACTAGAACTAATGGTGACGACCCTGCACCTGGACCTAAAGGAAAGATGATAGAGATTAGACAAGTTACTGATGAAGAAATTTGGAAAGCTGGTGGGTCGGTAACAATGGATCGTGGAAAGATTACTGGTCGTGATCGCTGAAATTACAGCCAATGACTGGAGTAATGTATTTAGTGGTTTGATTCTTGTTATTTTACCTTTGTTGGGTAAGAAGGGTATTTCAGTAGCTAGAGAGATTACTGATAATATGTCTAATCGTATTGTGGATAGGCTAGAATCCATCGAACATCGATTAGATGCGCAAGATGAAAAGATCGCAGAAATCAAAGGCTCCGTAAACGGAGTCTCAGATCAAATTAGCGAATCGCTTGACAACGGGTAGAGAACGTGGTACAGTGTGGTTATGGAAAAAAGCCTCCCTTCATATACGTGGCATGTAATTCTTACAGACGGTAGAGAGATAAACGTTAGAGCTATTTCAAAAACCATCGCTATGAATAATGTGTATCGTTTTCTAGAATTAGATCCTAATGTACGTCAAACTCTCATTATGACTATTACACGGTTAAAGGACTAATGGAACTTAATTGGTATAGATCATATCCAAGTAAAACAGATTTAGCTACAATTCCAGAGCGTCGACCTAGGGTGGTCGACGCTCTACCAATTATAGAACTAACACGCTATGACTATAAGACTGTAGCTGAACTAAATAGTTTACAAACTGATACCGGTTGGCCTATGGAACAACCGGGCTTTTGTATGCTTGAATGGGATGTTGCTTTAGATCCATGGCAACGTAAGCTATTTGGATCTATTGCATTACAGGAACCACGTGAAGTATTAGTAGGACCATACCGTTTTTGGGATACCTGGTCATGTTGGATTAACAATGATGGTAGTGGACCTAGTACCGATGGTCGGCCTATTCAGGAAGGTGAACCACGAACTGACTCATTTGGATTAGGATGCATTTACATTCCTAATAGTGTATTACATGAGTTTTTAGTACAAATGGATAAATTTGGTTTCAGTGACGGTACGTTTGGCAAATGGTATCATGAAAAGTATGGAAAGGCACGGGTAACGTGGGACGTCCATCCACAACACCTACATGAATACGAAAGTGACTGAAAGATTTCTGCGAAAAGCCTTGACACCGCTTGCACGGTACTGTAGATTGGTTTTCAGAAAGCAACACAGCTTCTTGAAAACAGAAAAGAGCAGAAAATGCCCCTAGTCAGTGACAACGGCATTCCTCCGAGCAAGCGAGGCCGACGGACCGAGAGCGTTGACCTCGTCGCATTCTTTAACGAGCGTGGCGAGGATATCGAAGCACAGGTCCAAGAACTTAAGGAGAATCTCGGCACCGCTTACGGTTACGAGAACATTCTTCCTAAGATCGCCAAAGCCGTTCGGCGTGAGTATGGCGTTGATGTTAAGCAGCGCAACGTTCGGCCGAAGGAAGGTAACATCGGTGAGATGTGGATCACCTGGCCCGCCTACAACGACGACGAGGACAACCTGGTCGAGGACGAGGACGCCGTTAAGGAAAACCTCGAAAGCTAAAGATTTTGTGAGCTAGGGAATTGGAGATAACCACTTTCACGAGAAAGACAAGGTACTCCAAACTCTTACCGCCATAGGAAATTTCCTAGACTCACATTAAGGTATCTGGTCTAGCACTAGGTAAAAGCGGGTGACTGGGAGGCAGAGTGTTACCGTACCGCTACCAGATACCACCAGGGCTACACGGTAAGATTTCAAGACCTTGGTTCCAATCCATTAGGTTAAATCTAAAGGCCGACGATAGGTTCAAGTCCTATGTAGCCCACCATATGTGGAAGCATGTTCATACACAAACAATTATCGGATTAAGCATACTACTTATTGTACTTATTTATTCATTCTTCCTTTACTTTATGTTTGGAAATGGGCCAGCATCATGATTGTTTATCAATTTGAACACGATGAAAACTGTGAACTTCATTTACGTTATCAATCTCAGGAAGTTAGAGGCTACTGGTGTTCTACCCATTTGAAATGGATGTATGAACGACCTGTAAAAATTATTGCTATATTTGCTGATGGACAAGAGTTAATAGTAACCTAACCCCCTAACCCCTCGCCTAGCTTTTAGGTGAGGGGTTTTGTGGGTTATAGCCCAAAAACCAACAACTCAAAAACAAACAACAAATTATGAGAGCCAAAAACTACCAATTAGATTTAGGACTGAAAAAACTCCCCCCCCCGCTCAAGGTCCCCC
>Ga0209382_10004375_pt1 | contig 18927 bp, 19 predicted proteins | sample SoiMetdeltSBSDD5_FD_187599 | JGI IMG/M metagenome (GOLD analysis project Ga0209382, IMG submission 187599) | Bulk soil microbial communities from a Populus tree surrounding site in Tennessee, USA - Soil MetaG P. deltoides SBSDD5 (SPAdes) (version 2) | ecosystem: Environmental > Terrestrial >...
CCTATTGACTACGAGGTAACAACAATTTTGGTCATGCATATCTTTGGAATTGAAATACTAAGCTTTTTGTGGATAGTATCCAGAAGGGATGCTCAAATCCAATCTCGCTGTCAGACACTACAGAAACGGCAAAGACAGTGACTACGATACTTCAGCTTCCTGCAGCCATGTAATTTTCGATGTGCCTCTGTATATGAACATAATTTCTAGACAATCACATGAATCCCACCATGCGAGGTCAGAGACAGCACGTATGCATTTCTACTGGGGCAATCAATGGTAGATTTGGCTGTATATCCCCTCACAAGCTTGACGTGATAAGTAGACAATTCTTATAATACAACAACAATTTGGTGAGACAATCTTCTCCTCTCATTAATTAGTCCCTATCTATAAAATTTACTTTGTTTCAATTTTGCTGTGTACTTGTTGACATTTAGTATTTTAAAGTCTCTTTTCAAAGGGAGATGGAATAGATGTATACGGTATCTAGCAATAATTATTGGGATGTTGAGAGGATGCCTGCCAAGCCATTATTGATTCTCGGTGTCCTTCTATTCTTGGCAATGGTGGTTATATCGCATAATGTTGTGATCAATTTCGCGTACGCAGAAACAGGAGCAGGAGGCGACGTATTCAAAGTAATTATGAGTGTATTCGGAGTAGATGAATCCAAAGGTGATGTGGTAGCTCTCGTTACAGTAAATAGCCAAGAATCAAGAGTTAAATTCTTTGATGCCTCATCGCCAGGGATGATTCCAATGAATGTAAGTCGGGGAAGCGGGCATATACTAGAGTATGTCGCAACATTTCCAAATGTTACCGTAAATTCTGGCGACGAATACAAGGGATGTGTATTGACAGTTAAAGATATGAACCTGAAATGTGGGACAGGTTATAACTCTCCTGCAAATAGGCCTGAATTCATTGATATAAACCTAGACGGAGGGTCTACAAGTGAATCAGAATCCCAAGGATTGGACGAACCAATCAGAGGTATGGAAGATGAATTACAAGTAAGAACTGCTGCAGCCTCTGCTGAAAGTGACTAGATTGGAGTTTAGGTAAATATTCCTAGGGATGATAAGGGGACTGGAAATGATGAAAATAATTATTGGCTCTATCGCTTTACCTAAGAAGGGGCCTCGGTATTTGCACCTGGACTGGTAGCGTTTCCTGACTGTGCTGCTGAGGCTTGGATTTGGCTATTGCCACTAGGGATGTCTATAAATGGAGTCTGCCCTCCTTCTCCTGTCACGAGTGGTAGCTTGCCGTCCCAATTTGTAGCTTTTAGCCAGTCCAAATAGGTAGGATTATCCCTTAACTGCTTATCTATTATCGTTATAGCTTGTGCTTCTCCCTCTGCTTGTAAAACATTTGACTGTTTGATACCTTCTGCTCTAGCGATATTAGCTTTTTGTTCTCCAATAGCCTGTGCCTCGTTTTGTTGAGCTTCTATCTGTATTCGTCTTAACTCATTTTGAGCTTGTAATGCTCTTTGCTGCGCTGCCACCTTTGCTTCTACTGCTGATTTGAACAATTCTGAGAATTGAAAGTCGGTAATGGAAACAGCATCTACTACTATGTTATATGCTGCTAGCCTTGCCTTGATCTGGTCTTCAATCTGGTTCTTAACGGTTTCCCTTTTTGTAATTAGCTCTTCCGCGTTAAACCTGGCAGTGACCTGTTTTACAGACTCTTGTATAGCAGGTGATACAACTCTAGCCGCATACTCTAGTCCAAGCCTCTGATACAACACTTGGGCTTGATCTGGATCTATATGATAATTTAAGGCAACTTGGGTACTTACGTCTTGCAGGTCCTTTGAAGCAGAGGTTGCTGATTCAACTATTTTCTGAGTTCTGACTTCCATCTGCACAACATTATCACGAAATGGTACGACAAAATGAAGCCCCTCATCTAGCGAACTATCTGTATCTATGTTTCCAAATTGGACTAACACCCCTCTGTGACCTGCTTCCACTGTCCTCACACTAGACACCGCAATTATCGAAATAATTATTATACCTACAACAATGGGAGCTATAATTTTCAATGATGATCTTGAAGAACCTGATCCCTCTAGGGGTTCACCTTCGGGCGTTCTCCGTTTGTAAGGATAATCTCGCCTAAACGGATTTTTCATTTGTAATCCATATAGTCTATTGTTCATTTAAACCTTGATTATAGGATAATAAAGCAAAAGTAATATTGGCTGATTTGGATTAATTTAGTTTGTAAGAGAGACTCGAAGATACCTCAAATAGTGCCCAGTCCGTATGTTCTCAATACAATCTCCAATAGCGATATAAAGGACCGCGAGCCGTGCTGAGGAAGTGTTCAGGTCCAACTCATGATTCAATTTACGGTAGTTACTTCGTCCAAAAAAGCTCGTCTAAATTTGCTTGGCGTGGCTTGCCCAATAGTGACTTGAAATTAAAATTCAGTGACGACAGTACTTGATCGAAAGTCGCCTCCATTGCTTCCAAATACTTTTCTGTATCTATCTCTTCAGGTTTGGCTAATCCCACCGGCTTTACGCCGTCATTTGTTTTTGTTTTAACATATGAGATAATGTCTCCAGACTTTACCTCTCTTCCTATATCGGTCAAAAGCTTTGCCGCCTTTATGTGTTGGGGCAATCCCTTAAAGTTTGACGCGACCTCCACTTGTTTGCCTTCAAGAGACCTTGCACCGCTACCATCATTAATTCCCCCAAAGATCCGCTTTCCATACTTACTGGGAGATTTGTTTACCATCACATTAAAGCTCAGGTCCTCTTGAGTAATCAAGCCAAGATCAAGATTTTTGGCATTTTCCTGAATTATATTTTTTATTTTTTCTCTGGCTGTTTCAAAATCCCTCTCAGAAGTTACCTTGCTGAGAATGTCTAGAATGCTGTAAAACGCTTTCCTAATGAATGGAGGGGTGTGAGACTTTTTACCGGTTAAGCCTTTCACATCAACAGTACCGTCAGATAATACACCTAGATAATTCTTCTTTAATTCACTAAATACAATATATCTATACTGTTTATCAATTTCAAGGTCTACGCCAAGATTGCTCCTGGCCCATGCAGATATTCGATCGACATTAGTAGGAGAAGGATTGTGCAAGAAAAGAGAGTCTGTATCACCGTAGATGACATCAATGCCAATTTCCTTGCATTTCTCTATGGTCTTTGTGGTAGTACTTCTTCCGATAGCCGCGGTGGCGTCCGCTACTGGAAGGCAATATAAAGGAAATATCTCAGCGCCCATAACACCATAGCTCGCATTCAAAATAACTTTAATAGCTTGACTTACAACATTGTAAAGCTGGCGTTCCTCGGCGGTGATTGCTTTATCCCTGGACAAATACTTGTAATATTTAACTCTCAAATCTCGTAAGGAGCCTATCAGGAGTGATGTTAGCCCTCTCTTCTCCTTACAGGTCCAATGTGAGGTCTCAGGAATCCTTTGAGAAGAATCATTTTTGCATGATTGATGGGGACAATTTACCGTTTCATATGACAGATTGTGCACCTTGATAATGCTTGGATAGAGACTTGCAAAATCTACAACAATGACGTTGAAGTGGATGCCCAGAGTAGGTTCAACGACTAACCCCCCTCGATATTTTTTCTCCTTTATTATAGCAGTAGTAGATGCAGTGCCTTTGGCCTGAAGTTCATCCCGTCTAGGTATCAATGCATTTTGATGACGGTGTTCGTAGTACATCATTCCTCTTATCCATTGATTAACACCAAATCGTGCAATGTCATCTATCGACATTCTACCAATTCTGGAGATTACAATTAGAAGCTTCATGAGCAAGTTATCGTTGAAGCTGGTTAACCTAAAGGTAAGATCTGCATCCTTCATGCAGTATGTAGCTAATTTGTCAATGGAGAGCTCACTTATATCACCTTCAAATTCGTATTTACTATCGTTAAGTAATGCCTCAGAAATTGCATTAAGTGTATACTCTGAGTATTTGTGGCTAAAAGCATAGATCTGAACAGATCTATTCTGAAATGTCCTGAATAGATCAATATGTATCCCATTTTTTATTTGAACAGGTTCAGCCTGAATTCCTCTTTTCACGAAACTTTCTCTTTTCATGATAATTGGCACGTCATGCCTCGCAATCGGAACTCCATCTGCAGGGTCTATCGCCGAGTCTTGCGATCTGGCATATAGATAAGGCAGATCAAATTCATCTCCATTATATGTGATAATGATCGGGTAAGAACTGATTATTCTAAAGGTTTCTTCTAACAGCTTTTTTTCTGTTTCGTAAAGCTGGGCCTCTGGTATAAGCGAATTCGCTGTCAAGTCTGTACCACGTGTTGTATTCTCTTTTTGATTCAAGACAAGTACTTTTCTGAACCCGTCACTTCCTGAGAATCCAACTGCAATAATTCGTTTGTCATGTTCGCGAGGATTGGGTATTCTTCCCTCTTCAGACTCTACTTCTATGTCCAAAGAAACCCGCTTCATGTTAGGAATGGGTTGACTTAGAAGATCGGCCCATTCTTGAATATATTGTCTGTATCTTCCAGGCTCTAAACTATCAGCATCTTCGTTTATCCCAGTCCAAAGTAATTTCTGAAGCTCCTCTTGAACCTTGCTTGACATAGGCTGTTTGAACCTTGACAATGAGTCGCCGCGTCTTACATAATAGGTTCCTGGAATCAGCTCCGTGTCATACAAATAATTTTCATGATATTTTATGTCAGCTTCCCACGACCTTACTTTTTCTCTAAAACTATTTTCAGTCCCTCCGATCGAAAGTGGATCAGGAGCCGATATTTTTAGACATTCTATATCCTTATCTGATATTAGATCTTTTTTCTTTGTGCTCAGTAGAGAGTATTTTTTCTCCTTCTTAAGAACTAGCTCGACATCGTTTCGATAGTCCACTTTGGTATAGCAGTACGGTCTGTGATTTGTCCTGTCACGCCAATAAAATATGGCTTGATCCGTTTCAGAATATAGCTTTAGATAGACCTTTTGTTCTTCTCCTGAATAAACAGAAGAGAGCAACAGGGCCGGTTTATTCTCAGGCAGTTCTTTTGCATAAGAAGTAAAAATCTTATTTTCTGCTGGATAAATATTTAATTCACGATCGGGTTTTGTACTAGGGAGTGATACAATCCCCTTCGTGGACGTGGACATTATTTATAATTCTGTTTTCCTATTCTGTTGCACGATATTAAAAGCTTCATCTTCATATTTTAACAGACCATCTTGAATCGAAAGTGAGACTAAGAAAGATTTTTGCATTCCGGAGACCTGAGTCTGGTTTTAAGTTAAACCGGTATTGTCTTGCCGCATTGATCGTATTCAGCAATGATCAACAGCTGGAATTAGTGATTCATGGAATCGATAGACTGGAATTCTTCACAATTTATGATTGAACCAGATTTAGAAGGAGATGAGTCTTTTTCGAAGTTCTGTGTGAGTTCCTTCAGTATTTTGCCGTTGTTATGGAAACCCCAATTGATCACCAAAAACCAAGCCACTAATCTATTACACCCAAATTAGCTCGCAATAAATGCAATAGAATTATCTGCATGGGGTAGAACTGATCTTATAATTTAGAAAAATATTGGATCCAGAGACAGCTGGTTCTTGTGTGAGAAGACCACCAATGGGTGAGTAGCTAACGGATACATTTGATTTAGAATAATTATCAATTTTGATAAATTTGTGCAACTTGTTTTCCTAAATAGGCAAGATATAACCCGATGATAGCAAGAAAATGCCTCTGCAAGATTATTTGCTGCCTCTAGAAAATATCAAGTTCTATAGTAAGACATCGGTTCGATATGGCGGTAAGAGATACAATGTCCTAGTAACAGACAAGAGATTAATCTTGTTTGCACAAAGGGGATATATCCTCAGATCGGACGATATAGTAAGTGAGCGTTTAGACCGACTCCAGGGCCTTGAATATTCTGAGAGAGGATTGCTATTCAAGAGGGGCAAAGTAAGTGTCCAAGGAACATCTAAGTTGGAAATTCGCGGATCTCCAGCGGAGATGAAACCATTGTTCCAAAGTATCCAATCGGTAGCCAGTATAAACTGATAGTTGCGTCATTAAGACCAGAAAAGTACGATTGATTCCTGACAAATTTCACTTTGGTTAAGGACAGTCATGCACTTCCAATATTTTGGTTAGATTTAATAATAATTCGTCTTATGCATATAACGTTGGTCGAATACAGAAACGCAACGAAAATAACTTTTAAAGTCCTCTAGTGCAGTTTTGGACGGAAAAACCTGGTTTTCCAAGTACCAAGTTTAGTACTTATTAATATTATGCCTAACATCCCAGCCATTAACACTGTGGCTGTAAGAGTTGCGTTCCCAAACTCAGGAACAACGTGTATTGGGAGATCTATGCTTGCAGTGGTGTTTCCTATATGGTCTATTTTGAGTGAGTAAAATCCTTCTTCTGGAAATACATACTTCTGAGTATTATTTAGCTGATCTGCACGGTGGGTTTCGGCTAGATGGTTCCCGTCCTCAAATATCATGATATCATATTTAATATCTTGGAGCTCACCCCCAGAACTAGTATTAACAAATTTTATATTAAACGTATTTTCCTTACCAATATCATTTGGCGTCCATGTTATCTGAGCATTGAATATGCTTTGATTGATCGCAGGATTTGTATCGCCCTCAGGTACATCCTTGGATGATGAACTTGAAACCTGGAATGAAATAGGTTGAGAGTTATTTTTGTCGCCAGCAGAGATTGTATCATTTGCTGTCGTGTTTGAAGATAACAGAGGCGCTTTTTCGACTTGTGCACTTAGGTTCAAGGTTGAAGTAGATAAAAGTATGAAAAAGACAAGGATCCATGAGATGGATGCGCATAATCTCATTGAGAATTGCATTAGTTAGAAAAATACAATTACAAGAGTATAAAATAGTTTTCTTCGGTTTTTTCAACGCGAAAAAACCAAATAGTTATTTTCCTTAGCAGACGGATGAGTCCAACTTGCTCTAATTACACAATATAGATTTTTTAAAGCCAAGGCAGTAAGAGTGGTTTTTTTTATCCCCAATTAGTGCTCTTGGTTGAGTATAAGGCACTTTTAGTGAAAGTAGAGCATACGGTACTACTGGGTTAGGGACACTTCTATGTATACATCGTCCGGTATTTTTAGTCTCATAAGCTGCCTGATCGATCTGTCATCTGCTCCCAAATCTATGACTCTTCTATGCACCCGCATTTCGTACTTGTCCCAAGTATTTGTACCCTGGCCGCAGGGGGACTTTCTAGTAACGATTTTCATTTTCTTAGTTGGGAGAGGATGAGGTCCTTTCAGCTTTATCCCGTTCTTTTCGCCTATGCCTTTAATTTCTGAGCACACTCCTTCAAGTGTGGTGAGATTCGTTGAAGTCAGTTTTATTCGAGCTTCTTGCGCCAAATTCTACTCCCCCTGATCTGCATTGGTGTAATCACTAGCCATCTCATTGATTACTTTTTGGTGGTTGGATCATATTTCTCGGTAATCGATTTTATTACACCTGCTGCTATAGTTGTTCCCATGTCTCTTAATGCAAATCTTCCTATTTCAGGGAACTCCTTGAAAGTTTCTATCGCAAGCGGTCTAACAGGTTTTATCTTCACAATCGCAGCATCACCAGTTTTCAGGAACTTTGGTTTTTCCTCCACTGTTCCTCCAGTCTTAGGATCTATCTTGGCCATAAATTCGCTAAGTGTTGCTGCAACTTGTGCTGTATGGGCATGAAGAACCGGAGTATAGCCGGGAGCCATCGCAGTTGGGTGATGAATCACAATTATTTGGGCTTCGAATTCCTTTGCAACTGTGGGCGCATTATCTGATGGTCCGATAACATCTCCACGTTTTATAGCCTTTCTGTCTACACCCCTTAAATTAAAACCAATGTTGTCGCCAGCCTCCGCAGAATCCATTTGCGTGTGGTGCGTTTCAATTGATTTTACTTCACCAGCAACCCCTGCGGGCATAACTATCACCTTGTCGTTGGCCTTGATTTTTCCCGTCTCGACTCTACCCACAGGGACCGTGCCCACACCAGTAATCGAATAGACATCTTGAATTGGAATTCTGAGCGGTTTTCCAATAGGCTTTTCAGGTGCTTCAAACATATCCAGAGCCTCGGCTAAGGTAGGACCTTTGTACCATGCCATATTCTCTGATTTTTTGACCAAATTGTCCCCTTTCCAACCAGATACGGGTATAAAATTTACCTTTGAAGTATTATAACCAACCAGTTTCAGCATCTTTTCTACATTCTCTTTTACCTCCTTGAAACGATTTTCACCGTAGCTGACATCATCCATCTTATTAAGGGCGACAACTATTTGTCCAACCCCTAGCGTCCGAGCAAGGAACGCATGCTCCCTTGCTTGACCCCCCGGATCCGTAGCTGCTTCGGTTTCACCAGGCTTAACAGAGACCACAAGGATGGCCACATCTGCTTCAGAAGCACCAGTTATCATGTTTTTAATAAAGTCTCTGTGTCCCGGGGCATCAATTAAAGTATAAAAGTACTTGGAGGTTTCAAATTTTTGAAAAGCTAGATCGATAGTAATACCTCTATCTCTCTCATCCTTTATACTGTCTAAGACCCAAGCATACTTGAAGGTATCTCCCTTTCCAGTAGCTTCTGACTCTTTTGCAAATGAATCGATAGTTCTCTGATCAATTACACCCAAATCTACCATTAAATGACCCACAATCGTTGATTTACCATTATCCACATGACCTGTGACCACCAAATTCATATGTGGCTTTTTGCTTGAGCTCATACACCGTAGAACGTTAAGAGGGCTTTATTTGTATTTCGAAAAGTATTAGACCTTCTTGATGTCGCGCCTACTCTAGTTTTTCGCATCAGAATAGACCCAAATATATCTGAGATTAGAAACCTTCGGATTGGTGAATACAACTGTTTTACTTGTGTTTGAACTGCGAAGGCACAGCGGTTTTTCTCTTGTAGTCATCTTCAAGTCGAACTATGTCCTCTTCATCGAACATACCATAGGATATTTCGAGAATAACACACCTAGTTTGCTTAGCCTCGACTCTGTGTCTTGTATTTTTTGGAATTTCAATGGTTTGCCCTTCCTTTAGTATATAGGTTCTATTGTCAACTTGGACACGAGCAATACCGTTAACTATCATCCAAAATTCTGACCTTTTTTTATGGAATTGAAGACTTAATCTAGAGAAAGGATTAATATAAATCAATTTAACAGTGCATGACTTATTCTCGTGAAATTTCTCGAATTTCCCCCATGGTCTTTGTTCAGTATAAACCCCCACATTATACCGTGTGATTTCAAACCAGATTTATTACTTGCCATAGTAATGTATCGCCAAAATCTTTTCTTCACCCTGTAGCACAGACTCTTGAGTAGTCCTACTCTCAATGGTTACACAGTGCGTGTTCAACCCATCAACGAGATCTGCCAAACCTAGGTTTGATGCGTTACGTTTTTATTCTTTTATTACCGTTTGTTGGTTCAGTAACAAACAAGGGGTTCGTAAACTTAGGTAAAAGAAAAGTACTCAATGAATCATACCTCAAGGAAATGGTAATGCCACAGAGTGGAGAGCTATTTGGTAGAGTAATCAAGCTAGTCGGTGGCGACAATATAATAGTCAAAAGTTCTGATGGGAGAGTCCGAACATGTCGAATTAGAGGCAAAATTAAGAGAAAAATGTGGATTAGAGATAACGATCTAGTTCTTATTGCCCCTTGGGACTTCCAGTCAGATAAAGCGGACATAATATGGCGTTATATCTCTGCTCACGCCGATAAATTAGAACAAGATGGTCTTTTGCAAGGTCTTAGGTAATTAGCAATCCCAAATTGTATAATGCTTTATTCATTTTCCGATCGTTTGCGAATTTCATCGTAGCCTTCAACTAATTCTTCGTAAGTTAGATTTAGGAACATCTTAAATTTATTATCCTTTGCAAGAAGACCCTTCGCGTCGTTCTCTAGTTCGTAAATTGCGACTTTTGCATTGTCATTCGTCATCCCAGAAGTAGATCGAAGGATATTTGCTTCACTATACATCATAGCAAGTTTTAGAACAAGAATCTTCGCCGACCACATAAGGTCAAGTTCTAGTTCTTTAATACGCTCATTCTTTTGTTCTTCAGACCTAGAATTTTTAATTCCTCCCAGACCTGACACAGTTCTAGCAGTACATCCTTTCAAATATCTTGTGATTTCCGCATACAAGCTTGCCGTGCTTCTTTTAACTGTTTGAACATCTAAAAACTGGTAGACCAGAGTTTCTAATACATTATTATTAGAATATTTAATCAATAGTGAAGGAGGATATTCTTCCAGTTTTGATAGAGCGTAAAAAATCCCTTTTTCTGTTAGACCGTAGTTGGTTGAACCAGATAAGAATTTCCCTTCAACAATCTGAAGTAATCCCACTTCTAGTAGTCTACGAGCAGCTGATTGTTCGTATGAGTCCGCGGATTGACTTCGAAATCTGAAGTATGAACGTATTTTTGGAGTTGACCCACTGTTAATGACCTTAACCATAAATGCCATATCGTCGGAAGAGACGGAGGTTGGATTATAGTCAAGTAACTGAGTAGCAAATAGCTTGTAGTCCACGGCCCTGAGGTATATTTGTCCGAGGATGCTTTAAGTTTTAAAATGGATAGCGGTTGATGAAATTCAGGCCAAATCCTATGCACAGGGGAATAATTATCGTTTTAAGGACACACGGTGGGTTGCAGGTTACAGTTATGGAAGTTTCCTGCCCACAACTATCCTACCGGTATCCAATTTGTGAAATCAACTCGTAGAACCTAAGATGAGGGAAGGACAAGAGCAACGGTCATGTGAAGAGAAATTAAAATTAAATGATTAGAATAAACTAGAAACTCATACAAGCTGACTTTTGAGATCCTTGAATCTATTTCTAATCGTTACCTCTGTTACCCCTGACGCATCGGCAATGTTCATTTGAGATATAGGTTCACCGGTATTCAAACATGAAAAATAAAGTACTGAGGCTGCAAGGCCCATCGGGTCCTTTCCTGCAGAAACTCCACTTTTGGTGATCTTGTTCATAATAGTAATTGCTTGACGTTTTGTTCTCTCGCTTAGATTAGCCTTGTTCGCGACTTTTGCAATGCATTTCAGGGGATCGACCATGGGAATCTTTAGATCGAGTTCAAATACAAGCAGTCTGTAGGTCCTCGCCAACTCCTTACGTTTGATGTTACTGACACCGGCGATATCGGACAAGGTTCTTGATATCCCTGTTTCTCTACAAGCAATATACGCTGCAGCTGCCAATACTCCCGAAATGGTTCTTCCACGCACCATTCCTCGCTCTTGGGCTTTTCTGTAAATATATGCAGTCTTCTCAGTAGCCGCATCTGGAAGGCCTAACTTATCCTTCAAAATATCCAGCTGACTAAAGGCATGTCTGAGGTTCCTATCGGTAGGGGTGTGAGCCTGAGTCCTAAAGTCCCATGTTCTTAGCCTCTCCATCGTAGCCCGCATAGCAGTATCCAAACCACGGCCACTGGCGTCCTTATCGCTCTTGCCTATTACTGTTGATAAGCCCATGTCATGCCTTGCTAGCGAGGTCGGAATCCCCGTTCGTGTTCGGTTGTTTGATTCTTCTTGATTAAATGCTCGCCACTCTGCCCGAGTTTCTTGAGTCTTATCGGAAACAACTAAACCACATCTACTACAGATAATCTCGCCAGATTCAAGATCTGTGATCATTTCATCCTTTTGACAGATAGAACATAAAATTTTGGAATTTTGCATTTCTCTAGGCCAAATTTATTGGCAATACAGATATTTAAATAAACATGTCTCACTAATTACAAATAACAACCTTCTAGGGACCACATTTTACCAATGTTGACAGTCTACTGTGAACATTTCACAACAAACCTCTGACAAATAGTAATCCTGGTTCTACCCTTAAGCTCTGTACCAGAACCGCACAATCTGTATATAAATTATTCTATCGATTTACATGAACCAAATTTGGGTTTCACCGACTTTCAATATCGTACCTCATGGAAACTTCATACTTTCGAAAGCCGGCTTTCTCGTAGAACGGAATATTGTTCTGGGAGCAGTCCAAAATTACTTTATAACAATTCTCTTTCCTAGCCAAATCAACACATTTTTGAACCAATGCAGAGCCTATACCTTGTCCACTATACTCTTTCCTGGTTACCACATCCTCTATATGCCCAACTTTTCCACCGTTATGAATAAATTTTTGTTCTAGGAACAAAGTGATTGAACCTATGATCTGACCATCATCGCTTTCGGCCACATAAATTGTTGACGTATTATTTTCCCTTATGGTCTTTAGAACTCTTTCAGCAGATTCCATATTGTGATCTATGGAGCCAATCTGACTCAGATTCGATAGCGTCTCGAAAAAACCATTTTCAAAATCAGAGTTCTTCAGCTCCCTAATTGTGAACTTTACCATTTAACACCTATTGGATTTGTGCTTCTCATATTTTAGTAATAATTCCTGGCCATCAATATATGATGACAAATGGATGTAGATTATTTGGGTAAAGCATAGTTAAAATGAATCTCTTTCTAAAGTATATTTGAGACCCTCTTCAATGGTCACTCTGGGTTTCCAACGAAAAGCTTCTGAGACTTTTGTTATATCCGCTTGCATGTTGGTTCCGCTAGGACTAGGATTGGCTTCCTCGTAATGAATTTTTATTCTTTTATTCATTTGATCGGCAAGGATTCTTGCTATTTTTTCAAGTGCATGACTTTTTCCGAATCCAACATTATATACATTGTACCCGTTTGGAAAATTGTTTAGTATGGCTACTATCAAATCGACAAAGTCATCAACGAAAAGAAAATCCCTTCTTACATTTTTGCCATTCAGGAAAACCTCTTCCTTTCTTGAAATCTGATGGATGACTGACGGAATAAAAGAATCAGGTCTAGCCCCCCAACCGTATATTTGAAAAGGACGAAGTGTAACAACATCAATATCAAAATCACAAGAATAATATTGACAGATCATCTCTGCCAGAAGTTTACTTTTAGTATAAGGAGAATGAGGGTCAATTCGGTGCTGTTCATTAATTGGAATATCATGAGGCTGACCGTATACAAATGTGCTGACGTTAATCAACCTCTTGACGTTCGTCAATCTGGAAGCTTCGAGTAAATTCAATGCCCCCATGTAATTTATGTAATAGGTCTTGTACGGGTCTCGCAGTGAGCGTTTGATCGATGTCCTTCCCGCAAGGTGAATCACCGTATCCACATCTCTGCAAGCAGACGCTAGCTGCCCAAGATCGGTCACATCCAATGGTCTCTGGTAGTTTCCTGACTTACCGTCAGTGATAATGAAGCCACTTTCAGTTAGTCGTTTGCATAAATGTTTTCCTATGAAACCCTTGGCTCCGGTAACTAGGATTTTTGCGACCTTCATATCATATGTAACTGTTTCAATATGTCCAGAGTTCAGATTTGTAGTTAGTATACCAATCTAGCAGCATTGAAAGTCCTTTTTCAAATTCAATCCGAGGTTTAAATCTCAATAGCTTGTTCGACAAGGATATATCTGCAAAAAGTCTCTCAACTTCAACCGGTCTTGGCTCGACGTGAATGGCTTTGATTCTGTTAGGAGTAACGTATTTGATTACTAATTCTGCAACCTTATTCACTGATATTTCGATCCCAGAACCAAAGTTTAGGCCGCGTCTACCTGGGTTGTTTCCTGCATTCAATACCTTGTCATAGGCATCCACTGCATCTGTAACATACATGTAGTCTCTAGTTTGATTACCGTCGCCATAGATTATGGGAGGCCTGTTTTTCAACACTCTATTAATGAAAATAGCTATTACGCCTCCATATCCAGTGTCCTTCTGCCTTGGCCCAAAAAGGTTAAAACATCTGATTATGTCAACGCCGAGGTCATAAGTCTCATTATATGTATAGCACAATCTGTCAGCCGCAATCTTACTAACTCCGTATGGGTGTTTAGCTAACAAGGGATGATTCTCGTCCATGGGGACATAAATGGCGGAACCATAAACTTCGCTTGTTGAGGCATGAAGTATTTTATTTATATCATTCATTCTGCAAAATTCTAGGATTTTTAGAGTACCATCGACATTAATCTTGAAGGTCTCTTGGGGATTAATAATGGAACGGTCAACATGTATTTGCGCTGCAAGGTGGATTACGGCATCTAAATCACCAGGAAGCTTATGATATACCTCATCCCTACAGATGTCGTCATGTATAAATTTGAAGTTCTTCTTATGCAGTAGAAGTCGAATATTATTGAGGTTTCCATTCATTAGATTGTCAATTCCAAATACAATATGACCTTCACTGACATATTTTTCACAAAGATGGCTACCTAGGAAACCTGCTGCGCCTGTTATCAAAATCTTCATTCTCTAATCCTTGGATAATTCGTTTGTATTATTTGTTCTTTCCATTCATTTATTAAAGCCTTGAAATGTTGCCAGTCACTCAACGTATACCATCTTCACTTCAACATCATTCAACAGAAATCTATAATGCTGAATACTCATTAGGCTATTTCTAGCTTTAAATAATGCTTCGATATCTACTAGTTGCCTACAGGAATCACAAGAATGCGAATTCTTCACGTTTGGGACCAGGCTGGTGTTGCGTGTATCTTCGCTAAATACCAAATTAGGAATGGCCATCAATCGAAGGTAATTAGGATTGAGGGTGACAAGTACGGTATATACCAGTTTTATAGAAACTATGTAACCAATGTCCAAAAGGATGAATTTGTCAACAGATGTTTGGATGAGGCGACGACGGCAGACATTATTCATATTCATGGACCGATCAATATTCTATTTGCATTAAGAAGGAAATTTGGTAGATCAAAAACCATAATTCTTCATTACCTAGGCACCGATATAAGAGGCTTAAATCCATCCGAGAAACTGACAACCTATAGTCGACCTAGTATTTTTTCGATTATCATAGATGTAGCATTGAGGAAAATACAAGGAAAATCTTTGCCCAAAGATTATATTCATATTCTTGCTCAAAAGTTGGCTGATGCAGTTTTAGTGGCGACCCCGGATTTAACACAGTATGTAGACAAAGCTGTTTACCTTCCAATCCCTGTTGACACTGAACATTTCATACCCGATGCTGTTCCAGACCAAAAAAAATGTGCCCTCACTTTTAATACCGAGGTAACAGATATCTCAAGAGCAATAGACTATTGCAACAAGAATAATATCCATCTAGATATAGAAGTCTACGATAGAACTCGAAATCCTATAATGTATGCAGAAATGCCAGACTTCTTGAAAAGATACCAGATATATGTTGATATCAGATTCATTAAGCAGACAATTCTAAAAAATCTCAGCAGTACCGCCTTACAGTCGTTGGCATCTGGAATAAAGGTTTTGGACTATCAGCTGAAGTATCATGATAGGTTTCCTGCAGAACATGACCCGGTCGCCCTAACACGGCAGCTGCTTAGATTGTATACTGTCAAGGGAAAGGGATATAGCCACTACCTCTGGCACTTTGTATTCCGAGTATTTAGACGATAGGCCTATTGTTTTGCGTTGCCACTCCTCACTCCAGTAAAGTATTTCATTCCTTGAGTCGAGCGTTCTATTGGCAGTCCCATTGAAATCGGCTTGAATTATATTCCACAGCGGTGCAAACTAGAACGAATTAAATTGTATCGATCCCATGTATATAGCAAGATTCACTTAAGGCAAGATGGATTTCGTACATATATTTGAAGAGGTTTACCGGGTTCAAATACTCCCAATTACTTCGTCTTAATCCTAATGTCGTCATAAAAGCGAACGATTTTTCAATTTCAATGGTCCCCTCAGGTTAGATCGAAATAAAAAATCGGCTAGCTGCGAAATCATCTTGAAGTACAATAATGTTAAGAACCACTAGGAGATCAAGACTTAAATTTGAAAGATCGAATTAGGGATCAACCATGAGGGCAAAGGACCTCACAGAAAAAGGGTTCTGGGACAATTATTGGGAAATTCGCAACTCTGAAGGAGCAGAGATCAAGCGATCAGGCAAGGACTCTAGTATTAATGCAATTCTAGATGTTTTTGAAAAATACTTGCCAATTAATGATGATTTCCACGCATTGGAAATTGGTGGAGCGCCCGGGCAATATTTAATATATATGGCGAAGAATTTCGGATATCATCTTCATTCGCTGGACTTTTCCAAGGTAGGCAATGAACAGACTCTTAAGTACCTAACAGCTGCAAATATAAAAATAGACATTTATGAAAGGGACTTATTTTCAGAAAACCTAAAGGAAGACCTGCCACTTTTCGATATAGTATATTCGTTAGGGTTTATTGAGCATTTCAAAGATTTTAACCAAGTGGTAAGGAAACACGCAGACCTTTTGAGACCAGGAGGAATTCTCTTAATAGGAGTTCCTAATCTTGGAGGAGTATACGGTTTCTTTCTTAAGAGAACAGCTCCTCAACTTTTAGCCATTCATAATCTAAACGCGATGAAAAGCCACAACTGGGACAATTTCGAAAAGGAATTGAATCTGTCCACTCTTTTTAAAGGGTATGTGGGTGGCTTCGAACCTCTGGCAATGAAAAAACTGGAAAGAAAGGACCTATTAGCACGCTCGATGAATTTCATCGTTAAAAGGCTTGTATCAATTTCCACTTTCCGATCGAATTTGTTTAGAAAACTTAATTCCAGATACTGGAGTATGTATCTTATAGGAATATACAGGAAGAATTAGTTTACTCATCAAGGCCTGACTTGGGCTAAACTGCTTACCAAGTTTTCATTTAAAATTGTTTGAATTTTTTCACAGAAGCCCCATATTCTTACTCTACTTTAAGTTTTTCAGTGCTATCTTGCTGCTTATCCAGCTTATTCAGCTCTCTCATCAGAAATTCTCTGTATCGGTTTTTTTCTTGGACGGTCATTTTGTCAAGGTTCGAACTAAGGGTAGATCCTATAGTGGAAACCTTGTCTATTAGGTCCAATGCCATAAATCTGCCCACATTACCGACCCTGAGCATCACGTCTAATTGCTTCTGTATTATGTGCCGGACTGATTCAATGTCTGATGCAATATCTATACCTTTAGGAGTGATGGTATACCTCCCATTATCGGTCTCTGTTATAAGTCCCTCTTCCAAGAGTCTTCCTAACATAGGATATATTAATCCAGGTGAGGGTCGCCACCTGCCATCGCTTTGAAGTACTGCTTTATCAATTATCTCTTTTCCTGACATGGGTTGTTCCTTAAGTAGCCCTAGAATGTAATGCCTAGAAAATCCCCTAGGAATTACGCTTCCTACTCTGGCTAACCAATCTGACAACATATCACTAGTAATATCGCTAGTGACTTATTAAGCTTTCGCGGCGACTTAAAATGAGGTCGGTAACGCCTATGGTCGGGTAAGTATTTTTTAGAGTAAATACATGAATTCGAATGAGATTTTATGGATGATCTTTACCCTAAGAGCTTAGATTCGTGGTGTGAGTCCGCCAATCTAGTCATTCCTGGATCTGAGATGGATTGCCTTCTTGGCATCGAGTCGCATGTGAGTTAATATATTTGCTTGATCGATGAAGGTTAATGACGAAGGAGTGCCCGTTCTGCGGAAAATTGATGGTGTGGCTTAACGGATCCATTAGCCATGAGATATCGACCAGGTTTTACACCTGTAGGACTTGTAAAATAAACATAACAAAGTACCCAGATGGTTCCGAAGAGCTAGAACAAATGAAGGCTCAAGAATGATCAGGGCCCAAGAATGATCCTTGCTGAAACCACGAGACCAGAAGTAAATATTAATTTCACCTGGTCCTGTTCTTAGGTCGATGTCGAGAAGACAACGTAAAGTTAGGCGCTCAGTAAAATCTCTTCTGAACGACGAAGGAGAGTTTTTGACTCTGCCGGGTGTTTTCGATGCCTTAAGCGCCAAGATTGCAGAAAAAATTGGCTATCCGGCCATTTTTCAAACTGGTTATGGATCAGCTGCGACGCTTCTGGGAATGCCAGATTTTGGTCTGTTGCATGCAGGGGAAACGATCGATAATGCTAGGCGCATAATCAAGTCTGTAAATATTCCCGTAATAGTGGATATTGATACTGGATATGGAAATCCATTAAATGTGCAGCGTATCGTGCAAGATTTAGAAGAAATCGGTGCGGGTGGAATCTTTTTGGAGGATCAAGTATGGCCAAAAAGATGCGGACATATGACTGGAAAGGAAGTAATCCCAAGCCAAGACTTCGTCTCAAAGCTGAAAGCAGCAATTGACGCGCGCAGAAGCAGAGAGTTTGTCATAGTGGCTAGGACAGATGCAAGAGCTACTCTTGGCTTACAGGAGGCAATTAGGAGAGGTATAGAATACCGTAAAGTTGGTGCAGACGTCATTTTCGTAGAGGCGCCTCGGACATTGGGAGAGCTCAGGGAAGTTCCATCCAAGATTGATGCCCCTTTAGTCGCTAATATGATAGAACATGGTGTCACTCCCACTTTATCTTCTCATCAGCTGAAGAAAATGGGTTACAGGATCGCCGTATTTCCACTCTCGGGCCTATATGCTGCGACATTCGCGTTGAGAGGTGTCTTTACAGAGCTAATTAGAACGGGATCAACTAAGAATTCGAGAAGAAAAATGGTGACTTTCGATGACTTCAATAGTTTGGTTGGATTATCAGGTTACATGAATTTAGCAAAAAAATATGCCTAACAAGATCAGAAGATTGCTGGAGTGTGACGTCATACGGATGTGTTCTATGTGCACTTCTTGTAAGCCTCCGTGATGAACGTTTCATTCTTCTCCCAAATCAAGTTCTCATGAGAATAATCAAAGACCTTTAACCTTCGATTATAAAGATCATTTAAATTTTCCT
>Ga0209382_10004376_pt1 | contig 18925 bp, 16 predicted proteins | sample SoiMetdeltSBSDD5_FD_187599 | JGI IMG/M metagenome (GOLD analysis project Ga0209382, IMG submission 187599) | Bulk soil microbial communities from a Populus tree surrounding site in Tennessee, USA - Soil MetaG P. deltoides SBSDD5 (SPAdes) (version 2) | ecosystem: Environmental > Terrestrial >...
GCCTGCACAAGATGGAAGAGGTCGTCTGGAGCCTGATGGAGACGCTCGCCCGCTCCGCGCACGACGTCATCCCCCTGGCCCCGCTCAAGAGCCACGACGAGTACACGTTCGTGCATTCGGTGAACGTGTCGCTGCTGGTGCTGGCCCAGGCCCGCTCGTTCGGGATCCAGGGACCCATGCTCCACGCCCTCGGCCTCGCCGCCCTCTGCCACGACGTGGGCAAGCTCAGCGTCCCCCTGGACGTGCTGAACCGGCCGGGCAAGCTCGAAGGCGAGGACTGGAAGGTGATGCAGAGCCACGCCGAGGTCGGGGCCTGGCAGCTGGCCGCCCTCGACGAGGCCCCGCCCCTCTCCGTCGTGGTCGCCTACGAGCACCACCTGAGATACGACGGACAGCCGACCTATCCGCTCCTCCGCCGCCCACGACGCCCGGCCCTGGCCGCGCAGCTCACCGCCCTGGCCGACACCTTCGACGCCGTCTCGACCCTGCGGCCCTACCAGGCGCCGAAGACGCGGCCGGTGGCCCTCGAGATCCTGCGCTCGCGCGCGGGCACCTTCCTCGATCCGCTGCTGGTGGGGAATTTCCACCGCCTGGCCGGGGGAGAAACGAACAACAACAAAACCGATCGGCCCGGCTAGAGTCCGGCCAGGCGCGCGATCAGCCCCGCCGCGAGCGCTGCTCTTTCGGGCAACGATTTCAGGACCACGTGCTCGTCCTCCGCGTGGGCTCCGTCGCCGTCACCGCCCAGGCCGTCGAGGGTCGGGCGCCCGAGCGCGCCCGCGAAGGAGGCTTCGCTGGCTCCGCCGGAGGCGACCTCCGAGAGAGGGAGACCCAGCTCCGCCGCGACAGCCGCGGCCTGGTCGTAGACCGCCGCCACCGCCGGGCTGCGCTCCAGGGGCGGATAGTGGAGCCCGCCGGACCACGTGAGCGTGACCTGCGGATCCTCCGGGCGGATCGCGCGCAGCTGCTCTTCCATCCAGTGCCCGTCCTCCACCTTGAGGAAGCGCACGTCGATCTCCGCCTCCGCGAGGTCCGGCACCACGTTGGAGCGCAGGCCCCCGCGGATGACGCCGACGTTGGCGGAGACGCCGCGCACGGGATCGGTCAGCTTCGAGATGCGGAGGCACTGGCGGGCGAGCTCCAGGATCGCGTTCGCGCCCCGCGAGAGGTCGGCCCCGGCGTGGGACGCGCGGCCGTGGGCGTGCAGCGTGAACGAGCCCGAGCCCTTGCGCGAGGTCTTGACCGCGCCCCCGGGCCAGGCCGGCTCGAAGTCCAGCACCGCCGCCGACGCCTGCATCTCCGCCTCCATGAGATCGCGGTAGGGTTCGCAGTCCACTTCCTCCAGGGGAGTGAAGAAGACCGTGACCGGCGGGCGGACGCCGCGGGCGTGGAGCGCGCGCAGGGCGAAGAGGGCGACCACGAGGCCGGCCTTCATGTCGTAGCAGCCGGGGCCGTAGAGGCGGCCGTCTTCGATGCGCACCGGCCGCGCCGCCACCGTGCCCAGCGGCCACACCGTGTCGAGGTGGCCGAGCAGCATGACCGGAAGCGGCTCCTTCGCCGGCGCGTCCGCGGGAGGACGGGCGCGGAGGATCGGACCCCCGCCCGTGACCGGGATGAGCTGCGGCACGAGGCCGACCGCTTCCACATCCGCGGCCAGCCGCCGGGCCAGAGCGGCGACCGCGGGGGGGTCGGTGGACGGCGACTCGATTTCGCAGATCTCGGCCAGGAGCGCGGTCATCTCGGCCGCGTGCCCTCGCGTCCACGACAGGAGATCGCTCGTGGGAGTCAAACCCCAAGTATAAGTTGGGCGGCGCGGCGTCAGGACAGGCGTCCCAGGAAGAGGCGGGTGTCGTACTCGAAGGCCACCCGTCCCTCGCGCGCGTGCGCCTCGAACACGGCGGGCAGGGCCGCGAGCATGGCCTCGCGTCGCGGATCGCCTTGCTTCGGGGTGTACGAGCTCGAGAGGAGGCGGCCGCGAAGCCCCTCGAAGTCGAAGTGCTGCACGCTGTCGAAACGGCGCTCGATCCATCCCGCGTCCCCGAAGAGGCCGCGCAGGGACTCCTCTTTGGCGTATTGCGCGCTGACTTCCTCGTAGTCGTCGGACCATCGGTGGAGGAACGCCTCGTAGTCGCGCAGGAACGGCGTGGAGTCGAGGCGCCTCAAGTTCCACACCAGGGCGACCCCGCCACCCGGCCGCAGGATGCGGCGGAACTCGGCCCGCGACTCCGGGACCTTGAACCAGTGGAAGGCCTGCCCCGCGGTGACGAGATCGACCGACCCCGCGGCGAGAGAGGTGGCCTCCGCCCGCCCGTCGACGCTGTGGAAGCGCCCCGTCCCGCCCAGGTCCGCCTCCGCCACCGCCGCCATCTCGCGGTTGGGCTCGATGCCGTAGACCACGTTCCCGTTCTCGACGAGCAGCCGCGACAGGAGGCCCGTGCCGGACCCCACGTCGGCCACGACGTGGCCCGGCTGCAGGCCGAGATCGCGGCGCAGCGCCTCGAGCACGGCCGGCGGATAGCCGGGCCGCCAGCGTACGTAGTCCTGCACGCGGTCGCTGAAGCGGGAGGTGGGATCGGACACGAGGAAAAGCATAGCGCGTCGGAGTAGGCTCTCCCAGAGATGAGCGTCGCCGCCGTTCCCCTCGGTCCGAAAGGCCCGCCCGTGGTCGGGCAGCTCCTGGCCTTCCGGCGCGATCCGCTCGCGTTCCTCAGCGGCCTCGCCCGCGACTACCCGGGGGACGTCGTACGCTTCCGGCCCGGCCCGCGCGACAGCTATCTCGTGAAGGATCCGGAGCTGATCAAGGACGTGCTCGTCACCCGCCAGCACGATTTCAGCAAGAGCCGGGGCCTGGAATGGGCAAAGCTCTTCCTCGGCGAAGGCCTGCTCACCAGCGAGGGCGACTTCCACACGCGCCAGCGGCGGCTGGCGCAGCCCGCCTTCCATCGCCAGCGCATCGGCGGCTACGCGGAAGACATGGTGCGGCGCACGGCCGCCGCTCGCGACCGCTGGTCGCCGGGCCAGGTGCTCGACGTGGACGGCGAGATGATGCGCCTGACCCTTGCCGTCGTCTCCAGCACTCTCTTCGGCACCGACGTTGCCGCCTCCGCGGACGAGGTGCGGGAGGACCTGGCCGCGATCATCGCGCTCTTCCCTCGCTTCTCGCTTCCCTTTTTCGGGCTCATCCAGAAGCTCCCGATCCCGAGCAACGCGCGCTTCAACCGGGCGGTAGCGCGCCTGGACGCGCTCGTCTACCGGATCATCGCGGAAAGGCAACGGGACCCCCGGGACCGCGGCGATCTCCTGTCCATGCTCGTCCTGGCCCGCGACGAGGAGGGCGGAGGGAGGATGACCGACCGGCAGCTCCGCGACGAGGTGATTACGCTCCTTCTGGCCGGGCACGAGACCACCTCGAACGCCCTGACCTGGACGTGGTACCTGCTCTCCCAGAACCCCGAGGCGGAGACGCGGTGGCGCGACGAGCTGAGTAGCGTCCTGGGCGACCGTGCGGCGACCGCGGGGGACCTTCCCGCGCTGCGCTACACCGAGATGGTGCTCGCGGAATCGATGCGCCTGTTCCCGCCCGCCTGGGGCATGGGCCGGCGTGCGTTGCGCGACCTCACCCTCGGCGGTTTCACGATCCGCAAGGGCGCCGTCCTCGCCCTCTCGCCCTACATCGTGCACCGCGATCCGCGGCTGTGGCCGGATCCCCTTCGCTTCGATCCGGAGCGCTTCACCGCGGAGGCCAAGGCGGCCCGGCCGAAGTTCGCCTATTTCCCGTTCGGCGCCGGAGCGCGCAGCTGCATCGGCGAGCCCTTCGCCTGGATGGAGGGCGTGCTGCTCCTGGCCACCATCGGCCAGCGCTGGCGGCTGCGCCTCCTGCCCGGCCATCCCGTCGAGCCCAAGGCGCTCATGACCCTGCGCCCGCGCTACGGGATGCGGATGGTGGCCGAGCCCGCGCCCTAGCCGCGGCCGGACCAGTACGGCTGGTAGTAATGGTCCGGTCGCGTCATGCGCGCCGGACGCGGCGGACGCCGGAAGGCGGCGTCGATGCGCCCGCGCAGCTCCTGGGGGTGATCGAGCGCGTCGAAGAGCGCACCCACCGCGAACAGCGTGACGAGCGCGCCGGCGGTGACCACGAGGGGGAGGAGCAGGATGAAGCCGAAGCCGAGTGCGTTCGCCAGGAGATCAGCCATTCAATGGATCCGGGTGCGGCCGCGGAACCCCTCCTCGTAGGTGTGGAAGAACTGCAGCCCCTCCTCGGGGTATTGCCAGCAGTAGTAGCCCGAGCCGTTGTCGAAGTCGATCAGCCAGAGGCCCTTCACGTCGATGCCCAGGTTCATCACGTCGTTGGCCCAGCGGGTCACCACGGCCTCGACCCGGGGTTGCGCCGACTCAGCGCTGGGAGCGGTCTCGGAGATCGCCTCCACCGCCCGGTACGCCTCGTCGGTGAGGCGGCGCACCTCGGGCAGGAGACGGGCAGCCTCGTCGTAGGTGAACACCTTCTTCCGGGCCCGGTCCGCGCCCTCCGGCATGATCCGGATTATAGCGTCCGGGCCGCCGACCTTGACCATTTCGTCGCGCGCGCCCTAGACTACGTCACTCTCGAGCGCAGGCATCGCCGGCCCGTCGAGCGGATCAGGAGCGAGGGATGGCCCAAGCGTGATGACGGCCAGCCTGACCGTGCTCAGCGGGCCCCTGGCCGGGACCCGTCTCGACATCGACGGCTCGGAAGACGAGGTTCTCGTCGGCGCCGACCCCGGTTGCCGGCTCGCCCTCGACCTTCCCGGCGTCAGCCCCATCCATGCCCGCCTCTCGCTGGACCAGACGGGGCTGCTCGTCCAGGACACGCACAGCCCGCGCGGACTCTACGTGAACGACACGCGCGTGACGGGGCAGGCGCCCCTGCGGGACGGCGACGTGCTCTGGCTGGGAACCCCCGGCGACGACACCAGCGTGATGCTGCAGTGTCGCGTCACCGGCAGCGCCGCCCCGCCCGCGTTCGTCGTTCCCGAAGAGACGTCCGAGGCTTCCTTCGTGATCGCGGACGAGGCGCCGGCGGCGGCCAGCGATCCCATGGCGGACCTGGGCGACCTCGTGGGCAGCGCGCCGCTCGCGGCGCCCGCGGCGGCGGCGCCTCCCGCGCCCGCGGCTCCGGAAGCGCCCAGCGACGACGTGTTCTTCATGGAGGAGCCGGCCGCACCCCCGGCCCCGCCGCCCCCCGCGCCGGCGCCGCCGCCGCCGGCCCCCGCGGCGGACGACCTCTTCTTCGTCGAGGAGCCGGCGGCTTCGGCCGCGCCGCCGCCGCCCGCGCCCGCTCCGCCCGCGGCGGCTCCGGCTCCGAAGGCGACCCCGGCCGCCAAACCGGCGGCGGCCGCCGCGCCCGCCGCGCCCGCCGCGCCCGCCGCCGCACCGGCGCGGCCCGCCCGCCGCCACGGTCCCACGCCGCCGCCCTCGGCCGCGCCGGAGGTGGACGACGACGAGGCGCCGGCACGCTCGCGCAGCGTGCCCCCGCGTCCTCCGGCCCCCACGCGCGCGGCCGCGCCGGCCGCCGCGCGCCGCTCCTCTCCCCCGATCGCGCTCCTCGCCGGCGGCGCCGCCCTCGTGCTCGCGGCCGTGGTGGCCGGCATCTTCTTCATGCGCCCGAGCACCCCGTCCATCGAGTCGATCACGCCGGCCCGAGTCGGTCTGGGGCAGAGCGTGATCATCACCGGCGCGCACTTCGGGGCCACGCCGCAGGCGAACCTCGTCCGCTTCGCGGACAAGCCCGGGCGCGTGGTTCAGGCCGCGCCGAACCGCCTTCAGGTCGAGATCCCGGAGGTCGCGGCGGCGCCCGGCCGCGATACGCCCGTACTCGTGGTGGTGGTGGTGGACGGGCGCGAATCCAAGCCGGCCACGGTGGGCGTGTTCGAGATGCCCCGCATCCACGGCATCGCCCCCGCGGTCGCGATGCCCGGCGACGAGGTCGTGCTGGCCGGAGCGGGATGGGGCGCGGGCGTGACCGTGCAGTTCGGCAGCACCGCCGCCACGGTCCTGGACACGTCGCCGACGTCCCTGAAGGTGACCGTGCCGGCCCTCGAGGGCGCGCCGGGCACGGAGTTCCCGGTGCGGGTGAGCTCGGGCAAGGACACCTCGAACGTCGCCCCCTTCGTCATCGGCCGGCTGCCCCTCGTGGTCTCCGTTTCGCCCGCCAGCGCGGCCCCCGGCGACCTCCTGACGGTGGCCGGGCGGGGCTTCGATGCCCGGCCGCCCGCCAACGACGTGCGCGTGGGCGGGACCCGTGCGCTGGTCACGGCGGCCTCGGGCAGCGAGCTGAAGGTGGTGGTGCCGCGCGCCACGCCGGGAGAGACGACCGTGGACGTGCGCGTGCCGGGGGTGGAGCACGTCGGGCAGGCCCGGCTGGCCGTGGCCGCCCTTCCCGATCCCATCGACTTCCGATTCGTGGCCGAGCCGTTCGAAGACGCACCCGGCCACGAGCACGCGGTCCTGGCCACCGGGCTCGGTCCCGCGTTCGTGCTCAGCGCCAGCGGCGGTCGGTCCGCGGCCGCGCGCGCGTTCGAGGCCGAGCGACGGCTCAACGACGCCGGCGCCAGCCTGAGGGGCACCGTCGACGGGGACGTGCGGGCGAAGGGGCTAGAGGGCAGTCCCTCCCTGGTCGTGGCCGGCAAGGACACGCCGCTCCTCGAGGTGACCCTCGACGACGCGGCGGCCTACGAGGAGGACTGGACGGGTCTCAAGGGGCGCGGCGGCCCCATCTCGCCCGCGCGCGTCGCCGTGTGGTGGGAGGCGATCGCGCGCGATCTCGTGCTGCTCCTGCTGCGCGGCGAGAAGCCGCACTTCGCCGCGGACCTGGCTCCCGAAGGGCGCGTGCTCGCGGACCTGCAGCCGCTGGCGCGGAAGTCCGTGACCGTGGGCGTGCCGCGACAGGTCGTGGCGGAGGCGCGGCCGCCGATGAAGGACGCCCTGCGCACGCTGGGACTGCGCATTCCAGCCAGCATTCCGGGCCCGGCCTCCGCCTCCGGGGCGGGGGCCACCGGGCCCGCGGCCGGCTCCGCCGCGGGCGGACCGGCCCTGAAGCTCGACGGCCGCTGGTCCGGCTCGGAGACCGAATCCGGCCGCACCACGTACATCACGGCCGTCTTCGCCGGGGCCGGCGGCACGTTCACCTACGAGCGCGCCCTCTCCGTGAGCCAGCCCCTCCTGGGCGTCGTGCAGCAGAAGGCTGTCGTGCGCTTCTCCGTCCAGACGGGCGCCGGCCCGCGCTACTACCAGGGCAGCTGGGACGGCCAGAAGCTCACGGGGGCGGTCGCGGTCGATCCCGGGGGCAAGTCGCCCGTCGGCACGTTCGAGCTCTCGCCGGGCTGAGGCACCTTCAACCGGCGAGCTCCGTATCCTCGCGCCTTCCCCCGGCGACCGCGCCGAGGTGGGCGCGCAGGGCCGTGCGCTCCTCGTCGCTGAGAGAGACGAACTCCAGGGCGGCCCGGTAGCGCACGAGGCTCTCCTCTCCGGCGGCGGGGTCGTAACCGTGGATGAAGCTGCGTACCACGCGGCAGCGCAGGGTCAGCTCGCCCGCGCCGGGCAGGGGCAGGCGCAGCATCTGCACCGTGCCCGGGCGGAGCACGGAGTCCACCTCCACAAGGGCGCCCGTCTCCGAGAGGTTCACCACGGGCGCGGAGCTGGTCGTGTGGATCCTCCCCAGCACCTCGCCGTGGACGGCCACGCGGGGGTGGCCGCGCCGCTCGTTCAAGCGATCGTGATCTCCTTGTTGAGGTACACGTCCTGCACGGCGTTGAGCAGGCGCACGCCTTCCGCCATCGGACGCTGGAACGCCTTCCGGCCCGAGATGAGGCCCATGCCGCCGGCGCGCTTGTTGATGACGGCGGTCTTCACCGCCTCCTTGAAGTCGCTCTCGCCGGAGGAGGCGCCGCCGGAGTTGATGAGGCCCGCCCGCCCCATGTAGCCGTTGGCCACCTGGTAGCGCGTCCAGTCGATGGGGTTGTCGGAGGCGAGCTGGTCGTACACCTTCTTGTCGATCTTGCCGTACGGGCTCTCCTTGGTGGAGAGGGCGAGGTAGCCGCCGTTGTTCTCCGGGAGCTTCTGCTTGATGATGTCCGCCTCGATCGTGACGCCGAGGTGGTCGGCCTGCCCGGTGAGGTCGGCGGAGACGTGGAAGTCCTTCTCCGCGGTCTTGAAGGCGGGGTTGCGCAGATAGCACCAGAGCACGGTGGCCAGGCCCAGCTCGTGGGCCTGCTGGAAGGCCACGCTGACCTCCTGGATCTGCCGCGTGGACTCCGGGGAGCCGAAGTAGATGGTGGCCCCCACCGAGACCGCGCCCATGTCCACCGCCTGCTTGACCCGCGCGAACATGATCTGGTCGTACTTGTTCGGATAGCTGAGGAACTCGTTGTGGTTGAGCTTCACCATGAACGGGATCCGGTGCGCGTACTTGCGGGCCACGATGCCCAGCACGCCGAGGGTCGAGGCCACCGCGTTGCAGCCCCCCTCGATGGCGAGCTTCACGATGTTCTCGGCGTCGAAGTACAGCATGTTCTTGGCGAAGGACGCGCCCGCCGAGTGCTCGATGCCCTGGTCCACGGGCAGGATCGAGAGGTAGCCGGTGTGGGCCAGGCGGCCATGGGAGAACATCTGCTGGAGGGAGCGGAGCACGGGCACGGGCCGGTCCGTCGCCGTGAAGATGCGGTCCACGAAGTCGGGGCCGGGCAGATGCAGGCTCTCCTTGGGGATGCCCTGACAGCGGTGCTCGAGGAGGGGGCGCGCATCGCTGCCCAGCAGGTCCTCGATCGCCTTGAGGCTGCCCGTCTCCGCCATCTTCGTCGTACTCATGAAAGCTCCTTCTTGACTAGTTGAGGCGCGCCGCCTTGTGGCGCAGCTGCGCGATGCGGGCCCGGAGCTCCGGGGTCTCCGGGGCCTGGGGGGCGGCCTGGACGTAGACCTCGAGGTCCGCCGCGGCCAGGGCGTAGCACTCGAGCGCGGCCAGGACGAGCCCGCGGTCGCGGATCTCCTCCACCGCGCCCGGGCTCAAGAGGACGAGCAGCTCGGCCGTCCGCAGCGCGCGCTCGTGGTCGTCCGCCTTGAGGTAGATGGCCTTGAGGTTCCGCAGCGTCCGCGAGAGCACGGCGCGCGGCGGGCAGGGGGCCAGCATGTCCGCGGCCATGCGGACGCGGCCGCCGTAGATGCGGTCGAGGCGGTCCTGGCAGTCCTGGGGCGTCAGCACCGTCCCTCCGTGGAAGGGGTCGACGAGCGCTTCCCCGCCCGGGGTGGAGACCCGGACCACGAAGTGCCCGGGCAGACCCACGCCGTGCACGGCGACGCCGGCGCGCCGGCCCACCGCGATGTACACGGTGGAGAGGGTGATCGGGATTCCCGTGCGGCGGTCGAGGACGTCGTTGAGGAAACTGTTGCGCGGGTCGTAGTACTCGCGCGTGTTGCCCCGGAAGCCCTCTTCCTCGAAGAGCACGCGGTTGAGGCCGGCCACCGCCGCTTCCGGGGAAGCGCCCAGGCGGCCGCGCACGGCCTGGGCCATCGTGTCGAGACGGTGCAGATAGGAATCGAGGTCGAGCTCCGGATACTCGTCGCAGGCGACGAGGAGCGAGGCGCGCGCGAGGTCCACCTCGTCCTCGGGGCGGGCGACCATGTCGATGAGCTGGCGCCGGTGCGACTCCGTCACAGCGAGGACCTCAGCAGCGGGAGGACGGCGGCGATTATACCCGTACTGGACGGGGGCGCACCTTCTGGGCCGGGCGGGGTGTCGGCGCGTCCTCCAGGGCCGGCCTTCCTGGATCGGCTCCCCGCCTCCAGACGCGCTCGCCCTCGATATCACTTTCACCTCAAACGTTCATGGCCGGCTCGGGAGCATACCGCTACCGGTGGTCGTTTGGCGATGGCCGCCCCGCCTCCGCCGCCGACCCGGGCGTCCAGTTCCCGAGCGGGGGGACCTTCGACGTCTAGGCCGTCGCGTTGCCGAAGGTGCGCGCGAACCCGTCCTCGAGGCTGAGGGGCGCGTAGCCGCATTCCCGGCTGAACTCGGAATGGTCGAGCTCGGCGTCCTGGGTGAGGCCCAGCAGCGCGTCGGGGCTGAAGAAGGACGGGGGCAGGACGACGGCCAGCGCCGACGCCGCCGCCTGGCACAGCGCGAGGGGGACGTGCAGGCGGTAGCGCCTCAGGCCCTGGATGGCAACGATCCGGTCGATGAGGTCGCGCAGGCGCAGGACGGTGCCGCCGGAGACGTTGTACGTCTTGCCTCCCGCCGCGGGTGACCGCAGGGCCAGCTCCACGCCCTGGATGACGTCTCCGACGAAGACGGGCTGGAGGCGGGCGGTGCCGGGCCCCGGCACCGGACAGAGGAGCGGCACGCGCTGGAGCAGCGAGACGAGCTTCTGGAAGTGCAGGCCACCCTCGGGCCCGTACACCATCGTGAGCCGCAGGATGGTGTAGTCGAGTCCGGACTCCCGGACCAGACGCTCCGCCTCCGCCTTGGACGACCCGTAGGCGTTCTTCCGGGCGTAGGCCGCGGAGACCGCGGACAGGTAGATGATCCGGCGGACCTTCCAGCGCTGGGCGAACGCGATCACGTTCGCGGTGCCCTTCACGTTGACCTCCTGCATGAGGTCCGGCGCGGCCGGCGGCATCACGGCGGCGGCATGGACGATCGCGGTCACTCCTTCCCCGTGCGAGAGGAACGAGTCGAGCGAGGTGACGTCGCCGCGCACCACGTCCGCGTCGAAACGCCGTCCCGGGTCGACGGGGTCGTCGGGAAGGACGAGGCAGCGGACCCGCTCCCCGGCGGCGGCCAGGCGGGCCCCCAGCCGCATCCCGATGTACCCCGTGGCGCCGGTCAGGAGAATCACGAGCCGCTGAGTATACTCCGGGCCCGACGATGCCCTTCTCCACGACCGCCCAGCCGCGCGAGCGCGTGGCGCGACGCGCGCTCGTGGCCGCGGTGTTCCTCGTTTCGGCCGTGCTGCGGCTCGTCGCCGTCGATCGGCCGCTGAACATCGACGAGGCACTCTGGATCCGCCGCGGCGGCACTTTCGTGGCCGCGCTCGCGAGGGGTGACCCTTCCGGGACCTATACGCGGTCTCATCCGGGCGTGACCACGATGTGGCTGGTGGGGCTCTCCGACGTGGGCTGGTGTGCCGTGATCGGAGACCGGTCCTGGGAGTCGTGTGCGGTCCGGCTGGCCGCCGACCCGCTGCCTCCGCTGGCGGCGTACGTCGTTCCGCGGTGCGTTCAGGCTCTCCTCACCTCGGCCCTCCTCGCGCTCATGGCGCACCTCTCGGTGCAATGGCTCGGTTTCCGGCCGGCCGCGCTGGGCTGCGCGCTCCTCGCTTTCGAACCATTCTTCCTCGGCTACCAGCGTTTCATCACCACCGACGCGTTGGCCACCGATCTGGGCGCGGTGGCGGCGCTCTCCTTCCTGCTCTACCTGCGGGAGGGTCACCGTCGTCGGCTCGTCTTCTCCGGTCTCGCCTTGGGGCTGGCGGTGGCCACGAAGGTGCCGGCGGCGCTGCTCGCCGCCCCGCTCCTGATCTCGGTCGTCATGGTGGAGAGCGACCGCTGGCCCGGGTTCCCCACGCGCGGCTTCCGCAGGCGGGCGCTGGAGCTGACGGTCTGGGCCGCGGTGGGCCTCGCCGCCGTGGTGGCGATATGGCCCGCCCTGTGGGTGCGGCCGATCGGATTGCTGCAGGAATTCCAGGCGGATCTCGCGTCGGAGACCCGGGCCCACGCCTTCCGCGCGGACGACTCCGGGTGGGCCTTCTATCTCCGCATCCTGGCCTGGCGCTTCACTCCGTTTATGCAAGCGGGCGCGCTCGTGGGCGTCGCGGCGCTCATCTGGCCCGCCTGGCGGCGCCGGTTGCCGCGCCGGTCGGAGCTCGAAGGTCTGGCCGGCCTCGTCGTGGTGACGCTCGTGCTCCTCCGCCTGGCCGGCGAAGCCGGACTGGACCGCTACTTGCTCCCCGCCGTCCCGTTCCTGGCCCTGTTGGCCGGCGCGGGCTGGGACCTCGTCCGTGATCGTGTGGCCGCGCGCGGGCTGACACCGGCGGCGGCTCTCGTCCCCGTTGGCGTCGTGGCGGGGCAGCTGGCGATGCTTCTGCCGCACTTTCCGGAGGGCGTCACCTACTTCAGCCCGCTCCTGGGCGGCGCGGCCGCGGCCGGGCAGACCCTCGCCATCGGGCAGGGAGAAGGATTGGAGCGCGCGGCCGGGTACCTCAACGCCGAGCCCGGCGCTGCCTCCCGCGTGGCCGCGGCCCCCGGCTTCGCGTCCGCCTTCGCGCCCTACTTTCGCGGGCGCACCGTCGACTTCACGCGGGGCGTGGACTGGCTGGCCGCGGATCGGGTGATCCTTTACATCCGGCATGTCCACACGGGGTTGCCCGATCCCGCCCTGGTGGCATACGTCTCGTCCTGGGAGCAGCCTCTGTACACCGTGCGCCTGCACGGACTGGACTACGTGCGCGTCTATGCCGGGCCGATCGTGGTGCCTCCGGAGCTGCGTGAGGACCCGCCGCTACCCCCGGTGCAGTAGAAGAGGTCCGCTACCGCGCCGCGAGCGGGGCTGCGTTCGTGGCGGCGGTGACCGCGGGAAACTCGAAGCGCTCCTCCGCCGCCTGACGCGCGGCGGCCCGCACGAGGCCGTCCACGTCGAGGACGGACTCCGCACGCTGGACCTCCTCGAGGGTGGCCGCGGTCGACGGGCTGCGCGGGACGAAGAGCTGGCAGCAGTCCTGGTCGGGGAGCGTGCTCACCTCGAAGGTCCCGATGCGGCGGGCCTGCAGGGTGATCTCCTCCTTGTCCATCCCGACCAGTGGACGCAACACCAGGCCGCGCGCGACCTCTCCGATCACGGTCATGTTGTCCAGGGTCTGCGAGGCCACCTGGCCCAGGCTCTCGCCCGTGACCAGCGCGCGCGCACGGTGGCGCGCGGCCAGGACCTCCGCGATGCGGACCATGAACCGCCGATAGAGCACGACGCGCAGCGGGGCGGGACAGGAGGCGACGATCGTCTGCTGGACCTCGCCGAAGGGCACGAGCAGCAAACGCGTGCGGAGCTGGTAACGCGTGAGGATCCGCGCCAGCTCCGTCACCTTGTCGATGGTGGTGCGGTCCTGGAGGGGGAAGGCGTGGAAGTGGATGGGCAGCACCGTGCAGCCGCGCTTCATCATGCGCCAGGCCGCCACCGGCGAATCGATGCCGCCGGACATGAGTGCGGCCACGCGGCCGGAGGTGCCGACGGGGAAGCCGCCCGCCCCCGCCTGCCGCTCGAACGAGTAGAGGATGCGGTCCGCGAGCACCTCCACGTAGACCGTGAGGTCGGGCTGCTCGAGGCGCACGGGTATGCCCGTGCCGACGTGGATGGCCGCCCCCAGCTCGCGCTCGATCTCGGGGGAGGTGAGAGGGAACCCCTTGAACGACCGGCGCGCGGTGACGCGAAAGGAGGCGGCGCCCCGGGCCGCCACCGCGGCCGTGGCCTCACGCGCGAGCGCGGCGAGATCGAGCGGCGCCTCGTGCGCGCGAGAGAAGTTCGCCACTCCGAACAGGTCGCCCAGCCGGCGCTGGGCTTCGGGCCAGGGCACGTCGTCGGGAAGATCGACGCGCAGGCGCCCGGCCAGGACGTGGACGCGGCCGCCCAGGTCGGCCAGGAGCCGGCGGGCGTTGACGGCCAGCCGCTCCACGAAGAAGGGGCGGTTCCGGCCCTTGAGCGCGATCTCGTGGTAGCGGAGGACGACGTGCATTCTCCCGCCCATGATAGACCGAGCCCGGATGCGCCATAATCGGGCGTCCCATGCCGAACACCGACTTCGGGTACCGGTTCTGCCCGCGCTGCGGCGGCACCCTGGCCTGGAAGGTCATCAAGGAGTCCGAGCCGCAGCGTCTGGTGTGCCAGGCCTGCGACTTCGTGTTCTACCTCGACCCCAAGGTCGCCGCCTGCACCATCTGCATGGTGGACGGCGGGATCGTGCTCCTCAAGCGGACGATCGCGCCCCGCATCGGCACCTGGGTCTTCCCGGGCGGCTTCGTGGACCGGGGCGAGGCCACCGCCGCCGCCGCCGTCCGCGAGACGCTCGAGGAGTCGAACCTCCGCGTGAGCCTGACCGGGATCCTGGACGTCTATTCCTTCCCGGGCAGCGAGGTGGTCGTGGTGGTCTACGCGGCGGAGGTCGTCGGGGGCACCCTCTCCGCGGGCGATGAATGCGACGAGGCGCGCGCCTTCCCGCCGGAGGCGGTCCCCTGGGGCGAGCTCGCCTTCGAGAGCACCCGCGCGGCCCTGCGCGACTACGTGCGCCGGTTCTTCCCCCGCGTGCGCGTGCCCCGGTGAGCGCGGGCCAGAGCGCCGATTTCGACCGCGCGCGCACGCTGGCCGCCATGGGCCGGGTGACGGAGGCGGTCCCCCTCCTGGATGCGATCCTGGGGGAGGACCCGGTCCACCTCCGGGCGCTGATCCTGCGCGCGACGCTGCATTCCGAGGAGCGGGAGTGGGACAAGGCGCTCGAGCTCTACGAGCGGGCGGCCCGCCTCTGGCCACGGTCGGCCGAGGCCCTCAACGCCTTCGCGCGCTGCCTGCACGCGCGCGGACGGGATCAGGAGGCGCTGAAGGTCGCGCACGAGGCCCTGGCCGTGCTCGGCGAAGGCGAGAACTTCGGGCAGACCGCCGCCGTCTACCTCACGCTGGTGTGGTGCCTGCGCGAGATGCGCCGTTACCGCGAGGCCATCGCGGTGGCCGAGGAAGGCCTCGGGCGCATGCCGGACGCCGTGCTCGCGCAGTGGGCCACGCAGATCGAAGAGGAGCTGATCGCGGCGGAGAAGGAGCGTTGCTGATCCCGCGTACCGGCGCCGACGGGCGCGGCGGGCCTATGGCCTGACGAAAGTGATCACGACCCGCTCGCCGGGTGCGCCGGCAAGGCGGATCACGACCGCGGTCTCCGTCACCAGGGACGCCTCCCCCGCGACCACGCGAAGGCTGCCGGGCCTCACCGCCCCCGCGGGAAGCTCGAAGCGCCAGGTGCCCGGGCCCTGGCCGCCCACCAGTGTCGCCTCGACGCGGTTCTCACCCTCGCGGGGCTCGGTCGTCGCTACCGACCGTCCCGCCGGGGAATGGAAGGCGGCGCTTCCGTTCAGGACGACCTGGAGGCGCCCGCCGGGGAGGGCGAGGTCACTGGAGACCGTCGTCCCCCGCAGGGGGCCGCGCGGCAAGATCACGCACAGGTTGAAGTCGACGGAAACCTGATGTGTGTCGGTGGCGGTGAGCCTCCCGCACTTGTTGGAGGCCACGGCGGCGACCTTGTAGCAGGCGTTCACGCCGTTGGTGGGGACCACGGTCAGGAAGATCGGCCCGTAGGCCGGCCCGGAGCCGTTGACCGTCTGCGTGTCGTCGATCCCCACGAACGCGCCCGTCGAGCAATCGATCTCGGTACCGGTGAACGTGACCTGCGTGGATCCGGAGGCGGTGGCATCGGCGGGAATGAACCCGGTACAGAAAGTTGTGCCGTTCGGGGGATTGCCCAGGGTCACCGTCGGCGTGGGACAGGCCGGGAGAGTGGTGGGCGGAGGCGGCGGCGAGGTCGCCACCACGTTGCGGGTGCGGCAGGCGCTCAGGTTGCCCGGATCCACGACGCAGGCTTCGGCGGTGTAGGAGCGGTCGAGAGCGCCGACGTTGGCGGCGGCCCGGAAGCTCGCCGAATAGGTGTGCGAGACGTTGCACGACCCCGAGCTCTTGGCGCCGTCGCCGAAGTCGAAGAAGAAGTTGAGCGGGTCCTTGTCGCTGTCGGAGCTCTTGCAAAGGTCGAAGGTCACGGTGAGGGGGCCCTGGCCCTGCGGCGGGTCCGGGTTGGTCGCGAGCACGGCGAAGGGGGCGTGGTTCGTGCTCGGTACGGTGGTGGTCGTGGTGGTGGTCGTCGTCGTCGTGGTGACGGCAATGGTCGTGGTCGTGTTCACGCCGGCGGCGATCGTGGTCGTGGTCGTGTCGTCGTTGTTGCTGGCCACCACGGCCGCCGTGCCCGCGGCGGCCGCGCCGGCCCCGACGATGCCGACGACGGCCGCCGTCCCGATCCCGCCGCCGACGAAGCCGGCGGGCACGCTCGGGAAGACCGCGACCGTCGCGTTGTTCAGGAACGGGGCGACGGGGACGTTCTTCTTGCACTCCTGGGCCGACTTCACGACGATGGGATCGAACTCCGCCGTGCGCGCGGGCTCGAAGGCCTTGTTCTGGGCCTCGACGTAGTACTCGATCTTCTTGCCGACCAGCTTCTTGCCCGGCTTGGGCAGCGTGCCCGTGAAGCACGGCTGGTCCGACTTCATGTCGACGTAGTACCAGCTGGGGACGCCCTCCGGCCGGAAATACACGCGGCTGCGCGCCAGGCTCGCGGCGGGGCTGAAGCACGCATTCATCCGGGGATACTTGCCCACCACGATGCAGCCCACGGCCTTGTGATCGATGGCCACGGCCTCGGGACGGGCGGCGGCGGCCGTGCACACCAGGACGGCGAGACTCAGGGCGACGCCGCGTCGGATCATGGGAGCTCTGGCCTCAGGGACGCGTCCGCAAACAAGGCCGCCAACGCGCCCACGGGGACGCGGGCTCCTCAATGATCCAGGGGAGAGAGAGGCAGACAGTAGCGGGCAGGCCGGTGGCTGTCAAACCGCGCTGGAGACGTGTCGTGGAAAAGAAGAACCCCATGCGCCCGCGGTCGCCCGCGGGCGCATGGGGAAAGGTCCGGCGGAGCCGTCCCCGGGACCTATTTCTTCAGGAACGTGAAGACGATACGCTCGCCTGTCTTGCCGCTGAGGCGGAACGTTGCCGATGTCGGCCCCAACAGGGTGACCTCGCCGCTGATGACACGCAGGCTGCCCGCCAGGATGGCTTCCGACGGCTTGAGGTCGATGCGCCAGACACCCGCTTTGCCCGCGGACTCGACGACGACGGCCTCGACGCGGTTCTCGCCGTTCACGAGCCGGGCCGTGCCGAAGCCGCGGCCGGACCCCGGGAATGCCGGCGACGCCCCGTTGACGACCACCTGCAGCCGTCCCTCGAGGCTGAGCTCGCTGGACCAGACGGCCGTGCGCCCGACGTCCTTCCGGAGGCCGCTGAAGCCGTAGTAGCAGGATCCGCCGAAGACGAAGGCCGCGTCGGAGCTCTCGGTCGCTCCACAGTCGTCAAAGGCCTGGGCGGACACGGCATAGCAGCTGAAGCCGGACAAAGGCAGGTTGGTGCTGAAGGTGGAGCCGGAGCGATTGCCATTCGCACACGTCGTGCCGCCCGGCGGGGAGGCGGCCGTGCTGCCGACCGATTCGCCCGCCACGGACCCGAAGCAACCGGAGGCCCCGGGCGTGGCACAGAAGGTCACTCGCGATCCGTTGCTGGTGGCCGAAACATTCACCGATGTCGAGCAACCGACGAAGGCGGGCGGCGTCGCGAAGTTGAGAGTGAGCTTGGGGCACCCCCCGGAGCGGCCCGACTCGACGGTGACCTTCTTGTCCTTGGTCGCGCTGGCTCCGCTCGGGTCCACCACGCTCCCCGACGCGTTGTAGGTCACGGTCGCCGCGCGCACATTGCTGCTGCTCTCGCGGAAGGGCGCCTGCGGATAGGTGTGGCTGACGTTGCAGGACCCGGAGGACGTGGCGCCGTCGCCGAAGTCGAAGAAGAAGCTCAGCGGGTCTCCGTCCGGATCCTTGCTCTGACACGTATCGAACGTGACGCTCAACGGTCCCTGCCCGGTCGCGGGGTCGGGACTGGTCGTCAGCACGATGGTGGGCGCGTGGTTCACCTTCGGGACCGTCGTCGTGGTGGTCGTGGTGGTGGCGGCGACGATGGTCGTCGTGGTGTTGCCGCCGATCGCGATGGTGGTGGTGGTGGTGTCGTTGTTGTTGCTCGCAACCACCGCCGCCGTGCCCGCGGCCGCCGCGCCCGCCCCCGCGATGCCGACCACGGCCGCCGTGCCGAGACCGCCGCCGACGAAGCCGGCGGGCACGCTCGGGAAGACCGCGACCGTCGCGTTGTTCAGGAACGGCGCCACCGGGACGTCCTTCTTGCATTCCTGCGCCGATCTCACGACGATGGGATCGAACTCGGCCGTCCTCCCCGCGTTGAACGTCTTGTCCTGTCCCTCGACGTAGTACTCGATCTTCTTGCCGACCAGCTTCTTCCCCGGCTTGGGCAGGGTCCCCGCGAAGCAGGGCTGGTCCGATTTCATCTCCACGTAGTACCAGCTCGGAACGCCCTCGGGGCGGAAGTACACGCGGGCGCGGGCGAGGTTGGCGGCGGGAGTGAAGCACGCGTTCATCTTGGGATACTTGCCGACGACGATGCAGCCGACCGCCTTGTGCTCGATCTCGACCGTCTGCGCCAGGGCCAGCGCGGGCGTCAGCGCCGCCAGGCCGAGGCAGAGGGTCACACGAAGTCTGATCATCGTAGGCTCCTGTATGGTGTGCCCTCAAAAATGCACGGAAAGGGACGCGCCCGAGGCTCACACCTGATTGTTAGCGCGGGCACGTTAACTTTGGAGTGTCATCCATGTCAACTGGCCAGCCCCGCATGACGGGCACGGGCGCCGGCGGGGGTGATTCGCCCGCTCCTAGCTACCGGACCCTGTTGACCTTCGGGATGGGTGTGACGGCGCTCATCCTGGCCGGCCTGGCCGCACGCCTGGCCACCCGGTCGGGGGCTCCGGACAACGACGACGCGATCTTCTTCATACGCGGCGTCCAGCACTTCTCGGTCGCGCTGGCCCGCCCCCACTGGCCCGGTTACCCCGTCTACATCGCGGCCGCGAAGCTGGTGGCCTCTTTGGTTGGCGATCCCGTGGCCGCCCTGCAGATCCTCTCCGCGGTGGCCGTGGTCGCGGTGGCCTGGCCGCTGGCGGTGATCGTCCGGGCCTGGGCGTCCTCCCTCGGGACGGAGGCGCGTCGCGCG
>Ga0209382_10004377_pt1 | contig 18924 bp, 15 predicted proteins | sample SoiMetdeltSBSDD5_FD_187599 | JGI IMG/M metagenome (GOLD analysis project Ga0209382, IMG submission 187599) | Bulk soil microbial communities from a Populus tree surrounding site in Tennessee, USA - Soil MetaG P. deltoides SBSDD5 (SPAdes) (version 2) | ecosystem: Environmental > Terrestrial >...
CACCCGGCGGGCGGCCAGCCGATCACGCAGCCCGCGCAGCTGGATGCCCACGATCTGGGCCAGGTCGTCCTCGGTCAGCTCCCGGAAGTTGACGATCTCGTCGATGCGGTTGATGAACTCGGGCTTGAAGAACGCCCGCGGGTCGCCCGGCAGGTTCGACGTCATGATGAGCACGACGTTGGTGAAGTCGACCGTGCGTCCCTGGCCGTCCGTCAGACGCCCGTCGTCGAGCAGCTGGAGCAGCACGTTGAACACGTCCGCGTGCGCCTTCTCGATCTCGTCCAGCAGCACGACCGCGTAGGGCCGCCGCCGCACCGCCTCGGTGAGCTGGCCGCCTTCGTCGTAGCCGACGTAGCCCGGAGGCGCGCCGATCAGCCGGCTGACCGAGTGCTTCTCCATGTACTCGCTCATGTCGATGCGGACCATGGCCCGCTCGTCGTCGAACAGGAAGTCGGCCAGCGACCGAGCCAGCTCGGTCTTGCCCACGCCGGTCGGCCCGAGGAACAGGAACGAGCCGATGGGCCGGTGAGGGTCGGACAGCCCCGCCCGGCTGCGGCGGATGGCCCGGGCCACGGCGGACACGGCCTCGTCCTGGCCCACCACCCGCTCGTGCAGGACATCCTCCAGGCGGACGAGCTTGGCCATCTCGCCCTCCATGAGGCGGCTCACGGGGATGCCGGTCCAGCGGGCCACCACCTCGGCCACGTCCTGGTCGTCGACCTCTTCCTTCAGCATGCGCTGGCCACCGGCCTGGAGCTCGTCCAGCCGCTCGGTGGCCTCGGCCACCTGCCGCTCCAGCGCCGGGATGCGGCCGTAGCGGATCTCGGCCGCCTTCTCGAGGTCGGCTTCGCGCTCTTCGTCGAGCCGCGCCTGCTCGAGCTCCTCCTTGCGCTCACGGATGTCGGAGATGACCGCCTTCTCGTTGTTCCAGTGGGCCAGCATCGAGTCGTTCTGCTCGCGCAGGTTGGCCAGCTCGGACTCCAGCGCCGCCAGCCGCTCGGCCGAGGCGGCGTCGGTCTCCTTGGCCAGCGCCACCTTCTCGATCTCCAGCTGGCGGATGCGCCGCTCGACCACGTCGATCTCGGTGGGCAGCGAGTCGATCTCGATGCGCAGCCGCGACGCGGCCTCGTCCATCAGGTCGATGGCCTTGTCGGGCAGGAAGCGCCCGGTCAGGTAGCGGTCGGACAGGACGGCCGCGGCCACCAGCGCCGCGTCCTGGATGCGCACGCCGTGGTGGACCTCGTAGCGCTCCTTGAGACCGCGCAGGATGGCGATGGTGTCGTCGACCGACGGCGGCCCCACGTACACCTGCTGGAACCGGCGCTCCAGGGCCGCGTCCTTCTCGATGTGCTTGCGGTACTCGTCGAGCGTGGTGGCACCGATCATGCGCAGCTGGCCGCGGGCCAGCAGCGGCTTGAGCATGTTGCCGGCGTCCATGGCGCCCTCGGCCGCGCCCGCGCCGACCACGGTGTGGAGCTCGTCGATGAAGGTGATGATCTCGCCCTCGGCGTCGGTGATCTCCTTGAGCACCGCCTTGAGCCGCTCCTCGAACTCGCCCCGGTACTTCGACCCGGCCACCATGGAGCCGAGGTCGAGCGCCACCACCCGCTTGTTCTTGAGCGTCTCGGGGACGTCGCCCTCGACGATGCGGCTGGCCAGGCCCTCGACGATGGCGGTCTTGCCGACGCCGGGCTCGCCGATGAGCACCGGGTTGTTCTTCGTGCGCCGGGACAGCACCTGGATGACCCGGCGGATCTCCTCGTCGCGCCCGATGACGGGGTCGAGCTTGCCCTGGCGGGCCACGTCGGTGAGGTCGCGGCCGTAACGCTCCAGCGCCTGGTACTGCTCCTCGGGGTTCTGGGACGTGACCCGGTGGCTGCCCCGCACCGCCTGCATGGCGGCCAGCACGTCCTCCCGGGACACGTCGAGCCGGTCGGCCAGCGCCAACAGCAGGTGCTCGGTGGACAGGTACTCGTCGTGCAGCTCGTTGCGCGCCGCGTCGGCGTCGTCGAAGACCTGGTTGAGCGCCCGGGACAGGCGCGCCTCGCTGCCATAGGCCCGCGGCAGCTTGGCCAGCTCCTCGTTGAGCTGGTTGCGCAGCGGCAGCGGCTCCTTGCCCAGCCGCTGGAGCATGGGCAGGACGATGCCCTCACCCTGGCCCAGCAGGGCCAGGAGCAGGTGGTCGGGGGTGACCTCGGGGTTCGACGCCTGCTTGGCCGCGTCGACGGCCGAGCTGAAAGCTTCCTGGACCTTGAGGGTCCACCGGTTCGGTTCGAGCGCCATGCGGAGATACTACCTCCGACTAAGAAAAGTTGATAGTCACACGCTCAAGTTCTAACGGTCCGGGCGCCGCCGGCGGGCGTCGAAGACGGCCGCCGCCTGGCGGATGGGGACCAGCTCGCGGCGGTACTGGCGGTGAGCCTCGGCCAGCTCGGCGCGCAGCCGGGCCACCTCGGCCTCCAGCTCCAGCACCCGCTGCACGCCGTAGAGGTTGAGGCCCTCGTTGGTCAGCTCCTGGATGCGTCGGAGCTGCGCGATGTCGGCGTCGCTGTAGCGGCGGCTGCCGCCAACGGTGCGCGCCGGGTCGACCAGCCCCTTGCGCTCGTAGATCCGCAGGGTCTGCGGATGGACCCCGGCCAGCTCCGCGGCCACCGAGATCACATATACGGCTCTCGTCGGTTCACGGCCGTCGCCACGCATCGCTCTCATCCTTCCTCGATCCCGAGATGCGCTCGGGGTGATCTGCCGTCGTTGGCCGCCGCCAGCGCCTCGACGGCCTTGCGCTCGTCGTCGGTCAGCTTCTTGGGAACCGCCACCTCGACCGTCACCAGCAGGTCGCCGGTCTTGCGGGACTTGGGTACCCCCTTGCCCTTGACCCGAAGCGTGCGGCCCGAGCGGGTGCCCGCGGGGATGCGCACCTTCACCGAGCCGCCGTCGAGCGTGGGGACCCGCACGTCCGCCCCGAGCACGGCCTCGGGGAACGTGACCGGCACGGTGAGCGTGAGGTCGTCGCCCCGCCGCCCGAACAGCCGGTGCGGGGTGACCCGAGTGGTGACGTACAGGTCGCCGGCCGGACCGCCGTTGCGGCCGGGACCGCCCCGGCCCCGCAGCCGGATGCGCTGGCCGTCGGCCACGCCGGCGGGGATGCGCACCTTGACCTCCCGGGGCCGGTGCTCGATGCCGCTGCCCCGGCAGGTGGGGCAGGGGTCGTCGATGATGAAGCCCCGGCCCGCGCACGCAGGGCACGGCTGGGAGAAGCTGAAGAAGCCCTGATTGTCGTCGAGCACCCCGCGGCCGTCGCACTGCACGCATGTGCGCGGCGTGGTGCCGGGCTTGGCTCCGGTGCCCATGCAGGTCGAGCAGGTCGCCTCGCTGGTGAGGTGGATCGTCGTGGTGAGGCCCCGCACCGCGTCCTCGAAGTCGAGGTGCAGCTCGGCCTCGAGGTCCTGGCCCCGGTGGGGACCGGTGCCGCGCCCCGGGCCCGCGGTGCCGCCGCCCCGCCGCGAGCGGCCGAACAGCCCGCCGAGCACGTCACCGAGGTCGCCCATGTCCTGGAAGCGGAACCCGCCGCCGGGCGCGCCGGCCCCCGGGCCGCCGAACATGCCGCCCACGGGGCCCAGCTTGCGGACCTCGTCGTACTCCTTGCGCTTGTCGGCGTCGCCCACCACGTCGTAGGCGGCCGACACCTCCTTGAAGCGCTCTTCCGCGGCCTTGTCACCCGCGTTGGTGTCCGGGTGGTACTGGCGCGACAGCTTGCGGTACGCGCTCTTGATCTCCTTGGCGGAGGCGCTCTCGCTCACACCCAGGACTCGGTAGTAGTCCTTCTCGAACCACTCACGCTGCGGCGCCATAGCGCACCTTCGATCCCGCCTAGTCCGTGACCTTCACCATGGCCGGGCGCAGCACGCGGCCCCGCCAGCGGTAGCCCGGGCGCAGGACCTCGGCCACGACCTGCTCGCCGCCCTCGCCCGGCTCGTGCACCACCGCCTCGGCCTCGGCCGGGTCGAAGGCCGACCCCTTGGGGTCGAGGCGCTCGAGCCCTTCCTTGGCCAGTGCCCCGTACAGCGCGCTCAGCACCGGCTCGACCTCGCTCGCCCCGTGGGCCAGCGCGGCGTCGCACGAGTCGAGCACCGGCAGCAGGCCCTCGACGAAGCTGCCGAGCGAGCGGACCACCGCGTCGTCCTGCCGCTTCTGGGCCTGCTTGCGATAGTTCTCGAAGTCGGCCTGCGCCCGGCGATAGGCGTCGAGGTACTGCTCGCGCTCGGCCAGCAGCAGCTCCAGGTCGACCTCCAGGGCCTCGGCCGCGGCCCGCAGCACCTCGTCGGCCGCGTCGCCGCTCTCGCCGCCGTCCTCGGCGGCCTCGTCCTCGGCCGTGGCCGCGTCAGCGCCGTCGCCGGTGACGTCGCCCTCGTCGGCGACGTCACCGTGGTCGGCGGCCTCGGCGGCCGCTTCCGACTCAGGCGGAGCGGGGCCGTTCACCTCGTGGTCCTCGGCGTCGCCTCCGGGCGGGGGCGACGCCTTGGGGCTCACGCCTGCTCCTCGTCGTCGACGATCTCGGCGTCGACGACGTCGTCGTCCGCGGGCTGGCTGGCACCGGGCCCGGCAGTGTCACCAGCGGGGTTGCCGCCGGCCGCCGCGCTCTCGGCCGAAGCGGCCTCGTACAGCTTCTGGGTGAAGCTCTGGCTGGCCGACATCAGGGCGTCGGTGGCGTTGCGGATGGCCTCGATGTCGCTGCCGCCGAGCGCGGTGCGCAGGTCGCCGAGCTTGTCCTCGACCGCCGACTTCTCGTCGCCCGAGATCTTGTCGCCCTGCTCCTTGAGCAGCTTCTCGGTCTGGTACACGAGGGTGTCGGCCTGGTTGCGGACCTCGGCCTCCTCGCGGCGGCGCCGGTCCTCCTCGGCGTGCTGCTCGGCGTCGCGCACCATCTTCTCGATGTCGTCCCGGGCCAGTGCGGACTGGCCGGTGATCGTCATCGACTGCTCCTTGCCCGTGGCCCGGTCCTTGGCGGACACGTGCACGATGCCGTTGGCGTCGATGTCGAAGGTGACCTCGATCTGCGGGATGCCGCGGGGCGCGGGCGGCAGGTCGACGAGCTGGAACTTGCCCAGCGTCTTGTTGAACTGGGCCATCTCCCGCTCGCCCTGGAGCACGTGGATCTCCACCGACGGCTGCATGTCCTCCGCGGTGGTGAACACCTCGGTGCGGCGGGTGGGGATGGTGGTGTTGCGCTCGATGAGCTTGGTCATCACGCCGCCCTTGGTCTCGATGCCGAGCGACAGGGGCGTGACGTCCAGCAGCAGGACGTCCTTGACCTCACCCTTGAGCACGCCGGCCTGGATGGCGGCGCCGACGGCCACCACCTCATCGGGGTTGACGCCCTTGTGGGGCTCCTTGCCCGTGAGGTCGTTGACCAGGTCGTGCACCGCGGGCATGCGGGTCGAGCCACCGACCAGGATCACGTGGTCGAGGTCGTCCTTGGACAGGCCCGCATCCTTGATGGCCTGCTCGAACGGGCCACGGCAGCGCTCGATGAGGTCGGCCGTGAGCTCCTGGAACCGGGCCCGGCTGAGCGACTCGTCGAGGTGCAGGGGCCCCTCGCTGGTGGCGGTGATGAAGGGCAGGTTGATCTGGGTCTGCTGGACCTGCGACAGCTCGATCTTGGCCTTCTCGGCGGCCTCCTTGAGGCGCTGGAGGGCCATGTTGTCGCTGGACAGGTCGACGCCGTGGGCGGCCTTGAACTGGCCGACCAGCCAGTCGATCACGCGCTGGTCCCAGTCGTCGCCGCCCAGCTGGGTGTCACCGTGGGTGGCCTTGACCTCGAACACGCCGTCGCCGATCTCGAGGATCGACACGTCGAAGGTGCCGCCGCCGAGGTCGAACACGAGGACCGTCTGGTCCGCGCCCTCCTTGTCGAGGCCGTAGGCGAGGGCCGCGGCGGTGGGCTCGTTGATGATGCGCAGCACCTCGAGGCCTGCGATCTGGCCCGCCTCCTTGGTGGCGGTGCGCTGGGCGTCGTCGAAGTACGCGGGCACGGTGATCACGGCCTGGCTGACGGTGTCGCCCAGGTAGGCCTCGGCGTCTCGCTTCAGCTTCTGCAGCGTGCGGGCCGAGATCTCCTGCGCGGTGTAGGCCTTGCCGTCGATGTCGATCGACCAGTTGGTGCCCATGTGGCGCTTGACGGAACGGATGGTGCGGTCGGGGTTGGTGATGGCCTGGCGCTTGGCCACCTCGCCCATCAGCACCTCGCCGCCCTTCGAGAAGGCCACGACGGATGGCGTGGTGCGGGACCCCTCGGCGTTGGGGATGACCACCGGGTCGCCGGCCTCGAGGACCGCGACGACAGAGTTGGTGGTGCCGAGGTCGATGCCGACAGCCTTGGGCATGGGGTTGCCTCCGTGAGATGAACGTCTAGATGGATTGCGGCTTGTGAGTGGCTTGGTGGGTCGTCGCCACTGTGCCTGAAACGGTATCAATGATAAAAGTTGAGTGCGTCATTCGCAACTTTCCCGCTGGGCGCGTGATCCCTGGTCAGCACCGCGCGCACGATCGAGCGATCGCGCCCTCGTGGACCTCAACCGACGGTCGTCGCGGCAGCCGCCAGGAAGTTGCGGAGCAGGTCGTGGCCGCAGCCGGTGAGGATGGACTCGGGATGGAACTGCACGCCCTCGACCGCATGCTCGCGGTGGCGCAGGCCCATGACGATGCCGTCGTCGGTCCAGGCGGTGATCTCCAGCTCAGGCGGGACCGATGACCGATCGACCACCAGGCTGTGGTAACGGGTGGCCTCGAACGGCTCGGGCAGCCCCGCGAACACGCCCTGGCCGTCGTGGCGGATGAGGGAGGTCTTGCCGTGCATGATCTCGGGCGCCCGCACCACCTCTCCCCCGAACACCTGCCCGATGCACTGGTGGCCCAGGCACACGCCGAGCACCGGCCGGACCCCGGCGAAGTGGCGGATAACCTCGTCCGACAGCCCCGCGTCCTCGGGCCGGCCCGGGCCGGGCGAGATGAGCACCGCATCGGGGTCGAGCGCCACGATCTCGTCCAAGGTCAGCTCGTCGTGCCGGTGGACCAGCGGCTCGGCCCCCAGCTCGCCCAGGTACTGGACGAGGTTGTAGACGAAGCTGTCGTAGTTGTCGATGACCAGGACCCGGGGTGCCACGGCGGCGAGGCTAATAGGACTCGGTCACGAAACGCCGAAGATTGCGCCGGCCCGCTAGGCGGGGATCTCTTCCTCGGCGCCGTCCACCTCGACCACCGTCACCGGCACGTCGAGGGCGTCGGCCAGCAGGTCCGAGCGGGTGCCGGCGGCGTACAGCTCCAGGGACACGTCCTGGCCCGGCGCGGGCACCGATCCGATGACCAGCCGCCCGTCGTCGTCCGCCACCCGCACGCCCATGACCCGGCGGCCGTGGTTGCGGTCCAGCCCCACGGCGACCCGCAGGATGCCGGCGAGCACCCGCACCCGCCGCTGGTCGTCCCGCTGGAGCTCCGCGAACTCGGGATGCTTCTTCCGCGGCGCGGACTTGCGGTGATAGCGGGCCACCTGGGCGATCAGCTCGATCTCCCGGTCGGTGAAGCCGGTGAGCAGCTCGCTGTTGCGGATCACGTAGTAGCTGTGCTTGTGATGGCCGGCGTGGGACACGAACAGTCCCACGTTGGCCAGCAGGGCCGCGGCCTCCAGCACCTCGCGGCTGTCGTCGCCCAGCCCGTGGCGGCCGGCGGTGGCGTCGAACAGCTCCAGCGCCAGCCGGGCCACGTGCTCGGAGTGCCCGTAGTCCTCGTCCATCTGCCGGGCCAGGCGGAGGACGCTGCGCCGCCGCAGGTCGGACAGGTGGTGCAGCGACCCGCCGTGGATGCGGCGCCAGGTGTCGAGCAGCACGCCTTCCCGCAGCGCGTAGTCGGAGAACGTCAAGCCCTCGGCGCCGATCTCGTGCACGACCTGCTCGAGGATCAGCGCCCCGGCCAGGATGATGTCGGCCCGGCGGGGATCGAGCCCCGGCGTCCGGGCCCGCTCCTTGACGGTGGGCGCCTTGATGAGGCGCTTGACCACGCCGTCGATGTCATCGCGGCTGACGGTGAAGTTGTTGAGCGTGCGGGGCACGCCCCCGCCCCGGCGGGCGGCGACCATGGCGCACACCGCGCCGATGGTCCCCGACGATCCGACGGCCACGTCGAAGCCGGCCCGGCGGATCTCCCGCACCGCGGGCGTGAGCGCGGTGCGGATGTCGCGGCGGCAGCGGTCGACCGCGCTCGACGAGAGCTTGGCGCCGGCGAAGTAGCGCCGCGACAGGCGGATGCTGCCGAGCTTGAGGCTGCGGGCGGTGAGGATGTCGCCGCGGGTGCCCACCACCAGCTCGGTGGACCCACCGCCGATGTCGCACACCACCACCTGCCGGTCGAAGACGGGAACCGCCTGCAGCACGCCGAGGAAGATCAGCCGCGCCTCCTCGAAGCCGGAGATGACCTCGATGTCGACGCCCACCTCCCGGGCCCGATCGATGAAGGTCGCCCGATTCTCGGCCTCGCGCACCGCCGAGGTGGCCACGGCTCGCATCGACGCCCCGTGGATCGCCGCCACCTGGCGGAACCGGGCCAGGGCGTCGATGCCACGTTTCATGGCCGCGGGCGTCAGGCGCTTCATATCGGTGGCCGACGAGCCGAGGCGGACCATCTCCCGCTCGCGCTCGACCACCTCGATGCGGTTCTCGCTCACGCGCGCCACCACGAGGTGCACCGAGTTCGTTCCGATGTCCACGGCGGCGAGGACGTCCGTCACAGCTCCTACTCTGGCGCCTGAGCCGCCAGTTGGCGACGACCCGGCTCCTACCCCGGGAGCGACCGCGTCTAACCTTGCGGCGATGACGAAGCCAGCGAAGCGCCATGTGCCCGGTGGGCGGGTCACGGCCAAGGGCACGACGCCGTCCGGCTCGCGCCCCGGGCAGTCGACGCGCTACACGCCGCCGGTGCCCCGGGAGGTCAAGACCAGCCCCCGGTGGGTGCCGATCATCATGTTCGGCCTGCTGGGGCTCGGCCTCGTCCTCATCTTCCTCAACTACCTCGAGGTCCTCCCCGGGGGCATGAAGAACCTTTACCTGGGGATCGGGCTGGGCTGCATCTGCGGCGGGATCATCACCGCAACGCAATATCGCTGACCGCGGAGCCTTACACCGCTCGGCGCACTGAACACGTTGAGTGAGTGTGGTGCCACAACACGCACGGCGCGCAACCGGCCGTTGTCCGCGGTGTCACCTGGTCGTCGTCCCGAGGTGACCGCCAGGCGTCCGAAGTTACATCGCTGTTACTCTCCCCAGACTTGTCCACAACCTGTGGGCAACCCGCCTGCGGGCGCCACAGAGCAAACGTGGATGGGCCCGGGGTGAGGCGTCAGCCGTCGATGGGAGCCACGAGGTCCATGTCCTCCTGGCAGTGGCGAGGCGGCTCGGGCACCTCGTCGTTGGCGCTGGTCATGCGCACCTCGGTGCCGCAGATCGAGCACCGGTAGGTCAGGCGCACCTTGCGCAGCTCGCCGGGCGGCGGCGGAGGCGGCAGCGGCGTGGCCAGACCCCGCAGCACTGCGAAGCCGACCTTCAACATGAGCCAGCCGGCTACCACCGCGACGGCCACCGCCAGCGGTGAGGCGTCGGTGAGAAGCCACGCCACCAGCCCGGCCGCGGCCATCAGGGCCAGCACCGGCCACGAGATCTTCGGCAACCTCACCCGCTCATCGTAGGGAGCGGCCTCAGTTGTCGGGTAGCTCGCCGGGCGGGTTCTCGGTGGCCACAAACGGGCGGCAAGCCTGGCCGCGGAGGCCGGGGCACGGCGAGGGCACCGGCAGCGGCGGGACCGTGACGCCGTCGAGGACGGACAGGACCAGCGCCGAGGGCATGGCCCGGGTGCGGGCCACCGTCTGGGTCGGGATCTCGTCGCCGTACTCGGGGTTCTCGAACTCCCAGGTCGCGTGGTTCCGGCCCGGGGTGGCGATGGACAGGCGCAGCCGCGACCCGGCCCGCACGGGGTGGGCGAACGACGGCAGGTCGATCCGGGCCTCGACCATCTCGCCGGGCTGCAGGGGCCGGCGGGCGCGCTCGGTGAAGGGGTGGACGATCTCCAGCCCGTCGCTGCGGTCGCGGTCCTCGGCGCGGTGCGCCAGGTCGAGCCAGCCGTTCTGGATCAGCACCTCGGTGCCGTCCGGCCGCACCTCCGACACCGACACCTGCACGTTCACGTCCCCGCCCACGTCCGAGGCGACGTACAGGTCGGCGTAGCCCGGCCCCGCGAACACGGTGTCGGCCGCGAACGGCTGGGTCAGGTACGACAGCTCCTCGCCGGCCCCGAAGCGGGTCCAGTCGGTGTCCCAGGTCTTCGATAGCAACGGGTAATCGCCGGTACCGCCGAACAGCGTGGCCCCGCCCGCCTCGGGGTCGAAGCGGAAGGCGTCGGCCCCGCCCCCGTCCCGTGAGGGCTTCGCCGCCGTCAGGCTCTCGTCGGCGGCGACGTACCAGGTGGCGCGTTGGGCATCGGGCGGCGGCCAGTCGGCGAAGCTCAGCTCGAACGTGCCGCCCGGCTCCCCCACCTCGTTGGCGCCCACCCCGCTCTCGAACACCACCCGCACCGGCGGCTGGAGCTGCGACTCGTAAGCCTCGATGGCCCCTTCCCAGTCGTCGCCGTAGGCGTCGAAGCGGTCGGGCTCCAGGTTGAAGTCGTCCAGCCCCAGCTGGTCGGCCAGGACCCCGGGCAACACCGCCCGCAGCGCCGGGTTGAGGTGCGGCACCCGGCCGGCCACGTACAGCTCCAGGAACTCGTACCAGCGCATGAGGTTGACCGGCCCGAACCCGTCCGGGTGGCGGCCGTTCCACAGGCTGACGAACAGGCTGTCGGCGCGCACGAAGTCGTCGGCCATGGCGGTGAACTGGGGACCGGTCTGCTCGTCTTGGAACGCGCCGGTGAGGAACACGGGCGCCTCGATCTCCTGCACGAGCAGGCGCAGGTCCCGCTCGCCGAGCGAGGCGTTGTAGGTGGGCAGGCTGCGCACGAGGTTCTCGAAGTCGGGGTTCTGGCGGCGCAGCTCCAGGTTGGCGGCGCAGGTGTCGTCCCCGTCGTCGATCCGCTCGGTCACCCAGTCGGTGCCCCCGGCCTGGCTCTCGGCGTCGCGCGCCTTGAGCCATTGCTGGGTGAAGCCGGCGTTGAAGATGCCACCCGGCCAGGCCTGCAGCCAGGGATCGGCGATCACGGACTGCGGCGTGATGGCCGCCAGGTGCGGCGGGCGCGTCGCGGCGGTGTAGAGCTGGGTGATGCCGGAGTAGGACAGCCCCACCATGCCGACCTTCTCGCCGGCCACCCAGTCCTGGCGGGCCACGGTCTCGATCACGTCGTAGCCGTCGGCCGCCTGGGCGGGGTTGAAAGTGTCGAACACCCCGCCCGAGCATCCGGTCCCCCGCAGGTTGACCGCCACCGTGGCGTAGCCGAAGGCGCGGGCGAGCCGCGACGCCGGCTCCTCGCTGGCCGGGTCCGACGGCGAGTAGCCCGAGATCTCGACTACCGTCGGATAGGGACCGGGGCCGTACAGGCCCTGGTCGGGGAAGCGGACCATGGCGCTGAGCCGCACGCCGTCGCGCATCTCCAGGTACTGGTAGCCGTCCTCGGCCGTGGTGCCGGGCGCCGGGTTGCCCAGCACGTCGAGGTGGGAGGCCGGCAGCTCCTGCCGTTCGTAGAGCTCGCTGTCGGGCAGGTCGTCGCGGCTCGGGACCGTGATGACATGGGTGGCGAGGCGGGGATCGCCGCTCTCGTCCACCACCAGGTAGCGCCCCGGGGCGACCGTGGAGCCGTTGGGCACGTCCAGCTGGCTGTAGTCGAGGTCGGGGCCCGACGCCACCTGCGCGTACTCACCGGGCACGTAGGCGAAGTGGGCCTGGCCGGCCTCGTCCGCCTCCAGGGTGACGAGCTTGTGCTGGCCGGTGCCGTACAGGGTCAGCGGCTCATCCGGCTCGGCCCCGGTCACCGTGATCTGCTCGACCCCCGCCCGCACGTCCCAGGGCGCGGGCTCGCTGCCGCGCCGCAGGGCGCCGAACCCGCCATCGTCTCCGTCGCCGCCGCGGCCCGGCGTCACGCAGGCGACCGCGGAGACGGCCAGCAGCGCCGCCAGCAGCGGTGCCGCTGCTCGTCTCCGGGCGCGCGATCGCTCGCTCATGTCCCCCCAAGCTCCGGCTGGATCAGCCGAGGCGCTCGATGATGGTGGCGTTGGCCATGCCGCCGCCCTCGCACATGGTCTGCAGGCCGTAGCGGCCGCCCGTGCGCTCCAGCTCGTTCAGCAGCGTCGCGAGCAGCTTGGTCCCCGAGCAGCCCAGCGGGTGGCCGAGGGCGATGGCGCCGCCGTTGACGTTGGTCTTGGCCAGGTCGGCGCCGGTCTCCAGCTGCCAGGCCAGCACGACCGAGGCGAAGGCCTCGTTGACCTCGAACAGGTCGATGTCGTCGATCGACAGGCCCGAGCGCTCCAGCACCTTGTGGGTGGCGGGGATGGGCCCGGTCAGCATGGTGACCGGATCGACCCCGGCCAGGGCGAAGGTGTGGAAGCGGGCCCGGGGCCGCAACCCGAGGGCGCGGGCCTTCTCCTCGCTCATGATCAGGGCGGCGGAGGCGCCGTCGGTGATCTGGCTGGAGTTGCCGGCGGTCACCTTGCCGTCCGGCTTGAAGGCGGGCTTGAGGTTGGCGAGCGTCTCCGGGGTCGTGCCCTCGCGGATGCCCTCGTCCTTGGTGACCAGCTCATCGGTCTCGCTGATGGCGCCGGTCTCCTTGTCCCGGTGGATCGAGCGCACGGCCACGATCTCGTGGTCGAAGCGCCCCTCGGCGGTGGCCTGGGCGGCCCGGCGCTGGCTCTCGGCCCCGAAGGCGTCGAGCTGCTCGCGGGTCAGGCCCCACTTGTCGGCGATGAGCTCGGCGGAGATGCCCTGGGGCACCAGGCCGCCCACGTCGGCGTAGCGCTGGTTGACGCGGGGGCCGAAGGGGAAGCCGTACTTGCCGTCGCCGATGGAGGCGCCCATCGGCACCTGGCTCATGACCTCGACGCCGGCGGCCACCACCACGTCGGCGGCCCCGGCGATCACGGCCTGGGCCGCGAAGTGGGCGGCCTGCTGCGAGGAGCCGCACTGGCGGTCGACGGTGGTGGCGGGGACGGCCTCGGGCCACCCGGCGGCGAGCACCGCGTTGCGGCCCACGTTGACCGACTGGGCGCCGGCCTGCATGACGCAGCCCATGACCACGTCCTCGACGATCCCCGGATCGATCCCGGTGCGCTCGACCAGCGCCGACAGCGTCTCGGCCGCCAGGTCGGCGGGATGCCATCCGGACAGCTTGCCGTTGCGCTTTCCCCCGGCGGTGCGGACGGCATCGACGATCACGGCGGTGGGCATGGCTGCTGCTCCTTGGTCCTCGCCGGCAGACTTGACCGTGCGGTCAAGCCAGTCTGCCGAGCAGGCCCCGTCCGCGCAACTGCGAGCGCGCGGTGGTGGTCAGGCGGCGGGCACGCTGGTCGGGGACGTGGGCGCGGTGCTGCTGGTCGTGGTGGTCGGCGCGGTCAGGGCATCGGGGCACGCCTCCACGAGCGAGATCGAGCTGTACGGCAGTCCGGCCGAGCCGTCCGCCCCCCGGACGTGGACCCTCGCCACCAAGTCGTCGCCGCGGAACACTCCGGCCTGGGGATCTTTGGTGTACTCCGTCGGGATCTGGCCTTGATACCCCTTCACCACCCCGACGGTGTCGGTCTCTTGCCTCCGATCGCCCAGGCCCTGAAGCACCGCGGCGACGATGCTGGTAGTGGCGGGCTCCACCGGGAGGTCGCGCAGTGCCGGCTCCTCGGGCGTGTCGCAAGCCAGCTCCGGCTCGGTGTAGTAGCGCTGGGGATCGACCAGGTCGACGCGCCGGGCCTCGTAGGACCCGCTGATCTCGCAGCCGATCTCCAGCTGGCCGGGCGGGATGGGCTGGACGAACTCCTTGGTGGGCCCGTCGACGGGGATCTCGCCCGAGTCCCAGCGGGTGGACTCCACCCTGACGTATGTGGGGACGCCGAGGGAGTTGAGCACCCGCACGTGGAGTCCGTCGTTCTGGGCCCGCACCGACCCCACCGGTACCACGATGCCCTCCGGCTCACAGCGCACCTCGACCAGCCGGGGCACTTCCACGGGGGCATCGCCGACCACGCCGGCCTCGTCGCGGGCCGCGACGGTGTCCGGGTCCTTCCGAGGGCTCGCGGTGATCAGCGAGAGCCCGGCGGCCAGCACCGCCAGCACCGTCGCCGTGGCGACAGCTCCACGGCGACGGTGCAGCCGGCGGTGCCGGCGAGCGGCGACCCGATCGAGCCCGTGCTCGGGCGGGTCGCCGGCGGAAGATGCGAGACGTTCGAGCCGGGACCGCAGGTCATGGTCTTTGGTCACGCACCCGGCCCCGGCTCCGGCCGGGCGGGTCGAATCAGCGCGGCGCGTGCCTGGCTCACCAGGACGCGTACGGTGGCGGGACGGATGCGCATGATGCGGGCGGCGTCGGCGACGTCGCGGTCGAGGAGCTGGGTCAACACCAGCGCCTCGCGCTGGCGGGGGGTGAGCTGCTGCAGGGCGCGGGCCACGTGGTCGCGGTCGGCGGCCAGTTCGGCGGGCTCGGGGCTGGGGGCCGGCGTCGAGTGGATGACCACGTCGAACGCCCGCCGTGCGGCACGCACCGCCCGGCGGGTGGCGCTGTGGTGGGCATTGAACGCGGTGCGGAAGAGGTAGCCGACCGGATCGTCGAGGCGGCCCACCTTGTCCCAGCGCTCCCACACCTTGCAGAACGTGTGCTGGGCCAGGTCTTCGGCCTGGTCACGGCTGCCAGTGAGCACATAGAGCGCGCGGAAGAGCCGCCGCTCGTTGGCCATGTAGAAGCCTTCGAACGACAGCGCGGGCCGTACACCGACGACGATCGGTGTCGACTGAGTTGAGCGCTCAGAGACCACGGTCACTGCCAACACTGCCCCAAGAACGCCCGGGACGCACGGGGTGTGTAGGTATTCGCGCGAATTTTCTCATGGCGGTCCCCCCGAGAGGGGACCGCCCGAGATGTTCCCGCCTCCGGTCGGGCGGGGCGTCAGCGCGCGGCCGTCTTGCGGGCCGTCGTCTTGCGGGCCGGAGCCTTGCGAGCCGTCGTGGCCTTCTTCGCCGGAGCCTTCTTCGCCGGAGCCTTCTTGGCGGGCGCCTTCGCCGCCCGGCTGGCCGACGTCTTGGTGGCGGTCGTCTTGCGAGCGGTCGCCGTCTTGGCCGTGGCCGGCGACTTCCGGGCCGTCGTCCTCTTGGCCGTCGAGCGGGCTGCCGTCGTCTTCTTGGCTGCCGTCGTCTTCTTGGCCGCCGCCGTCTTCTTCGCGGGGGCCTTGGCGGCCGGAGCCGGCGGCCACACGCCGCGCTCGAGCTTGGGCGCGAGGCTGGTCTTCACGACCGCGTCCTTGAAGCCCTTGAGCGGGGTGATGCGCGCCTTCTTGGACGCCTTGATACGGACAGGCTGTTGGGTCTGCGGGTTGCGGCCCATGCGTGCCGGGCGGTCGACCTTCACGAACTTGGCGAAGCCCGAGATCGACACCGGCTCACCCTTGGAGACGACCGCAGTGACGACATCGGTGAATCCCTTCAGCACCGAGTCGACTTCCTTGCGTTCGACACCTGTTTGGGTCGATACCGCCTGGACCAGATCGCGACGATTCACAGGCTCCTCCTAGGTCACGGGTACGCGCACAGTTTCCTCAACACGTACCGCTGACTCGCGGATACTGCGGGTATTGTTACGACTTTTTCTCGGAAATGCATCACTTTGCGCGCGAAAAGTCCTTGAGAAACCTGCGTTTTTGGGTGCAGCCCACGGCGGACGGTGGCCGCCGGCCGGGCCTGGCGCCGCCGCCGCCGGTCCATCCGCTCAGCTATTGCTGCGTTTTCGCGAGCCAGCTCTCGGCCTGGCGCGCCCGCCGGCGCAGCTGCTCGACGGTGGCCTCGTCGATGCGCCGCAACCCCACCAGACGGTTGAGTTGGCCGTTTATCTGCGCGTGACCGAGCCCGGTTGCCCACACCAGGTCCTGCACCAGCCGGGCGTTGCGCTCCCGCAGCTCCGATCGATCGCGCCGCGGGTTGGCGCCGTTGCCGTCGCCATCGGTGGGGGTGCCGGCGGCCGGCGCGCCCGGCAGAGCGGGCAGCGTCAGCTCCAGCACGGCGTCGTCGTCCTGCCGGTCGAAGCGGTCGAGCACCGCCTCGTCCACGTCGAACACGGACGACTCGGCCGCGCCGGTCACCACCGCCGAGAGGGCCGCGAACATCGACAGCTGCTCACCGCGGTCGTCGGGATGGACCCGCGCGTCGAGGGCGGAGTCGTCGACGGTCTCGCCCCCGTCGTGCTCGGGGCGGCGGAGGCTGTGGCGGCGGGCGTCCGCGATCTGGGTCGCCCACGTGCGCAGGCGCAGGTCGTCGGGGATGAAGAGGTACGCCTTCTGGCGGGGCACGCCCCGGGTCCAGCGCACGAAGCGGCCCACGGCCTGGCGGAAGAACAGCTCGGTCGTCGTGGTGGTGGCGTAGACGCCCACCCTCAGCCGAGGGATGTCCACGCCCTCGGACACCATGCGCACGGCGACGATCCAGGAGTCGGACGAGACCGAGAAGCGGGCGATGCGGCTCGACGAGCGCGGGTCATCGGACACGGCCACCGTGGCCCTCACGCCACAGCGGTAGCGCAGCAGATCGGCGATCCTCTGGGCATGGTCCTGGTCCGTGGCCACCACCAGGCCAGCCGCATCGGGCTGCTGGCGGCGCAGCATCCCGAGCCGCTCGTTCGCCTGGGCCAGCACCGTGGGCAGCCAGTCCCCCTCCACGCTCAGCGCGGTGCGCAGCCGCTGGGCTGCCCGCGCCCGGTCCAGGGGGTCGTCGAAGGCCGCGGCCTGGGCCGCGCCGTCCGGGGCGATCCACTCCATGAAACCGTTGATGCGCGGGAAGTAGACCGGCCGGACGACCCGGCCGTCGGCCAGCGCGTCGGCATAGCCATACTCGAAGTCGGGGACCGCCTCGTCGCCGACGTAGCGGACGAAGGGGATGGCCCGCGTGTCGGACCGGAAGGGCGTGCCCGACAGCGCCAGGCGCTGGGCCGCGGGCTCGAAGGCCCGTCTCACGGCATCGCCCCAGGCCCGGTCGTCGCCCGCATGGTGGATCTCGTCGAGCACCGCGAGCGATCCGGCCACCAGCGGGCGCAGCGCGTCGGGGCTGGACGCCACCTGCTGGTAGGTCGTGACGATGCCGTGGACGTCGGCGGGAAGCCGGCCGCCCGAGGGCGTCCAGCGGGGCTCCAGGTGCAGCCCGAAGCCGGCGGCGGCGTCGGCCCACTGGAGCTTCAGGTGCGAGGTGGGCGCCACCACCACGAGACGGCGACCCCGGTTGGCGGCGAGGTCGTGCACCGCGGCGCACAGGGCGAACGTGGTCTTGCCCGCGCCGGGCGTGGCCACGGCCAGGAAGTCGGGCGCGGCGGTGGCCGCGAGCCGGTCGAGGGCGCGCTTCTGCCACGGGCGGAGACGGACGCTGCGGGACATAAAGGGGGGACGCCGATCTTGTCACGCGCGTAGAAACGTTCCGTGCCCACCCACTCGATCGACCCCGACAACCTGCCCTACGCCCCCGAGGCCCTGGACCGGAAGCCCGACGTCGGCGCCGAGGGCTTCTTCGCCGTGGACATGCGGGCCGGGGTCGTGACCTCGGTCGAGCCGTTTCCCGAGGCCCGCAAGCCGGCCTGGAAGCTCACCGTCGACTTCGGGCCCGTGGTCGGGAGCCTGCAGACCAGCGCCCAGGTCACCAACTACACCGCCGACGAGCTGTCGGGGCGGCTGGTGGTCGGCGCCCTCAACCTCGGGCGCAAGCGCATCGCCGGGTTCACCAGCGAGTTCCTGATCCTCGGGGCGCTCGACCCCGACGGCACGGTCCGGCTGCTGGAGCTACCCGACGGCGTGCGCCCCGGAGCTCCCATCGCCTGACCCGCCGCCGGCTCGCACGAGCGCCTCCAGCCAGATGGCGGCCCCGTCCTCTTCGCACGTGGCCGTGACCTCTCGGGCCGCGGCGAGGACCGCGGGGTGGGCGTCGCCCATGGCCACGCTGCGACCGGCCCAGCGCAGCAGGGCGAGGTCGTTCATGTGGTCGCCGAGCGCGGCCACCTCGTCGCGGTGGATGCCGAGACGCTCGCACAGGCGGGCCACGCCGAACGCCTTGTCGACGCCGGGCGGGGCGATGTCGACGAATGGCACCGAGGAGGCCGACGCCACCAGCCCGTCCACCAGGACCGGGCGCAACGCCGCGAGCAGCGCGTCCCGGCGCAGGTCCGGGTGAGCCACCATCAGCTTGGAGACCCCGTCGGGGTAGGGCGGGCCGAAGCGGTCCGCCACCTCGCCCCGCCCGCCCGTCCGGGACGGAGCGATGACGAGGAAGCCCGCCTCGCACCCGAAGCCGCGGGCCGATTCCCAGGCGAAGCACACCTCGGGGAAGCCGGCGCGGATGGCGTCGACCGCGGCGGGCACGGTCGAGGCGTCCATGTCGTGCCGCTCGACAACCGCGCCGGCGTCGCGGTCGTAGAGCACGGCCCCGTTGGAGCACACCAGCCAGCGCACCGTGCCGGCGGCTCCGAGCCGATCGCGCGCGTCGACGTGGCTGCGTCCAGTGGCGGCCACCAGGATGATCCCCGCGGCGTGCGCCTGCCTGATGGCCGCCGCAGTGCGGGGCGACAGCTCGGCGCCCGGTCCCAGCAGGGTGCCGTCCAGGTCGGTGGCCACGAGCCGCACGCCAGGCATCGCCAGATGGTCGGCGCTCCGTTCGTGGTGGTGCAAACTCCTTTGGTGATGGGCGTCGGGGGGTCCGGGCCATGCTGAGGGCGTGGAGGAGACCTGGTCCG
>Ga0209382_10004379_pt1 | contig 18923 bp, 17 predicted proteins | sample SoiMetdeltSBSDD5_FD_187599 | JGI IMG/M metagenome (GOLD analysis project Ga0209382, IMG submission 187599) | Bulk soil microbial communities from a Populus tree surrounding site in Tennessee, USA - Soil MetaG P. deltoides SBSDD5 (SPAdes) (version 2) | ecosystem: Environmental > Terrestrial >...
GCGCTTCTGTCGCCGGTGCGCCCCTGTCGGTCCATTCTTGCGGCACGGCGAAACTGCCGAGCTCGGCATGGCGCAGGCTCAGGGTCGCGACGCCGGAAACGTGTCGGACCTTCAAGACGGCGAACCATTGGCCGCGCAGCGGATGAAAGGGATGAGTGATCTCAGCCGAGCCCAAAGGCTCGCTGGATAACAGTGCTGTTCGATGCGATCGTGCCGACGGTGGCCGACCGCGTCGCCCAGGAGGTCGTCCGACGCAAGCTGGAGCCGGTTCTGGAGCCGGCATTCCATCCCGACTCCTACGGCTACAGGCCCGGCAAGTCTGCCATCGATGCCGTGCGCACGGCTCGTCAGCGCTGTTGGCGCTCCGACTGGGTGCTCGATCTCGACGTTAAAGGCTACTTCGGCAGCATTGACTGGGAGCTGATGCTCAAGGCGATCCGACATCATACGGAGTGCCTCTGGGTGCTGCTGCTCTATGTCGAGCGCTGGTTGAAGGCGCCGGTGCAGATGGAGGACGGCAGCGTTGTGCCGCGACAGGCCGGCACGCCGCAGGGCGGGGTGATCTCGCCCCTGCTGGCGAACCTGTTCCTGCACTACACGTTCGACAAATGGATGGAGCGGACCTATCCGCACATTCCTTTGAGCGATACGCGTACGACGCCATTTGTCATTGCCGGAGCGCCGAGGAGGCGCGGGCACTTTGGAGCGCGCTTGCCGATCGCTTCGCCGCCTGCAAACTGGTGCTGCATCCTCACAAGACGAAGATCGTCTACTGCAAGGATGTGAACCGGAAGGGCAACTTTCCACACATCGCATTCGACTTTCTCGGCTTCCAGTTCCGAGCCCGGAAGACGATGTGGCGGAAAGGGCAGAAGCGGATCTTCACGCACAGCTTCCAGCCCGCGGCCAGCCCCAAGGCGCTGACGCGCATCAGCCGGGAGATCCGGCGCTGGGCGCTTCACCACCGCACTGACAAGTCCCTGACCGAACTGGCCGAGACGCACAATCCGTGCATCCGCGGCTGGATCACCTACTACAGCCACTTCCACAAGACGCAGTTGCGTCCAACCCTGCTGAGGATCGATGCCTATGTCATCCGGTGGGCACGCCGCAAGTTCAAGCGGATGCGCCATCAGTCCAAGGGCGTCAGAGACTGGCTCGCGCGTGTTCGACGTGCGACGCCCCGCCTCCTCGCACGTTGGGCACTATGTCATGGCAACGGCCGAACATCGGGAGCCGTGTGACTCGAGAGGGTCATGCACGGTTCTGGGAGCGCCCGGGGGTGAAAGTCCCTCGGGCGACTCGACAAGTTTGCTCGTCGCAGTGTAGTTGCCTCGACGGAGCAACAGCATCCGACTACTGCCAGTCGGCGAACACACCGGGAACGACTTCAGGTTTACAGCTGCCTTGCTCCGGTCATTGCTCCGTGAGCGTCCGGAGGTCCAGTGCCAGGAGCTGCCATGTACTCGAGGGAGGCGCCGCCCAACGGGAACATGTGGATGAGGCGCCACAAGCCCGGAAAGGAGCATTCCTCCACGAGGAAAATGACTCCTCGCCTTGATCGCCGCGCGACAGGCTGGCATGCCTGATGCGCCAAGCGATCCGATGGCCGGATGGTGTCGTGAAGCGAATGCGGGTATGCCTGCACGACCAAACGGTAGAGGTGCGGTGTCCGCCAAGTGTGGCGGAGGACATCGCCTTCCTCTACCGTGACAGCATCGCGAACGCAGCACGATCAGGCTCACGCATTGTCATAGAGGAGACGGCAGACGGCCGCTTTTCGGTTTGCGCCGATGGCGATGCCCCTGTGGCCGGGCTCACCCGCGGGGACCTGCCGACATTCGTCATGGACGCGGTGGTGCGCGGTTTGGTCAAGGACCTCAGGACCGCCGTGGCGTTGCACGCGGGTGCCGTGACCCACAATGGCAAGGTGGCACTGATTGCCGGCTCGACGGGTGTAGGCAAGTCCTCCCTGGTGGCTTGGCTGATCGGGAGCGGATTTTCCTACCTCTCCGACGAGATCGCCCTTCTCTTCGCCGAGCAGAGCGCCGTCATTGGGCTGCCGCGTGCGCTCGTCCTGAAGCCCGGCTCCGCTGAAAAGGTCCTGGCGCTACCAGCCTATCAGGGCGCGAGGTCGGTGCCCGCAGGCGAGCACGTCATGGTCCGCCCGGGGTTCGTGCAGCCCAAAGCGACGACGCTTCACCCCTGCGGGCTGATCGTCTTTCCGCGCTTCGAGGCCGGATCGGAGCTGCGCGTTGAAAGCATCAGCCCGGCACAGGCAGCGCTGAGACTAGTCGGAACCAACCTGAATGCGCGCAATCTCGCCGACGGCGGCTTCCGCGCCATCACCAGCTTTGCACGCCAAACACCCGCCGTGACCCTGCGCTACGGGGACTTCGGGCAGCTGCAAGGTACGGCCGACGTGCTGATGCGATTCCTTCTGGACGGCAGCCTCGATGCCGCTGCCGGCCGGCGCTTCCTGTCGCTGCTTGCACCTGCGCCTCCCCCTACAGAGGCGGTCGTCGCGCCCGGCACTGCTGCTCCCGCACCGAAAACATACGAGATACCCGCGCCAACGCCGCGCCGCGAGCCGAGAAGGCTGACCATCGGCATGGCGACCTACGACGACTACGACGGGGTCTATTTCTCAGTGCAGGCGGTACGGCTCTACCACCCGGAGATTCTCTCGGAGATGGACTTCCTCGTGATCGACAATCATCCGGACGGGCCCTGCGCCGCGGCTCTCAAGGAGCTGGAGCACAGCATCCCGAACTATCGCTATGTGCCGTTCAATTCCCGTTCGGGCACGGTGGTGCGCGATTGCATATTCGCCGAGACGAGCAGCGACTTCGTGCTGTGCATGGACTGTCACGTGTTCATCGTGCCTGGCGCGCTGCAACGCCTGCTTCACTACTTTGAGGCCCACCTCAAGACGCGCGATTTGCTGCAGGGACCGCTCGTCTACGATGACCTGAGCGGCATCTCTACCCATTTCCACCCGGCCTGGCGCGAGGGAATGTACGGCTATTGGGAGACGGACGAGCGGGGCAAGGACCCCGAAGGGCCGCCGTTCGAAGTTCCCATGCAAGGATTGGGCGTCTTCACCTGTCGGCGCACCGTCTGGCCTGGCTTCAACTCGCGGTTTCGCGGCTTCGGTGGCGAGGAGGGCTACATCCACGAGAAATTCCGGCAGCGCGGCGGGCGTACGCTGTGCCTGCCGTTCCTGCGCTGGATGCACCGCTTCAACCGCCCCATGGGCTTGCCCTACGCCAATCGCTGGGACGACAGGGTGCGGAACTACATGATCGGCTTTCGTGAGCTTGGTCTGCCGACTGCCGAGTTGGAGAACCACTACCGCGAGCTTCTGGGTGAACCTGCCGGCCCGATGCTCCAGCAGATCAAGCACGAGCTGGACGCCGCCTAGGATCGTCGGGACAGGCACGCCAAACGTGCCGCGATCAGCAGGGGTGGTCGGTCCGCGCGCTTGGGTTGTCGCCCTCGGCAGGCGCCACACTGCCCGCCTCCAGCAGCGTCCCCTCGCTGACGAGCAGCTCGATCGCCTCCCGCACGTCGGCGGCAACGGCGGCTTCCGACCCGGGATACTCCTCTTTCAGCAAATTGATAATGTCCTGCACGGTGCGGCTGCCATCGCACAGCTTCCAGATCACCGTTGCGGTGTCGTTGAGATGGATCGCCTTGTGTGCGCCGAGCCGATAGAGCACGTTTTCGGCTTCCATCTCTTCGACAAAGAAGCCAAAGGCCTGTCTCGGCACTGTCTGTGGCGTCATTTTTAGGTCCTCCTTCGCTTGGGCAGAACGACCGGCCTCGGCATCGTTCCGCCTATAGCCCTCGGCGCTCCCACGCCAGCGCCGTCGCCACCGTGTCCGCAAATGTGCGCTTCGGCCGCCATTGCAGCGACTGGAATAGCAAAGACGGATCGGCGACAAGCTCCGGCACATCACCCGGGCGGCGCGCGGCGTACGTCGCCCTGAGGGAGCGTCCGGCTTCGCTCTCGACCGCCCGCAAAACCTCGAGTACAGAGTAGCCTCGGCCGTTGCCGCAGTTGAAGACGACGCTCTCTCCCGTTGCCCGAATGTGCTGATAGACGGCGACATGCGCGTCGGCCAAATCCGCCACGTCGATGAAATCGCGGACGCAGGTTCCGTCTCGGGTTCCGTAGTCGGTGCCAAAGACGCTCATGCTTGGCCGCAGGCCCGCTGCCACCTGGCAGGCGACCTTGATGAGATGCGTTGCCGCAGGCCCGCTGTGCCCGGTGCGCCCCTTAGGGTCGGCGCCAGCGACGTTAAAATAGCGCAGGATGCCGTAGAGCAACCCGCTGGCCGCGGCCAGGTCTCTCAGCTGCTGCTCGAAGAACAGTTTCGACCATCCATAAGGGTTGATCGGCCGCAGCGGCGCCGTCTCCGCGACCGGCACCCCCTCCGGCACGCCGTAGACCGCCGCCGTCGACGAAAAAACGACATATCGCACGCCGTGCGCGCTGATCGCGTCCAGCAACTCCAGGCCGCTGGCGGTATTGTTGCGATAGTATTTGACCGGATCGGCGACCGCTTCCGGCACACTCACCGAGCCCGCAAAGTGCAGCACGCCTTCCGGGCGGTGCGCGCGGATCACGCGCTCCATGAAGCTGCGGTCGCCGACCGAACCTTCGTAGAATGCGACCTCTTTCGGCAGATTGGCGCGAGCGCCGGTCGAAAGATCATCGATGACAACGACGTCGTGCCCGGCGTCAAGGAAGGCATATACGGCATGACTGCCGATGTAGCCTGCTCCGCCAGTCATCAAGATACCGCCCATGCCCCGCCCTGCCAGTTCTCGTCTCGTCTCGACAAAACAGCCTGGTCGGATCAGAATGCCCTACTGCGCTTCAGCAGCTCGCGGAAAGCCTGCCTTCGCCACGAGTGCAAGTAGCGTGTACTGCTCATTGTTGTGCTGATCGCGGAACGGCCGAGCAGCCACCGGGCAAGCGCGGTGTGGCGGGCCAGCCCCAGGGCGCGCGCCAGCTCGCGGCAACGCGGTTCGCCCAACAGACGATAAGCCAGGTCGAGCCCGGCGATCGCCGCCAATCGCGCACCGGTCTGCCTTACCAGGATCTCGAAGCGCTCCTCCTCGTTGGCCGTATCAACTCGGCGGGCAGCCTGACAGATGTCGACGACGTGGCGCAGCAATTCGTAGCGATGGAGGGCGCCGTGCACGACGGCGACGGTGAGAAGCCCCGCGGGGGTTTCGGCGATGCCGGCCAGATGCTCGTAGCGGATTGACATGGCTGCGCGCAGGTCCGGATGGTGCACGAGGTCGGTATGAGCCTCGATCATGAGCGCATCATTGTCACGATGGAGCCATTTCCATTCCTGCCGGCCGGGGTCGCGATCGTATTCTGCCAGTTTGAAGCCCTGCCCTTCCAGCACGCGCGCAAGCCGCGGCTCGGCTTCGGGAGCGACGAGCAGATCGATGTCAGTGAAGCTCCGCATGTGTGGCGAGGGGTAGAGAGTGCGTGAAAACACCGGCCCCTTGACCATTACGACTGGCAGGCCGGCGGCTGCCGCCATCAAGGCCTCGCCGTGCGCGCGCAGCATCAGCGCGTAGGCCAGCTTTGAGCGATGCCGGTCCAACGCCTCTGCCTTTGCGCTCGCAAACGCGGCATTTCGTTGGAATGGCGGAAAATGCCGCAACACGGCTGGAAGCACGCCGTGCCTGTCGGCCTCCGCCACGAGCTCGCGTGCCTCTTCCGGCGCGAGCCCGCGGCGCGGCGGCGCGTTCTGCGGCCCGAACGGATCGGCGCAATGGATGAGCCAGTCGCCCAACGCACGCCGGTTGCGCGGGCTGGCCGCCTCGATCAGCAGCCCCGCGTGCCGGCCAACAGCGGTGTTGACCGGGTGAGGCGAGGCCGCTGAATGAGAGATCCGGAGGCTTCCAGACACGCTATAGCTTCGGCGGATAGGGCGTCGTGGTCGTCGGCTTCGCCGTCGTGGTCGTCGGCTTCGCCGTCGTGGTCGTCGGCTTCACCGTCGTGGTCGTCGGCTTCACCGTCGTGGTCGTCGGCTTCGCCGTTGTGGTCGTCGGCTTCACCGTCGTGGTCGTCGGCTTCACCGTCGTGGTTGTCGGCCCCGCCGTCGTGGTGGTTGGTCGCGCCGTCGTGGTCGGAGGCGGTGAGGCCGCAGCATGTGCTGGAGCCAACATCGAGCTGATTATCGGCTTCGTCCACAGGCCGGGCAGCATCAGGGCTGTGACTACCCCACCGATCGCCACCTTCAAGACCTGTCGACGGTCATGTCTCGAGTTATTCATAGTCTTGGCTTCTCCGAGCTGTAATCTCCGCCGCACGCAGGGCACGGTTCAGAGTTCCTTGTGAGCGTTAAAGACTCGGCATGACAAATGTCGGATATCAGCAGCACGGCGGCCTCTATGCGATAACATACGTTCCGTTAGCTGATCAAGCTGCCGACCGACTTATACTGATTCCTTGCCAATCGCTGTTGCCCCGCGGTCACTTGCCTCGGAAAACCTCAAGGCACCAGGGCGTTTAGCTCAGGTCACGCCTTCGCAGGGTGCGGGCGATCCGAAGCGGCTTCACGCGCCCCCCAGGCTGGAATGCTGCCATGCGGCGAATGGCTGGTGCGGGTCACGAATGGTAAGGCTTGGGGAGAGCATATCATGTCCGGACCGCGTTCGATCTTTGCCGAACACCAGATGGGGTCCTGCTCTCGAATTCCGTCTTGCGAGGCGGGCTCGCCGCTTGGAATGGCTCAGGTTCTGCGCGGCTCGTGGTCCAGCTGCGCGACCAGAAGCGCCTGCGTGTCCGCCGGAACGGCACAGCGCGCGACGATGCGTGGCCACAGCTCTATCGGCGGAGCGCCGACGAGCGTCGAGCTCAGGGTCACGATCTGTAGATCGTCGTTCAGGTGCTGGCGCAGGCCGCAGCTGAGCGCCCGGCAGGCCACGCGCCGCCAGCACTCGCGGTAGTGGCAGATGCGGCCCAGGTAGCGCCCCGCGGCGTCGGCGAGGAAGATGTCGGCCCCCAGGTTGATGGTCTGCGCCGTCCCCTGGAGGCGCCGCCCGAGGGGGGCAAGCGGACCGAGGTCCATGGACGCATTGATGGTGACGAGCACGTCGGCATCCTTCGGCACGGGCTTGTCGGTGGCGAGCGAGCCGAGCAGGGCGATGCGGAGAACGCCGGGCGTCGACCGCGCCGCCCGCACGAACGCGAGCACGGAGTCGAGCAGGTGAGGCCGCGGGTCCGGCACAGAGGGCCGGGGTGCAGGCGGCCGGCTGTTGGGCGTGCCATGAGGCGGTCGGTGTCCTTCACGCGTGACCCGTGTCACCTCTCTACGCGCGGCTGTGAGCTTTGCAAGGAGGCCCTTGCGGCAGGCCCGCAATCGTTCAAACTGGGACGTGGACTGACGGGCGGAATGACGGACGCTGCGGCTGCCTGCAATTGATCCGACCCTGCCGCCGCCGATGCGCGGGCCGGGCCGGCTTGAGGGAGAGATGTCGCTATGAACAGCCGTGGAAAGCGGCCGGGATCGGTACCCGCCACGCCCATCGGTGCGCAGGCATCTGCGCCGAGAGCGGCGGTCTACCTGCGCGTCTCGACCGGCCGCCAGGCCGAGCAGGACCTGTCCATCCCGGATCAGAAGGCTCAGACCAGAGCATGGGCGGCCCAGCGCGGCTGGACCGTGGTCGCCGAGTACGTGGAGCCCCGGCGCGTCCGCGACCGACGACAAGCGCCCCGAGTTCCAGAGGATGATCGAGCGCGCCTGCGACGGCGAGAATGCCTTCGATGTGATCGTCGTGCACTCGTTCTCGCGCTTCTTCCGCGACGCGTTCGGCCTCGAGTTCTACGTGCGCAAGCTCGCCAAGCACGGCGTGAAGCTGGTCTCGATCACGCAGGAGCTCGGCGACGACCCGGCGCAGGTGATGATGCGGCAGGTGATCGCCCTCTTCGACGAGTACCAGTCCAAGGAGAACGCCAAGCATGTGCTGCGCTCGATGAAGGAGAACGCGCGGCAAGGGTTCTGGAACGGCTCACGGCCCCCGCTTGGCTACACCGCGATCGAAGCAGAGCGGCGCGGCGCCCGCGTCAAGAAGAAGCTTGCCGTCGATCCGGTCGAGGCGGAGCAGGTGCGTCTCATTTTCAAACTGTTCATCGAGGGCCACCAGGGCTCAGGCCCGATGGGAATCAAGACCATCGCGACTTGGCTGAACGAGCGCGGGTACACCACTCGGAGCGGCGGACGGTGGGGAACAAGCCGAGTTCATTCGCTGCTGTCCAATCCAGTCTATGCCGGGCGGCAGCGCTTCAACGTCAAGGACTCCAGGACATTCCGCCTCAAGACCGCGAGCGAGCACATCTATTGCGACGCGCCGGCGATCGTAGGCGGCGAGACGTTTGATCGCGTGCAGGCGTTGCTGAAGTCGCGCAACCCCCGCGTCAGCCCGCCGCGGGTCGTGACCGGTCCGATCCTGCTCACGGGCCTGGCCGTCTGCGCCTCCTGCGGTGAAAGCATGACATTGCGGGCCGGAACCTCGCGCTCCGGCGGTGTCTACCGCTACTATTCGTGCAGCAGCTTCCTCAAGAAGGGTCGGACGGCCTGCCGAGGGCGGTCCATGCGCATGGACAAGCTCGACCTCCTGGTCACGCAGCATATGGCCGACCGGCTCCTGGAACCTGAGCGGCTGACGACGCTGCTGAGCTCGCTGGCCGGACGGCGCGCGGAAAAGGCGGCTGCCGTCGATCGGCGGCTTGCCGCCTTGGCGCGCGAGGCCGAGGAAGCGGACGAGCGGCTGCGGCGCCTCTACAGGCTCGTCGAGGACGGCCGCGACCATGTCGACGATATCCTGAAGGCGCGCATCGGAGACCTCAAGCTGGCACGCGAGAAGGCCCACGCCGCGCTCGAGCGGGCAAGGTCGGGCACGCGGGCTGTCGAGGACATCAGCCCGATTGTCATCGAGCGCTTCACGCGAACCATGCGCGAGAATCTCACAACCGGTGAGGTCCCCTTCCGCAAGGCCTACCTGGGGTCGCTTCTTGACCGCATTGAGGTGGATGACGGCGAGGTGCGGATCGTGGGCCGCAAGGAGGTTCTGGAACAAGCCGTCCTCGCCACTAGGCAAGCCGAGGCCGGTGTTCATAGTTTTGTACCGAAGTGGCGAGCCCGGTTGGGATCGAACCAACGACGTGTAGCCCTTTGGGCCTGTGGGCGCACTGACGATGTGTGGGCGAAGGCCTGCTTTGCGTCTCGCGCACCCAGGGCGATATTCTCGAAGTCGCAGAAGACTGCGAGATTGCGGTCACCGTTCACAAGTAAACCCTATTGGACGTTGTCTAAACCCCGTTGGACGTTGTCGATGCCTTGCCGGTCCCGCTGTTGCCCCTCTGTTGCCCCCGTTGCGATGCTGCACGCCCAGATGTCCTCGGTCCGGTAAGAACGCTCTCAATGCGTCTTCAGCTGACGGCTATCGCTGCGTTTCGAAGGCGCAGTCCGGGAAGGCCTGCGTGCCACGGTCAGGCGGCCCGCTGGGCGGTATCCTCCGCGGCGGTATGGATGCTCGGTGCGTGCTTCTCTCTTGTCGGCTTGGGACGCTTCTTGTTCAGCATCGCCTGGACGAAGGTATTCCACTTTTTCATCGCGGCTCGCTTTTCGCGCATGTAGTTCCAACGATCGTGGCTCTTCGAGCTGACGTCCTGGAGAGTGTGGTTTTGTATGCGATCACGAATTTCTTTCGATAGGTCAGCCTGGCCCGCAAGCGTCTTCCAGGTTCTGCGCAGGTCGCGGTTGGTCACGACTGGGATCACCTCGCGCTCGCGCTGACGCCACATGAAGGAATAGAGCGTGCCGTGGCTGACCGGCTTGGTCGGGTCCATGGCGGAGGGGAAAAACCAACCGTGCGCATTCGGCTTGATCGACTCGATTAGTTCGGCCGCGATCTCGGGGACGGGAATGGCGTGCGGCTTGCCGTTCTTGGTCTTCGACCAGTCGATGATCCGCTCCTTAGCGTCCCACTGGTCGACATGGAGACGGGCGATCTCCTCGACGCGCTGCCCGGTGAGCATAAGAATGCGGACCGCCCGCGTGTAGGGCGGATGAACCGGCGTGTCAGGACATTCGAGCCAGCGGTAGAGGCGCAGGAACTCCTCCTCATCGAGCCAGCGGGTTCCGACCTTTTTGGGCTCGGTGGGAATGCCGGCGGCGGGGTTGTAGAGGAGGCGGAAACGCCGCTGCGACGCGCTGCGGTAATCGTGCTCCGATTTCATGCCCCAGCTATAGGCCGATCGGATGTAGCTGCGGACGTGATCCGCCATAGAGCGCTTGCCGCGGTCATAGATCGGCCGAATGAGATCCGTAATTTCGTTGGGCTCGATATCGCGAGCCGGTCGGTTGCGGCCGAGCGTGTCGGCGATCTTGTTGAGGCCTTTCTCAGCTTCCTTCCAGGACGGCTTTCCAGACGCTTTCAGATCAGCGACATAAGCCTCGAAGAGATCGGCCACGGTGCCTGGCCGCGTGTCACCGGCGGTTTTGATGCTGCGACCCTTCTGAATCGCATCAGCGAAGTCGCGGGTAAAAACCTCTCGAGCCTTGCTGAGTGACATCGACGGGTAGGAACCGAGTTTCTTCTTGAGACGCTTTCGATCACGCCACTGTTGCGCCATCCAGTCCGCGGTGACGCGAGTTGGCATGGGCTTCATGACCAAGACGAGGCGCCCGGTCCCATGGCCCTCGCCGTCAACGAGGCTTAGCTGTTTCCCGGTCTGCTCCACCTGCTTCAGAGCGCGGCGTATCTCCCCATCGGTAAGGCTCGGCACTGGGCTCTCCCATCGGCTCTCAAGTGGGGTCGCCAGACGGCTAGCAGGGGTCGGCGACTGGGGTCACAAGGGCGACTGATCCCCCCTCAAAACAGACCCCAATGTGCCACGATATACCGAGGCATGACAATCAAGAAAATTAAATTTATTCAATGGATAGTGGCGTGACTCAGCGTGATCGAAGTAGGTTGAGTGGGGTGGTTGTGCACCAGGATGATGGGAGCTGGCGGCGGGGTTCCAGCAGAACGCCTTGCAGAGGGTGCGGACAGGTGACGAGGCGGAAGTCGCCTTCGATGCCGTGCCAGGTCGGATCTTCAAGGGAAAGGTGGCGCGTGTGATCGATGCGATCGCGACCGGGCAGTTTCAGGCTGCCGGAGCTCTCCAGGTCATGGGTGAGCGGCCGCCGGGCGGACGAGCGGTTGCCATCATTCACATCGATGATGACACGTCACTCTATCAGCTGCCCGGCGGGGCGGCGGCGCAGGTGGCCGTCTACACGGAATATGCGCACCACTTCGCCATTATCAGGCGCATCCTGTTGCGAATGCGCAGCTGGCAGAACTTCGTGTTCTTCGAGGACCATGGCTCGCCCGGAAACCAGGGTGGGGGTCAGGGCCACGAGCGCACCAAGCCGGTGCTCGATCGATGACCGCACCTCAGTTTGTTCGAGTGACGCGCGCTGCCATCGTCGAGGCGAAGCCAGCTCCTTCTGGGACCAACGCGGCCGCGTCTATCTACCTCGCCCAATCCTGCCAACACCAACGCGGCCAACACCAACGCGGCCAACACCCACGCGCCCAACGCCAATCCCTCGGTATCCGTAGCCACGCCAACCCCGATATCCGTAACCGCGCCACCCCAAACGGCGGCCGTAATAGGCTCCGCCGTAAAAGCGGCGAGGTGCGTAGCCGTAGGTGCGAGGTGCGTAGCCGTAATAGCCATAGCTACGAGGTGCGGAGTAACCGTAGCTGCTGGAGCCCCAGCCCCAACCGCACCAACCGAACGCCGCAGCCGGTCTGCTTTCAAGGGCAAGGAGAGGTGCTGCCACCGTCAAGGTGACGGCAAGTGTTCGTAGGCGCATCTGATCGCTCCTATCTCACATTCTCCTCTCAGAGGAGATGCCAGGGAGATGCCAGTTGCCCGGTAGCGTGACACTCGGGGGGAACCCCGAAAGGGAGGGGCAAGGCACCCTTGTTTGGAAGAAGGGGACCAATGGAAGTTGCGGGTATTCTCAGGATCGGCTGTACCCAAAGCTACATGCCGCCAAGGAATACGTGCGCAGTGGATCGCTGGCTGAAGACATCTGCTAACGGGATGGCCCGGCCGCGCTCAGCGGCCTAAACCACTGTTTGATCGGGCTGGGGAGGGCATCGAAGGTCAAGGAACCCACGATGCACACCTAGCAGAAACCTACCGGTCGAATTGCTGCGGAGGGGCGGGGTTCGAATCCTCGGAACACCAAACAGCCAAGGTCACGCGCGGGCCTGCAGCCACGCGACGATCTTTGGCCAGACGTGTTCGTGTGCCTGCCGGCCGGCGAGGATCGCGAGATGCTGGAGCCCGACGCCGACCTCGCCCGCATGCTCAACGACACGGACGTTTCCTCCCGCCATCGCATCGACGAACGGCGCAATCGACGTTGGGGGTGCGACTTCGTCGGCGGGATTCACGACCATCAGCGTGGGCCCTCGGAGCGAGGCGGGTCCAAGGGTCTTCCCGGAGATCGGTAGCATTGCTTCGCAGAATCGGTCCTCGCGAAACAGCCATTCGAGGATTTCCTGGACCAGTTTACCTTGAAGGGGGAACTCGTCGAGCGCCCACCGCTCAATTCTTGCATGGGTGAGCGCCGCATGCGGGTCGCTCATGCTGATGCCGGCGTCGGTCAGCCTCGCCCACACGAAGGTCTCGGGACACGCCAGCGCGCAGAGCTGCGACAACAGCGAGCCCGGGACGACGTCCATGTCCGGAAATGAGTTGGGGACGATCGAGACGATGCCGTCACGGAGAGGACTGCTACCTTTTTCGAAGCAGAGCGGCGCACCGAGGAGGACAAGGCCACGGATGCTGTCGGGAGCGAGGGCCGCGAAAATGGCTGCCAGCGTACCGCCCAACGAGTGGCCCATGATGAGGGGCTGCACGCCGCTCGCCCTTGTGATCGCCGCCACGGCCTCGCCGATGGACTGGCCCGCATAGGCCGCCAACCCGGCGTTGCGGTTGGCGGGCGAAGGCGGTGTCCACTCGAGCAGGTAGACGCGAAAGCCGCACGAGCGACAGTAGCGCACGACGCTGACGCCGGGCAGGAGATCCCAGATGTAGGGCTGCTTGATTGGCGCCGCAACAATGAGAAGGCTCGAATGGGCGTCGCCGCCCGAATACCGGCGAAGGCGCCAGCGCGCGTCGGAAGCAACTATGCTGTAGGAGCATTCGATCGGGCCGAGGCCACAGGCTTGCAGGGCTTCACCCTGCATCCGGCGGAAAGCGTCCATTGCCAGCCACATCGGCACCCAGACACTCGCCCTGGCCAATGGGGTCGATGTACCCTCTACCGCCCGGATCTCGGTCAGCTTGAGAAACTTGCCTCCTGACATGGCGTCCGTCCCGGCGTGGCTTCGGACGGGTTCGAATTGTCTATCGCTCGCCAAAGTCCCATGCGAACGCTTCATGCAACCGGCGTGCCTGCCTTGCTTGCCTGGCCCACACGCATCAGCCGCACGGCGTGCCGCGCTATCATCAGCTCCTCGTTGGTCGGGATCACGAACGCCGGCAGTTTCGAGGCGGAAGCGGTGATCCCCGTTGCATTCTCCTCGTTGGCAGCCTCGTCGACCTCGAAGCCCAGCCAGGTCGACCGTTCGAGAACAGCTTTTCTGATCGCTGGGCTGTTCTCGCCGATGCCGGCGGTGAACACGAGCGCATCGAGGCCGCCCAGGGCCGCGGCGAAGGCGCCGAGCTCCTTGGCGATCCGGTAGACGAAGTAGTCGATCGCCAGCCGTGCGCGCCGATCGCCGCTTGCCAGAAGGTCACGGACATCGTTGCTGATGCCTGATAGGCCCTTGAGACCGCAATCCTTGTAGAGGAGGGTTTGGACAGCTTCAGTGCTCATGCCCCGCTGATGCAGGTAGAGCACGACACCGGGGTCGAGCTGACCCGGACGTGTGCCCATCGGGAGTCCATCGAGCGCGGTGAACCCCATTGTGCTCTCGACGCTGCGCCGGTGACGCAAGGCACACATCGATGCTCCACTGCCGAGGTGAGCGACGACCACGCGGCCGTCGGCGACGCTGGGGGCGACGGTCGGGAGGGCTTGGGCGATGTATTCGTAGGAGAGCCCGTGAAAGCCATAGCGCCGCACGCCCTGCAGGTAGAGATCCTCCGGGATCGCGAAGCGGTCGGCCAGCTCGCCGTGGCCGCGATGAAATGCCGTGTCGAAGCACGCCATCTGCAAGACGCCCGGCCGGCGTCCACGAATGGCCTCGATCGGAGCGAGATTGTTGGGCTGGTGCAAGGGTGCCAGCGGCACGAAACGCCGCAGCTCGCGTATCACCTCGTCGGTGACCTGAACCGGCCGATCGTACGTCGGGCCACCGTGGACGACGCGATGGCCGATGACGGAAGGCGGCTGGCCGCCTCGGAAACCCTGAACCCACGCGTCCAGTCGCTCGATTGCAGCCGGGACGTCGGGCACGTCACCCGCGCTCCAGACCTCGTCGACCAGAACCGTGTCTCGAGCGTCGCGCGCGACGAGATGCGGCCGCGTGCCGATCCCCTCGAATTGGCCGCGCAAACGCTGATCCAGCTCTTCCTCGCGGCCGATCGCAAACACCTGGAACTTTATGCTCGACGAGCCGGCGTTGAGGACGAGAACGGTCTCCGACATCGCGGACTCAGGCGGCTATCGGCTGTGCAAGACGGCTGGCGTTCGCATAGAGGGCGGCGACGGCACAGGATGCCATGCGCGTGCGGACATTGTCGGCGCGGCTGGTGAGAATGATCGGAACGCGCGCCCCGAGAACGATGCCGGCTGCATCGGCATTGGCAAGGAAAGACAGGTTCTTGGCGAGCATGTTGCCGGCCTCCAGGTCGGGAACCAGCAATATGTTGGCTCTGCCCGCAACGGGAGACTTGATGCCCTTGATGCGCGCGGCCTCCGGGCTGATGGCATTGTCGAGCGCCAGCGGGCCGTCGACAAGCGCGCCGGTGATCTGCCCGCGGTCCGCCATCTTGCACAACGCGGCCGCTTCAAGCGTCGATGGGATCTTAGCGGTGACAGTCTCAACTGCCGAGAGGATGGCCACCCGCACCTCTTCGACCCCGAGGGCACGCGCGAGGTCGATGGCGTTCTGCAGGATGTCACGTTTGGTGTCCAGGTCCGGCGCGATGTTCACGGCCGCGTCTGTGATCAACAAGGTCTCGGAGTATGTCGGCACGTCCATGATGAACGCATGGCTGACGCGTCGCGCTGTGCGCAGGCCGGTCTCTCGCTGCATTACCGCGCTAAGCAACTCGTCGGTATGCAGGCTTCCCTTCATCAACGCGTGGCCCTTGCCCTCGCGGATCAGCGCAACGGCCTTGGCGGCAGCAGCGTGGCTATGCGCGGCGTCGACGAGTTGGAACCGCGATATGTCCAGATCGCAGCTTTGGGCGACCTTGCGAACCCTTTCGGCCGGCCCGACAAGGATTGGTGCGATGATTCGCGCCTCAGCGGCTTCGATAGCACCCTTGAGCGATGTCTCCTCGCAGGGGTGGACCACGATGGTCGGCAGGGGCGCCAGCGCAGCGGCGCGCTTTATGAGCCGCTCGTATTTCTCGTGTGTGCGAGTGTGCGGATCGCGTTCGACGGGCTGCTTTGCAGCTACTGTTCTGGTCACGGCTTCGACCCCGGTGGGTTGATCGGAAGAGTTTGTCCCATTGCACAACTGGAGACGCGTCACTAAGCCCACGCGAGCCTGAACCCCACGTCCCCCGGCATCCCTCCGGGAAATTCGACGATCTCAGCGCGCAGCTTGAATCCACGGGGCTTCAGCTCGCTCTGGAAGAAGTCAAACGCGCGCTTGGCCGCACCCTCCAAGGTCTGGGGCCAATTGGGATCGGCGTTGTTGATGGCCCGACCGCGATCGGTGCAGAACTTGCTCGGAAATCGAAATACCAGAACCTCCTTCTCGCCCCGTTGGGCGGCGCTGCTCACCATCATGGAGAGCCTCTTCATGAGGTCAGGGGCAAACTCGCGTTTCATAAACTCGTCATGCAATGCCTTTTCTGCCCGCCTTTGCTTTTCTTCCGCCTCCCGCTTCTCTCGAAGCTTGACGTCTCCAACGCCGTACATGATGTCGCGAAGCTCATCCGCGGAGACCATTTCCTGAGTCGGCATGATTGATCCTCCGGTCGTTGTCTTTGCCTAGCTGGCACGCCTGGATCGCCTTGCTTCGCCGCCATGGCCATCCGGCGCACCTGCGGGAGGTGGCGGCATTTCCGGCGCTTCATTCAGCGCGTCTCGTATGCGCTCGAGCCCCCGCGCCACATCGGGCCGCACCTCGTCCATTTTGGCGACGAGATCCCGGACGAAGGCGATCACGTCGTCGCGCTCCTTCGCGGTCGGTAGAAGCTTGGGAAGGCTCTCCATGGCGCGCTCTCGGTTGAACCGCACCAGGAGCGCCTGCTTGCGCACAATCTCTTTTATCTGCTGATGGGTAAGCTTCTTCAGCTCGTCGTGCTGCCGACGGGCCACTTCAGCAAGTCGGGCCGTGCGCACGTCGACGCCTCCGCCAACCTGCGTGCAGGCCGCCAAAACACGCAGGATGGCTTCGGGGGTTCCCCCGCGCTCTGCTTCGCTGCTGACCTGCTCGAGATCGCGCCGCAGCAGTGCGTCGAACTCCGGGTTGCGCGCCCGTGGTTTGGCGGAGTCGGCGTATGGCCCTGCTACACCAGCGACGGCCTTGGCGGCCGGCGACTCGTAGATGGAATAGAAGAGCTGCTCCATCCAGCCATCACGCATGTCGCGATAGGCGTTCAATCCACCTACGATCTGATCTGAAACCGCCCGCTCGATCGACAGCAAAGGATTGTCCTTCGACACCGGGCGGCGGTCGGCCCGCACCAGGTCAGCGGCCACTCGCACCGGCCACATCGCCGGATTGAGGTCGGAGAGCGCCAGCCGCCAAAAGCGCTGCGGATGCATGAGGCGAAGCCAGGCGGCCACGAGGTCGTTGCCCCAGGGTCGAACGAAGGGCCGCATGAAGGTGTCGTAGACACCCTCATTGATCTCGGAAGTCCTGGCAGCAGTGGCGAAGGCCCGCTCGTCCTCGGGGCCGTCATCAAGGGCGCGTATGTCCTCGATGGTCCGCGCCTGGAAGCGAACCTCGTATTCGTCGTGCTCTCGCTCCGTACCTGCATCTTGAGTGCGCGTCTCCTCGATCAGCATCTCGTAGAGCCCCGGCGGAAGCGTATCGATGAGGTCGATGGTGTCGGCCACTTCCTTGTGCTGCTTCAAGGCGACTTTGGCAGACACGAAGATGCCGAGATGCCCGATCGTGTCATGCAGGGTGTAGATGATGGTCTGACCGTTGGCGCGGATCTCGTCGACACTGTCATAGAGATCGGTGATCCAGTTCAGGGCCTGCTGCGGCGGCGTGATGTTGTCACCCCACGAGGCGATGACGACAATCGGCGCGCGGATCGCCTTCAAATCCATGCGGCGGCGATCGCGACTGACAATCGCCCCCTTGGTCAGCTTGTTGCCGACGAAGAGTTCGTCGACGATGAAGCGCATCTCCTCAGCGGTGAGCAGGAAGTGTCCGCCCCACCAGCGCTCGAAGGTGAGGAAACGGGCCTCCTCGGTGTCGATCTTGGAATAGAGATTGTACGGCTTCGACCACAGCGTATTCGCGGGGTCGAGATTCTCGAAGTTGCTGACGAGGTGGACGCCGTCGAATGTCCCGTTCCCAAGGTCGCTCATGAATGAGGCAAGCCAGCCACCGCCGAGAAGGCCACCCGTGTATCGCATCGGATTCTTGCCGCGTGTCCCGGCCCAGTAGGACAGCGGTGAGCCGGCGATGCAGATGACGCCTGCCAGGTCGGGGGCCGCCGCGGCCATGAGCATGATGGCCCAGCCGGCCTGGCAATTGCCGACAACAACCGGCTTGTCCTCGCAACCGGGATGCAAAGCCGCGACGCGCTTTACGAATTCCGCCTCCGCCCAGGCGATGTCCTCGATCTTCTGACCGGCTACCGGCGTGGGGTAGAAGGTGACGAAATAGCAGGGATGGCCCGCCCGCATGGCCACGCCGACTTGGCTCGCCTCCTTGAAGCCGCCGATGCCCGGACCGTGGCCGGCGCGAGGATCGACGATGATGAAGGGACGCTTGGCTGCGTCGATTTTTGTACCCTCTTTGGGAAGGATGCGGAGGAGAGCATAGTTGACGGGCCGCTCAAGGGTACGTCCATCTAAGACCGTCTCGTAGTCGAACACCAGGACGGCGGGCTTTCCTTCGCGATGATGCTTGAGGGCGATATTGCCGCTCTTGCGCATCACGTCCCAGAACAGGACGGTGCGCTGACAAGCATCGATCCAATACGCCAGCGCTTCGCTGCCGATAGCCGTCTCTGCGCGCATTTGTTGCCCTTGATCGCTGGTCCCCTCGCGAACGCGGGGCGAGGCCGAGTTCGCTGCCGTGCGAGACGCTAATCAGGAAAACAGCTCCCAGCCATCGGCTGAGACCCCCATTTTGCGCGGGGCGACTTGTGGCGCCATCAGGGGAACACCTGATTGCCGGAGCGGCCGGCGCTCAACAGACTGCCGGGGCGATCGGCGCTTGCCAATGGAGTGCAGTCATGGGTTCCGGAACACCGGGCAGAACACTGGAAGGCAAGAAGGGCTTGGTCCTTGGCATCGCCAACCAGCACAGCATAGCTTACGGCTGCGCCAAGGCCTTCCGTTCGCTCGGCGCGGAGCTGGCGATCACCTACCTGAACGATAAGGCCCGCCCCTTCGTTGAGCCGCTGGCGCGAGAGCTGGAGGCCCCGATCTTTCTGCCGCTCGACGTTCAAGCCGAGGGCCAGATGGAGCGGGTTTTCGAGCAGATCGGCAAGACCTGGGGCAAACTGGCCT
>Ga0209382_10004380_pt1 | contig 18913 bp, 16 predicted proteins | sample SoiMetdeltSBSDD5_FD_187599 | JGI IMG/M metagenome (GOLD analysis project Ga0209382, IMG submission 187599) | Bulk soil microbial communities from a Populus tree surrounding site in Tennessee, USA - Soil MetaG P. deltoides SBSDD5 (SPAdes) (version 2) | ecosystem: Environmental > Terrestrial >...
GAGGAGGCCTACGAGCCGGCGTTCTTCGAGACGTTCGCCGCCGGCACCGGATGGCGGGTGGGTCGCTGAAACGCGAGCTGGGCCTGCGCTCCGCCCGACCCGACCACTGCGCGACGCCGGCATACCGCCTACGGCCATTCCAGGCTCGCCGACGACGAGCACGATTTCCGCGCGCACGGCGAGGACGCGCGCGTGCGGGGTCAAAGTCCTTCCACGACGAGGCACGAGTACCTCTGCCGGCTCGTCAAGAGGCTGGCGGCTGGTGTCGGGGAGTCCGGGTAATTCCCGATATCGGGGGCGCGCCGGAACGGGCATTCTCGCCGGCCATGACACACGTTGCCAAGGCACCGACCGACGGCCGCGGGCTCGTTGTGCCGCCCGTCACCCCCTTCCTCACGGAATTTACAGGCCTGGTGGCCCGGGCGCGCACACCCGCCGCGGTGCTCGACGCCTTGGATGCCTTTGCAAAGCGTCTGCTTCCCATCGATGTGCTCGGGGCGGCTCGGTTCCCGGTCCAGTCCTCGGACTGGCGCTCGACCCGCCTTGGCAGGGACGTGTTCCTGCATTCGTCGGTGCCGGAGGGCTGGTGGCAGGAATACGCCGCGATGGCCGTGAGGGAGCACGACCCCGGCATCATGATGGCCCGCGCGAGCCTCACCGCATTCACGTGGACCGAGACCATGCAGATGCTGGACCCGATCGGCATCGACCGCTGGCCCTACGAGCTCGCGCTCAAGTACGGCATTCGCGACGCGCTCACCTGCTCCGTCGGCCGGCGCTGGATCGTGTCGTTCTGGTCGCCCAAGGTCTTGAACAGCATCCTGTCGCAGCCCTACCGCATCATCCTGTTCGCCGCCGCCAGTTTCGCGGCGCTGCGCCTGGAGCAGCTGATCGACCACGACCCGCGCTTCATGGGCAAGCGTGCGCGCGTGACCCCGCGCGAGCTCGCCGTGCTGCGCCTGATCTCCGCGGGCCGCCAGACCTCCGAGATCGCCGCCGTGCTCGGGCTCGGCGAGGAGACGGTGCGCAGCCATCTGAAGAAGGTGCAGGGCAAGCTCGGCGTGCGCAACCGCTCGCACGCGGTGGCGGAGGCGATCCGCCAGCAGCTCATTCCTTGAGAGAAGGTTTCAGGGGTCAGGTCTCAGGGACTGCCTGACGTTGCCCCTGACCCCTGAAACCTGACCCCTGAAACCTGGATCAGTGCTCGACGAGGCGCTCGGTGGGGACCACGTCGAGCTTGCGGGGCCGGCCGTCGCGCAGGATGTGGATGGCGACGCGCTTGTCGATGCGGCTGCCGTCGAGCACGCGGGCGATGTCGTCGATGCCCGTCACCACCTCCTTGTCGACGCCGACGACCACGTCGCCCGGCTGGATGCCGCCGGCATGGGCCGGGCTGCCGGGCTGCACCTCCACGACGCGCACAGCCGCGTCCTGCTCGAGGCCGGTCTGGGCCTTGATGCGCTGCGGCAGGTGCACTTGGTCGCCGGCGATGCCGAGCCGCGCGCGTCTGACACGGCCGTGCTGCAGGATCTGCGTCAGCACATGCTGGGCGGTGTTGGAGGCCACGGAGAAGCAGATGCCCTGCGCCCCCATGATGACCGCGGTGTTGACGCCGATCACCTCGGCGCGGGAGTTGACCAGCGGCCCGCCGGAGTTGCCCGGGTTGAGGGCCGCATCGGTCTGGATCACGTCGCTGATGAGGCGCCCGTTCTGCGCCCTGAGGGAGCGGCCGATGGCGCTGACGATGCCCGCCGTCACCGTCGACTCGAAGCCGAACGGGTTGCCGATCGCCACCGCCACCTGGCCCTGGCGCACCTTCTTGGAGTTGCCGATCTTGGCCGACGGCAGGCGATCGCCGGTCTCCGCCCGCAGGACCGCGATGTCGGTGTCGGGGTCGCGGCCGAGGATGCGGGCCGGTATGTGCCGCCCGTCGTTCAGCGCCAGCTCGATGGCCGCGACGCCGTCGACCACGTGATTGTTGGTGAGCACGAGGCCGTCGGGGGCGATGATGGTGCCCGACCCCGAGCCCAGCTGGCCCACGCGGGTGCCGCGCACCCGCACGTGGACCACGGACGGGGAGACCTTCTCGACCACGCTGACGACCGCGTTCGAGTAGGCGTCGAGCAGCTCCTCGTCGTCGTCGCGATCCCTGCGCCACAATTGCATCTGACGTTCTCCGGCCGGGCCACTTCGGACGGGCATCGGCGGAAGCATATATAGGCGTGATTTACCAATCCAGCGACAGGCGGGCATCTTCCCGTCATCCCGGACGGACCCCGGACTTGATCCGGGGGAGCCGAAGGCGAGCAGCGCTCCGATCCGGGACCTCCGCGAGTAGATCGCACCGGAGAGGTCCCGGATAGCTTCGGGCTGCGCCCTCAGCTTCCGGGATGACGGGTCATTTCACGCCAGCGAGCACATCATCGTGGCGCTGGACTTGTCGTGGTTGGAGGGCACCTCCTCGACGTTGAGCGACTTCACTACGCCGTCCTCGACGATCATGGAGTAGCGCCTGGAGCGCACCCCCAGCCCGCGGGCGCCGAGGTCGACGTCGAGGCCGATCTTCTTGGCGAAATCGGCGCTGCCGTCGGCCAGCATCAGGACCTTGCCGTCGGCGCCGGCATCCTTGGACCAGGCGGTGAGCACGAAAATGTCGTTCACCGACGTGCAGGCGACCGTGTCGAAACCCTTGGATTTCAGCTGGTCGTAGTTCTGAACGTAGCCCGGCAGGTGTTGCCTGGAGCAGGTCGGCGTGAAGGCGCCGGGCACCGCGAACAGGGCCACCTTCTTGCCGCCGAAGACCTGCGCGGTGGTCTGGGGCTTGGGGCCCTCGGCCGACATGGTGGTGAAGGTCGCTTCCGGCAGCTTGTCCCCGACATTGATTGGCATGGCTCTTCCTCTCCCGATGACGCGCGTTGTGGGCCGGAGCGAAACCTTAAGGGCTCGCGGCGGTGAAGCCAAGCGGCGCGTCGGTGCCTGGGGGCCTGCCCAGGCGCGCCCGCCTACGAGCGGCGGTGCGCCTCCAGGATCGCGGCAAGGAGGCCGGGGAATGCCTTGTCGAGCTCGGGCCGCAGGACGACGAAGCAGCGGGTGCCCTCCTTGCGGTGCCTGATCACGCCGGCCAGCCGCAGCACCTTGAGATGATGACTGAGCGTGGACTCGGCCACCCCGTACTCGAACTCGCTGGAGCCGCGTTCCTTGCCGCCCGCCAGCTCGGCGACAACGGACAGGCGCACCGGATCGCTCAGAGCGTGCAGCACTCGCGCAAGCGTGATCTCCTTCGGCGCCGGATGCTCCAGCTGCCTGCCTTGCCGCATGGCCTCGATCCAACTACATTGTTCGACAATCGTCGAACATAGAGGATATGGGGCTGCGCCCTGCAAATTTCCATCGGCGATGCTGTCTCGAGGCGAGATGACATGAGCAAACTGTTTGAGCCCCTGGCCGCGGGCGAGCTGGAGCTGCCCAACCGCATCGTGATGGCACCGCTGACGCGCAACCGCGCCACGCTGCCCGACCGCGTGCCCAATGGCCTGATGCGCGAGTACTACGCGCAGCGAGCGGCGGCGGGCCTGATCCTGACGGAGGCGACCTCGGTGGAGCCCAGGGGTGTGGGATATCCCGCCACGCCCGGCATCTGGTCGCCCGAGCAGGTGGAGGCCTGGAAGGCCGTCACCAGGGCGGTGCACGAGAAGGGGGGGCGCATCCTGTCGCAGCTGTGGCACGTGGGGCGCGTGTCGCATTCCCGCTACCAGCCGGACGGCGCGCTGCCGGTGGGTGCGAGCGCCATCGCGCCAGGCGGCCATGTCAGCCTGATCCGGCCGCAGGTGCCCTTCGAGACGCCGCGCCCGCTCGAGACGCACGAGATGGCCGGCATCGTCGAGGCGTTCCGCAGGGGCGCCGAGAATGCCGAGGCGGCGGGCTTCGACGGGGTCGAGATCCACGGCGCCAACGGCTATCTGCTCGACCAGTTCCTGCAGGACGGCTCCAACAGGCGCACCGACGCCTACGGCGGGCCGGTCGAGAACCGAGCTCGGCTGCATCTGGAGGTGACGGACGCGGTGGTCTCGGTGTGGGGCCCCGGCCGGGTCGGCATGCACATCGCCCCGCGCGGCGATGCCCACAGCATGGGGGATTCCAACCGCCTCGCCACGTTCGGCCATCTGGTGCGCGAGCTCGGCAAGCGGCGCATCGCCTTCGTCTTCGCGCGCGAGAAGCTGGGCGAGGACCGCATCGGCCCGCAGCTGAAGGCGGCGTTCGGCGGCGCGTGGATCGCGAACGAGGGCTTCGACAAGGCCTCCGCCGAGGCCGTGCTCGCCGTCGGCGAGGCGGATGCGGTGTCGTTCGGCAAGGCGTTCATCGCCAACCCGGACCTGGTGCGCCGGCTCGCGCTTGGTGCGCCGCTCAATGCGTGGAACACCGCGACGTTCTACTCGGAGGGGCCGGAGGGCTACACGGATTATCCGGCGGTGGCGTAGGTACCCTCTCACCCGTCATCCCGGACTGACCCCGGATCAAGTCCGGGGGAGCCAAAGGCGAGCAACGCTCCGATCCGGGACCTCGGGAGGCAGGGCGGGCTTGCTCCGGGAGGTCCCGGATAGTCTCGCCTTCGGCTCGACTTCCGGGATGACGGGTGCGGTTACGCGAAGAACCGGTTCTCCGGCCGCGGCAGCCCCAGCGTGTCTCGCAGCGTCACTCCGGGGTACTCGCGGCGGAACAGGCCGCGGCGCTGCAGCTCCGGCACGACGCGGTCGACGAAGTCGTCCAGGCCCTGGGGGAGATACGGGAACATCACGTTGAAGCCGTCGCTGGCGCGCGAATGGAGCCACTCCTCCATGGCGTCGGCGATGGTGGCGGGGGTGCCGGCGAAGGTGAGGCCGGAGTAGCCGCCGAGGCGCTGGGCGAGCTGGCGCACGGTGAGGCGCTCGCGCCTGGCAAGGTCGACGACGCGCTCGCGGCCGCTCTTGCTCTGGTTGGTGTCGGGGATGTCGGGCAGCGGGCCGTCGGGGTCGAACGTCGAGGCGTCGTGGCCGAGCGCGATGGAGAGCGAGGCGATCGCGCTCTCGTAGTGCACCAGGCTGTCGAGCTTGGCGCGCCGGGCGCGGGCCTCCTCTACGGTGTCGGCGACGATGACGAGCGCCCCGGGGAGGATCTTGACGTGGTCGGGGTTGCGCCCCGCCTTCTGCGCGCGGCCCTTCACGTCGGCATAGAACTGCCGGGCGGCAGGCAAAGGGAGGCCGGCGGCGAACACGACCTCCGCCGTCTCTGCGGCGAGCTGGCGGCCGGCGTCGGAGGCGCCGGCCTGGACGATCACCGGCCAGCCCTGGACGGGACGTGCGATGTTGAGCGGGCCGCGCACGGAGAGATACTTGCCCTTGTGGGCGAGCGCGTGCAGCTTCTCCGGGTCGAAGTAGATGCCACTCTCGGCGTCGCGGACGAAGGCATCGTCGGCCCAGCTGTCCCACAGACCCGTGACCACGTCGTAGAACTCGCGCGCACGGGCGTAGCGCTCGGCGTGCTCCATGTGCTCCTCGAGCCCGAAGTTCAGGGCAGCGTCGGGGTTGGAGGTGGTGACGATGTTCCAGCCCGCGCGTCCGCCGCTCAGGTGGTCGAGCGAGGCGAAGCGGCGCGCGATGTGGTAGGGCGCATCGAAGGTGGTGGATGCCGTGGCGACGAGGCCGATGCGCTCGGTGAAGGCGGAGAGCGCCGAGAGCAGCGTGAAGGGCTCGAAGGAGGTGACCGTGTGGCTGCGCTTCAGCGCCTCGAGGGGCATGTTGAGAACCGCCAGGTGGTCGGCCATGAAGAAGGCGTCGAACCTGCCGCGCTCCAGCGTCTGGATGAAGCGCTTCAGGTGGGCGAGGTTGAAGTTGGCATCGGGGAAGGCGCCCGGCCAGCGCCAGGCGCCGGTGTGGATGCTCACCGGCCGCATGAAGGCGCCGAGGTGCAGTTGCCGCGCGCTCGCCATGTCGCCTGCCTCCGCGGCTCGTGCCGGCCCGTGAGCGGGTCGCAGGGTGCAACAAGGCGTCAGCCGCGCTGCACCGGTCTTTACGGCGCCTCTCGCGAGGCGGTTGCATCGGTGCAATGCGCCTTTGGCTTATTGCACCCTACGCAGCTGAAAGGCCGCCCCCGGTCTCGGGAACGGCCTTCGCCCTTGGTCCTGGGTCCCGGAGATTGCGCTGGCGCGCAATTCCGGGATGACACTTAGTGCGTGACGCGCTCCGCCTCGCCGGCGCCGGCGGGTGGGACGGCGGCCGGGGCGACCTCGTCCATCGCGATCGGCATCGGCAGGCGCTGCAGGGCGATCTTGAGCACGTCGTCCATGCGCGAGGCCGGCATGATCGCGAGGTGGGTCTTGAGGTCCTCGCCGATCTCGGCCAGGTCCTTGACGTTCTCCTCGGGGATCACGACGGTCGTGATGCCGGCCCGGAGCGCCGCAAGCAGCTTCTCCTTGAGGCCGCCGATCGGGAGCACCCGCCCGCGCAGCGTGATCTCGCCCGTCATCGCCACGTCCTTGCGGACCGGGATGCCGGTCATGATCGAGATGATGGCGGTCACCATCGCTACGCCAGCCGAGGGGCCGTCCTTGGGCGTGGCGCCCTCGGGCACGTGGACGTGGATGTCCTTCTTCTCGAACAGCGAGGCCGGGATGCCGAAGTCGTGGCTGCGCGAGCGCACGTAGGCGTTGGAGGCCTGGATCGACTCCTTCATCACGTCGCGCAGGTTGCCGGTGACGGACATCTTGCCCTTGCCCGGCATCATCACGCCCTCGATGGTCAGGATGTCCCCGCCCACCTCGGTCCAGGCGAGCCCGGTGACGATGCCGACCTGGTCTTCCAGCTCGACCTCGCCGTAGCGATACTTGGGCACGCCCAGGTACTGCTCCAGGTTGTCGGGCGTGACCTTGACTGCCGTCGTGGTGCCGACCAGGATCTCCTTCACCGCCTTGCGCGCGAGCTTGGCGATCTCGCGCTCCAGGTTGCGCACGCCCGCCTCGCGGGTGTAGCGGCGGATGATGAGCTTCAGCGCCTCCTCGTCGAGGTCCCATTCCGCCGCCTCCAGGCCGTGGTTCTGGCGCTGGTTGGGAATGAGGTGGCGCTTGGCGATCTCGATCTTCTCGTCCTCGGTGTAGCCGGCGAGGCGGATGATCTCCATGCGGTCCAGGAGGGCCGGCGGGATGTTCATCGTGTTCGCCGTCGTCACGAACATGACGCTGGAGAGGTCGTAGTCCACCTCCAGGTAGTGGTCGTTGAAGGTGTGGTTCTGCTCCGGATCGAGCACCTCGAGCAGGGCCGCCGCGGGATCGCCGCGGAAGTCCGAGCCCATCTTGTCGATCTCGTCCAGGAGGAAGAGCGGATTGGTCTTCTTCGCCTTCTTCATGGACTGGATGACCTTGCCGGGCATCGAGCCGATGTAGGTGCGCCGATGGCCCCGGATCTCGGCCTCGTCACGCACGCCGCCGAGCGACATGCGCACGAACTCGCGGCCCGTGGCGTTGGCCATGGACATGCCGAGCGAGGTCTTGCCGACGCCCGGAGGGCCGACGAGGCACAGGATCGGGCCTTTCAGCTTGTTGGTGCGTGTCTGCACCGCGAGATACTCGACGATGCGCTCCTTGACCTTCTCGAGACCATAGTGCTCGTTGTCGAGGATCTGCTGAGCCTCGGCGAGGTCCTTCTTGACCTTGCCCTTCACGCCCCAGGGGATCGACAGGAGCCAGTCGAGGTAGTTGCGCACGACCGTGGCCTCGGCCGACATCGGGCTCATCTGCTTGAGCTTCTTGAGCTCGGCCTGGGCCTTGTCGCGGGCCTCCTTGGAGAGCTTGGTGTTCTCGATCTTCTCCTCGAACTCGGCGATGTCGTCGCGCTCCTCGCCGTCGCCCAGCTCCTTCTGGATCGCCTTCATCTGCTCGTTGAGGTAGTACTCGCGCTGTGTCTTCTCCATCTGGCGCTTGACGCGCGAGCGGATCTTCTTCTCGACCTGCAGCACGGAGATCTCGCTCTCCATCAGCGTGTAGACGCGCTCCAAACGCTCGGAGATCGTCGTGATCTCCAAGAGCTCCTGGCGGTCCGCGATCTTGATGGCGAGGTGCGAGGCGATGGTGTCGGCGAGCTTGGAGTAGTCCTCGATCTGGCCGATGTTGGCCAGCACCTCGGGCGAGATCTTCTTGTTGAGCTTGACGTAGCTCTCGAACTGCGAGGCGGCGGAGCGGGCCAGCGCCTCGATCTCGTCCTTGGCGCCGGGCACCTCGACGACGCGCTCGACCTCGGCCTCGAAATACTCGGGGTTGGCCACATAGCGCGCGACCTTTGCGCGCGCGGTGCCCTCAACCAGCACCTTGACCGTCCCGTCGGGCAGCTTGAGCAGCTGCAGCACGGAGGCCAGCGTGCCCATCTGGTAGATGGCCTCGGGCGCCGGGTCGTCGTCGCCGGCGTTTTTCTGCGCGGCAAGCAGAATCTGCTTGTCGGCGCGCATCACCTCTTCCAGCGCGTTGATCGACTTCTCGCGCCCCACGAACAGGGGGACGATCATGTAGGGGAAGACGACGATGTCACGCAGCGGCAGGACCGGGTAGGTCTCTTTGCCGCCTTTGTCTCTGACTTGCTTCTGCTCGCTCATGTCTCTTCCCGTTTCGGTACCCAAATCCAAGCCCCAAAGGCCGACCTGACCCACACCCGCACCTACTCTAGCACGCAACCGCGCGTCGTGCGTCGCCTCCCGTGCAACACTTGCGCCATCTTGCCTGGGAAGGCGCGCAAACGGCGGGATGCGAAGGCCGCCCCTTAACCACTCGGAACGCTCGTGCCGGCTCGCGCCAGTGACAAGAGATGGTCCCCTCGAGGTTCCCAATCAAGGGGATGGCGCGCCGGCCCGGTCACCGCCTGCGGATCCAACGGGCAAGCCGTTGGCAGCCCGTCTTCCCTGCGTCAACGTGTGCTAGGCGCTGGAGCCCTTCTCGCCGGCGCGGTCTGAGTAGATGCGCAAGGGTCGCGCCCCGCCTTCGGCAACTTCAGGGCCGATGACGACCTCTTCCACACCTTTGAGGCCCGGCAGCTCAAACATGGTGTCGAGCAGGATGGCCTCCATGATGGAGCGCAGGCCGCGGGCGCCGGTCTTGCGGTCGATGGCCTTGCGGGCCACGGCCTTCAGCGCGTCCTGGGTGATGGTGAGGCGAACGTCCTCCATCTCGAACAGGCGCTGGTACTGCTTGACCAGCGCGTTCTTGGGTACGGTCAGGATCTGGATCAGCGCGGCCTCGTCCAGGTCCTCTAGGGTTGCGATGACCGGCAGACGGCCGATGAACTCCGGGATCAGGCCGAACTTCAAGAGGTCCTCGGGCTCGACGCCCTTCAGAATCTCGCCGGTACGGCGCTCGTCGGGACCCCTGACCTGGGCGCCGAAGCCGATGGAGGAGCCGCGGCCGCGGCGGGCGATGATCTTCTCCAGCCCGGCGAAGGCGCCGCCGCAGATGAAGAGGATGTTGGAGGTGTCGACCTGCAGGAACTCCTGCTGGGGATGCTTGCGGCCGCCCTGGGGAGGCACCGAGGCGATGGTGCCCTCCATGATCTTGAGCAGCGCCTGCTGCACGCCCTCGCCCGATACGTCGCGGGTGATGGAGGGGTTGTCGGACTTGCGCGAGATCTTGTCGATCTCGTCGATGTAGACGATGCCGCGCTGCGCCCGCTCGACGTTGTAGTCGGCGTTCTGCAGGAGCTTCAGGATGATGTTCTCCACGTCCTCGCCGACGTAGCCCGCCTCGGTGAGCGTGGTGGCGTCCGCCATGGTGAAGGGCACGTCCAGAATGCGCGCCAGCGTCTGGGCGAGCAGCGTCTTGCCGCAGCCGGTGGGGCCGACCAGCAGGATGTTCGACTTGGCGAGCTCCACGTCGTTGTTTTTCGACGCGTGGTTGAGCCGCTTGTAGTGGTTGTGCACGGCCACGGACAGCACGCGCTTGGCGTAGTCCTGACCGATCACGTAGCTGTCGAGCACCGAGCAGATCTCGGCCGGGCTCGGCACGCCGTCACGCGATTTGACGAGGGTGTTCTTGTTCTCCTCGCGGATGATGTCCATGCACAGCTCGACGCATTCATCGCAGATAAACACTGTCGGGCCGGCAATGAGCTTGCGGACCTCATGCTGGCTCTTGCCGCAGAAGGAGCAGTAGAGGGTGTTTTTTTCCTGGGCCATCAGGTTGTCTCGATGCGTCCTTCTGGGCGTCCACTGCAGCAGGGCAGATCACCCGCCCTACGAGCTTCAGGGTCTTCAGTGGCTGGCGCGGGGTCGAACAGGTAGTCAACCCATCTGAGCATGCTAGCCGCGGCCAGATCAAGATTGGATTAATAATATTACCCGGCACCGAAGTGCCGTCGCCCGCGGAACCGCCGTCTTCCCGGCTGCAGGGCGATCTCCCCCATGCCGGGCCCGGCTCAGCCGGTTTTGGCGCCGGCGAGCAGGCCCTCCGCCTCGTCTCGCTTGTTGAGCACCCGATCGATCAGGCCGAAGTCTTGCGCCTGCTCTGCGGTCATAAAGTAGTCGCGGTCGAGGGTCTTTTCAATCTGCTCGTAGCTTCTCTTGGTGTGCTTGACATATACTTCGTTGAGGCGCCGCTTCATCTTTATGATGTCTTCCGCGTGGCGCTCGATGTCGCTGGCCTGGCCCTGGAACCCGCCCGAGGGCTGATGCACCATGATGCGCGCGTTGGGAAGGGCGAACCGCATGCCCGGCGTGCCGGCGCTCAGCAGAAGCGAGCCCATGGAGGCCGCCTGGCCGATGCAGAGCGTGGAGATCGGCGGGCGAATGAACTGCATGGTGTCGTAGATCGCCATCCCGGAGGTCACGATGCCCCCGGGCGAGTTGATGTACATGGCGATCTCTTTCTTGGGGTTGTCGGCCTCCAGAAACAGCAGCTGCATGCAGATCGAGGCCGCCACCTCGTCGTTGATGGGGCTCGAGAGAAAGATGATGCGCTCCTTGAGGAGGCGCGACGGCAGGCTCCACTGCTCCCAGCCGCGATTGGTCTGCTCGACCACGACGGGCCAGAAGGTGTCGGTGGTGGGTGGTGCCGGTACGTACATCGTTGCCCCTGATCGCTGACGGGATGCTGGCGGGATTGCGGCGCAAACCAAGAGATTGGGTTTGCCCGCTACCTGTTCAAGACAAGCTATTTCTTGTCGCCGTGCTCCTGGCCGGCAGCGTGATCTTGACCGTGGTGGTCATGGTCATGGTGATGGTGGTGGTCGTGATCGTGGTGATGGTGCTCGTGGTCGTGGTGGTCGTGGTCGTGATCGGCACCGGCGGCCAACAGCTCGCTGTCGCCGGGCGCGGGCGCCATCAGCTCCTCCACCGACACGCGTTTGTCCGTGGGCTTGGCCTGCTCCAGGATGTGGTCGATCACCTTGTCCTCGTAGATCGGCGCCCTCAGCTCGACCACAGCCGAGGGGTTCTTCTCGTAGAACTCGTAGACCGCCCGCTCCTGGCCGGGGAAGCTGCGGGCACGGGCGACCAGCGCGCGCTTCAGCTCGTCCTGGGTCACCTCGATCTTCTGGCGCTCGCCGATCTCGCCGATCACCAGCCCCAGCCGCACACGCCGCTCCGCCAGCCGGCGGAACTCGGCGGCAAGCTCCTCCTCCGGCTTGACGGGCTCGGCGGGGGCGTCACCCTCCGGCCGCTGGGGGGCCTTGTAGCGGCGCTGGATGGTCTCCAGCTCCTCTCCCACCAGCGACTCGGGAAGCGCGAAGTCGTGGGCCTTGTCCAGCGCGTCGAGGACCTGGCGCTTGAGCCTGGCGTAGGTTACCGACGCGTACTCGGCCCCGATGCGCCCGCGCAGCAGCTCCTTGAGGTGCTCCAGCGACTTGGCGCCCAGACTCTGGGCGAACTCGTCACCCACCTCCGGGCGCACCGGCTTCGCCACATCCTTCACGGTGACGGCGAACTCGGCGTCCTTCCCGGCGAGGTCCTGTGTCGGATATTCGTCGGGGAAGTGGGCCTTGACGACGCGCTCTTCGCCGGCCTTGACGCCGAGGAGGCCCTCGGCCAGCCCGGGGATCAGCTGACCCTCGCCCAGCACCAGCTCGGCATCGTCGGCGCGGCCGCCCTCGAACTCGTTGCCGTCCACGCGCCCGACATAGTTCATGGTCAGGCGGTCGCCCATCGCCGCCGCCCGGTCGGCCTCCCCCTCGTAGCGGATGCCGCGCTCCACGAGATCTGCGACGGCCTTGTCGACGGCCTCGTCGGCCACCTCGGCGACCTCGCGCTCGAGCCGGAGCGCGGAGAGGTCGGCGATCTGGATGTTGGGCAGTATCTCGAAGGACAGCGTGTAGGCGAGGTCGCCCTGGCCTGTGAGGACGCGGTTCATCTCCTCCTTGTCCTCGCCGAAGCCGATGGTGGGCTGCTGCGCGGGGCGCTCATTGCGGTCGGAGATGGCCTTGCGGCTCGATTCCTCCACGGCTTGCTGCACCACCTCGGCCATGACCGAGCGGCCGAACAGCTTCTTGATGTGCGAGACGGGCACCTTGCCCTTGCGGAAGCCCTTGAGCTGGACCTGGTCCTTGACCTCGTCGATGCGCGACTCGAAGCGCTCCCCGAGCTCCCCCTGGCCGATCACGACCTTGAGCTCGCGCTTCAGGCCGGTGGAGCTGGTTTCCGTGACTTGCATGTCTCTCGCCTCGACTGCTGCGGCTGCGCCGGCCTCCAAGCGCCGCCAGGGCCCCCGTGGTGCGGGCGGAGGGACTCGAACCCCCACGACTTGCGTCACCAGGACCTAAACCTGGCGCGTCTGCCAGTTCCGCCACGCCCGCGAAACCCTCGACGCGCCGCCGTCGGCCGGCCCCGGATAGCCTGGCCCCCGGCCCTGCGGGCCTGGGCTCGGCTTCCGGGATGACGGGGCCCGCTTTCGCGCGACGCCTGCGCTGTGGGTCGGGGCACATATATCGGCCCATGTCCTGCAAAAGCAATGCCGAAAGGTGTCAAATCCTGCGAGTCCGACACCGCAGCTCCGCACCCGGTTGCAGAATGGTGTCAGACCCGAAGGGTCTGACACGACACCGGGTAAGATTCCGTTCATTATATCCGTAGACGGATCGTGCGTGCCGGCTCGGGCTCTGCTAGACTTCACTCCGCCTCGGAGATGGGGCGCCGGCCGCTGCAGGGCCGCGCCGCAATGCAGGAGCCGAGGGGCCGCAGTCCGATCGTCTCGCCCGGCAAGGTGGACAGACCATCCAAGCGCCGGGTCCGGTGCAAATCGGGGCAACGGGGCCCGGGTGCGGCAAAGCAGCTGTCCGATAACGGCCTGGGCAGGTGGGCTGACCTGACAAGCGTCCAGGCGCCGGGCGGACAGGGCCGAGCAGGGCGTTTCTGCGCCCGCCAGGTTAAGGTCGCAGGTCACCGGGCGCAGCCTGGAACGCCCTGCTCCTCCTACCCTCGAGGGGTGCGCCCCTGCGAGGCCGTCCGTGTCGGGTGAGATGGTGAGATTTGGCGCTGCCCGTGTGGCACGCCTCGATTTCGCCACTGAGGATGGAAAGCGGGCGGTGTCGCTCCAACACATACTCACCATCTCACCACTCACCATCTCACTGGTGTCAGACCCAGAGGGTCTCAGGGGCAGATCCCAGAGCCGGCAGACCCGCGTCGGCAGGTTCTTGCGGGCTGCAGTGCCGGTATCTAGGGTGTCCAGCTCCGCAGAATGACAGGGAGAGCTCGATCGTGACCGTCGCCAACGGGGTGGTCGCCGCCATCGGCCACACGCCTCTGATCAAGCTGAAGCGTGCCTCGGAGGAGACCGGGTGCACCATCCTGGGCAAGGCCGAGTTCATGAACCCGGGACAGTCGGTGAAGGACCGGGCCGGCCTGCACATGATCCTGGAGGCGGAGAAGCGCGGCGAGCTGCGGCCCGGCGGGCTGGTGGTGGAGGCTACCGCCGGCAACACCGGCATCGGGCTCGCTCTGGTGGCCGACGCGCGCGGCTATCGCACCGTCATCGTCATCCCCGACACCCAGAGCCAGGAGAAGAAGGACACCCTGCGCCTTCTGGGTGCCGAGCTGGTGGAGGTGCCGATGGTGCCCTACGCCAACCCCAACAATTACCAGCACGTCGGCAGGCGGCTGGCCGACGAGCTCCGCAAGAGCGAGCCCAATGGCGTCCTGTTCGCCGACCAGTGGAACAACCTCGACAACCGCAAGGCGCACTACGTCTCCACCGGGCCCGAGATCTGGGAGCAGACCGAGGGCAAGGTGGACGGCTTCATCTGCTCCGTCGGCACCGGCGGCACCGTCGCCGGCGTCTCCACCTTCCTGCGCGAGAAGAGGAAGGACATCGCGATCGGGGTGGCCGACCCGCGCGGGGCCGCCATGTATCACCTGTTCAAGGACGGCGAGGCCAAGGTTACGGAGGGCGGGTCGATCACGGAGGGCATCGGGCTGGGCCGCGTCACGAACATCATCGAGGACATCGAGGTGGACAAGGCCTACCTGATCGAGGATGCGGAGGCGGTGACGATCATCTTCGACCTCCTGGAGCACGAGGGCCTGTGCCTCGGCGGCTCGACGGGGATCAATGTGGCCGGTGCGATACGGCTGGCGAAGGATCTGGGCCCCGGCCACACCGTCGTCACCATCCTGGCCGACTACGGCACGCGCTACCAGTCGAAGCTGTTCAACCCGGAGTTCCTGCGCTCCAAGGGCCTGCCGGTGCCGGCGTGGATGGAGCGCAAGTCGAGCATCGTGGCGCCGTTCGTGTAGGTGTAGGTCGGTGGCGGGGGAAGTCCAGCCTCCAGAGGCGTACTCGGCGTGCTCGTCGATTTTCGGTTCTCGGAGGGCGCGATGACGCGAAACGTCGGACGGGGTTTGGTGATAGTGGCCGTTGCCGGCCTGTGTGGCAGCGCAGGGCTCGCGCAGACTCCTCGGCCAGACTTTTCGTCCGTGGAAGGCGCCTCTCTGTTCGTGAAGTCGAATTGCGAGGGATGGTTGCGCGTGAGCGAGATCCCCAGAAGCTCGCGCGTTCGCAAGCTCCTCGGCATGCCCACGGACGCTCAATGTCGAGACGCAGCGGAACGATGGGCGGGACGCCTCGTGGAGTCGCACAAGGCGAAGGACGGATCGGGGCCGCTCCGCGCAATATTCGAGATATGCGGCGACATCGCCGAGAAGCTGGCGGGGGGCCCCGTCGAGATTTTCTCGTGCACTTCTTGGAGCAAGAGGCCTGGGCCGCCCGAAGAGGTTTGGACTGCGCTCGACAGCTCCCCCGTCGAGGGCATTGGCGTCAAGAAATCGCCTCGCGATGAGGCGCTTCGCGAGGTGTTCGAGCGCCGTCTGAGCAAGGATTGGGATCAGGTCCAGATCAAGACCGACATGGAAGCAATCGGCTTCGTCTGTGGCGTGCCGGACGGCAAGGGGGGGCGGAACCCACTCATCACGAGCACGACCCCGCAGTTTTCCTGCACAGGAGACGCGGGCGAGATGGTCGGCGCGCCATCCAAGCCGCTCTTCGTCTTTGGCCTTCAGATCCACGTCTCGGTGAAATTCGCCGAGCCCGGAGGACCGCGGGGGTGGCGGCAGATCGAGGTGAAGACCCGCGAGGGGCACCTGTAGCGAGCAGCGATGAGCGAGCAACCGAGTCGGCCTTCCCACGATCTCCGCCGTGCATCGGGGCGAGGTCGGATCGGTGCAATACGGGCTAGCGCCCTATTGCACCCTACGTCCCGCGCCGCCGTGCTCTCCTGCGATGAGGAGCCATGACCGAGCAGCTCTACCGCACCGACGGCTACCTGCGCGACTGCGCGGCGAAGGTCCTCGCCGTCAACGAGCGTGGCGGCATCGTGCTGGATCGGACGGTGTTCTACGCGGCGGCGGGTGGGCAGCCGGGTGATAAAGGTGTGATCGAGACGGAGGGCGGCGGCAGCTGCCCGATCGCCACCACGGTCTACGATGCGGACAAGGCCACCATCGTGCACGTGCCGGCGGAGGGTGCTGCGCCACCGGCGCCGGGGCAGGCCGTGCGCGCCAGCCTCGACTGGGGGTTTCGCGCGCCGGTGATGCGTATGCATACGACGCTGCACCTGCTGTGCTCCCTCGTGCGGTTCCCCGTCACCGGCGGGCAGGTCAATCCCGACGACAGCCGGCTCGACTTCGACATCGACGATCCCTCCGCCGTCGACAAGGACAGGCTCACCGCCGACCTCAACGCGCTGGTCGCGGCCGACCACCCCGTATCCGAGCGCTGGATCACCGATGCGGAGCTGGAGGCCAATCCGGGGCTCGTGCGCACCATGTCGGTGAAGCCGCCGATGGGCAGCGGGCGCGTGCGGCTCGTGCTCATCGGCGAGGGGGGCGCAGTGGACATGCAGCCCTGCGGCGGCACTCACGTGAAGCGCACGGGCGAGATCGGTCGCGTGGCGGTCACGCGAATCGAGAAGAAGGGTAAGCTCAACCGCCGCATCCGCGTCTCGTTCGCCTGAGCGGTGGCAGGCCCCTTCGCCTCTTACTGGTGTTTCAAGGGACACGGCCTAGGATGGTCACAGCAGCCGCAAGCAAAGGGAGCAGTCGGGAATGAGCCTGCCGGATGGCGCAATCGTGCTGCCGCCGAGCGGCGGACGCAGGTACGAGATGGGCGCGCTGGCGGCCGTCTTCAAAGCCGACGAAGCGGAGACGCGGGAGCGCTACAGCGTGTCGGAGTGGTGGCTCGAGCCGCTCACGGACGGCCCCGGCGGCCACGCCCACGAGGCCAACGACGAGGTCTTCTATGTCATCGAGGGTACCCCAGAGTTTCTCATCGGCGAGAAATGGGTGGCGCTCGAGAAGGGCGCCTTCGTGCGCATCCCTGCCGGCGTGGTGCACGACTTCCGCAACATGACGGACAGGGTGGCGGGCATCCTCAACGTCTTCATCCCCGGCGGCTTCGAACGCGAGATGCCGGCCATCGTAAAGTGGTTCAACGAGAACCGCTGAGCCTGAACCTGCCGGAGCCGCCAGCGGACCGGCAGGCAACCAAGCAACAAAGCAACAAAGCAACAAAGCAATAAAGCAACAAAGCAACAAAGCAATAAAGCAACAAGCAAGGGAGCGCCCTCATGCCGGAACCGCAATGGAAGTGGCTGGTGGAGATCCAATGGCTGGCCGAGCGGCTCGACGCGCCCGACATCGTGGTGCTCGACGCCTCGCTGCATCTGCCGACCACGGGACGCAATGCGAAGGCGGAATATCTGGCGGAGCACATCCCCGGCGCGCTCTTCTTCGACATCGAGGACATCGCGGACGAGGCGAACCCGCTGCCGCACATGCTGCCCTCGACCATCAAGTTCGCGAGCCGCGTGAAGAAGATGGGCGTGGGCGACGGCGCGCGGGTGGTGGTCTACGATGCGGCGGGCCTCTACTCGGCCGCGCGCGCCTGGTGGATGTTCCGCATCATGGGCCACAACGACGTGGCGGTGCTCAACGGCGGCCTGAAGAAATGGAAGGCCGAGGGGCGTCCCCTGGAGGACGGCGAGCCGCCCAGGCGCACGCCGCGCCATTTCTCGCCGCGCTTCCATGCCGAGCTGGTGCGCGATGCCGCCGAGGTGCGCGCGCTGATCGGCGGCACCGCGGCGCAGATCGTCGATGCGCGCTCCGCCGGGCGCTTCGAGGGCCGCGAGGACGACCCGCGCAAGGGGCTGCGCAAGGGCCACATTCCGGGCTCTCGGAACGTCCCCTACGCCACGCTGGTCAACCCCGACGGCACACTGAAGGGAAAGGCGGAGCTGGCGGCGATCTTCGCGGCGGCGGGCGTCGAGGTGCAGAAGCCGGTGGTGGCGAGCTGCGGCTCGGGCGTCACCGCGGGCATCGTGGCGCTGGCGCTCGCCGAGCTGGGCCGGCCCGACGCGGCGGTCTACGACGGCTCGTGGTCCGAATGGGGCGCGGATGCGGACCTTCCCATCGCCACCCGGCCGGCGGGGTAAGGCCGCGTTATCCATTCAGTGCAGGTATGGGACGGCAGCACCTCGCAAGCCGACCGAAGCTCACCATCTCACTACGTCTCAGCTCACTCCATCGAGTGCAATGACAGAGAGACATCCGATGGCGGGGGGACCCCCACCCCTAACCCCTCCGCGCAAGGGGGAGGGGAATTCCGTTGGCGCAAGTGGGGAGGCCGAGTCCTGCACTCACGGGCCGAGGTCGCGGAGCGCGGCATCGAAGCGGGAAAGGTCGGCGTGCCATTGCGTCCGGTAATCGGCGATGCGCGCCAGCCGGGCGATGATCGCGCGGCCCCGCTCCAGGTGCTCGCGCGCGGCCTCGGCATGGCCGCCGTGGGCCTCCAGCGTGCCGACCTTGTGGCAGCTGGCCGCCAGGTCGCGCTGCCACCCCGTGCGCATGGGCTCGGCCTCCGCCGCCGCCTCGGCGATCTCGAGCCCGCGGCGCCAGGCGGCCAGCGCTTCCTCGGTGTTGCCCTTGGCGAGCAGAACGTCGCCGATGCGGTCCAGGCTGACGGACACGTCCCAGCGCCGCTCCGGCCGGTCGGGCTCGCGCTGCATCAGGCTCTCTGCAAGCGCCAGGCCGCGGCGGAAGCTCTCGATGGCGTCGTCGAGGTCGCCCTTGACATCGAGCGCCTCGCCGATGCGGTCGTGGGCCACGGACAGGTCGTGCCGCCAGCGCAGATTGTCGGGCTCGCGCCCGGCCAGCGCTTCGCACAGCGCCAGGCTCTTGCGAAAGCTCTCCAGTGCAAGGTCGAGATGTCCGGCCGCCAGCAGGAAGTCGCCGATGCGGTCGTAGGCGACCGAGGCGTCGCGCTGCCAGCGCGGATTGCCGGGCTCCCGCTCCGCCAGCGCCGTCACGTCGCGCCGGGCCGCCTCGTAGGCGGCAAGGGCCTCCTCGCGCGCGCCCTTGGCAAGCAGCACGTCGCCCAGCATGGTGGCGGCGCGGTAGCGGATCGCCTCGCCGCCCTCCTTGC
>Ga0209382_10004381_pt1 | contig 18913 bp, 15 predicted proteins | sample SoiMetdeltSBSDD5_FD_187599 | JGI IMG/M metagenome (GOLD analysis project Ga0209382, IMG submission 187599) | Bulk soil microbial communities from a Populus tree surrounding site in Tennessee, USA - Soil MetaG P. deltoides SBSDD5 (SPAdes) (version 2) | ecosystem: Environmental > Terrestrial >...
AGGGAAGCGCTCACGCCCGCTACGTCGAACGCGAGCACCACCAGCGCCGGAACGACGGCCGCGAGTGCAAAGAGCAGGACCAGATGCAGCCGTAGCGACAGCAGACCGTGCGAGCCGCGAGACTCCTGTTCACCGTGCGACGACGTTCTCCGAACACCGCATTCGGCATCGGCGTCAGGACGCGAGATGGACGCGTCCAACTGAGCTCCGTGCCCCGATGGATGCTGGACATCCGATCGAGCACTCAGCACCGGCTCTGTCCCGCCCCGTCCTTGCTGCAACACATCCTGTCACTTGCATGCAGATCTGCACGCACAACGCCATCACACCTTTGGCGATACGTGCTCGCTCGACGGTCAGATCGGTCGAATATCGGAAATGCGTCGTGTCGAATCGGACGGCCAGGCCCCAGAAGGATCGACCGGGCCGAGCGGCTGGCCGCTCGCCTTCGTGACTGGGGGCGGTCTGACGTGCGTCAACGCGTGCGAGCGCCGAGGCGTGACACGCGATCCGCGCAACAGCCAGACATTCCGGATCTGGCTCGATTCAGCAGCCCGGCATCGCTCGCTTCGGGGGGTTGCCGTTGTCGGCCCCAACGCGCACGCCCTAGACTCATCCGCGGAAGATCGCGCACGCTTCGGCTCGCTTCCGGGCGCTGGACCCACGTGACCGACCGTGCAGCCAGGGAGCACGCTCATCGCCAGGCTCGAAATGCCACGTCGCCAGGCCCGCCGACCGCTCCCGCTCGACGCCGGAACGGTCGGCGTCGTCCACACGCGCTCGTTCACGTTTGGGTCCGCGGCCGAGCCGTTCCTCCTGGAACGGGGCGGAAGTCTGGGGCCGGTGACGCTGGCCTACGAGACGTACGGCGAGCTGGCGCCGGACGGAGGTAATGCGATCCTTGCCTGCCATGCACTCTCCGGCGATGCCCACGCCGCCGGTTGGAGCAGCGACGTCGATGCCCCCAGCGCCGTCGACGGTATGGGCGCTGATGACAAGGGGATCGTTCCGCGAGGCGGGCTCGGCTGGTGGGACGGCATGATCGGTCCCGGCAAGGCGTTCGACACCCGCAAGTACTTCGTGATCTGCTCGAACGTCCTCGGGAGCTGCCGAGGCAGTACGGGGCCCTCCTCGATCGATCCTGCGACCGGACAGCCGTACGGCGCGCGCTTCCCGCTGGTGACCGTCGGCGACATGGTCCGAGCGCAGCGCGAGCTGCTTCGGCACCTCGGCGTGGAGCGGCTGCTGGCAGTCGCCGGCGGATCGTTGGGCGGCAACCAGGCGCTCCAGTGGACCGTTGCCTATCCGGACATGGTGGCCGGTTGCGTCGCCATCGCCACCTGCGCCAGCCTCAGTGCCCAGGGGATCGCCTGGAACGAGATCGGCCGCCAGGCGATCATGGCCGACCCGGACTGGCGGAACGGCGAGTATTACGGCAGCCGGCAGCCGGAGCGCGGCCTGGCGGTAGCGCGAATGATCGGGCACGTCACGTACCTGAGCGAGCAGTCGATGATGGCGAAGTTCGGTCGCCAACGGCGCCCCGCCGGCGAGGCCCCGGCGCCGCCGTCGCCCGGTGAGGCGACAGCCACGCACGGCGATCCTCGCGTCGGACCGTTCGAGGTCGAGAGCTACCTCCGGCACCAGGGTCAGCGGTTCGTCGAGCGGTTCGACGCGAACTCATACCTGGCGATCAGCCGCGCGATCGACGAGTTCGACCTGGCCGAGGCGTTCGGGGACGGCGCGCTCGATCGAGCGTTCTCTCGGGCCAGAGCCAGCTTCTTGGCCCTCTCGTTCAGCTCAGACTGGCTCTACCCGCCCCATGAGTCGCAGCGAATCGTCGCGGCACTGGAGGCGGCGGGCCGCGAGGTCACGTACCGGAACCTGCGCTCCAGCTACGGCCACGACGCCTTCCTGCTGGAGGAGGGGCGCCAGACCAGCCTGATTCGGCCGTTCCTGGCCCGCCTGCGCGAGCGGACGGTATTCTGACTCCCTGACTCCTTTTTCTGGAGGCCTTCCGATGGCTGAGGTCAGGACGCGCTACGCCACGAAGTCGAAGACGACCGACGTTCCGGGCCGGACGCTCAACTCGGCCCGCACCAACCACTGGGTGATAGATTCGCCATCCGGCCCGAATGAGGCGGTCACCACTGGCGAGTCGTTCATGGCCGGCATCGCGGCCTGCGGCGTCAGCCTGGTCGAGATGCACACGGTCCGTAACAACCTGCCATTCGGCACGCTCGAAGTCTCGGTGGACGCCACCCGCACCGACGAGAGCTGGCCGGACTTCGCAGCGATTGACGTTCACTTCACCTACACCGGCATCGACGGCGACCAGGCGGCGAGCTACACCCAGATCTGGATGGAGAACTGCCCGCTCTACCGCGCGGTCGCTAAGGCGACGAAGGTGACGGTCACCCACAAGGTCAAGTAGGACCGATCTCGCGGCCACATCGAAAACTGGCTAGTGCCACTAGCCACGATTGGGCAATCGTGGCTAGTAGCACTAGCCAGTTTTCGCCTGGACGTCGTATCCTGAGGGCATGCTCGACCAGTTCGCCCGTCAGAATCGCTGGTGGCTCAATCCTGCTGACATCCAGAACGATCGACACCTTCGGCAACTGCGCCGGGCCCCGGTCCGCTGGGAGCCGCCGCTGCCGTTTCAGTTCGACCGGGACGCCGTCTACACACTGCGCGGTCCGCGACAGGTCGGAAAATCGACCATCCTGAAGCGGCAGATCGCGGCGCTCCTCGCGGACGGCTGGCCGGCGGACCGCATCCTCTACCTCGACGTCGAGCTCGCCGGACTGGAGACGGCCAGAGATCTCGTCGACGCGATCCGCGCCTACTGCGACTCGCAGGATTCCTGGCGAAACGCGGCCCGGACAGGCGTCGGCGAGCGACTCGCGATCTTCCTCGACGAGGTGACTCGGGTCCAGGATTGGGCGGGCGCCGTTCGCGGACTCGTCGACAACGACGAGCTCCTCGACGTCACGCTCGTCGCGACCGGCAGTCACACGACCGACCTGCGCCGAGGCGGCGAACGGCTGCCCGGCCGACGCGGCGGTGGCCAGGAGCTCGACCTCGAGTGCCTGCCGCTCAGCTTCAGAGAGTACGTCCAGGTGGCCGATCCCGAGCTCTCACTGCCGCCACCCGTCACCACGTTCACGCCGCACGGCACCAGGGTCAGCCGACGTGACCGGGCACTGATCAGATCGCGTATCGAGCCGCTTCTCGAACGGTACCTCCTGACCGGAGGGTTCCTGACGGCCCTCAACGACGTGGCGCGGGAGAACCAGATCCTGCCCGAAACCTTCGAGGCGTATCGCGAGGCACTCGCCGGAGAGTTCACACGCGCTGGCATGCGCGAGACATACCTTCGGGAACTGATCGACTGGCTGAGCCAGCATCTTGGGCAAGAGGTCGACTATCGGGGCATCGCCGCCGACACCGACATCGGATCGAAAGACACAGCCCGACACTATCTCGACCATCTTGTCGAGATCTACGCGGCGCTGGTGGTCCATCGAACCACCAGCCTGACCGCGCCAGGTCCGGCATTCCGCTCACCCAAGAAGATCCATCCACTCGATCCGCTCTTCGGGCACCTCATCCGCGCCTGGGCCGCGAGCGACCCCGATCCGTGGCCCTCAGCGGTCGACACGATGACGCGTCGTGAGGAGGTCGGCCACATCGTCGAGTCGGTTTTGACCGTGCACCTTCGACGCAGGTTCGGCGACCGCGTCTACTTCTGGAGAACCTCGGACGGCCGCGAGATCGACGTGGTTATCGCTACCTCCGGCGCCAGGTATCTTGACTCGAATGTTGGCGGCGCTCACCTTGTCGAAGTCAAGTACCAGCGGCAGGTTGACGAGCGCGATGCACGCGCACTTATCTCAGGTGGCGGCGGAGTCCTGGTGACCCGCTGGCTCGACGCCGATCTCGGCGACGGCTCCGTCTACGCGCTCCCCGCTGCCGACGCGCTGCTGCTGCTGGACGCACCGGCACTCGCGCCAGCCCGACGATAGATCCGCCGTGCCGGACATGAGAAACGGCCGAGAGTTTCCCCTCGGCCGCCTGCGCTCGTCAGGGTCTCAGCCCACTGCTGTGCCTTCGGCAGCGAGTGCCGCATGGCGCGCGCAGAAAAGCGTCTGACCCCATATGTGAAAAGCGTCCGGGAACCATTTGCCAACCGCAATACGTTCCCGCGGTCGGAATTCGAGCGCAACGGCAGTATACCATCTCGCCCTCGTTCTGTCTCTACTTGACCGACACCCTGTCGCCCCCTACCATCCCGTAGGAGGCTTCGATGAGCTACGAGTACGTCCTCACGGAGCGCGATGGGCCGGTCGGGATCGTCACCCTCAATCGCCCGCGCCAGCTAAACGCGCTCAGCTCGGCCGTGCTGACCGAGCTGGCGGACGCGCTCGAAGCCCATGAGCGTGACGACGAGATCCGGGTGCTCATCTTGACGGGCGGCCCGGATGTGTTCGCGGCCGGCGCCGACCTCAAAGAGTTCGGTGCACGCTCAGTTGTCGACATGATGGCCGGCAACCGGGTCGCGCTCTTCGACCGCGTCCGCAACGTCAGCAAGCCGGTCATCGCGGCCGTCAGCGGCTACGCGCTCGGCGGCGGCTGCGAACTGGCGATGCTCTGCGACATGATCGTCGCCTCCGAAACGGCTCGATTCGGCCAGCCTGAGATCAACGTTGGGATCATGCCCGGCGCCGGCGGCACGCAGCGGCTCGCGCGGACCTTCGGCAAGGCGAAGGCGATGGAGATGGTCCTGACCGGCGAGTGGATCGACGCTCAGACCGCCGAGCGGCTCGGCCTAGTGAACCGCGTCGTGCCAAAAGACCGGCTGCTTGCCGAGGCAAAGGCGCTCGCGCTGAAGATCGCCGCCAAGCCGCCACTCGCCGTGAAGCTGGCGAAGCAGGCCGTGCACAAGGCGTTCGAGCTGCCCCTGAGCGAGGCAGTCGAGCTGGAGCGTAGGCTGTTCTACCTGCTCTTCGCGACCGAGGACGCGAAGGAGGGCATCAGCGCCTTCGCGGAGAAGCGCACGCCGACGTTCCACGGCCGATGACGGTGGATCGGGGGAGATCCAGGTGACCTGTGGTCGGTGCGGCGCGCCGGTAGCTCGGCCGGACATCCGTTTCTGCACCCGCTGTGGCGCACCCGTGCTTCCACCCGCACCACGATCGTCGTCCCTGCCGCTCGGCCCGATCATCGGCGTGGCGGCCGTCGTGCTCCTGCTCCTCGGCGGTGTCGCCTACTGGGCGCTGACCCAGATGGACGATCCGCCGATCCCGGTCGGACGCGCGTCCACGCCGACACCTGCCCCGACGAGCACCCCGGCCGCGACCGCCACGAGGCAGCCGGGCATCGGCATCAACGTCCCCGGCCCGCAGGGCACCCCCACCACGATCACGCTGCCGATCCCCGGGATCGGGTCGACGCCCGGCCTCCCAAACCTTCCGATCCCCGGCACCGACGGATCGCCGACCCTGCCCACGATCACCGTGCCGACGATCGCCATCCCCGGCGCCAGCGGCACTCGGCCGCCAGGCACGAAGCTGACGGCCGACCAGGCGCGCGAGAAGGTCAAGGAGACACTTTCGAACTGCCAGCTCCTGCAATCCCAGATCAGTCTCTCGCAGGTGACGTTCGAGGCGCCGACCTGGACGGTCCGCCTGCCGCTCACCGGCGCATCCTGGAAGGTGGACGACGAGACCGGCGCGGTCACACCTGACGAACGCGCCGCCGAGCGCGCCCGGACCTGCCGGCTCTGACGACCGGTGAGGGGCGAGGGACGAGGGACGAGGTCCACTCACCCCTCGTCCCTCGCCCCTGGACACTCGCTACCGCCAGTCGATGGCGCCGAAGCTCCCGTTCTCGGTGATTCGCCTCGTCTCGCCATCCGCGACGTTTACGAGAAACACGCCCGAGGCGCCGCTGACGGCGATCCAGGCGCCGTCAGGCGACCAGGCGACAGCGGCGTCGTCGATCGGGAGCTCTGCCAGCCGGCGGGCATCCCCACCGGACGGCGAGACCACGTACGGCTCGGCCGGGAAGCCGTGCGCCGCTACCGACCGTGGGTAGGTTGCGTCCGATCCCGACACACCCGGTAGCAGTTTTGGCGAGCCCTGGTCTATCGCCCCGCCGGGCCCGAGGGGACCGTCTGGGGACGACGGGGGCCGCGGCGCGCCCGGAGCGGCGGGCGACGGCTGCGTGCCGGGGGCGCCGGGCGGGCCCGGCGGCACGGGATACGTCGGCAGCGTATCGCCGACTCCGGCGAAGGCGATCCGCGTGCCGTCCGGGCTGTAGCGAGGGTACACCAGCACCAGGAACTGGGAGTCGGGCACGATCTCGCGGCCGGCGCTTCCGTCCAGCGGCTGCTCCCAGAGCGCGTCGCCCGTCGGCAAGGCCCGAGTGTAGACGATGCGCTTGCCGTCGGGGGCAAAGCTCGGGTAGCGGGCAGATTGCGCAACGGTCCGCCGGCCCGACCCGTCGATCGCGACCCACTCCGCGCTGACGCCTGCCTGGCCGGTCGCCGTTAGCCCCACCGCCTCGAAAACCAGCGCCGTGCCGTCCGGCGACCATTGCGGTCCGGCCAGCAGCATCCCGGGCCGGTCGCGCGGGACGATCACAGTCCGCTCGGCGTCGTTCTCAACCGGCGCGATCACGATGTCCGACCCGCCCGCGCCGTCGCCGGTCCGAGCCGTGAACAGGCCAAACGCGACCTTGCTCCCATCTGGCGAGAGTGCAACGTCCGCGATGAACTCACCCGGCCCGAGATTGACGATGGTGCGATGCTCGGTGCCGTCTGGCCTGACCAATCCGATCTCGCGACCGCGCGGCAGGACGATCAGGCCGCCAGGGCCCTGGGCGGCGAACGCGGCGCGCCGGCCACCAAGCCAGAGTCCCGCGGCAACGGCGAGCCCCGCGCCGAGCAGTCGCCGCCGGGTCCAGCGGTTGCCGACGTTCATCCCGCGCTCCGCCGGGGTCGGTATCCTCTGGGCATGATTGACCTGATCCTCCTGGGAACCAGCGGCACGATACCGCTGCCGGGCCGACCGCTCTCGTCCGTGCTGGGACGAGTCGGTCCCGAGTTGATCCTCTTCGATTGCGGCGAAGGCACGCAGGTAAGCATGCGACGTTGGGGCTGGGGGTTCAAGGGGCTCTCCGCGATCTGCCTGAGCCACATGCACGGCGACCACGTCTCCGGCCTGCCCGGTCTCCTGCTCTCGGTGGCGAACGCCGGCCGCGTCGAGCCGATGGACATCTACGGACCGATCGGGACCCGCATCGTGGTCGCGGGCCTCCGGGTGATCGCCCCGCGACTCCCCTACGAGGTGCGCGTCCATGAGCTAACAACGAGCGACGGACTCGACTGGAACGGCACGACGATCGCCACACTGCCGGTCGACCACGCCATTCCCTGCCTCGCATTTCGGCTCGACCTGGCGCGCACGCGGCGGTTCCAGCCGGAGCGTGCGCGCGCCCTCGGCGTACCGATCGAGGAGTGGAAGCTGCTCCAACAGGGCCGCTCGGTCACGGTGGACGGACGACAGGTCCGGCCCGAGGACGTGCTCGGGCCGGCGCGGCGCGGCATCCGCTTCGGCTACGTGACCGACACGCGCCCAACGTCCGAGATGCCAGAGTTTCTGGCCGACTCTGATCTGCTGGTGATCGAGGGCACCTACGGCGATCCGGCCGACGCCGAGAACGCCATCGCCAACAAGCACCTGCTCTTCTCGGAAGCGGCCGAGATCGCGCGCGCGGCGCGCGCCCGGCAGCTCTGGCTCACCCACTTCAGCGCGAAGCTGCTCGAGCCGGCGCAGTACACGCTGGAGGCGGCTCGCATCTTTCCAGACACGACGATCGGTCAGGAGGGCCTCACCACCAGCCTGCGCTTCGACGACGAGGCTGCACCCACGCCGTCGCCAGGTTCGACCGCCTGACCGGGCACTGGCGCGTCGGCCCAACACGCAGCGAGAGCCGCCAGCAGGCGGCCCTCGTCAGGTTCAGGTGGTGCGCGCGTGTAGCGGCCTCGGTCAGCCGGGGACCGCCTCGCCAGAAGCGCAATGCGGGCACGTGGCGGCACCTGCACAGCAGCGCTCGATCAGCACCATTCCAGAAGGACGCTCGACTCCGAGAATCGAGCGAAACATCGCGGCGTCGTTCCCGTGGGACCAACGCCGCCAGCCCGCCGGCATCGGCGCCCGCGCCGGCAACGGCGTGGGTCGGCATGGGACGTCGTAATTCACCTGAGTACTCCAACGTTGTCGGACGTCCCATCAGGCTTGCTGACCCGAGTGACGTTCCGAGTTTCTCGAAAGAGCAGGGAGTACGCACTGGTCGCCGTACGCATGATCGGCGCACGAAACCTGGCACCGACGATCCTGCTCTACTCCAAGAACGGACAAATCGCCATTTGGGAGTCTATTTCTCGCGGAAGTCGTAGCCTCCGCACCCTCCCAAATCGGCACGGCCCGCTGGAGCGGGCCGAGTATAGCACGTCAAGTGAGCCAGCAACGCAGATTTCTGTTCGCCACGTGTGGAAGGTGTGACGGCCCTCAGACGACCTCCCGGCCCCATCCGAGGCGTCCTCACCACTGCCGGCCACCCGGATTGAGAACGCGCGACTCTGGTCATGCCGCGTCGGACAGGGTCGACGCTCCACCATTGCTCGCGGTACGCTGCTATCTGTCATTGGGAGGTGGCCGTGCCAACGATCTACTACGGCTGGATCATGCTGTTCGCGATCGCGTTGATGTCGTTCGCGTCGTCCGGATCGCGGTTCTCCTTCGGTGTGTTCGTCATCCCAATGACCGAGGAGCTGCACTGGGGTCGCGATCAGCTCGCGCTGGCGGCCTCGCTGAACTTGATCCTGGCCGGTGTGCTGCGGCCGTTCGTCGGCATCCTCGCCGACCGCCTCGGCTCGAAGATCGTCGCGCTGACCGGTGTCGCCCTCGGCGGCACCGCGCTGCTGCTGACCAGCTACGCCCGCGAGTTGTGGCAGTTCTATCTGGCATACGGGGTTCTGCTGGCGATCGGCTACTCGTTCACCTCCCCGGTCACGGTCACTACACTGGTGAGCCAGTGGTTCATCAAGCGACGCTCGCTCGCGATGTCGATCGGCTCGACCGGCACGTCGCTCGGCGAACTGATCACGGTCCCGCTGGCGATGCTCGCAGTGCTCACCGTCGGCTGGGAGAACGCGTTCCGCGTGATCGCCGCGTTCATGATCTTCATCGTCCTGCCGGTTGGCTTCCTCTTGCTCGCCAACCGTCCGGCCGACAAGGGGCTCGAGCCGTACGGCTACGTCCCCGGCGAAGGCGGTTCAGGCGGTCGCGGGAGCAATCCGGGCCTTACGCTTCGTGAGGCATCCAGGACTGGCGACTTCTGGCGCCTCGGTTTCGGGTTCTTCGTCTGCGGCTTCACCATGAGCTTCGCCAGTACGCATTTCGTGCCGTTCGCGATGGACATGGGGTTCGAGCAGATGGCGGCGGCGAACGCCCTCGGGATGGTCGGCGCCTTCGCCCTGGCCGGCGGGCTGACGACCGGTTTCCTGGGCGACCGCTTCCCGAGAAAGAACGTCCTGGCGACGGTCTATCTGCTGCGCGGCCTGGCGTTCGCGGTCCTGCTCCAGGCTCGCGACCTGCCGACCCTCTACGTCGGCAGCTTCGTGCTCGGCATCTCCTGGACGTCAACAGGCGCCTTGACCTCGGCCATCTCGGCCGACAAGTTCGGGCTCAAGTATCTGGGCACGATCTACGGCACGATGTTCACGATCATGCCGATCGGCACGGGCGTCGGCGCGTACCTCGCAGGCGTCATCTATGAGGTGCGCCACGGCTACGAGCTCTCGCTTATCATGAGCGCTCTGGCCGGCCTGATCGCCGCCGCGGTGGTCTTCGGCGTTCGGGAGCCGGATCGACTGGGTGGTGCTCGTATCGAGCGCGAGCGCAAGCCTCAGCCGGCCATGACGCCGGCCCTGGTCGTCGGAGAGCGTCCGGCCTGAGCGGACAAACGGTATCTGGCGACGGCCCGCGCCTCGGTCCCCGGAAGCGTTACGCGAGTGGCCTCCGGGGATCGACGCGGGCAGCGAGCCTCAGGACTTGGCCTTGGTGAGAAACGGCAGACCGGTCCGCTGGTTCTCGCCGACGCTGTAGCCAGCCGGCACCGCGTCAAGCGACTCGCCGTTCTTCTCAGCACGCGCGAAGTAGAAGATGCGCTGCTGGCGGCCGTTGCGAAGCGTCACGTCCTTTGCATGCAGGTAGTACGTGTCGCCCTTGCTGTTCTTGTGAGTAAAAGCCACTGGTGGACCCCCTCTTTCATTCTCCCGGATATCCCGACAACCAAGTCTAACGAGCGGCCGGGCGTCGGGCAAGGAAGTCGGCGAGTCACAAGCGCATCACAAGATCGAGGCGCGGCGACTCAATCGCTTCAGCGAGGCCGACTCAGCGTATCAGACCGCGTCATGCTCTCGCACTACAGCAAGGGTGATGCCGCGCCAGCCGATCTTCAGACGTACGTCTGACCATTTGCCGAATGGTGGCATCTGCGCGGGGGTGCCCCTCACGTTATTGCGTGGCGCCACCTCTGAACGTGGCGCCCAATCTGGTCGCGCGGCCCGAGACCGCTTCGGCTCTCTCGAAGGGCGCAAAATCGTGTGGGCCCCCCTCTGCGCGGCCGGTTCCTTGACGCGCTGGGGCGCCGGCTCGTAGCCTCAATCTGGACGTGTCGCAACTCTGTCCGTAGTGACGGCGTCCGACCCGGTGGTGAGCATGACTCTTGATGCGCGGTCGCCCGTCTCGCTGAACGAACTCCCGTACTGCCCGAGCGCGTTCTCCTACCGCCGCCGCTCGACCCATGTCGTGATGATCGGCGGTGTCGGCGTGGGCGGCACTAACCCGATCCGCGTGCAGTCGATGACGACGACCCGCACCCAGGACGTGGACGCAACAGCTGCCCAGGCCGAACGGCTCGTCCGCGTCGGCTGCGAGATCGTCCGGATCACCGCACCGACGGTGCAGGACGCGAAGGCGATCGGCGAGATCAGAAAGCAACTTCACGCTCGCGGCATCAAGGTGCCGCTGGTCGCCGACATCCATTTCAGCCCGGCCGCTGCGATGGAGGCCGCGAACCACGTCGAGAAGGTCCGGATCAACCCGGGCAACTTCGCGGACTCTCGGCAATTTGCCGTCCGTGAGTACACCGACCTGGAGTACGAGCAGGAGCTGGAGCGCATCGAAGCGCGCTTCACGCCCCTCGTGCTGAAGTGCAAGTCGCTCGGCATCGCGATCCGCGTCGGCACGAACCACGGCTCGCTCTCCGACCGGATCATGAACCGCTTCGGCGATACCCCCCTGGGCATGGTCGAATCTGCACTGGAGTTCCTGCGGATCTGCCAGAAGAACGACTACCCGGACGTCATCCTCTCGATGAAGGCGTCCAACCCGAAGGTGATGATCCAGGCGTACCGGCTTCTGGTGGCGCGTATGGACGAGGTCGGGATGACGTTCCCGCTCCACCTCGGCGTCACCGAAGCGGGCAACGACGAGGACGGCCGAATCAAGAGCGCCGTTGGGATCGGAGCGCTGCTCGACGACGGCCTCGGCGACACCATCCGCGTCTCGCTGACCGAGGAGCCCGAGGCCGAGATCCCCGTCGCCGTGCGGCTTGCCGCGCCGTACCAGGACGCCGCCGAGCGTCAATTCATCGACAGGGGCGCCGAGCCCGATCCGCGCGAAACCCGCAACCCATACGCGTTCACGCGCCGCCTCTCGACGGAGGCGAGTGCCGGCGCGTGGTCGGTCGGCGGGCGCGAGACGGTGCGAGCGCTTCAGGCGATCTCCACCACGAACGGCACCGCTCCGGCCAGCCTGGTCGAGCGCGCCGTCGCCCTCGCGACGGCAGCCCGGCCCGGAGCGCCAGCGCCCGATGCCGTCGAATTGCCAGGCGACACCGCTGAGCAGCGGGCAGAGTTGCGCAACCTCGCCGTGCGTCTTGCCACTGAGGCACCGTCGGTCAGCGTGGCGGTCCGCCTGACGCCGGCCGCCGAGCGTGCCGGAGAGGCGCTGGCTGCCGCGTCGGTCGTTCACTGGATATCCCCAGGCGCCGCGCCATCACCTGGCCTGCTTGGCGCCGTGGCGGCGGTCGATTGTGCGCTGATCCTGGAGACGAGTATCGACGGCCACTGCGTGGATGCATCCGTCGACCGTTTGCTGGCCTGGGCGCACCGATCGATCGCCGTGGGCGTACAATCTCCCGCCCTTGCGATTTCATCACAGGACGCATCGATCGCGATTCGAGCGTACCGGCTGCTCGCCGCGCGCCTCCACGAGGCTGGCCTGGCGTGTCCGCTGCACCTCATAGCCCCTGAGACGGACAGCCCGTATGAGCGGCTCCTGCGGACCTCAGTGGCGCTCGGCGGCCTGCTCTGCGACGGCATCGGCGACAGCGTCGAGGTGCGCGGCTCCGACGAGCGGCCGTCCACCCGGCTGGCGTTCAACGTGCTCCAGGCCAGTGGCGCCCGCATCTCCAAAACCGAATACGTCGCCTGCCCGTCGTGCGGGCGGACTCTGTTCGACCTCCAGCCGGTCACCGATCGAATCAAGAGCGTGACCGGGCACCTGACAGGCGTGAAGATCGCGATCATGGGCTGCATCGTCAACGGCCCCGGCGAGATGGCGGACGCCGACTTCGGGTACGTCGGCGGCGCACCCGGCAAGGTCAACCTGTACGTCGGCAAGGAGTGCGTCGAGAAGAACGTGCCGCAGGCTGAGGCCGATGATCGGCTGATCGAGCTGCTGAAGGCGCACGGCGCCTGGACGGAGCCCGCAGACGCGAGCTAGTCTGGACCAGCAGCATCGGTCTGGAGCAGGCGTCTCGATGAAGTACGGCATCACGATCGACCGGGTCGGGATCGCGGCGCGCCCGGAGCCGCTGAAGTACCTCACCGACTTCGCGCGCCAGGCCGAGCGGATGGGGTGTTCATACCTCGTCGTCGGGGACCGGTTCGACTCCGGCATCGACCCGTTCTTGCTATTCGGCGCCATCGCCGAGGCGTCCGGCACGCTACAGCTGGTAATGTCGGTCCTGATCCTGCCGCCGCGCGGCGTCCTGATCACGGCGAAGCAGTTCGCGGCGCTCGACATCCTGACCGGCGGGCGAGTCATAGCCGGCGTCGGCACGGGCTCGATGTACCGCGAGTACCAGATGGTTGGGATGCCGTCGGACGAGATCGGACCACGGTTCGAGGAGGCCGTCCAGGCGATGCGAGCCTACCTCATGCCCGACGCCGCGCCGTTCACAGGCCGTTTCTACGACACGACCGGCGTGAGCCTGGAGCCGAAGCCGGTCCAGCGGCCGACCGTGCCGATCTGGATCGGGAGTTGGGGTCGACCGGCGGGCCTGCGACGCGTGGCCAGGCTGGCGGACGGCTGGCTCAGCTCGGCTGGGCCGGGACACCAGACGCCTGAGCAGTACCAGAAAGACGTGGCTCTGCTGACCACGTACCTGGCTGAGGAGGGCAAAGACCCGGCCACCTTCCCGAACGCTGTCTCGACGATGGCCCTCTTCGTCTCCGACGACCCGGCCGAGCTGGCGGAGCACGGCGGCCCGGGCTTCGTCCCGCGCCCGCCCGGCGTCGGCCTCGACCAGCCAGAGACCCGCCCCGCCGACGACCCGCACGCCCACGACATGGTCGGCACGCGCGCCTACTGCATCGACAAGGTCCGTCGCTGGAAGGAAGCTGGAGCCCAGGCGCTGCTCCTGGTCCCGCGCGGCCCCGAGCCTCTGCTGCAGATGCGCCGCTTCCTCGACGAGGTCGCCAGCCAGGCCTGACCCGGTGGGTATCCGACGCCCGGAATTCCAGGTACAGTGATCCGGACAGAAGGGGGACTCCGCCCATGCCCGAGCAGCAGCAGCACCGCCAGAATGGCCAGAACGGCGCCGGCCCCAACGGCAGCGCGCCGCTCGGCCCGCGCCAGTTCGGCTTCGACACCCGCGCCGTCCACGCCGGCCAGCGCCCGGACCCGTACACCGGCGCCCGCGCCATGCCGATCTATCAGACCACCTCGTTCGTTTTCGAGAGCCCCGACCATGCCGCCAACCTGTTCGAGCTCCAGGAGTACGGCAACATCTACACCCGGATCATGAACCCGACCACCGCCGCGTTCGAGGAGCGGATCGCCTCCCTCGAAGGCGGGGCCGGGGCGGTGGCAACCGCCTCCGGTCAGGCCGCGCAGTTCATGGCCCTGATGACCATGCTGGTGCCCGGCGACCACATCGTGACCGCCCGCACGCTCTACGGCGGCACCTTCACCCAGTTCGAGCACACGTTCCGCAAGCTCAGCATCAGCGTCACGTTCGTCGATCCGGACGATACCGGGAACTACGAGCGCGCGATCACCCCGAAGACGAGGGTGCTCTACGGCGAGACGATCGGCAACCCGAGCGCTAACGTCCTCGACATCGAGGCCGTCGCCGAGATCGCCCACCGCCACGAGATCCCGCTGATGATCGACAACACGTTCGCCTCGCCGTACCTCTGTCGCCCGATCGAGCACGGCGCCGACATCGTCGTCCACTCGGCCACCAAGTTCATCGGCGGTCACGGCACCTCGATCGCCGGCTGCGTCGTCGAGTCCGGCCGCTTCAACTGGTCGAACGGCAACTTCGACACGATCGCATTGCCCTCCCCCGCCTACCACGGGCTGGCGTTCCACGAGACGTTTGGGCCGTACGGCTACCTGATGAAGCTGCGCTGTGAGACGTTGCGGGACGTTGGTGCCTGCCTCTCGCCGTTCAACGCCTTCCTGCTGCTGATGGGCCTGGAAACGCTGCCGCTACGGATGGAGCGCCACGTCCAGAACGCCCAGGCCGTCGCCGAGATGCTCCACGCCCACCCGGCCGTCTCCTGGGTCCGCTACTCTGGTCTCCCCAGCGACAGGTACCACGGCCTGGCGAAGAAGTATCTGCCGAAGGGGCCGGGCGCGGTCTTCACCTTCGGGATCGAGGGTGGTCGGCCGGCCGGGAAGGCGTTCATCGAGCGCCTGGAGTTGATCTCGCACCTGGCGAACGTCGGCGACGCCAAGACGTTGGTGATCCACCCGGCCAGCACCACCCACCAGCAGATGAGCGACGCCGATCTCCAGGCATCCGGGGTCGGACCGGAGATGATCCGGATCTCGGTCGGGCTGGAGACGATCGACGACATCCTCTGGGACCTGGACCAGGCGTTGCGGGCCTCGCAGACCGCGCCGACGTCGGTCAACACGGCAGAGGTGGTCCGATGACCGAGGAGACAGGAGACAGGAGACAGGAGACAGGAGGGGGCGCGGCGACCGCGGTGCCAGCCCCCGTCGACCCGCGCTTCCAGGATCCGAGGACGATCCGCAAGATCTTCGGCTACGTACGGACGATCGCGATGATCGGGCTCTCCCCGAATCGACTGCGGCCCAGCTTCTTCGTAGGCCAGTACCTCCAGTACCGAGGGTACCGGGTTGTGCCCGTCAACCCGACCGCCTCAGAGATCCTCGGCGAAACGTCTTATCCGACGCTCTCGGCGATTCCGTTCCCCGTCGACGTGGTCGACGTCTTCCGAGCGCCATCGGCTGCACCCGCCATCGCCGAGGAGGCGGCGGCGATCGGCGCGAAGGCCCTCTGGCTCCAGTTCGGCGTGATCTCGCCGGAGGCCGCCGAGCAGGCCACCGCCGCCGGCCTCGACGTCGTGATGGACCGCTGCATGAAGATCGAGCACGGACGCTACTTTGGCGAGATGCACTGGTTCGGTCTGAACACGGGTCTGGTGACCTCACGGCGCCCGACACGAGTCCGGCTCGCGGACCAGACGTAGTCGACACATCCGATTCGCCGTCGCCGTCGTATCACCTTTCGGGCTGACGTGCGCACCCGTGCTGCACCGCGCCCCGAAGGTGCCCCGTTGCGTCACGATCTGACGACGGAGCGCACGCTCGCGCCGCCCCGCTGGGGCACCGGAGGAGGAGCTCATGCAGAGACCCGCCACCCGTCGCGCGCTGATCGCGCTGTTCGCCTCGACGACGCTCGTGCTCGCCGCCTGCGGAGGCTCACCGCCGGCGCCGACCGCGGCGCCCAAGACCGAGTCGAAGCCGGCCGAATCCAAGCCGACCGAAGCGCCGAAGCCAGCCGCCGCGAGCCCTGCCGCCTCACCCGCGGCGTCTCCAGCCGCTGCTGCCTCGCCCGCCACCGCCGCGAGCCCCGTCGCAAGCCCTGGCGCCTCCCCATCCCCGGCCGCGGCGGCTTCGCCAACCGCGAGCGGCGAGGTCGATGCCGTCGACGGCAGGATGGTCTCCGTCGCCACGGCGACGGGCGTTCGGCGCGTCCGAGTGGCCGACAACGCCTCGATTTTGATCGAGGGCCAGGGCACGAACGAGGATCTCAAGCCGGGCGTGCTGGTCGGGATCACCGGCAAGCCGGACGGGACCGCCGTGATCGTCCGCCTCTTCCCGCCGGGCATCGTGCCGAAGCCGTCGCAGTTCCCGATGGGCGGCCCTCAGGCAGGGAATGTCATGACGAACGCCTCGATCGTCTCGTTTGACGGCAAGGCGCTGGTGGTGGACATGGGCGGCGAGAAGCCGACGATCACCGTGGTCCCGGAGACGCAGATCGTCAAGCCGGTGCCGTCCACGTTCGGCGAGATCAAGCCGGGCACGCGGATCGCCGCTGTCGGGATGCCAGACGGCGACGTCCTGGTCGCCACCACGGTCACGATCATCACCCAGCCGACGCCCGTCCGGGCAAGCTGAGGGCGGCCCTTCGCCCAACGCGCACCAGACCGGAAACCGGCCGATCCGCATGCACGCGGACCGGCCGTCTCCACGTTTCAGCACTCCGACGAGCAGGTTTTCCGTCCCTGGGAGTATCCTGGCCATGCGCACGTCCGACCCGGTTGGCGATGATCCACCCGAGATTCGCTATGGTGACGCGTACGACGGCCGGGCGGAAGGACAGGTGTACTCGATGGACAGACGGCTACTGATCGTCGACGACGACCCGTTGCTGACCGATTCCCTCGAGTTCCTCCTGCAGCAGGAAGGGTACAACGTTGCCGTGGCGGCGACCGGTTCTGACGCGCTCGCGACGGTGCGCACCAGTCCGCCGGATCTGGTGCTGCTCGACGTCGGCCTCCCGGACTTGAACGGCGTCGAGGTCTGCCGCCGCCTACGGGCCTTCTGGAACGGCCCGGTGATCGTACTCACCGCCCGTCGCCAGGAGGCGGACAAGGTCATCGGGCTGGACGCCGGCGCCGACGACTACGTCACCAAGCCGTTCTCGTCGAGTGAGCTCCTGGCCCGGATCCGTGCCGGCCTTCGCCGAGCCCAACAGTCGGTGAGCGGTCCGCCGCTCGCCGGCGAGCTGGCCGTCGGTGATCTCCGTATCAATCGGGATGCGCGAACCGTTACCATGGCTGGACAGCCGATTCATCTCTCCGCTCGTGAGCTCGACCTGCTCCTTCTGCTTGCCGAGCGTGCCGGCATGGCGCTCCCGCGGCGCTACCTCTTCGACACCATCTGGGGACCGAGGTTCTATGGCGACGAGCGGGCGCTGGACGTCTACATTCGGTCGCTTCGCAAGAAGATCGAGCCGGATCCGGACCGACCCGCCTACATTCACACCGTTCGCGGAGTCGGCTACCGACTCGAGCAGCCGCCAGAGACCTGAGCAGATGAGGCGGCCGGGGCTGCTCCATCGGCTGCACTCCGGCTGGCTCCTGCTCTTGCCCGCCGGCTTGCGGGCGCGCCTGACCGTGGTATTCGGCGGCCTGACCCTGGTCGCGGTGGTCGTCTTCGCCGTCATGATCGCCGGCACCATCGAGCGACTTCTCGTCAACCGCCTGGCCCAGGATCTCGTCGCCCAGGCCGGACTGATCGCCGGACAGGTCGCCGAGGATCTGGCGAACGGCGATCACCGAACTGTTGGCCGCGCCCTGGTGCTGATCGACAACGAGACGACGGCACGCGGCCTGGTCGTCGACCCACAGGGACGCCTGGTCGGCGCGACTGAGATCGAGCAGCGCGAGGGCCTCGGCCGTCGCAACGACGACGTTGGCCTGGCGGCGGCCCTCTCGGGGCAGAACGTGAGTGTGGTCCTGCCCCGGTCAGGCCCGGAGAGCGAAGTGCTCTACGTTGCCCTTCCGATCGTCTGGCAGGACCGCGTCGTCGGGGCGATCCGCCTGGCGTACACACTTCGAGACATCGAGGCGACGATCCGCCAGATCAATATCGGCATCGCGGTCGGCGCGGTCATCACCGTCGCCATCGCCGCCGCGCTCTCGGCGGGCCTTGCCAGCGCGATCACGACGCCGATCCGGGCGCTCAGCCACGCGACGCGCGGTCTGGCAGCCGGCGAGCTCGACCAGAAGGTGGACCTCGAGACGCGCGGCGAGATCGGCGAGCTGGTCGATGCGTTCAACCAGACGGCGTCGCGCCTGCACGAGTTCGAGATCGCCCGACGGGAGTTTGCATCGGACGTCTCCCACGAGCTGCACGCGCTCGCCAGCGCCATGCAGACGGCTGCCCAGGCGTTGCAACAGGGAGCCGACCGCGAGCCTGCCCTGCGCGATCGACTGGTCACCGGACTCGTCGGGCACACGCGTCGTCTGGGCCGACTCGCCGACGACCTGTTGGAGCTGGCTCGTCTGGAGGGTGGTCGCCTGGCGATCGAGCGCACACCCGTCCCATTGGTCGGGGTTGCACAGCAGGCCGTCGCCGAGTGGACCGCCGAAGCGTCGTGGCGCCACGTGCGCCTGGAGCTCGTCTCGGAAGGCGAGCCGATCGTCTACGGCGACCACGAGCGGCTGGTCCAGGCGGCGGGCAATCTGGTCGAGAACGCGCTCAAGCACACGCCGCGCGATGGCTCAGTACGC
>Ga0209382_10004383_pt1 | contig 18912 bp, 18 predicted proteins | sample SoiMetdeltSBSDD5_FD_187599 | JGI IMG/M metagenome (GOLD analysis project Ga0209382, IMG submission 187599) | Bulk soil microbial communities from a Populus tree surrounding site in Tennessee, USA - Soil MetaG P. deltoides SBSDD5 (SPAdes) (version 2) | ecosystem: Environmental > Terrestrial >...
AGTACGCGCCGGCAACGTTTGGATCGGATATCCGGTTCGTGCGTTATCTCGCGCAAACCTACTATTTCCGACCGGTGAGACGCATGGTGCTGGCGTCGGCTGCGCGCCTCGGTCTGGCCACCGCACTCGATGGCCAGGAGCTCATACCGTCAGAACGCTTCTTTGCCGGAGGGGCCCGGACCGTGCGTGGCGTGCCCGAAGACACTCTTGGTCCACGCGACATCTTCGGCGACGCGGCTGGCGGCGGCGCCCTCGTCGTGTTCAACCAGGAGGTGCGTTTTCCGCTCTACCGCTGGTTCAGCGGTGTCGGATTCATGGACCTGGGGAACGTGTTCGAGCGACCGCGGACGATCGATTTTGCAGATCTCGAGGGATCGTTCGGTGCCGGGCTGAGAGTCTCGACTCCCTTCGCCTTGTTACGAGCCGACGTCGGGCGGCTCTGGTCACCAGAGGCCGGTCAACCCACGGCACGGTGGACGTTCGGCATCGGACACACGTTTTAACTGGATGGCGTTTCGCACGAAGCAATGGGCAAGAGACTTGCACTATCGATTCGAGGATGACGATGCAGGGGAGGTGGGCCGTGAAAGCGACTGTACTTGGAACGATTTACCGCCGCAGCACCGGTATGGCGATTACGCTGCTGGTGGCTGTCCTCTCTTCGAGCGTCGCCGGTGCACAGGATCGGGCCGCAGCGCAGCGGGCATTTGAGGCCGGCCAGTATCAGCAGGTCGTCGATGCCGCGGGGACGGGTCCGGAGCCGGCTGTGCTATTCCTCGGCGCACTCAGCGCCCAAAAGCTCAACGCCGCCGATCGAGCCAATGCGTTCTTCGACCAGCTCGTCCAGCGTCCGGCAAACGACGCGTGGCACTTCGTCGGGTTGTCGGCGAAGCAGTTGCTGGCCGGCGACGATGAAGCGGCGCTGAATTCGGCGAACCAAGCCACTGGCGCCGACGCGAACCTGGCGGAAGCGAGTTATGTCCTTGGCCTCGTGCTTTTCAAGCGCCAGGACTGGGGTGGCGCCGCCACCGCGTTCGATCGGGCGTCGATGCTGCAGCCAACATTCGCTCACGCGCAGTACTATGCGGGGCTCTCGCATTACCGCGCGAATCGTCCCGATCTGATGGCGGCTCGATTCGAGCGGTTCCTCAAGCTTGCGCCTGACGCTCCGGAACGGCCGGAGGTGCAGCAGATCATGCGCACGATTCGAGGTCGGTAAGGATCGCGCTTCTAGAACGATCGTGCGCGCGGCTGTGAAGCAGCGTCAGGCCGATGCCCAGGCCGGTCAACGAGCGCTCGAGCGATGTATCCACCTGCCTGAACATATCGAATATGTGCTCCTGCGCGAAGGTGATGCCGCCCTCAGCTTTGATGGCCTCCAGCCCCAGCGTGCCGTCGGTGGCCGTGCCCGACAGAATCAATCCGATGGCGCAGTCGCGCTGATCGTTCGCCAGCGCCTCGAAAAAGAAATCGATCGAACGATGCGGTGTCCGCGTCTTGGGGCGGGGTCGCAGGGTCAGCACGCGTTCGGCGATGCTGAAGTTGGTGTTGGGTGGAATGACGTATACGTGATTCGGCTCGACGCGCAGATTGTTGGTCAACTCGTGGACTGGAAGCGACGTCGCGCGGCCGAGCAGCTGCGTGAGCGCGCTATCGTGCGCCGGATCGAGATGCTGCACGAGCACGAAACCCATGCCGGTGTCGAGCCGTAGGTGCTTGAGCAGTGCCGAGAACGCCTCGAGCCCGCCGGCGGACGCACCGATACCACTATCGGAAACGACCCAGCTTCGCGTGCGCCGTCGCGCGTGTCAGTGTCGCTGCGCGTGGTCACCGGGCGTGCCGCGCGCCGACCGGCACGGGGTTCTCTTCATCAGGACTCTCAGTCGCGCATCTGAATGTCGGTTCTGCTGCCTACGACGGCCGTCAGTCAGACGACGAGTACAAACTCGCTAGCCACGATGACGGCGGCGTCTACGCAAAAGCGGCCGGCCGATCAAGAAATCATTCTGAGCAGGCTACGACGACGCTGCGTTTTCCACCCGGCGCGGCCATACGGCTCGGGCTCGCTCGCTGCGCGCCCGAAACCACAACTATGGTGAGAGCGATCCTGGCGAGCGTGTAATCCCGGCGCTACCCCTCCTTGAGTACCACGCGACCGGAGAATGTCGTTGACAATCAGTGCCTGTGAAGTGCACCTGTCCTCGCACCCGTGGGCTGCTGGCGTTCGTGAGCAGCCCTTCCAGACCGTCATCCGACTCCTGAAGAAGTTAAGAGGCCTCGGCGCGTCAGCCACGTGACAACTGCACGTCGGCAGGCTGCGCAAGTAGGCGTGGATAGCAGTCGGTCGCCCCATGCTGCGGGACGGACTGATGCCTTCACGCAGCACCGATTGCGCAGCCGCGGTTCGGTCTGCCTGGCGGTGGATGCGTGCGCGTTCGAAGCTCACTCCTTACGCGCGCAGTGCAAGACGCGCCGTCAGCCACAACTGTGCGGCTTGGCCACCGCGTCGTTGAGCCTGTACGGGTTTGTCCTAGTTCCGTGCGATTCACTGCAATGACCTGCGCTATGCCGCGTTTGTGAATCGATCGGGAGCCGCGCCGCCGATTCGAACGCGTCGGTCTCGAGCCGGCACGTCCACGACCTACCGCGAGCAGGATGAGGCGATCATCCGTCCCGATTCCACCCGCAGCGTTGGCCACCAGCGGTACTCACGCTGTCGCCACGCGGCAAAGGCGATGGGACCGTCGGTCGAGACGGTCAGCGCTCGAAGATAGAAGGCGTTTCCGAGAACTGCTTCACGGTGCCCCTTATGCGGCAGGCAATATCGACGTGGGTCGAGCGTTTCGAGAGATCGAGTCTCGCAGGCGGGGCATAGATGTCGATTCCTGGACTTGCGGTCGATTCGAATCGTTCCCTTCAATGACGTCGCGGTCGCGAGAACGGTGGCACGAATCTTCCAGAGACGTGCCCTGTCGATCATGCACATCGGAGGCACGAATGCCAGAAACACAAACATCGCCCACCGGCGGCGCGCAGGAAAAAAGAGGCGGCGGCATCGTCAATCAGATTAAGGAGAGCGCGACCGCACAGCTGACGAGTCAGAAAGACCGTGGGACTGATGCGCTCGGCCGTGTCGCCGAGGCGGTACGGTCGAGTACACAGAAGCTCCGGGACGAGCGACACGACACCGTCGCGAGCTACGTCGACAAAGCGGCCGATCAGATTGAGACCTGGTCGCGGCGTCTTCGGGAAAAGGACGTGAACGAGTTGCTTTCGGACGTACAACGTCTCGCCCGACGGAACCCCGCCGTCTTCATCGGCTCGGCATTCGCGCTCGGGCTGGTGGGAGCGCGGTTCCTGAAGAGCTCGCGCCAGCGGAACGAGGATGGATACGGCCATGAATCGCGCCGGACGTTATACGCCAGCGGCGCGGCCCCGAGCACCGTCCACGATTACAAGTCCATCGATCGCGACGATGAGGCCGTAGTTGCCAGCGAAGTGATGATTGCAGACGTCGAGATCGACCCGGCCGACGAGCCTTCGACAACGACCAACACCGAAGGCCGGACGCGGTCGACGCGTGGACGCAGGTCGAGCTCACGCACGGAGCAGTCATGATGTCCGATCCCAAGGATGAACGCTCCCTCGGCGATCTCCTCGCCGAACTGTCACGGGAGACGAGTCAACTCGTCCGCAAGGAAGTGGAACTCGCCACCACCGAGATGATGGAGAAGGCGAGACAGGCAGCGACCGGCGCGGGCATCGCCGCTGCCGGCGGCGCGCTGGTACACGCCGGACTGTTGGTTCTGCTCGCAGCCCTCGTGATTGGACTGGCGCAGATCGGAGTCGCCCCATGGCTTTCCGCGCTTGTTGTCGCCATCCTCACGATTGTCGTCGGGTACTTGTTCGTCAACAAAGGCCTCGCTCGAGTGAGGCGCACTAGCCTCGTCCCAACCCAGGCCATCGAAACACTGAAGGAGACCGCCACATGGACGACACGCCAGGGCGCGTGATAGGCGACGACATCAACGACGTAACCGCCCAAGCCATGGAGAACACCTCTCGCGCCAACCCTGACGAAAGTGGCGATGTCCAGGAGCGGACGCGTGAGATCCGTCAGGAGATCGAAGAGACTCGTGACGAGCTCGCCGAGACAATTGGAGCGATCCAAGAGAAGTTGACGCCGCGAAATATCGTGGCAAGTGCAACCGACCGCGTGAAGAACGTGGCCACTGAAAGGGTACGTGAAATGGCCGACACCGCTAGTCAGACGGCGCAGCAGGCAATGAACTACGCGCGCGACGCCACAAGCGGGATGACCGAGCGGGTACGACAGAATCCGCTCCCGCTGGCTTTGATCGGGATCGGCGCGGCATGGCTACTGGCCCGCTCTCAATCGCAGTCCTCTGGACGCGGCTACGGAATGCGACGCGACCACCCCGACTACGAGCGCGAATACGGCGTCGACCGCACCCGCGACGACGCTCTCTACCGCGATTACGGCGAGCACGGTGTGATCGCGCGGATTCGCCACAATCCGATTCCGGCGGCGTTGGCCGGCGTCGGCCTGAGCTGGCTGGCGTTTTCAAGCTCATCCCGCGACCGGGAGTACGTCGCTCAATCGGGTGGCGTATCTCGCGAAAATGTCTCGACTGGCTGGTCCGAGGGCAAATCGGGAGAGGGGATCGCGCAGACCGTGACCGATTCGGCGAACCACGTCGCGTCGCGGATGCGCGAGTACGCCTCTGATGCCAGCGATTCGATGCGGCGGATGATGCGACAACGACAGCACCAGATCCAGCGGATGGTTCAGGACAACCCGTTGCTTGTGGGAGCCGGCGCCCTGATGCTCGGCGCGGCGTTCGGCATGGCCGTTCCTGAAAGTGAGACGGAAAATGCGTTGATGGGTGAGGCGCGCGACACCATGATCGAACGCGGTCGTGAAATGGCTCGTGATACGGCGAGCCAGGTCCAAGACGCAGCTGGCAGTGTCGCTGAGGCTGCTGGGAAAATCGTCTACAAGACGCAACAGTAGTTCGTCAACCTAGGGTCACTGTGCCGGCGAGGGCAGAGTGACCCTCTCATCGTATCGCTCGAGCGGGTCGTCGTTTTCGAGGGTTCTGTAACCGATTGGATGTGGGTCATGACGCATGCGGACGAATCGCGCCAAGCCTTTGATTACTACCGAGGTGAACACTGTAGCTAAACATGGGTGCTTGATCCGATGAATCCAACAAAGCCGCCGCGGCCAATACTCGCTCGGTGGCGTGGCGACGCGACATGATTGGCCTGTACTCAAGTCGATTAGGGTGCTTGGGTTCGATCGTCGTCTCGATAGTCGCGACCTTGCTTCTGGCTGTCGTGCTTCGTAGTTGCGGCATCGTCGCCTTCTAGTAGCGCGCCGCCGGTTCTCCTGCGCCCGTGAGCCCGCGGCAACGGAAGGTTGAAACGGTCCAATATCACGGAAGAGTACGACCGTACAGCGCAATGCCCACTAATGTCAGGAGTATTCCGGCAGGAATCCACATCACCAATAGATCAGGCCACACCAGAACAGCATCGACGGGCCGACGAACATCGCGTGCTACGACGTCGATTTCAAAGGTGGGCCAGCGCTCCGCAGCACCCACGCCTGACCTGAGGCGTGGAGGAGGTGCGGATGCTCTGGAAGACGTTCCTATTCGCGCTTTGCCGGACTCGCCGTCGCCCGTGATCGCTTCGGCTCTTTGGTCATTCCAGTGCGCGACTCGGACATCAACTCTCGCGCCAGTTGGGTCATGAGGTTGTCGGCGATTTCTTCTTCCGCCAACGTCTTGTTCAGGAGCTCCGCGACCGCGGGAAGACCGATCTGTCCGGCCATTGTCCTGGCAGTCCCGTAGGCCGAAATCTCGTAGTGCTCGACCTTCTGCGCCGCGGCGATGAGCGCGAGATCGGCCGCCGCGTCTTCGAGCTCCTGGCCCTCTTCTATGACCTCCTGCCCTTCCTCGATGAGGCCCTCCATGCCTTTGCACGGTTTGCCCTTCGCCTGTGCCCCCACCAGCGCGAACGCGGCCTTTAGACGTTCAACGTGCTCTTTCGTTTCTTCGAGATGATGCTCGAAGGCGAACTTCAATGATTCCGTTCGTGCCGCTTTCACCATCTTCGGCAGCGCCTTGACGAGTTGGCCTTCGGCATTGAACAGATCGTGCAACTGCTCGAGCAACAGCTGCTCGATCATCTCCGGGTCGCCAGCGCTACTCGTTGTGCGGTCATCTACCGCTCCGCCCTCGCGTCCTGATTCACGCGCTGAGGCGAGTGCCTGGAAGGCTGGGGCTTCCACGAAATCGAAATCCTCGCCCTCGTTCCAGGGACCCCGTGCGTCCATTTCACCGTCTTCGCCCTGACCGGTTGAGGTGTTGAAGAACTGGTCCACCAACTGAGGTGTCGGTGGAATCTTCCCAATGCTGAACCGCGGCTTGCCCAGGCTCTCGAGGGCGGCCGTGAACGATTTCATGTGTGTGATTTCGCGCGTCATCAGAAACTGCAACGCATCCTTCGTCCCTGCATCGGTGGTGAAGTTGATGAGTCGCTCGTAGACGATCTTGGCGCGCGCCTCTGCCGCAATGTTGCTGCGGAGGTCGACATCGAGCTCGCCCGTGATCTTCAGATAGTCCGCGGTCCACGGGTTGCCCTGCGAATTGAACAAGTTGACGCCGCCGCCTCCCGCGATTGCGATCAGCGGATCCGCTTCCGCGTGCTCGCGATCGAACTTCATCGGTTTCAGATGCAAGCGAGCGAGGGCGCCGACGATCTCCAAATGACTGAGCTCCTCGGTACCAATGTCCATAAGGAGGTCCTTGCGCTCGGGATCGTCACAGTTGAGCCCCTGGATGGAATACTGCATGGCCGCGGCGAGTTCGCCGTTTGCGCCGCCGAACTGCTCGAGCAGCATGTTTCCAAACCTCGGGTCCGCAACGTCGACACGCACGGTGTACATCAATTTCTTCACATGGTGGTACATGCTTTCTCCTGCACCAATCAGTAATGAAATGGTGCGGTGTGCAAAGAGCAGGAAGCGTGCCCATGGCATCCAGAGTCCCGTGCCTTTGCGAGGATGAAATGCCGAGTGAGGCGTGTCCAAGGTAGATGCGAACTCAAGATTTGTTCGACGCGATCGCACTATGAAGCGGACGCGGCTGAGTCGTACGGGATCCCCTGTATACGTGCCTCTCGTTAGTAATGGCCATGGTGTACCCAAACCTGGCCATCGATTGCAGTTGCCCTGACTGCCGCACGGGCCCACACCACCCCCACGATCATCGAGATGTCGACCGCAGTGTGGAGTCCTGCGGCCGGACTCATCGAGTCTCGGTGCCGCTGTGCGGATCTTGCAATGAAGGGCTGCGGGCGCCTTGGGAGGTGAAGCTTGCAGGTGCAATCAACGACGGCACGTAAGGGAACCGCAGCGACTCGTAGGCGAGTTCAAACGAGGGCTCGGTCGCGACAGAATCTAGAAGAGCCGACGCCGGCGGCGCGCTGCCGACAGCGCTTCTTGCGCTACTTTCCGGAGGGATTCCGAGACGAGACGTACCTCGAATGGGAACGCGACTATAAGGAAGAGGCGCATTCGCGGTGGGACGTCGAACTCGGCCGCTCACAGCTTGGAGCTTCATTACGAGCCCGGCGATTCAGCGATGTTGCGAATCGTGCCATTCGAATCGAGTCGCGGACGAACCTGCTGTTTTCTTTCGAAAAGATGGCGCTACGGGACGCAGTTCGGACGCCTCTCGGATCGCGCATGTTCTCCAGAGGCTTGTACGACTTTTTGCACGGCAGGGGCAGTATGGCGACTCGGTTCGATCGCTGGTGCGCCGTTGTCGGCTCGTTGCCCAGACGGCAGACTCGCGTCTTGACGTGGCCTGTTGTGACGGTGTTCGGATTTATCGCACAACCCGACCGTCACATGTTTCTCAAGCCGAATGTCACTCGCGTCGCGGCGGCACAGTACGGTGTCGACTTCCACTACCAGTCTCGGCCGAACTGGAGCACCTACAGCGAGCTCCTCAACATTGTCTCCCGTGTGAGGGACGATTTGCACGATCTCGCGCCGCGCGACATGATCGATCTCCAATCGTTCCTCTGGGTGCAGGGCTCGGACGAGTATCGAGGGCGCGCATTCCGTGCGGCGCAAACTATCCGGATTCGATGAGTCTGGCGGCGCGCGACGATGCGCCGGCAGAACAAGCGCAGGGTTGGGTTGATCACTTCCCGTGCAGCACGTCCTCGCGTCCGGACCGAATCTCCATCCAATGCGCAGCGACGTCGAGCAGGTGGGTGTCGGCGGCCGGCGCAACGGGCTCCTCGCCGCGCATCTGCGCGTCGAGGAGTTGCTGTTGAGATTCCAGCTCCCGTGCCGGCGGCCCATAGATCTTCGATGCCGGTTTCGGCGATGAACAGCGGGCGCTGATAGCGCTCGTGGACTTCCTTCAGCATCTGCCACACCGGCCGGTATCTCGGGTGCGACGGTTCAAGCATGGTTCCGTGGCCACCGGGGATAGATCCACTGGTTGTGCACGTAGGCCACGTCCATTCGAATGATGCGCCCCAGCCTGTGATCTTTCCGAGCTTGTCGGCGAGCGTGGCCCGGCGAGGACCAGCGACAACGCGGCCAGGATGTACCGCCACACCGAGCGTGAGCCCGATGGCGATGAGTCGGACCTTCCACCACGGGCGTCCCTCATCGATCTCGTACGCGCGGTTGAGTGCCCCGGCGATCGAGAGGAGCGCCGCAGAACTGCTCCACAACGCACCCGCGACACCGAACGTGAGGAGTCCACTGCTCTCATCGTTGGCCAGCCGTCGCATGTGCTCCTGGATCAGTGCGAGGACCTGCAACGAGACGAACGGACCGAGGGTTCGGCCGACATCGTCGGTGATGTTCGAGAGCGGAAAGAAACTCGCGAGTGCGAGGAGGAACAGGATCGCCAAACAACGCGAGGAAGAAAGGTAACGGGACAGCTGAGCCGCGAGGCGGAGAACATCAGCATCGACGACTTCGGATGTGATGCCGCGCCTTTTGCTGGTACGTAACGTGCTCCAGTCGCGTCGTTCATGCACGCCGAGCGTTTGTATAACGGACCATCGAGCCAAGGCGAAAAGCACCCGCGCACGGCCGAGCTGGGGTCTGCCCAGGCAGACAACGAATAGGTCTCCAGTGCGATGGCGCGATCGGCAGCTGACCTTGGAACGACGCGCGCCAACGCCGGCGACGCTCCGATCGTCATCCCGGTGTCGGGGACGGCGCTCTTGCTGATCGACGTGATCAACGATCTGGCTTTCGACGGCTCGGAGGCCCTGGTCGCGCAAGCGCAATCGATGGCCGCTCCGCTTGCGCGGCTCAAGCGCCGCGCCACGGCAACCGGTGTACCAACGATCTATATCAACGACAACTTCGGACAGTGGCGGTCTGATTTCCGACGTACCGTTGCCCATTGCACCGCGCGCTCCTCTCCTGGCCGGCACGTGTCGCGCCGTCTCCAGCCGACTGTGCGCGACTACTTCGTGCTGAAGCCCAAACATTCGGGATTCTTCGACACCACATTGGATACCTTGCTTGAGACCCTGCGTATCCGGCGCGTCATTCTCACCGGCATGGCAGGCAATATCTGTGTGCTGTTCACGGCCAACGATGCCTACATGCGGGATTACAAGATTTTCGCGCCCGCCGATTGCATCGTTTCGAACACCGCCGCCGACAACGATTACGCCCTTCGCCAGATCAAGACCGTGCTGAAAGGTAACCTCGCCACATCGACGCGGCTCAGATTTCAATCGAACCACCGTTCAAGGACCGCGAGGCATAGATGACCTCGAGAGGGAGAACGCCTCGTGTGTCGAAGGTCGTGCGTCGCGTGTTCGGCCTCGAGGAGCTGCGCCCCGGACAGCAGGCGGTGATCGACGCGGTGTTGGCCAAACGCCACACGCTTGCCATTATGCCCACCGGGGCCGGCAAGTCGCTCTGTTATCAAGTGCCCGCGATGCTGATGCCAGGCATGACGGTGGTCGTGTCACCGCTGATCGCGCTGATGCGCGATCAATTCGACAAACTGTCGGCACTCGGCCTGGAGGCGGTTCAAGTTAATAGTGCGATTCCGACGGGGGACATTCAACGCGCCCGCGGCAAGATCGGACGTCGTGCGGTCGAATTCGTGTTCACGACGCCGGAGCAGTTGGCGGCCACCGATCTGCGTCAGTTGCTGGCCGCTGCGGCGGTCGATCTGGTTGTCATCGATGAAGCCCACTGCATCAGTCAATGGGGACATGATTTCCGGCCGGCGTATCTCGACGCGCTCTCGGGGCTGCGGGCATTCGAATCGTCCACCATCCTGGCGCTGACGGCAACCGCAACGCCCGATGTGATTGCCGACATCGAACGGCAGCTGGGCGTCGGTCCGTTACGTGTGATCAACACGGGAACCCATCGCCCAAACCTGTCGTACCACGTGCGGCCCGTATCAAGCGAGGCTGACAAACAGCGTCACCTCATCGACATCGTGCGCGGGGCGTCCGGATCGACCATCGTCTATGCGGCCACGGTGCGCCACGTCGACGCACTGCACGCGCTGTTTCGAGGCGAAGGCATCTCGGCGACGTCCTACCATGGCCGTCAGCGCGCACAGGACCGAGCCGGGGCCCAAGATGCCTTTATGACCGGCGCTGTGCCGATCATCATCGCCACCAATGCATTTGGCATGGGCATCGACAAGCCTGACATCCGCACGGTCGTTCACTATGACCTCCCGGCATCACTCGATGTGTACTCCCAAGAGTCAGGAAGAGCCGGCCGGGACGGCGAGTCCGCCGAGTGCATCCTCTTGTTCCAGCGACGCGACCGCGGCCTGCAGCGATTCTTCATGGCCCGACGGTATCCGACGCATGATGACTTCACGAGGCTGATCGAGGGCCTGCGTACCGCACCGCGTGGGCGCGCGATGAGCGTGGCCGAGATTCGAACCGCTGCGCCCGCCGTATCCGCGAGCAAACTTCGCGTGATGTTGGCCGCGCTGAAACAGGATGGCCTGATGCGCGAACGTCGCGGGGCCAAATACGAGCCACGTCCACAACTATTGACCGCATCCATTGAACCGCTGGTGGCCGACTACGAACAACGCCAGCAGCGAGACCAGACCAAGCTGGAACAGATGGTGATTTACGCCCAGACGGCACTCTGTCGAACGCGTGTCCTGCTGGAGGCGCTGGGTGAAACCGTGAAGTGGTCGCAATGTGGCACCTGCGACAACTGCCGCGGCCTGTCGATTCGTCCGGAAGCCGTTGCTGAAGGAGCCGCGTGATGGACTACGTTTCTGACCCGTTGAGCACGTCGAAATCGCACGACGCGTCACTGGCACCGCTCGCGATGCTTGGCGCCGTCGCCGTCGCGGCCGGTCTGACGGCATACCTGGCATGGCCCGCCCAGCGTTCCAGCACGGCGACGCGAAAACGCCAGGCTCTCATCGCATACCTCCGCGATCACCTCAGTGGCTCTGACACGGCCATTCAAGTCGTGCAGCGTCTCACGTCAACGCACCACAGTACCGAGCATTGGCCGTTGTTCCGTCGACTGTCCACAGAGTTGGAAGAAGAGCGCTCCGTCGTGAGGTCACTGCTGACGCGGTTGGGCGCCTCGGGACGATCGATGAAGCGAATTGCGAGCTATGCGTCAGGTGCCGTGCTGAGCGTGACCGCCGGCGGTGAGCCAGGGGATCTCTCGCTGCTGCGGACCCTCGAAGCCTTGGCCGTCGGAGTGCAAGGCAAGCGATGCCTGTGGCGAGCATTACAGAACCTCCCGACAATGCCGCCACCCGCTGAGGCCATGAGTTTCGTGGATCTCGAAGCCATGGCCGTTCGCCAATGGGAGGCTATCGAAGAGTGCCGGCGCGGGTTGGTGGCGCGAACTTTTTCCGCGACGGACGCCGGATTCCAGCGTCCGGCAGGTAACAGCGACGCAACGGACAACTGAGGCGATGGGTAGGCCTGCGGACATTCGAGTTGGGACGGCGGGCTGGTCAATTCCGCGCGCGGCGGCATTTCGCTTTGATACGGTTGGAACGCATCTCCAGCGCTACTCGCGCTCACTCCGCTGCGCCGAGATCAATTCGTCGTTTCACCGTCCTCACGCCGCGGCGACTTACGCGAAGTGGCGTCACAGCACTCCCGTGGATTTCCGGTTCGCCGTCAAGATGCCTCGGACGATTACGCACGAACTGAAGCTGCAGGGCGCGCGAGAACCATTTGTCACGTTTCTCGCTCAGACCGACGGCTTGGCCGAGAAGCGAGGCCCGATACTCGTGCAGCTGCCGCCGTCGCTCTCGTTTGATGCCCCCGTCGTCACGCCATTTCTGGACGTGGTACGAAAGGTTTACAACGGACCCATGGTCTGTGAGCCGAGGCACGCGACGTGGTTCTCGGCGGCAGTGGCCTCGCTGCTGGATCGTTACGGAATCTCACGAGTCGCCGCGGATCCCCCACCGGTGCCGGAAGCAACAGTCCCCGGCGGTTGGCCGCGCGTCGCATATTTTCGGCTGCACGGATCACCGCGGAAGTACTGGTCACGATATGACGAGAACGATATCGCTACGCTGGCCACGACCGTCCGCAGTGTTTCGACCGCGGAGGAGGTATGGTGCGTATTCGACAACACCGCAAGCGGCGCCGCGATCGAGAATGCCTGGGAGTTGCGTGAACGCTTGATCGTCGACCCACCGCTTGGTTAGAGAGTAGATCGGCGACACTGGGAGGCGCCTTTTCGGAACGGCGCACTAGGCGATGGCAACCAAATCACGTGGCGACAGTCCACGAATTCGCACACCGGCCGCAGAGGGCAAGCACGCCCGCAAGCGCCCTGCGGTATCGGGCGATTCGTCCTCGACCGTCGTCGGCGTTCGGATTACGCACCCCGACAGAGTGATCTACCCAGACCTGGGGACTTCGAAGATTCAGCTTGCTCGATACTACGAGCGCATCGCCGATTGGATCGTTCCGCACGTGGTGGGCAGGCCTTTGACCCTGGTTCATTGCCCGGCGGGAATCGCGGCGCCGTGCAATTTTTTGAAGCACGCGAAAGCATGGGGGCCAAGCGCGCTGCGCAGGGTGCGAATTCAGGAGAAGACCAAGGTTGGTGAGTACCTCGTCGCGGACTCGATCGAGGCGGTCGTCTCTCTCGTGCAGATGGGAATCGTCGAAATCCACACTTGGAATTCGACTGCTGCAGATATTGAATGTCCGAACCGGCTCGTGTGGGATCTCGATCCGGGCCCGCAGGTGTCGTGGGAGGAAGTCGTCAAAGCGGCCGAGCTCGTGCGCGATGTCCTGAAGACGCTGAAGCTCACATCTTGGGTCAAGACGACTGGCGGCCGCGGATTGCATGTGGTCGTTCCTCTCAGGCCCAAACGAACCGTCGCGGAATGTCTCGATTTCTCGCGCGCCGTCAGCGAAGCGATCGCGAGGACGGATCCTCACGCGTATACGACGGCGTTCGCAAAGTCAGGACGCGAGCGCAGAATCCTCATCGACTATCTGAGAAACAACCGTACCAACACGTCGGTGTGTGCGTTCTCACCACGAGCGCGGCCTGGGGCGACGGTATCGATGCCGCTCGGGTGGAGCGAGTTGGGTGAACCACCGGGACGCTGGACGATTCTGACGGTACCGAGGCGTCTTGGTCGTATCCGAGCGGACGCATGGGGGGACTATTGGGAAAGCGCTCAAACGATTTCGGCCGCGTCGTTCGCAGCCGTCAAGCGTATATCGTCGAAGTGACGGCATCAGGTGATTTGGGACGTGAGAGCACCGGAGGTGTGCCGCAGCGACGCTGCGTAACCTTGCACTCTTTCACCGTCCGCGTAAAGTGCTTCTCGCGGGACGGGGCCACTCTGTACTGAAGCTGGCGGATGTCCATCAGACGGATGATGTATAGCGCCCACCTGATGCGGCGATGACAGGGCGCGTGCGCTACGATGGCGATCGTGAAGCGTTCGTCATGCCTTGCCCTGCGCGTGTCCCTGCCGGTGCTGATTGCCGTACTCGTCGCCAGCGTCGTCGTGGCGCGGCAACGGCCGTCGATCATCCTGGCGACCACGACCAGCACGCAGGACAGCGGGTTGCTCGACGTGCTGGTGCCGCGATTCGAGATGGAGCGTGGCATCGAGGTCAAAGTGATCGCCGTGGGCACTGGAGCGGCTCTTCGGATGGCGAGATCGGGGGATGCCGATGTCGTGCTCGCCCATGCACCGACGTCGGAACGGTCGTACGTCAACGCCGGCGATCTGATCGAGGGACGCGTGGTCATGCACAACGACTTCGTTGTCGTCGGACCGCCGAACGACCCGGCGCGTGTGCGAGGGCAGCGGACGATTGCCGGTGCGATTCGTGCGATCGCCGATCGCGGCACCTTCATTTCGCGAGGGGATGAATCCGGCACCCACACTCAGGAACTCGCCTTGTGGGCAAGCGCCGGCATTGACCCGCGGGAAGTGCCGCGGCGCGAGGAGACCGGGCAAGGCATGGGGGCGACGTTGAATGTCGCGGAGCAGAAGCGCGCCTACACATTGACCGACCGCGGCACGTACCTGGCGCAACGCCGTCGACTGACGCTCGAGGTCGTGTTCGAAGGGGATCCGAGTCTTCGCAACATCTACCACGTGTACGCGGTCAACCCGGCGAGGCACCCGGAAGCGAAGATCGCCGAGGCGCGGCAGTTCATCGAGTTCCTCGTCTCGCCGGCGATCCAGCAGGCGATTGGCGCCTTCAAGCGCGAGCAGTATGGCCAGCCCCTGTTCATTCCGGACGCGCAGCCGGCGCGCCGCTAGCGCACGCCGTGGACGCTGGCACGCTGATCGTGACGCTTCGCACCATTGCGGTGTCCGGCGTCGCGACAGCGCTCTCAATCCTCGTCGGCGTTCCCCTCGGATACATCCTGGCCCGGCGGCGCTTCACTGGCCGGACGATTCTGCTCGGGTTCATCAATACCGGAATGGGCATGCCGCCCGTGGTCGTCGGGCTCATCGTCTGGCTGCTGTTGATTCGGAGCGGGCCATTCGGAGGCCTGGAGCTCATTTACACGCCGACGGCGATGGTGCTGGCGCAGTTCGTGCTGGCGACGCCGATTGTGATTGGATTCACCACGGCATCCTTCCAGTCGCTGTCGCCGCAACTGAGCGACCTGCTGCGCGTGCTCGGAGCCGGCCGGGTTCGGATGCTGTGGCTGCTGGCTTGGGAAACGCGGCTTGGACTGCTCGCCGGCGTGATGGCCGCGTTTGGCGCCATCGTGTCAGAGGTCGGCGCGTCGATGATTGTCGGCGGCAACCTCGAACGCAGCACCAGGGTGCTGACCACCGCGATCGTCACAGAGACCAGTCGCGGTGAGGTCGAACGGGCGCTTGCGCTCGGTGTGATGTTGTTCGCGCTCTCGTTGGCGGTCAACGTCCTCCTGACCGTCGTGCAGCAGCGGAATCGGCCGTGACGGACATTCGGTTTGAGGACGTCCGCTTCAGGCGTGATGGCCGCGACGTGCTGTCGATACCGTCGCTGCATATCAAGGCCGACCGCGTGACGGCGATTCTCGGACCGAACGGCGCAGGCAAGACGACGTTGCTGCGATTGATTGCCGCGCTCGACCGGCCGCACAACGGCCGGGTGCTGGTCGGCGGAGACATCGCCGACACCGCTCGCCGCTCGGTCAGCCTCGCGTTTCAAAAGGAAGTCTTTCTTCGCCGTTCGCTGCTCGAGAACCTCATGCTCGGTCTGACGATTCGCGGTGCGGATCGCGGTGAGGCGCGTGACCGTGCGATGGCGGCGCTTCGTCTGCTCGACATCGACGCGCTCGCCGAGAAGCGCGTGGATCAGATCTCTGGAGGCGAAGGACGTAGAGCGAGCCTCGCTCGTGCGTTGTGCCTCCACGCGCCGGTACTGCTGCTGGACGAACCGATGGCGGGACTCGATGGCAGCACATACGCGCGGTTGCTCGATGAACTTCCGGGCCTGGTGGGACATTCCGGCGCGACAGCCGTCGTCGTCACCCACAACCCGGAGGAGGCTTTCCGGCTCTGCGACGACATCGTGATCCTTGTGAACGGGCGCGTCCGCGCGGCCGGTGCAAAACGGGAGGTGGCGACGAATCCACAATTTCGCGATGTCGCCGAGATCCTCGGCTACACCGTCGTCAACGTGTCCGGGAGACTCGTGGCCATTCCCGACGGTGCGCTGACACTTGCCGCTGGTCCAACCGAACTCGCCGCCACCGTGGACACCGTCCTCGACGTCGCGCACGAATGGCACGTTATCGCGTCGATCGGGCCGACGCGTGTACATATCCGTGTGCCGCGATCGGAAGCGCCCCCTCAATCGGGGGCAGGCATCCACCTGAGTGCGCGAGTGAAGTACGAGGTCTCCTGACACCTATGTCCATCGACGACAATCGTGGGGAGAACCGAACCAAGGTCACCACTCCCGCGTCATAATCCGCGTCACCCTGGAGGCGTGGATGAGGAAGCTGTTGATGCTGGCCGTTCTCGTCGCCGCGGTCGCTTCCACCGTCCGCACGCAATCCGGAGTCACCGGACGCTGGAGAGCGCTGGTACTGCTGCCAAGTGGCGGCACGCCCGAGCTGACGCTCGATCTAAAAGCTGACGGCAACCTCGTCGCCGCCACCATCGGTGGTGCTCCCGTGACAATTCGCGAAGGACGTCTCGAAGGGGACACGCTCATCCTGCGCGCGGTCAACGCCAACAACCAGGCGGACGTCACGTTCACGGGGCAGGTCACGACCAACGAAATCGTGTTTCGGGCGACGGGGCTGTTTCCCGAAGCGTTTCACTTCGTGGCGCGGCGCGACACGCGCGCGCAGCTGACCGGCAGCATCTCCGATCCGGCGGTCGTGCAGCAGGCACTCAAACAGTTCCACGTGCCCGGTGTGAGCATCGCGATCATTCGCGACTTCAAGGTCGCGCTGGCCGTCGCATACGGCGTGGCGGACGTGGAGACTGGGACGCCGGTGACGACCAGCACGATGTTCCAGGCCGCCTCAATCAGTAAGCCTGTCGCTGCCATGGCGTCGCTCAAGGCGGTGCAGGAGCGACGATTCGGTCTCGATCAGGACGTCAACACGATCCTGAAATCCTGGAAACTTCCGGAGGGCGAATTCACGACTGCGTCGAAGGTCACGCCGCGCACGTTGATGAGCCATACCTCTGGGACGGGCGACGCATTCGGCTTTCCTGGCTATTCGCCAAGCGCGCCACTGCCAACGCTGCCGCAGATTCTCGACGGCGTGCAGCCCTCCAACCTGCGTGCGGTGCGCCTCGAGCGAACGCCCTTCACCGGGTTCGAATACTCGGGCGGCGGCGTGGCGCTCCAGCAGTTGGCGCTCTCGGACGCCATCGGCAAGCCGTTCGCGCAAATCGCCCGCGAGTGGGTGCTCGATCCGATCGGCATGTCCAACAGCACGTACGAGCAGCCGTTGCCGGCGGCACGCCAGGCACAAGCCGCGCGCGCACATAACCGAATGGGCGCACGCATGGGCGATCCATGGCACGTGTATCCAGAGCAGGCCGCGGCTGGACTCTGGACGACCCCAACCGATCTCGCGCGGTTTGCGATCGAGGTGCAGCTCGCGGTGCTCGGTCGATCGACGCGCGTGCTGTCACAGACATTCGCCAGGGAGATGGTGACGCCGGTGGGCGTTGGTCCATACGCTGTCGGGTTCGACATCTCCAAGCAGGGCGAGGGCTGGTACTTCGCGCACGGCGGCAGCAACTGGGGCTTCCAGTGCGACCTCGTCGCGCACGTCGCCAAGGGCTATGGCGCCGTCATCATGACCAACGGCGACGCCGGCGGTGCGCTCATCCAGCAGCTGCGCCGGCTCATTCAGCAGGAATACAAGTGGGACGCCCTCGATTCGCCGATCCCGAGGCGCTACGGCCCGGTCTAGCCTAGCCCTTTGAAGGAGCGGCCGAAACGCTGGAGCACGTACAGTTCATGCACCCGTGCTCGGCGCACGTGCCGCAGGATTGGGTGACGCGTTTCTTCAGTGCTTCTCGCGCGCGGAACACGCGCACACCGGCATTGGTCGCTGACAGACCGCGCTGTTCGGCGAACGCCTTTACAGACGTCCCATGGACGTCGATCTCCTGCAGGGCTTCCGCGTACTCGGGCTTCAGCGTGGCGGCGAGACGGCCGATGCACGCGCAGATTTCCGTTTCCAAATCTGGCTGCGGTGCGGCGTGAGCGTCGAGCTCGCGGGCGAACGCCTCGAGAGCGCGGTCCGCCGTGCCGAGCCGGCGAAACCGGTCGATGGCGGCGTTACGGAGCGTGCGATAGAACCACGGCACGACGCCTTCGTCGGTCGGAGCCTGGCCGGGGCGGTCGATCATTTTCACGAAGGCGTCCTGCAGGATGTCTTCCGCGAGCGCGCGGTCCCCGACCCGCCGTTCCAGGTAGCTCAAGAAGGCGCGATGGTTCTCGAGCAGGATGGCAAGTGCTATTGGGGACCCATCGTCGGACGAAGCACCGTGGGTCATCGACTCAGTATTTCATCTCGGACGATCGCCCTTGACGGTCACGCGCCGTCCCTTGCGCTCGTGTGGCCAGTAGTCCCAGATGGCGCGGTGCATCACACAGCGGTTGTCCCAGAACGCCACGTCATTGCGTGCCCACTTGAACCGGATCTGAAAGTCGACCTGCTCACAGTGATCGAACAGCAGGTCGAGCACGGCGCCGCTTTCCATGTCGCTCAACTCGTTGATCCGCGTCGTGAACGTTCGGTTGACGAAGATCGCTTTCCGCCCGCTTTCGGGATGTGTTCGGATGACCGGATGATTCGCGTGCGGGTAGGCCTTGCCTGCGTCGTCCACACCCCGATCTGCATATCGGCCGCGG
>Ga0209382_10004388_pt1 | contig 18902 bp, 11 predicted proteins | sample SoiMetdeltSBSDD5_FD_187599 | JGI IMG/M metagenome (GOLD analysis project Ga0209382, IMG submission 187599) | Bulk soil microbial communities from a Populus tree surrounding site in Tennessee, USA - Soil MetaG P. deltoides SBSDD5 (SPAdes) (version 2) | ecosystem: Environmental > Terrestrial >...
AAGGGGCCCAGCCGATCCCATCTTCAACAGGATATCGACCGCCTTCTGAAACTGACCGTTCTCGACATAGGCGCGACCAAGAACGCGAAGCGCTGCTGCAGCGGTGGGTCGCAGAGCCGTTGCGCGCTCAAGCGCCTCTATCGATTCAGCCGTGCGCCGCTGCCGTGAGTGCTCCATTCCGAGTTGGTAGAACGCTTCGTAAAAATCGGGAGCAAAACCGATGGCCTTATTGAAGTGAGCTTCCGGAGGATTGTCTTTACTTCGCTCCCGAATCGCCTCCACTCCTTTTTTGAATTCATCGAGCGCGGCGGCCGGGATTTTTCCGTCCATTTCGAGTTCGGGAATATTGATCTTGTCCAGTTCGGCGGATTCCGGAACGGGCTTTGAAGGGTTTCCTCGGACGAGCCTTACGACGATTTCTTTCGCTGTATCTTCCGGTTCGCGCAGCCACAGGAACACGGTGGCGATATTGAACCGCGCATCGACGACCTCAACGGAATACCTTCCCAGTCCGATATCGTTAAAGAAGAATTTTCCGTTGGCAAACGATTGGACGGTTCGCAAAACCGTGCCGTTATCAGTAATCAGCTTCAGGTCGACCAATGGGATTTCGCCTTTGTCTACGACGATCCTCCCGTTCAGACGATACGTACCACCAAGCGGCAAGCTCTGCGGTGGCGGCACCTGATTGGCATTCTGGAGGAACAAGAGCAACGCGACAATCCACATGGCGCTCCATTGAATAACGACAATGCGGCGTGCGGCAAGTTTTTGGTGAGAAAGGAGCCACGGATTTCACGGATTACACGGATTTAAGACACGGGAATTCTTGTTGTCCTGTCCGTGTAATCCGTGAAATCCGTGGCTACTACGAGAATCGCGGCTCGCGGCGCTCCGCGTACGCAGCCATCGCTTCCCGATGATCAGCGGATGCGAGCGCGATTCTCTGACGGCGGAGATACTCCTCGAAGAATTGCCCATGAGGCGTGTCGAACGACATATTCAAAAGCACCTTGGACTGCCTGGTGCCTTCCGAACAAACAGCGAGATACTTATCTGCGAGGCCATTCACTTCCTGTTCGAAGGTGTTTGCGTTAACGAGATGATCGACCAGACCGAGTTCATATGCGCGGCGGCCGTCGATGTTATCGCCGGAAAGGACCATCCATTTTGCTCGTCCGAGCCCGATATAGCGCGACAGGCGGAGGGTGCCGAGGCCTGGAACGATACCTTCTTTAATAGCCGGAAGACCGAATTGGCAGTCGGCGGTGGCGATCCGAATATCCGACGCGAGCGCGAGTTGAAACCCTCCACCGAGCGAATACCCATGCATGGCACAGATGATAATTTTTTCGGCCTGCTCCAAAACACGAAGGGCACGGTCCCACTGCTCGTAATAGGCGTGCGGCGTCTCGCCCGCAACTAGCTGCTTCAGGTCGATGCCGGTACAAAAAGCGCGTCCTTCCCCACGGATCACGACAAGTCTCAACTCCGAATCGTCGCGTATCGCCTCCGCGACGGCGTTGAGATCCAGGGCTCCCTGGTAGTTCATCGCGTTCAACAAGCGCGGCCGGTTTAGTGTCAGAACACCTCGCCTGCCTTCCTTCGTAAAATGCATGGTTTCGAAATTCATTGGAGCGTCCTTTTATCAACGACTCGTATCGCTTTGCCTTCGCTTCGCGAAATTTCCTTCGGGCCGACAAGTTTGACATTGCAGGTTATGCCAAGCGCCGACTGCACCTCGTAACGCAGGCGAGTCTCGAGTTGGACCAGGTGATCCTTATTACCAAACACGCGTCCGGGGACCTCGACCAGAACGTCTAGCTCATCGGTATGAGTGCGACCGCGATCGACCACGATCTGATAGTGGGGTTCAACGTCATCGAATTGCAGCAGGACGGTTTCGATTTGCGATGGGAAGACGTTTACACCGCGCACAATGATCATGTCGTCCGTCCGGCCCATCACCCGCTCCATGCGCACACTGGTGCGGCCGCACGAACACTTTTCTCGGAACAGACGCGTTCGGTCTCGAGTTCGGTATCGCAGCAGCGGGAGAGCCTCCTTGGTCAGGCACGTGAAGACAAGCTCGCCGTACTCGCCATCCGGCATGGGTTCGCCGCTTTCAGTATCGATGATCTCGGGAATGAAATGATCCTCGAAGATATGCATTCCCTGCTTGGCGGTGCATTCCATGGCGACACCTGGACCGATAACTTCGGAGAGGCCGTAGGTGTTGAGTGCTGTGATGCCCAGACGCGATTCAATTTCATCACGCATCTTCTCAGACCAGGGCTCAGCGCCAAATATTCCGACGCGAAGCGGCAAGGATCGGAAATCCATGTTCTCTTCCTCAGCAACCTCGGCGATCAGCAGCGAGTAAGACGGTGTGCAGCACAAGACGGTCGCGCCAAAGTCACGCATGAGCATGAGTTGACGTTTCGTGTTGCCGCCGGAAGCCGGCACGACAGCGGCGCCCAACGTTTCCGCGCCGTAGTGAAATCCGAGCCCGCCCGTGAACAAGCCGTAGCCGTATGCGTTCTGAACAATATCCTCATTGGTCACACCGGCTGCGGCGTAACATCGCGCCATGAGTTCCGACCACAGCTTGATGTCGTTTGCCGTGTAAGCAACAACGGTGGGTTTTCCTGTTGTCCCACTCGAGGCGTGGATCCGGACAACGTCCGTCATGGGAACGGCAAGCAAACCAAACGGGTAATTCTCGCGAAGGTCGGCTTTGAGAGTGAACGGCAGTCTTCTGAGATCCGCCGTCGAACGGATATCGGCAGCCGTTATCTGCAACTGCGCCAGCTTATCTTTGTAGAACGGAACCGTCACGCAAACTCGCTCCAAGCCCGCGCGTAGACATTCAGTTTGAATCCGTTCCATTTCGGGACGAGAAATGGATTCGACGTCGGAGCGCAGATAGGAACGGACCTCCTTTCGCACGTTTCCCTCCTCTGGCAGAGCTGTCGAAATTACGAAACACGCTTGTCGGCAGGGCCAGTCCCCTCCTTCGCGAAGGAGGGGAATCGGCGACTGCCCGAGCCGTTTCTCAATTTGAACAGCTTTTCCCTATGGTAGAACTGCATCCTATCTTTCCGGCGTGAACCAGCCCAGTCCGTTGATCGTGCCGTTTGCGGGCCGATACTCGCAGCCGACCCAGCCTTGATATCCCAGATCGTCGAGAAGCCTGAACAGATAAGCGTAGTTAACTTCTCCAGTGTTCGGCTCATTTCGCTCGGGGACTCCGGCTGCCTGAATGTGGCCGATGTGTGGGAAGTAATGGCGCAATTTCACGGCGAGGTCGCCTTCGACGATTTGGGCATGATAAAGGTCCATCTGCACTTTCAGGTTTGCTGCGCCAATCTCTTCCCGAACCGCGTGAGCTTCGGCCTGCGTATTCAGAAAATATCCGGGAATGTCTCGAGTGTTTATCGGCTCGATCAAAAGAGTCTTCTGATGCTTCGCAAGTTGTTCTGCCGCGTACCGCAGATTGCGGATGTACGTTGCACGATATTTCGCGCGATCGGCGCCGGGCGGAATAAGTCCTGCCATGGCATGGATGGCGGGAGTTCCCAACGCGTCAGCATAAGCGAGCGACTTTTCCACTCCGGCGGCGAATTCGGCTTCCCTGCCCGGCAAAGACGTCAGACCGCGTTCGCCTGAGGCCCAATTTCCCGGCGGCATATTGAACAGGACATTTTGAAGCGTGTTCTCCTTGAGTCGGTGGGCAACTTCCTCCGTCGGGAATTCATAAGGAAATAGAAACTCGACGGCACGGAATCCTGCCCTGGCAGCGGCAGCAAAACGATCGAGAAACGGAACCTCGTTGAACATCATCGATAGATTTGCCGCGAATCTTGGCATATGAAACCCCTTTCCCTGCTCTAGGGTGTGGACGTCAATATCAATCGGACAGGCGCAACAACCGTGCTCTGATTCAGGATGATGAAATCCGTTGTGTAACCGCCGCCGAACGCGGTGTGCGGAAAGTATCTTACTGTAGCAGGCGGCAATCGATCGAGGTCGTCCACAGGAAGCGTGCTCAACAGGAATCTGCTCCCGGATTGAGTAGACCTTAAAGCGATGACGGCAATCGGAACGTCCGATGAAATCTCGAGCACTCCGCGCGAACCTAGCGGCAGTGACGGCACGATTTCAGAAATGAAGCGCGACGAATGCGAACGCGGATTCAGCCGCAGCGTGCCCGGGCTACCGGGGTTACCAACGAGATTGCGGAGAGTAAACGTGATGTTCGCGGAGCTGTCGGCAAGATTGACGATTGCCACACCTGTGTCACGGCCCACATTACGGTCATAAAACAATCGCACTCTGCGAGCAGAGGCGGATGGAATCACGCCGGTCGCAGCCACCAGCAAACCATTCTGTGTGAGTGAGAATACGGCGCCGGCAATAGGGGCCTTCGTTCCTGCGCCAGGTCGGACAACCAGATATCCAACATTGACCTGGCCGCCGACGGTTCCTGATGTCCTCAGCACCGTCGAACCGTTGGGTGATATCTGATACGGAACGATTGCAGATGTCACGCCGTTCACGGTCAGGCTGAATGCGGTTCCATCCGGTCTGAAGAATTCTGCGGTACCGCTGATCGCGCTTGCCGTCGGGTTGACCAGAAGCAATTCCGTTTGATAACCGCCGGAGTCCGCAACCTGCGCCAGGTAGAGTGGGTTGGTGCCTGTGTCGACTGACGAATCGGCGATCGGCAATGTCGTGACGAGAAACTCGTTCAGTTGATTCACGATCGTGCGAAGGACCGTCACAGCGACGGGCGTGGTCGCAGTGACTCTAATGGAACCAACAAAGGACGGCGGAAACGTAAAATTCGTGAACAGTTCGTGCGAGAACTTCGCAATGTGTCCGCCGGCCGGAATAGCAACGGTCGTCGTGGCGACGACGGTTCCCAATTCGTTGAGCAACTCCAGCGTCAATGTCGATGCGCCAACTGGAGCAATGGCTGCAAAACCGGTATTCACGGACTGAGTACGCTCTACAAAAAATCTCGCGCCCAGCACCGTACCGGTAGCTGCAACACCGGCCTCGCTCACGATCTGATTGCCCGAACGTGTCGTGAAAACGGCAACGCCGGAGACACCGGGAGCGCCAGGATCGAGGATTCCGTAGCCGACATTCACCGTTGAACTCCGCATGCTTCCCGTATAAGCCCAGCCGCCGTTCGACGAAATCGTGCTCTGCAGTTCGTTGGTGGTTTGTTTGGCAAGCGATGTCGAGATGCTTCCAAGCCCCGCCGTTGCGTCGGCGTAATAGCTTTCCCATGCGCGACGCATATTGGCCAACTTTGTCAGGTCGGCAGTGGACGGTTGCCGGCCCTTCGGCACGACAAGAATGAACGCATGACGGAAGTTCTTTTGCGCTCGCGTCACATCCGGTATCCGCGGTCCTTCCTGCGCAATGATCTCGGCCATCGTTACCTGTCTTGGCGTCGCACGAAACACGACGTTGGGGCCAGTAAACAAGCCGGTGTTCGAATCGAAATAATGTGAACGCGGCGTGGAGTCGGGAAGTTTCGTGATCGAGTATGTCTTTCCCGCGGCAGCACCCAATGTGGTGAGATCCGAGCCCGTATTGATGATTCGCGCATCAAACACGGATTGTGTGAAGCCGCTCGAGGTGACCGCGGCTGTGTTGGCTGCCGTCAACGGTCCAGTGGGCGTTCCGATCACCATTCGGAATTCGAAAAGCCGGCTGTTGCTGAAATCGCCGGTGCTGTCGCGCACCGTGTTGTTGGTCCGACCAAACGTCGATTCAAGAGCCTCGATCGTGCCGGTCCGCACAGGCTCGGGATTCGTCAGCAGCAGCGTGTCAGGCACATCGCTCGCGGAGCGTAGACCCATGAGGTAGTGATCGAGCCGGCCATAGCGCTGCGTGTCGTCTGTAGCTGTGAATGACCCGTCGCCGTTATCTCGCCATTCGTTGCCTTCAACCGCAGACGCCTCGGAGTTCATAAAGTAACTCCAGTGGCTTGAATCGCGGCCGAGAAGCGCCAGACTGGCCGTTGCGCCATCGCGAAATCGCGCAAAGGCCATGAATCGATGCCCCCATTCCTGACCCAGGAGCGTCAAGGTGTTGTCGTTGTTCGTGCCGATTCGCTGCCGTGGATCCAGGGGATACAACAGAAGCGAATTCATGTTCAGGTAGCTCTGGAGCCGCCCATTGCTTCCATAAGCGGCGGACACGTCTCCTACCGAACGGCCGATCCCACGAACGTCGTTCCGCGACGTCGCGTGAAATGCCGTCGCGCTCGGACCTGCAAGGTTAATAGGCAACTCGCTCGCTCCGAAAACCAGAACGGCATCGAAGTCGTCATCGTGCGTTTGGTAAAAACGGCTGGTAATGAACGGAGCGTTGAGCGGCGTGGTACTAAACACCTCATGGATTGGCGCGGGCGACAAGCCGGTTAGATTCATGCCATCGGTGTATGTGATGTAGGACCCGCTCAAGACACTTCCGTTGGAAATACCAGTCAGCCCATCCGCGATGGCGACAGCGCCGTATTGGAACTGAATTCTGCCATCTGAAAACAGAATGATCTGGAATGTATTTCGATTTGTTGTACCGAACTCCGGCACCTGGTTCCAGGTGATGAAAAACGTGTCCGTATCGGCTTTGGTGAAAATGCCGCCTGCCGTTTCAGGGTTCAGATCGTCCCAGAGCGGAGCTATTTTGGGAACGCGAGCAAAAAATTCCACTGACGATTCGGTTGAATCGCTGTCGCCTGCACCGAAGCTGATATTGCCGTTGGAGTTGACGAACACACTCGTGTATTGGCGACCATAAAACGTAAAGGTGAACGGCAGCGTGGCCGAAACGGATCCGTCATCCGGCAAAGCGAGCGGCGCTCCCGTTATGAAATCCTGAATGTAATTGCCGGCAATTACCGCGGTAGCACTCAGGACGTCGTAGGCGGCCGAACTCGTCGGCCGGAATTCAAAAGCTCGCTGCGCGAGCGGAAACGCGCGTTGCAGGAGAGTCCCATCGTCCTCGAGTACGGCAACTCCGTCCACGTCCTGATCCACCTTGATGGACCCGGAGTCGCTGTCGGGAATAGCCAGCACGGTATCGCGAATGGCTGCCGGAGCGGCCGCCTCTCGTGACGGATCCGGCGTCTCGGAATGATCGCGAATGACGATATCGCCGCCGTCCCGCTGGATACGCACCCTTCGGCCCACTTCCATCACCATGCCTTTGTAATCCGATCCCACGGGAAGTTCCTTCAGCAACATCCAGTGTTGCCCGCCATCCGACGAACGATAAAGCGAAGTGTCAGATCGATGCGAATGCACGGGAACCGTAAGGACGGTATACAGCCATTGCGAGTTCGACGAGTCCACCGCGAGCAGCGGTGCGCTGGTGACGTGATCCAAGGGAACGGGCAGTCCGGCCGATGCGGCCTTCCAATTCAAACCATAATCGTCCGATCGGAAAATCCCTTCGAGTTCTGTCGCGCAGTAGAAGAGTGCCGGAGCGGTCGGCGCTGCTGCGATGGCGACAACAGAGCCTGTGAGACCAGCACCCGCTTGTTCCCACGTCTTGCCGGCGTCGAAGCTGCGACGCAGTCCTCCGTCCGCGGTTGCTGAAAACGTAACGGTGCGTGAATTACGAGCCGAGGACTGTTGGAAGCTCCAGCTTAAGCCTTCAGGTTGCGCCTGTTCTGGAGTAAGCGAGGATACAAATGCGATCAGTAACGCGATGATAGTCATGGCGCGCGAAACATATCATCGGCGGCGGACTCACGCAAAGAACTCCGCGAAAAAACGGAGTTCTTTGCGTCGCGATCTACTTGGCCAGCGGGTCCGGCCGAAGCTGGAAGTGCATCACCTTACTGGTCGTGCCTTTTCCACCTTCCATGTGAAATGGAGTGCGCGTGCTCACGGTAGCCCAGAGCCCACGGCCTTTCCAACCTGTCGCGGGATTGTCGATTCGGCCGTCCATCCATTTGGTGTAGAAGCCAACCGGATAAGGAACGCGCAGCACTACCCATTTACCATCTTTCAGTGCGAGCAGCGCTTCCGAAGCATTGCCGGTGTTAATTGGAGTGTTCCTTCCGAGACCCAATGTATCGAACTGATCGACCCAGGTGTAGTAACTGGCTTCGGCACTACCAGAGTCGGTCAAACCCTTGAACTGAGGCAAAGGTTCCGGATACATCGTCCAACCTTCAGGACAGTGCTGGCCAGTCGCTTTAGGACCGTTGAGTGGTCCTTTACACTTCCGCCGATCAAAACTACCCATGTGTCCGCTCGCAAGCGCAACCCATGCCACACCGTTTCGATCGATGTCCATTCCTCGCGGCGAATATCCCCGCTGCGCGGCGTTGGAGTTTTCAAAAGGCGGCTCATACAATTCGGCGATTGCCGTCTCCGGCGGATTCGAACCGGGAACCAACCGGATGATTGCACCCGGGAAACCCAGCATCGAACCCCAGACAGACCCGTCCGGCGCGGGCGCGACTGAATAAAACGCGCCACCGATACGCTTGTCTTTAGCGGGATCGACAGGCTGATTCGGCTCGACGTACTCATCGCGTTTTCCATTCCCGTTCGTGTCCATGATCAACGCGGTCCAACCCTGAGACTTCATTTCATCGCCGGTTTGCTCGTACATCTTGGTGTTGAGCCAGCCAACGACCTGCCCGCCTCCGCTGGTCCACAGCGTATTATTGGCGTCTTCGGCAAACATCAAATGGTGAGTGCCAAAACACGTATTGATGTGCGTGATCTTTTCGGTCTTCGGATCGTACACGGCGAGCTGTCGTCCGGACGTGTTGAGCGGGAACAGTTTCGCAGACGGATGCGACGAACCCTGTTTGCACTCGGCCGGATTGTCCGGCGGACGAACGGCAGAGGTAATCCAGACGCGGCCTTTCTCATCCATCATGGGATTGTGAACGTTGTTCCGGCTTGTCCAGATGGCCTCATCGTCCCAGTAAGGAGAAGGTTGCGGCATGTTCGCGTTTGTCCGTGGGGTGTTGGGATCGCGAACAGTGAGTGGAACGCGGGTGGCGGTATTGTTAACCGGATCGACCACGGGCAGGTAATCCGCGCTCAATTCGAGCGCGCCGTATAACTTGCCGTTGCCGTTAACCGTCGGATTGCGGCGGTCGGTGCCGACAACGTCGTGCAGGTAGGCTTTCGGGTCTGCCCAATCCCATTGCGTAATGACAACGTTTCGCTCCACGCCCTGTGGCCGAGACGGCGCAGTTGCAGGCAATTCGCCTTTGGCAATTCGATCCGTCCAGTCCGCAAACGCTTTCAACGCGCGTTCCTTTCCCAGGTTATTCAGGCCGCCGTTCATCTGGCCACCGGCCTGACCGGACTGAATACGACGGTCCCAGGCGGCCGTTGACGTTGGGAAGGTTCCGAGTTTCTCGGGAAACTCTCGCGTGCCGCGAGTGCCGAGTTGATGGCAAGCCGTGCAGCCGCCGGACTTCAGACTTCGAATCCAATCAGCCTGGCTTTTGATATTTGGCGAAATGCCGTTTCCTGTCGGTCCGGTTCCGGGAAATTCGTTCTTGGCCGGAATCTGCATCAGCGACCACCAATAACCGGCTGGATAATACTGTGCCGCTTCGGCTGGGCTGGGTGCGGCTAGCGCGGTGAGATTGAGAGCCTTGCCGGGTGTGGACTGAACCTTCTTCGAATCGATAAGTCCGTAGCCACGAACCCACACGTTGTAATTGGCTTTGGGAAGATCCGGGATCAAGTAACGTCCACGGTCATCGGTAACTACAGTTTTGTTGAACTTCGTCGGCAAGTCGGTGGTCTCGGCGATCACCCACACGCCGGCTTCAGGTCCTTTCGGGCCCGTGACGACGCCGCCAATATCGTCGGCGTCCACACGCACCGTTTCGGCGCTCTGTCCTGCGTTCATCGGCACCCGAGTGGCACCGAACAAAACGAAAAGAGTCGCCGCCATCAAAGCAGAAGAAAAAGCGATGTTCTTCTTCATGTCCCCTCCGTTGTTGGCTAACTGCGGTTAGGGCATGCTATCACGCGACACGGCATGCCGCTTAGCACTCAGCGATAAACAATCCGCAATTTCCACTATCCTTATAAATTTTCCCTATCGATAACGTTGAACTATGGATAACGCCTCGTTCCAGACCTGCGTCCTTCAACGAGGCGTTATCCATAGTTCAACGTTATCGATAGGGAAAATTTATAAGGATAGTGGAAATTGCGGATTGCGTATCGCTGAGTGTCAAGCCGCACAATGCGGTCGAATGAGCGTTCATCGATTTAACCTCACCGGGCGTTACTCGTAGTGCAGGGCCACCATCGGATCCACCCGCGATGCGCGGCGGGCAGGCAGGTACCCGGCCAGCAAAGAAACGGTGACGAGCACGGCGATGGCGACGGCAATCGTTACCACGTCGTGAGGGGCAAGTCCGAACAGCATCGTCGCAATCAGGCGGCCGGCGGCGAGCGCCGCGCCAATTCCGATCACTGTTCCGACAGCGACCATGATCAATGACTCACGCAAAACCATTTGCACGACGTCCTGACGCTGTGCGCCCAGCGCCATCCGAATGCCGATTTCGTTCGTTCGGCGAGCAACGTTGTACGACATCAAACCGAACAGACCAATGGCGGCAAGCAACAGGCCCAGTCCGCCGAACAACGAATATGCCATCGCGAAGAAACGTTCCTGAGTGAATCGGCCTTCCACGACGTCAGTCTGCGTGGAGACGCGAATGAGGGGAAGATTGGCATCCACTTTTCCGATGGCTGTGCGGACGGATGGGATCATCGATTCGGGTGGCCCGAGCGTCCGCACCTCAAAAGTCGCGGCATTCGTGGTCTGCTGCGCGAACGGCCGGAAGGCCGTCGGTGGTGCGGCGTCGCGCAGGCTGGAGTACTTTGTATCCTTAACGATTCCGACAATCTCGACATCGGCGTTCTGTTCGAGCGAATTGCCGTACCGTTTGCCGATCGGATCTTCACCCGGGAAATACTGTTTCGCGGCAGACTCATTGATCACCGCGACCTGCGGCGCCTTCGGTAACGTGTCCCGAACGTCAAGGTTCCGCCCACGCACCATCGGTATTTCGAGAGTTTCGGCAAACTCCGGCGAGACGGTCATGACCCAGAGATTGTGTCCGCCCCCGGGCGTCGAGCCGTTTGCAGGTTTTCCCTGGATGAACATGCTGGTTTGATTGGAACTCCCGCTCAGTAACGTCGTCTGCGAGTGGCTAACGGAACGAACGCCGGCAACACCTTTCAGGCTGGTATGAATTTGATCGTATAAGCTCGCGACTCTCGCGGCGTCGTAGCCGTTCAATCGCGGATTCACGCTGAAGATGACGAGGTTTCGTGTGTTGAATCCAACCTCGACATTGCGAAGGTTTTGCAAAGTGCGTAGGAACAGTCCGGCACCGATTAAGACGACGAGCGAAATCGCGACCTGAACAACCAGCAACGACTTGCTGAGAAACGTCCGCGACCGCGTCACGTTGCGGCTCGTTTCTTTCATTGAGCCCGACAGGTCGACTCGCGTTGTGCGCAGCGCAGGAAATAAACCGAACGCGATGCCTGTCGCCAAACACAACGAGGCGACGAAACCGAAGACCCGCCAATCCAAGGGCGCTGTCTGTGCGAACGGAAGCAATTGACGGCTCCAGTAGCCGACGAGCAGACCGAGGCCGCCGCCGACAAGCGCGAGCAGAACACTTTCGGTAAGGAGTTGGCGGATGAGTCGGGCGCGTGTAGCCCCCAACGACAGGCGGACGGAAATCTCCTTCTGTCGAACGGCTGCGCGCGAAAGAAGCAGGTTTGCAACGTTGGCGCACACGATCAGAAGCATCAAACCGACGACCACACTAAGAGCCGTTGCCGACTTCCTGGTGTTGGTGTCGGCATCGTAAATTCCACGGCTGGCCGAATCGACTTCAAGGTGTGGAACCGCAGTCCTGTTTTGATTACGCGACAATGATCGTTGATCGGGTGGAATCGAAGCCAGATACGATGCCCACGTCTCACGGGCAGCGGCCTGAAACGTACCATCAAGGTTGCCGCGGACCTGCTCGACGGTGACACCGGGCTTAAGACGGCCGATCATCTGAAGCCACCACCAGGTGCCATCCTTCAATCTGGGAGTCTGGCCGCTGGTGTTGCCGCTGAACTGCGGATCCAGAGCGAGAGGAAACGTAATATCCGCACCGGCATCGGTGAGACTCTGCACGCCCGTGAAACCTTGCGGCATCACGCCGACAATCGTCACGGGCATGTTGTTCATACTGACGGCTCGCCCTATGACGGACGCATCACCACCGAAACGCTTCTGCCAGTAGCCGTAACTGATCACGGCGACCTGAGTTGCCGAAGGTGTGTCGTCATCCGGAAGGAGTGTACGGCCTGCGTGCGCTGGAACGTTCAGGATCTGAAAATAGTTGCCGGAGGCGATAAACGCGGTCGCGAGTTCCGCCTTACCATCCACAACGACGTTCACGCTGCCCATTGGTGCGGTTGCGGCGATGTCCGTCAACGTTTGATTCGCGGAACGGAGCGCCTGATATATCGTGTAGGACGTCGTTTCACGTATGTCTTCCCCCGCGGCATTCTTCCCACTGAAATTGTAGCTACTGGAGCTGCGCCGCATGTCGTTCGCTCCGGCATAGCGGACGCGCACCACCGTTTCCGGCTGCGGTATCGAAATAGTCCGAAGGAATAGAGCGTTCAATCCGCTAAACAAGGCCGTATTCGCGCCGATACCGAGCGCCAGCGACAACAGGACGACGGCCGTCCACCCTTTTGTTTGCAGCAGTAACCGCACGGCATGTTTCAGGTCCTGAAGCATCACCACCTCCGATGCGAATAAGACGCGGGAATGAAACCGTTGGTTGACAGTAATTTAGTGGGTCATGGAATAAATGACGTAATTTATTCCCAGCTTGTACGCGAGTGCGGTCATGGGGACGGGATAATCGGGATCGTCGGCATGTTCCCAGGCATCGCCCATGTCCATATTGAAATCGATGGCGACCATCAGGCGGCCGTGATCGTCATAGACGCCGCGCCAGAGAGGTGGGCCGTCCATCTGAGCCACGGCTCGCCCGCCAAAGCCCCTATATAGATGTCGCTTGCCGGGAATCTGGATGCGTTGGTCCAGATCGTAAAAGATGTGCATGATGGCGTCGTCTTCCGGAATTTCGACGATGGGCCGATCCGGAAACACCCTTCGCATGGCCGATTCGAAGACCGCCCAATCGTACGGGCCGTGCAAATCATCCACCAGGAGGAATCCGCCACGCAGGAGGTGCTCGCGAAGATTCGCCGCTTCGATGTCATTGGGTCGCCAGTTTCCTCGACCGGGCTGCTGCAGAAACAGGAACGGATACGCAAAAATGCGCGGGTCGCTCAATTCAAGGTGACGGCTGTCTTCGGCTACCGAAAGATTCGTCGTCCTTTGCAGCGCAGGAAGGAAGTGTTCCTCGGCCATCGGATAGTCGATTGCCCACCAGGGTTGAATAAAGCCACGGGAACCACCGCCGCCAAACGTTCGATATTTGACACGTACCATGTGGAATTCGGCTTCCGGCAGGTCTTCTCGTTTATCAACGCCGCTTGCGGATCCTTTAACCACAGCGCCGGCCAAAAAACAGACCAGGAGTGCGACAAGTTTGCGAGCAGCGGTTACGCGACGTCGATTGGCCACGGTACCCGCATTCTACTACCCGATGAGCTTCCAAAGAAGAACGTCAAAGTAAACTTCGGGATCCGACGACGATTTGAAGGCGCGGTCGGCGTTCAGCAGCTCACGAAAACCGGCAGCGATCCGTTTCCACTCGTGCTTGCGGCAATTTGCGGCGAATTCGTTCGCTTTGAACATCGGCGCACCGGCCGCCATGGCCACGTCCTTTGCGCTTTTCTTGCCGACTAGCGCTTTGCCGACAAAGAGCTGCCGCCAGACGCGCACGATGCGCGAAAGAATGAGCAACGGTTCCATCCCGTCGTCGAGCATGGCCTTCAACACCTGAACTGCTTTGCGGTAATCATGGCCGAGCAGCGCGTCATCCAGTTCGAACTGTCCGAACTGCTCGGAACGCAGGATCAGAACATCCACATCGCGGATATCCACCGGACGGGTACCTCCGGTGTACGTTTGAAGTTTTTCCACCTCTGTCTGCAACTGTCGAAGGTCTGTTCCCAGTGTTTCGACAACGTAGCGTGCCACATCCGGCGTCAATTTGTGCCGGTCGATCAACCATCGAGCTGCATCCGCCGGCTTAACCGAATCGATGGCGATAATCGGGAAAACCTTTCCGAACGGCTCCATCGCTTTTGCATTCGAAGAGACGAGAATTACTTTCAACGAAGATTGCCGGATCGCATGAAGCTCAATGAGAGTTTCGGTTCGACCTTTCGTCAGCTTCTCGGCGTTGGTGACAATAACGGCGCGGCTTTGCGAAAACAGAGAGGGCGTCAACGCGTCGTCCATCAGGCGCGATGCGGGAATCTCCTCGAATTCTTTGATAGCGTACTTGGCAAAACTCCAATCGCCGCCGAACGCAGTGCGCCAAACCTCCCGCGATTCCTCGATGAGCAGGTCGTCATCGCAGAGAAAAACGAAGACGCTGTGTTCCGGTTTGGGCTTGTACTGACGGAATTCCGAGAATCTCATGGGTTATTGGCGTGAAGGATTGACGAGACCAACGTAGACGCAAATCGGCGAGCCAGCCTGTCCACAGCTGCCGTGTCCTCCGGCACAAACTCAGGTCCGTTCTGCGCAAGTTCGAAAACATCACGAAACGTCAAATGATCGTTTTGAAACAGCACCGAATTGGTACGCGTGTCCACAACGTTGACCTTTAAGTCCACGATAACGCTGTACGTTGAAGCGCGACCTGCTGGATTCAAAATGATCGCCGAAAGTGTGATGCTCGACACCTCTCCGCTAACGACGACATCTCCCTGGTCCTGTTTCAGTTCAAATCGAGTGCGGCGGACCAACTCTCCACGTACGGCATCCGTAATCCGCTGCTCAATCCGGTAAGCCGTCGTGCGATTGCTGAATGTGGGTACGGAAATACTCAAACCCCGTCCTCCGTTCAGTTGTCTCCCGGCGATCCGATATCCACAGCTCGAAACGGTCAAACCACAGAGAATCAGGACGAATGCGGCGCGAAGCATCATGCGTGGACATTAGAATAGCATGCGCAACCGATTCCCCTCCTGGACGGGGCTGTTGCCGAACGCGTGGCCGCGGAACGCGCAATGTTTCCGGGACGCGAATTGCGCGCGAAACAGCGCCCCTCTCCCTCTGGGAGAGGTCGCCCGAAGGGCGAGTGAGGGTTCGTCACGCGTCGCACTTTCAAACCCTCTCCCGGCGCTTCGCGCCGACCTCTCCCAGAGGGAGAGGGGCGCTGCTTCGCGCGCCGATCGCGTCTCCGAAACATTATGGAATGTTTCTCCATAAGCTACGCGTTCGGCAACAACTCTTAGGTTCAGTCAGACAGGCTCTTGCGAAGGAATGAACGACTTCGAAACCATGCTTACCTATGCGATGAAGCTGTTGGCAAAGCGCGACCACAGCACCGCCGAATTGCGCGACAAGTTATTGGCGAAGTTCGGCGAATCTCCCGACGGAGTAATCCGCCATCTGACCGAAAAACGTTTTCTCGACGATCGCCGGTTTGCGCAAGCCTATGTTGCCGGCCGGACAAAGCGGGGCAAGCTACGCCTGAAGGATGAACTCGAAGCTCGCGGAGTGGCCTCAGATGTGGTGTCGGAAACGCTCGATGGAGGGCAGTGGCCCTCGCTTCATGAAGCGCTGACAGCTAGAATGGTCGGTTGGAAACTGCGCGCTCCTCTCCATCGTCGCGATGCGGCTCGTCTTTTTCGGGCTCTCGCCCGTCTTGGATATGAGGAGGACGCGATACGAGAGGAAATAGATCAACTTCATGAACAGTAACGAGATCCGTCGCCGATTCCTCACATTCTTCGAAGACCGCGGGCACACGGTAGTCAAAAGTTCATCGCTAATACCAGCCGAAGACCCAACTTTATTGTTTGCGAATGCGGGTATGAACCAGTTCAAGGACGTGTTCCTTGGGCGGGAACAACGTTCCTACAAACGGGCCGTGTCATCTCAGAAATGCGTCCGCGCCGGCGGCAAACATAACGATCTCGATAACGTTGGACATACACGCCGCCATCAGACGTTCTTCGAAATGCTCGGGAATTTCTCGTTCGGCGACTACTTCAAGAAGGAAGCCATCGAATTCGCCTGGGACCTTTTAACCAAGGAGTTCGCTCTCGACAAGGGCAGGCTCTGGGTCACTGTCTTCCGTGAGGACGACGAAGCCGCCACTCTCTGGGAAAAAGCGATCGGGGTTCCGCGCGACCGCATTGTCCGCCTCGACGAAAAAGACAATTTCTGGCAGATGGGCGACACCGGGCCCTGCGGTCCTTGTTCTGAAATTCATTACGACTTCGGTCCACATGCGAGTGAATGGGGACACGAAAACTGCGCCTTTCCTTGCGAATGCGGGCGCTACGTGGAGATCTGGAATCTCGTTTTCATGCAGTTCGACCGGGATCAAAACGGTCATCTTTCGCCGCTTCCACGGCCATCGATCGATACCGGCATGGGCCTCGAACGAATTTCTACCGTCTTGCAGGGCAAGCTCAGCAATTTTGAAACGGATCTGCTGCGTCCGATCATCGACCAGGCCGCCGAGATCCTCGGAGTCGAATGCGGCGCTTCCGCCGCTGCGGACACCTCCCTTCGCATCATCGCCGACCATATCCGCGCCGCAACATTTCTGATAAGCGACGGCATCATTCCTTCCAACGAGGGGCGGGGCTATGTGTTGCGTAAGATCATGCGCCGCGGTATTCGGCAGGGAACTTTGCTCGGATACAAACAGCCGTTCATGTATCAGTTATCCGGCTACGTTGTTGAATTGATGAAGGAGGCGTACCCGGAACTGCTCAATACACGAGAGTACGTTGCACGCGTCATCAAGACCGAAGAAGAGCGGTTTGCCGCAATGGTGACGGTTGGTTTGCAGAGGTTGGAAGAGACGATCGCCGAACTTGAAAAGGCAGGAAAAAACGTCGTCCCGGGAATCGAGATTTTCAAGCTTTACGACACGTTCGGATTTCCTATCGACTTCACGAAAGAAATCGCAGACGAGAAGTCCATGACCCTGGACATGGATGGGTTCGAGGCCGAACTCGAGAAACAGAGATCCCGCGCCCGCCAAAGCTGGAAAGGCGAGGACACAGCCGTCCATCCTGTATTTCAAAAATTCCTCCAGGAAGGTGGGACGCAATTCCTGGGCTATCAGGCGGTGCATTCACGAAGCCGTGTGATCGGAATCGTCCGCGATGGCTCCGAGGTTTCTTCCATCGAGGGGCACGGAACGAAAGCTGAAGTTGTGCTGAACCAAACGCCGTTTTACGCCGAGTCCGGCGGGCAGGTGGGCGACACAGGAGCGATGACAGCGCCTGGAACCGCCGTACGTGTTATCGATACACATTCCCCATTGCGCGGTGTTGTTGTTCACAAAGTCGAGGTGGAATTCGGAAAGTTGTCCGTGAACGATGAAGTCGAAGCTCACGTGGACAGCGACCGGCGGCGCCGGATTGCAGCGAACCACACCGGCACTCACATCCTGCATGCGGCTCTTCGGGAAACGCTGGGCACACACGTCAAACAGGCCGGTTCCCTGGTCGCACCCGATCGTTTACGGTTCGACTACACGCACTTTGCGCCGCTGACAGACCGCGAGATTCAGGAGATCGAAGCGAAAATCAATAGAGTCGTCTTCGACAATCTGCCCGTCGAGACAAAGGTCATGGACTTGAATGAGGCCGTCGCTTCGGGAGCGATTGCATTTTTCGGCGAAAAGTATGCACAACAGGTCCGAGTGGTTTCGATACCAAACGTCAGCATGGAGCTGTGCGGGGGGACGCACACCAAACTTACCGGAGATGTCGGTTTATTCAAGATCGTCGCTGAATCGAGTATCGCGTCTGGCATCCGGCGCATCGAAGCGTTGACCGGTTTCGGGACTTATAGCCGGCTGGAAGAGGATGAGGACATCCTCAAAGACATTTCCCATACCCTGCGAGCACCTCGTGGCGAAATCACGCGCGCCATCCAACGGCTGATCGAGGCTCAGCGCGACCTCGAGGCCGAACTCGAGCTGGCCAAGCGGAAAAACGCCCGTTCGCAGCTCGACGGCCTTGTACAGGCTGCCCAGTCGGTCAAGGGAGTTTCAGTCCTTTCCAAGAAAGTTGATGGTCTGGACGCGTCCATGCTCCGGGAACTCGCTGAAACTGCAGGGGCAAAAATTGGTTCTGGAGTTGTTGTCCTCGGCTTAGCATCGAACGGCAAGGCGTCGTTGGTAGCCGTCGTTTCGGAGGACCTCCGGAAACGCCTGCATGCCGGCCAGATCATAAAGAAGGTGGCGGAGATGGTCGGCGGCAGCGGCGGTGGCCGGCCGGACTTCGCACAGGCCGGTGGCAAGGACGCCGAAGGGCTGGATAAGGCATTACAAGCTGTGTACAATATCGTGGCAGATTTTCTGACGTAGCCACTTTCAATTGTGGGTGAGATGAGAATTCGACTTTCGCTCGTAGGTGGACTGATTGTGGTGGCGGGTTGGGTTACGCCGTCAGTAGCTGAAGAGAAAATCCTGGCGTATATCGGTTCAGACGGGAAGATCGTGTATACAAATGTTGTCGAGAATCCCAACGGGCCGGTCGTCCGCAGTGTTCCTTCAGCAACCATGCTCCCAGCGAATGAACCTCAAGCTCGAATTCACGCGCTGATCGATTCCATCGCAAGTAACCACGGCGTTGATCCGGCGCTCGTCAAAGCGATTGTGAAAACAGAGTCGAATTTTGATCGTT
>Ga0209382_10004389_pt1 | contig 18902 bp, 14 predicted proteins | sample SoiMetdeltSBSDD5_FD_187599 | JGI IMG/M metagenome (GOLD analysis project Ga0209382, IMG submission 187599) | Bulk soil microbial communities from a Populus tree surrounding site in Tennessee, USA - Soil MetaG P. deltoides SBSDD5 (SPAdes) (version 2) | ecosystem: Environmental > Terrestrial >...
ACTGCCGACTGCCGATCCCGACTGCAGACATCCGTCCGAGATCTGGCATAATCGGTCGAAAGCAGGTCTGCCCACGCCGCCCGTCGCGGCGCCAAGGGCTGCCCGGAGGACGCCCGTGCCCCAGATTGAGGTCTGCGACGTCTCGCTTGCCTATGACACGCCGGCGGGCCGCGTCGCCGGCGTCGCCTCGGCGAGCTTCGCCATCGAGGCCTCCGAGTTCCTTTGTCTGGTCGGCCCGTCGGGGTGCGGCAAGTCCACCCTGCTCAACATCATCGCCGGCTTTCTGGCGCCCACGAGCGGCGAGGTCCGCATCGACGGCCGGGTTGTCACCGGCCAGGGGCTCGACCGCGGCGTGGTGTTCCAGGACTTCGCCCAGCTCTTCCCCTGGCGCACGGCGCTGCGCAACGTCGCCTTCGGGCTGGAGATGAAAGGGGTCGGCAAGAAGGAGCGCCAGGAGATCGCGCTCGAGCAGCTGAGGCTCGTGAAGCTGGAGAAATTCGCCCACGCCTATCCGCACCACCTGTCCGGCGGCATGCAGCAGCGCGTCGCCATCGCCCGGGCGCTGGCCTACAATCCGTCCGTGCTGCTCATGGACGAGCCGTTCGCCGCGCTCGATGCCATCACGCGCGACGACATGCTGAAACTCGTCTCGGACGTGTGGCGGGAGACGCGCAAGACGGTAGTTTACGTGACGCACAACGTGGCCGAGGCGGTGTACCTCGCCGACCGGGTGGTGGTCATGACCCCGCATCCCGGCACGGTCAAAGCCGAGATCCCCATAAGCCTGCCGCGCCCGCGCGATCCGTTGAGCGTCAGGTTCCTGGACTGCCAGAAGGAGCTCCTGCAGCAGCTTGCTACGTGAGCTGTAGATTGGGTCGAGCGAAGCGATGACCCAACGCCCGTTTACACTACTACACGTGTTGGGTCTGCGCTTCGCTTGACCCAACCTACGCGACCGAGGAGGACACCCATGACCGTGAACCAGAGCATCAGCCGCCGCCGGTACCTTGCGGCATCCGGCGCCGCGACGCTGGCGGCCGCGCTCGGTCTTCCCGGGGCGGTGCGAGCCCAGGGGGCTCCCCTCCGCCAGGGCTACCAGACCAACCTGTGGGGCATGCCGACCTACTATCTGCTGCGCTCCGGTGCCCTGGAGAAGCGCGGCATCGCCTTCGAGGAGCTCGCCGTCCCCTCCGGCAACCTCACCATGCAGCAGATGGTGGCGCGCCAGGTCGATCTCGGCACCTACGCCGGCCCCTCCTTCGTGCTCGGACACGACAAGGGTGGGATCATCGGCATCGCCGTGATCGAGCACGTCGGCCGCACCGTGCGCGTCATGGCGCGCAAGGAGCTGGGCTTCACGCGCGTCGATCAGCTCAAGGGCCTCAAGATCGCCAACCAGACCGGCTCCTCGATCGCCAACATCTTCGTCGATCAGATCGCACCGGCGGCAGGCCTTAAGCGCGGCGACTACCAGGAGGTGCGCATGGACGTGAACAACATGGTCGCCGCCATGGCCGCCAAGACCGTGGACGCCATGGTCAACGTCGAGCCCTACAACGCCATCGCCGAAGCCGACGGCATCGCCGCCACCATCATGGACTTCCATCCCGTCGACGCGATGCCGGTGTTCATGGCCGCCACACCCGAGCTGGTGGCCAACCGGCCCGACGCCATCGTGGCCTATCTCAGGGCCTGGCTGGATGTGGCGCGCGACTTCAAGGAGCGTCCGGAAGCGGTGGCCGATGCCATCTACGGCTTCTACACCGGCAAGGGCTACGCCTTGTCGCAGGAGACTTTCCGCAAGGCCATGGCGACTGTCGTGGTGGACCCTGGCTTCCCCGCGGACCTGCAGCCTTACATGCAGCGCCACGCCGAGGTGCTCCTGAAGGAAAAGAAGATCGCCGCCATCCCCGACTGGAGCAAGGCCCTGCGCCCCGACCTCCTGCAGCGCGCTCGAAGCGCAACGTAGGTGGGAAGAAGGGGTCAGATCCCTCGCCTCAACGCTCGAGGCTCAACTCCAACGCCTCCGCGATGGGTCTGCCCCCTACTTCCCTCGCCCGACACGCATCTGACCTGCCGGCGCCGATATTGGCTCGGGGCATCGCGCCGTCTAACGTCGCAGCGAGCAGAAAAAAGCCTGCCGGGAAGCGAAGGGAGGGTGCGACCGTGACGGACCGCCGTGGCGTGGCTTGACGGCGCGGCCCAGACCCTCGGTCCTTGCGCCGTTCCGGATTCGCGGCTTCCGCATCCAGTGGCCCGCCGACCTTCTCACCTCCTGCGCCTTCGAGATGGAGACGCTGATCCTCGGCTGGTATATTCTCGTCGAGACCGGATCGGTGCTGCTGTTGTCCCTGTTCGGGGCCCTGCTCTATATCGGCACCCTGCTGGCGCCCTTGCTGGGCGTTGTCGGCGACCGGATCGGCCACCGCAACCTGCTGGGCGCCATGCGCGCCTTCTACACGGTGTTGGCGGCGACGCTGATGGCGATCGCACTTGCAGGCGCACTGAGCCCCTATGCCGTCTTCTGCGTCGCCGGGCTGATGGGCCTGGTCCGCCCGTCCGACCTCGGCGTGCGCGGGGCGCTTGTGGCGCACACCGTCCCGGCCGAGCAGCTGCTGGGGGCCGTGGCCGTCTCACGCACGACCACCGACGTGGCCCGCATCATGGGGGCGCTGGCCGGCGCCGGCCTGTTCGCCAGCTTCGGCATCGGCGCCGCCTACGTGGTTGTGACCGGCCTCTATGCGCTCGGCCTGCCGTTGCTGCTGGCGATGGGCCGGCCGCCGGGCGGCGACCTACCCGTGCCGGCGCCGGCCAGGGCGCCCCCAGCGTGCCCGCCCCCGGCGCGCGCGTCGCACTGGCGCGACCTGGTGGAGGGCCTTGCCCTGGTGTGGTCTACGCCGGCGCTGCTGGCCGGCATGCTGCTGGCGGCGCTGGTCAACCTGCTGGCGTTCCCGCTCTCCAACCAGCTGCTCCCCTACGTGGCCCGAGAGATCTACGCCGTGAACGCGACCGGGCTCGGCTGCCTCACGGCGAGCTTCGCGGGCGGCGCGCTGCTGGGCTCCGCGGCAGTGAGCGTGCGCGGCAGGATCGCTCCCGCGCGCGCCATGATCTGGTCGGCCCTCGGCTGGTTTGCCTGCCTCCTGGTCTATGCACAGATGCAGACGGCGTGGGGCGGCGCCGCCATGCTCGCGCTGGCGGGCTTCGCGCAGAGCTTCAGCATGGTGGCGCTGGCGGTTGTGCTGCTGGGCATCGCCGGCGGCAAGTTCCGGGGGCGCATCATGGGCGTGCGCATGCTGGCCATCTACAGCCTGCCGCTCGGCGCGCTGGCAGGCGGCGCCCTCGTCGATATGGTCGGCTTCCGGGCCACCGGCACACTCTACGCGCTGCTGGGCATGGTCCTGACGCTCGCCATTGCCTGGCACTGGCGTACGCACCTGTGGCACGGCGATCTATCGACGAATGGAACGTGAGCACGGATGCTGCGCGCATTTGGGTTCCGGGGAGAGCCGCGCATGCTATGCTGAGACCGGAGTCGACCCATGGTGAAAACGCCTCGCATCGTCGCCGATCCCAGAGTCATGATGGGCAAGCCCCTCGTAGACGGAACGCGCATTCACTGTGGAATTGATCCTCACACGCCGCGCCGAGGGCCGCTCCGTGGACGATATTCTGACCGACGATCCGCGTCTCACGCGCGCACAGGCGACCGCTGCCCTCGCATATCGCGCGGGGCAGGGAGTCAGACCTAACCACGCGCGATAGGCTTCGATGGGTGGGAGCGCTCGGATGCTGGACCTGGTTGGCCAAGTTCTCGCAGGCGTGATCGGCCTATTGCTTATCGTCAACCTATTCAGGTTGTTGGCCGGCGTTCGCTTTTCCCACTGGCGTCACATCCTCAGTGCCTATCTAGCTGGTCTCTTATTTGTCATCCTCGCCAGCAGGGCCCAGGGCCTGGACGGCGGTGCCTACCTGCACGCCGTGCCATTTGCGGTCGCCATCGAGTGGATGTTACTGCGCCGCACAGAATCGAATGCTAGGGCTGCGGGCAGTCAACAGAGCTCTTGATTCCCATGGCCTGGGACAGGAGGAGAATTGGGTAGGAGAAGATGAGCAGCACCTACGAGCCCATCGCCCGGAACTTCAGGCTCCTGGCCCACCACGAGCTCAACGGCTTCGGCGGCATGGGCGAGGGCATGTCGATCCAGACCGCCAAGGACGGGCGGCGCATCCTCTGGCTGGCACACGAGAGCGCGCCCAAGAACTTCACCGCGGTCGATGTCTCCGATCCCAGGGCGCCCAAGGTGGTGGTGCAGACGGACTTGCCCCAGCCCCACATGCGCTCCAACTCGCTAGAGACGGTGGGCGACATCATGGCCGTGGCCTACCAGGTGCGGAAGCACGGGCAGCAGCCCGCCGGCTTCGAGCTGTTCGACATCTCGGTGCCGGAGAGCCCGAGATCCATCGCCTACGTGGACGCTTCGGGACCGGGCTCGCGCGGTGTGCACCAGCTCTGGTTCTGCGACGGCGAGACCGTGCACATGGCGGCCGGCGCGCCCGATTTCGCCGCCAACAACCCCCTCGACGACCAGTTCTACCGCGCCTTCGACGTGCGCAATCCGTCGAAGCCCGTGGAGGTGAGCCGCTGGTGGATGCCCGGCACCCGCCAGGGCGACAGCGCGCCGCCACCTGCGCGCCACAAGCCGCCGCGTTACGACATGGGCTTCCGCGCCCACAACACCAACGTCTATCCGCAGCGCCCGGACCGCGTATATCTGGGCTACATCGACGGCGGCATGCTGATCCTCGACATCTCCGACCGGGGGAGCCCGAAGCCGTTGTGCCGCTGGGACAACTCCCCGCCGTTCTCGGGCTTCACGCACACCGTGCTGCCACTGTTCGAGCGCGAGTTGCTGGTGGTGACCGACGAATCCGTCGTCGACGACGCCAAGGACTGGCCGAAGCTGATCTGGATCATCGACGGCCGCGACGAGACCAACCCGGTGCCGATCGCCACCTGCCCCGTGGACGACGTCCAAGCCTATGCAGGACGCGGCGGCCGGTTCGGCGCCCACAACATCCACGAGAACGTGCCGGTGCCAACCTCGTGGCATTCCGACCGCTACATACTTGGCACGTTCTTCAACGGCGGCCTGCGCGCCTACGACATCGCCAACCCCTACCAGCCGAAGGAGGTGGGGGCGTTCGTGCCGCCGGCCCCGAGCGGCGCCTCCACCGGCGCCATCCAGCTCAACGACGTGTTCGTGGACGAGCGCCAGGTCGTCTACGCGGTCGACCGCCACGCCGGCGGTCTCTACATCCTGGAGATGGATCTCGAGCGCACTGCATAGCGAGACTCTGCCTCAGATCAGCGAGTCATGTCCGGCAGTCGCCAGTCGGGCTTCGGCAGTCGTAGGGACCGAATTAACGACTGCCGACTGCCAACGCTCGACTGCCGAAAATCTAGTCCGGCAGGAAGCGGTTCGTGAAGGTCTTCGGGAAATCGATGGGGTGCGGACCTTCCGGCTGCAGGTAGGCGAAAGTGGCGCGGGCCTGGGCCTCGGTCATGCGCGGGTCGAGGGGCCAGATCTGGCTCACCGTGTCGTAGACTTTGTCGTTCGAGTCCGGCGTCATCGTCGGGTATTCCTTGGCCAGCAGCGCCTTGCCGCGCGCCGGATCGGTCTTGAGCAGGCGCTGGGCCTCGCCAAAGGCGAGCGCGACCTTCTTCAACAGGTCGGGCTTCTGCGCGATTGTGTCGGGGTGCGCGGTGAGCGTCATGAAGATCAAGTCGCGGAACTCGGGCACCTCTCCGCTCATCAGGTTCAAGAAGATGCGGCCGGAGCCCGCCTGCTCCACCATCACGCCGGCAGGCTCGAACGGCAGCGCCGCATCGACGAGATCCTTCTGGAACGCCGCGACGTAGCCGGCCGCCTCGGCGCCGAGATAGGCCATGGTGATGTCGCCCGGCAGCGCCAGTGCGAACTTCTTGGCGAGCACCTTCAGCATTTTCTCGCCCGACCCGTTGGCCGAGGGCACGCCCACGCGCCGCCCTTTCAGCCGGACCACCTTCTCGCCGATGCCGAGCTTCTCCGATCCGTCCACCAGCTTCCCGCTGCCAATGATGTTGTTCACCGGCCGATTGGCAACGTTGAAGATCGACACGATCTGCTTGCCCTGCACGGCCGCCGTCAACACGTGCTCGTAGCTCAGGATGCCGACATCGACCTGCTTGGTCAGCACCGCCTGGAGGGCCAGCGCGCCGCCCTGGACATAGGAGATTTCGGGCTCCAGCCCGTGCTTCTCGAACAGCTTCTCCTGCTTGGCCACGTACAGGGCGCCGGCGTAGTAGCCGTGGCCGATGTTGACGATCTTCACGGGCTCCGCGCTTGCCGTGCTGGAAAAGATGGCCGCACAGGGAAAGATGGCCAGCAGGGCGGCAAGCAGCAGGCTGAGGCGACGACCTCTCATGTGAGTCTCCCTTGATCAGCGGCTGACGACGCGCCAGCGCTCCACACGCTCTTGAACGATCTCGACGGCAAGGTTGAGGGCCACCGCCAGCAGGGCGATCACCACCAGCACAGCGAACACGCCGGCCGCATCGAACTGCGCGCCGGAGAACTGCACGAGGTAGCCGAGCCCCCGGTTAGCGGCGATCATCTCGCCCAGCACGGCCCCGATCAGGGCGTAGGGCACAGAGGTCTTGAGCCCCGCGAACACCCACGACATGGCCGACGGCACGATGATCTTCGCCGTCACCTGCAGGCGGGTGGCGCGCATCAGACGGGCAGCGTCGATCAGGTCCCGGTCCACCTCGCGAACGCCGGCGAAGGTATTGAGGAAGACGAGGAACAGCACCAGCACGGCGGCCAGCGCGATCTTGGATTCGATGCCGAGCCCGAACCACAGCACCAGCAGGGGCGCCAGGGCCACCTTGGGCAGGGCGTTGAGCGCCCACAGGTAGGGGTTGAGCAGGCGGCTCATGAACGGTGAGATGCCGAGCCAGATGCCGAGCGCGAAACCGCCCACGGCGCCGATCAGGAAGCCGACCAGCGTCGCGTATACGGTCGCCCAGATATGCAGGAAGATCGAGCCGTCGAGGGTCCACTGCACGAGCCGCCGTGTCACGTCGACGGGATTGGAGATGAAGAAGTCATCCACCAGCCGGCCCGAGGCCGCCTGCCAGGCGGCCAGGATCAGCGCCCCGAGCGCCGTCTGGCACAGCAGCATCGGCAGCCAGCCCATGTCAGCGAGCCTGCCGTGTGGCCGCGCCTCGCCGGCGCCGGCGGGCGGAGGGTTTGCGGAGGCCGCGATGCCCCTATCGTTCACAGCCGTGTCGTTCACAGCCGCTCCTCCTGGTACTCGCGCCGCAACCGGTCCCAGATCGCGTCGTAGAGCGCCTTGAAGCGCGCCTCGAACCGCACGTTGAGGACATCGCGGGGCCGCGGCAGGTCGATGACCTGCTCGAAGGCGATGGTGGCCGGCCGGCGCGTGCAGGCCACCACCCGGTCTGCCAGCGTGACGGCCTCCACCAGGTCGTGGGTGACGAGCACGATGGTCTGGCCGCCCTCGGCGGCGAGCCCCAGCACCAGATCGTGCATGGCAAGCCGCAGCTGCGCGTCGAGCGCAGCGAACGGCTCGTCGAGCAGCATGGTCTCGGCGCCATAGAGCAGGATGCGGGCGAGACTGGCGCGCTTGCGCATACCGCCCGACAGCTCGTGCGGATAGCGCGTCTCGAACCCGTCGAGTCCCACACGCCGGATAGCGCGGTCCGCCTTGGCGAGGCGCTCGGCGCGGCCCACTCCAGCCAGCTCCAGCGGGAAGGCGATGTTGTCACGCACGGTGCGCCAGGGCAGCAGGTTGTCCTTCTGCGTCATGTAGCCGACGCTGGTGTTCACGTCGGCAACGGCGCTACCACGGTAGACGATGCGCCCGTGCGTCGGGGCATAGAGCCCCGCGGTCATGTTGAGCAGGGTGGACTTGCCGCAGCCGCTGGGGCCGATGACCGCGACAACCTCTCCGGTCGCCACCTCGAGGCTGATATCGCGTACCGCCTCGACAAGCTCGGTGCCCTTGGCAAAGGTCTTCGAGACGTTCTGGATCTCGATCATGCCGGCCAGCGCTTCATCGTCGCGCTTCCTCACAGAATAGAACGCTGATGGCCGCCATCGACGTCGATGTTGGCGCCGCAGATGAACCCCGCGCGCTCGGAGGCGAGGAATGCAATCGCGTCGGCGACATCCTCCGGCTCGCCCCAACGGCCGAGCGGCACGTCCGCGCCCCACCGGCTCTGCTGCTGCTCTAGGCTGCGGCCGAGGTAGACTTCGTCGTGCAGCGCCAGCTTGCCCGTCAGCGGGGTGGCGATGCGGCTCGGACACACGGCATTGACGAGGATGTTGCTGCGGCCGAGCTCGTCGGACAGCGACTTGACGAAGGCGTGCTGCGCCGCGTTCACGACCGCCGAGGCGATGGCGCTGGCCTGTGGCACCTTGCCAGCCTGGCCGATCACCACGATGAAGCGCCCCCCGCCGCGCGCCCGCATGTGCGGTGCCGCCTGCTGCGCCAGCTCCCAGGCGCCGACCACCTTTGTATCAAGGTGCGCCGCGAGCGCCTCGGGGCTCACCTCGTCGATGCGGCCCGGCAGATGCGTGCCGGCGTTGCTCACCACAATGTCGAGGCCTCCCAAAGCCGCCACCGTGCGCTCTACTAGCGCCCTCACCTCGCCCGGCAGGCGCATATCGGCCGGGAAACCCTCGACCGTGGCCGACGATGCAGCGGCGAGGCTCGCCACTGCCGCAGCGATTCTTTCCGAGTCGCGCCCGGAGATGGCGACGTTGCAGCCCTCCTCGGCGAGCCGCCGGGCAGCGGCAAGGCCGATGCCGCTGGTTGCGCCGGTCACCAGCGCGGCCTTGCCTCTCAAGCCCAGCTCCATCTCCCCCCGCTTCGCCTCAGCCGAACACGTAGCGATGATAGCCGCCATCGATGCTCACAGAGCTGCCCGTTACGAACCCGGCGCGATCGGACGCCAGGAACGCCACTAGGTCGGCCACCTCGTCGGGCCGGCCCAGGCGGCCCAGCACGTTGGCGCGGGTGAAGCCCGCCGCCGCCGTGGCGCGATCGACGCCGCGCTCGCGCATCTCCTTCCTGATCAGAGCGGCGAGCAGCTCAGTCTCGATGTATTGGGGGCAGACGGAATTAACGCGGATGTTGTGCCGCGCCAGCGCATCGGCCGCAGATTTTGTGATGGCGAGCAGGGCGGCGTTGGTGACGCCCGATGGAAACCGGTCGGGGTGCGGATGCCGCGCCGCCTGGCCGATGATGTTGACGATGCGGCCGTCGCGCTGGGCCTTCATGGCAGGCATGACGGCGCGGATCGTCGTGAAAAAGCCGAAGGCCTTGTCGCGCAGCTGCCGCTCGAGCACATCCGTGGTCGTATCCTCGACCGTGCCGCGCAGATGCGTGCCGGCGTTGTTGATGAGGATATCGACGCGCCCGAACGCGGCTCCCGCGGCATCGACGAAAGCCTCGACGGCGCCGGCATCGGTCACGTCGGTCGCCTTGCCGAGCACGCGCGGTCCAATCCTCCCGAGCTCCGTGACGGCCTCAGCGAGGGCGTCGGCGTTCCTGGCGCAGATCGCCACCGACGCGCCTTCGCGCAGCAGCGTCTCGGCAATGGCCTTGCCGATCCCGCGCGATCCGCCCGTCACCAGCGCCGCCTTTCCGCCGAGCCCCAGGTCCATGCCGCCCTCGAACCGATGCCGCGCTCATACTTGACTGAGCGTAGAGCATGGTCAAGCTGGTGCTTGCGGGGAGCGTGCCTCAAAATCTCCGGCGCCATCGCAGTGCGAGGCGGCCGGCAGCGCAGCCCGCACCCTCGCAATTGGTCCGAAAGGAGACGAAATGCACTTGGGACTCGAAGGCAAGCGGGCCGTCGTCACCGGCGCGAGCCGCGGCATCGGCTACGAGACGGCACGACTGTTCCTGCAGGAAGGCGCGCGCGTGCTGATCTGCGCGCGAGACGGCGACAAGCTCAGCGTTGCGCGCGATGCGCTCGCCAAGGAGACGGGCGGCGAGGTGCATAGCGTTCAGGTCGACATGTCGGTGGAGGCGGACATCGGGCGGCTGGTCGAGGCGGCAAAGCAGCAGCTCGGCGGAATCGACATCCTCGTCAACAACGCAGGCACCATGTACTCGGGCCGGTTCGCGATGCTCACCGACGAGTCCCTCAAGGTTCAGCTCGAGACCAAGCTGTTCGGATTCATGCGCGCCATCCGGCTGGTGTCACCGCAGATGCGGGCGCAGAAATGGGGCCGCATCGTCAACATCATCGGCGGAGCTGGCAAGGAGCCCGACCCGTACATGTTCGGCAGCGGCATGACCAACAGCGCGCTCCTCAACCTCACCAAGTCGCTCTCGACCGAGTTCGGCGAGGACAACGTGCTGGTCAACGCCGTGTGTCCCGGCTGGGTCGACACCAACCTCTGGAAGCGCAATGCCGGAGGCCTGCAGAGCGAGCTGGGCGTCAAGAGCGAGGAGGAGGCCCGCCGCCTCGCCGCCCGCAAGAACGCGCTCAACCGCTTCGGCAAGCCCGAGGAGCTGGCCAACGCCATCGTCTTCCTGTGCTCGGACCGCGCGAGCTACATCACCGGAGTCTCGCTGAACCTCGACGGGGGGCGACTCAAGGGGTTGTGGTAGGTCCATCGGCCGGCGTCGTCGCGTGACGGGCAATGTGACCGGGTCGACCCCTGGTGGCTGCCGATGCGTTTCCATCGCAGGCGGCTTGGCCAGGGGTCTGACCCCGGTCGCGGGGCCGTGATGCCCGTCAATTGAGCCTGTGCAGCTTCGCCTCGGCGACGTAGCCGAGCAGCTTGCCTTCCCGCGCAATCAGCACCCAGCCCGCGTCGGCCTTCACCAGCGTGACGGTGGTGAAGGGCGGGAGCTGCTCCACGACGGCGCCGGTGCCGCCGGCATCCTTGTAGATCGCCAACCGCTCGACGCTCACATGCGTGGGCTTGACGGGGACGATGACGGCCTCGTCCTGGGCGGGGGCCAGCGCCGGCACCTGGCGCGCCAGCGCGAAGTTGGCGCCGTAGGCATCCATCTGCGGGAACTGCCGGGCACCCCAGCGCTTCTCGGTGATGGCCGGGACCAGCCCGTCGACGTGCTGGATGAGCTCGGCCAGCTCGATCAGACCGTTGCTGTTGAGATCGCCGCGCCCCAGCGCGTCAAGCAGGGCGAAGGTGAAGACGCCGTGCCCGCCGTGGCCCTCGAACGCCTCCTGGGTGGCGCTGGATGCCGTAAGCGTGGCGCGGCCCGTGGCCTGGATCAGGCGCCCGAGCGCCGCCTTCTGCTCCAGCCCGCCACGGGTGAGCGCGGCCGTGCGCACGCCCGTGCGCTCCGTGAGCGAGCCTGCCTCGCAGGTGTCGAACATCAGCACCGCCTTGCGGGCGGGGATGCGCGCGAACCACGCCTGCAGCCGGTCCTGGCCGATGGCGTCGCGCGCCAGCGACCGCTCGTTCTGGTAGCGCAGGTCGTAGGGGATGAAGTAGTAGCGCCCGTCGAGCGTCTTGCCGTGGCCGGCAGCGAAGAACACGAAGACGTCGCGCGGACGCACCCTGGCGGCGAGCTCCGCGAAGACGTTGTCGAGCTTGGCCGCGGTGGCGTCGCCGTCGAGCACGTTGGTGACAAGCACGCTCTCGTAGTGCCCGCGGCCCGCCTCGGCGAGGGCGGCGGTAAGCGCCTTGGCGTCCGGCACGGCGTATTTGAGCCGCAGCGCGGCGTCGAGGTAGTCGTTGATGCCGACGGTAAGGACGTAGAGCCGCGGCGGCACCGATGGCTCGGTGCCAGTCCACGTGACCTTGGCGCGGGCCGGAGCCGAGGCGACGAGGTTGGCGCCGTTGTAGGCAAGGACCTCCACGGTGTTTTCGCCTGGATCGAGGGCCATGGCCTGTTTGAGCGCAACGGGCTGGCCAGGTGCCGCCGGCGCCGGTTTCTCGACCACACCGACGGTGACGCCGTTGATGCGCCACTCCGCCTTGCCGATGCCGCCGCCCTGGTCAGCGACGACGGCCTCCACGGTGATGAGATCGTCGGGTGTCGCTTCCTGCGCCTTGTGCGAGACGATGGTGATGGAGGGCACGCGGCCGCTGTCGACCAGCTTGTTGAGGTCGAGCCTGGCGGCGGCGGCCTTGACCTTGCCGTCGCGGTCGCCGGCGAGCTTCTCGCGCACCAGATCGGGGCGGTAGAGCTCCTGATAGAACTGGTCGATGCCGAACACCTGCAGGCCGCGCACGACGCTAAGCATCTCGGCGCCCTTGGGCGAGCCATCGAAGAACCCTTCCGGGGTGATGACCAGCCACTCCGCCTTGGAGGTCAGCAGGGTGGCGAGCTGTTCGGCGGTCGCGGCGTCCCAGATGCGCACCGTGCTGTCGTCGCCTCCGGAGATCACGCGCTTCTCGTCGGGGGTGAATGCGACCGACCTGACGGAGGCGGAGTGCCCCGCGAACGTGCGGATCGGCTGTCCGGTTGCCACGTCCCACAGCTTGACCGTGGTGTCCTCGCTGCCCGAGAGCAGCTTGCGGCCGTCACGCGAGAAGACGACCGACTCGGTCCCTCTCGAGTGCCAAAGAGAACGGACCATCTGGCCGCTTGCGAGCTCCCACAGCTTGAGCGCACCGTCGGCGTGGCCTGTGACGATGTGGGTATTGTCGGGCGAGAAAGCAGCCGATCGAGTGAAATTGGTGGCACGGCCGCCGAACGTGTGTGCCACCTGCCCGTTCGCGGCATCCAGCACCTTGACGGCCTGGTTGTAGTCGGGCGGAGGCATGAGCCGCGTGGCGTCGGGCGAGAACGCTGTCAGCCCAATGAAACCCGTGCCGGATTGCACGTTGAAGCGATGGATTGGCTGGCCGGCGGCCGCGTCCCACACGATCAGGCTGCTCTCCTGCTCGGTCGCCTTATCCTGCTTGGCGCCCGGCTTCGACGCCGGCAACTCGGTGCCGAACGAAAGGAGCCTGGTCCCGTCGGTCGAGAAAGCGACCCGCTGGGCGCGTGGCGCCTTCACGCTCCACACCAGCTGGCCGCTCGCCACGTCCCACAGCCTGAGGCCCCCGTAGCTGCCACCGAGGAGGCGGGTGCCGTCCGGCGAGAAGGCGGTGGAGCTGAGCGATCCCTCGGCGACCGTGCGCTGCAGCCTCCCCCCCGCGACATCCCATAGCCTGACCTTGTCGTCGACCGTGAGCAGACGTGTCCCCTCGGGTGAGACCGCCAGTAACGAAATGGAGCGCGACCGTCCCTCGAACGAATGGGTCTGCTGGCCGCCGACGGCATCCCACAGCTTGATCTCGCCCCCCCAGCCGCCGGAGAGGAGACGCAAGCCGTCGGGTGAGATCGCCACGAGCCGCCCCGGCTTCGGCTTGAAACTGCGGATCAGCTGCCCCGTCTCAACGCTCCAGACCTCCAGCCCACGCTCCGTGTTCGTCAGGGCCTGCGCTCCATCCGGCGAGAACGCGACGAACGGGTTGAGCGCATCCTTCAAGCCCCCCGTGCCCAGGGTGTGAAGCAGCGTTCCCTTGGCGGCGTCCCAGATCCGCAGCGAGGCGTTGTCTCCCACCAGGACGCGGGTGCCGCCGGGCGAGAAGGCGACCACGGCTCGAAAGCGGAAGTCGCGAGCGGGCTCTCCGAAGGCCTGGAGGAGCTGCCCGGTTTCCGAGTTCCAGACGTTCACCAGCTTGTCGCCGGCGCCGGCGGTCACCAGGCGATCGCCGTCGGGCGAGAACACGGCCGAGTTGACGCCGGAGTGCAACGAGCCTTTGGCATGCCGGAACATGCGTACAAGCCGTCCGGTCTCAGCGTCCCACAGCTTGGCCGCGCCTTCTCCACCGCTGCTCGACAATAGGCGCTTGCCGTCGACCGAGAAGGCGACGGAGCTGACCTCGCTGCTTGAATCCAGATGGGCGTAGATGGTGCGCAGGAGCCGACCGGTCGCGACCTCCCAGAGCCTGACGGTCTTGTCCCTGCTGCCCGACAGCGCCTGGCGGCCGTCCGGCGACAGCACGACCGCCGCGATTTCCTTCTTGTGGCCCACGAAGGTGCGAACGAGACGTCTCGTCGCAATGTCCCAGAGCTTCAGCGTGCCGTCCTTGCTGCCTGTCAGGACCTGGCCGCCGTCACGCGTGAAGGCGGCTGCCTCGACAGTGTCCGAGTGGGCGATCTGGGGGACAACCTCGATCCGGCCGCGCTCCTGTGCGTTCGCCTCCTGACACGCGAACACGCCGCCCAACAGCACCAGGGCGAGCACGGGTGACTGCAGCATTGACGTGGAGCTTCGCATCATTGCTCCCAATCGTGCGACAGCCGCCATCAGGGCGTCCATTCGAACGGCGATCATGGAGGGCCTCTCATGGCGTGGTGGCACACTTGTGGGTGTTCAGCTCGTCAACGAGCCTCCGATCGTCTGGGTAGGCCGTCGCACCCTTGCGCCAGTAGTCGCACGCCTGCGCGAGGTCGCCACGCTTGCTCCTGCGATAGCCAAGCATGACGTAGAGGCGGGTCATGTCATCCTTCTTGCCGAGCTTTTCGTGCAGCGCCCGGGCGTCCTTGAGCATCTCCTCCACCTCGGCGAGCTTGCCGCGCCTGTCCGCGATCTCGGCCAGCTCACGGTAGGCGTGCGCCATCGCCGGCTCGCGTCCCAAGGTCCGGTTGAGCGCCAGTGCCTCACCGAGCATCGCCTCGGCCCGCCCCTCGAGCTCGGCCCGCCTGTCCTCGTCGAACTCGGCGCGGTGGCCGTAGTGCATGCCGAGGAGGGTATAGCTGGTTGCCAGACCCACCCAATGGCCGAGCTTCTTCTGCAGCGGCACTACTCTCTCCAGCGCCTCTGTTTGCTGCTTCGCCGCAACGCTGCTCTGGAACAGCCCTAGGCTCGAGCTGAAGACAAGCACGCCTCCGGCGCCGTCCTTTCGGCGCTCCTTGCTGATGGTCTCGGCCAGCTCCTGCATCTCCGCAGCCTGACTTGGATCGTCGCGGTCCCGATAGAGCTGTTCCAGCGCCCTGAGCAGCATGCCTTGGTTCAGCCTCGGGGTGAGAGCGAGCGCCTGCCTGTAGAAGCGCTCCGCCTCGAAGGGCTCCCCGCGGCTCCTGTTGATGGTGCCCAGCTTCTCGTAGTCTCGGGCCAGCTCCTCCTTCAATCCCAGAGCCTCGTGCAGGGCGATGGCTTCCTTGAGCAGGGCGTCGGCCTGGTCGAGGTCGTAGCGGTGGGTATCGGCCAGGGCGCGATAGTTGGCGGCCAATTGCTTCTTGCGCTGCAGGGCCTTGTTGATGGCCACCGCCTTTCCGATCGCGGCCTGAGCCTCGTCGTATTCGGTCGTCGTGTGGTAGAGGCTGCCCAATTGGGCGTAGCCGGCAGCCATGCCGTCCTTGCTGCCCGCTGCCTGGTAGAGCGCGATCGCCTTCTCGAACGACGCCTTGGCGCTATCGAACTCGCGGCGGATCAAGTCCATCGTGCTCTGGGAAGGGGTGCCGCCAAAGCTGGCCGAGCCGCTCGCGTCGGTTCGGGTGAAGCCATGAGCGACCATATGCACCTTTCCCAAGATGAGAGCGGCGGCGCCGGCGGCAGCCTTGTTGCGGCGCTCGCCCAGGGCCATCCCGCGCTGCAGGCTCTCCTTGGCGCCGGCGAGATTGCCGCCGGCACCTTCCATCAGGCCGACCACGACCCAGCTGTTGGGCGACTTCGGATCGAGCCTGCCGGGATCGACCTGCATCGCCTTCGTGAGATCGAGCTGCAGGAGGTCGATCTTCGCGGGATCGAGGTTCTTGGCCGGATTGGGAGGCGCCTTGTCAGCCATCGGCGCGTCGGCGGCCTTGGGGGAGGGAGGCGCGCGCGGCTTGGCTGCCTTCGAGGCCTTGATCTTCCTTGCCGCGGGTTTGGACGCCTGATCTTGCTCCGCGGTTTGCGCTGCCGCCCGCGGGCCGATAGAGGGGCCCAGCAGCAGGACGGCTGCGAGGGCGGCGGCCTTGCCCAAGAGGCCAATGCGCGCACACGCCCCGTCCCTCGTGGCCGCCACTGTTCCCTCCCCGGCACGAGCCTGAATGTCCCTGTCCACCGTGTCGCGGAGGAATGGGGCGGCTATGCGGCCCGCCCGTAAAACTTTTGAGACGCAGCGCGCCGCTGCTCAAACCTTGCGCTGTTGCGCGTTCCAGTGGCGCTCCAAGTTGGCAATCAGGGCCGGGCTGAAGTGGCAGTAGGCTTGCTCGCGCGCGTAGACAGCGGCATAGGCCAGGAACGTGGCGATCGGCTCCTGCACCACGCGGAAGGTGCGCCGGTTGGCGACCGCGCTCACCACGCCTGCGCTGGTGAGCCCATCGACCACACGTGCAACCGCGGCGTCCATCTCCCCGGGTGGCACGACCTCGTCGCAAATGAGGCGCCCCTCCGGGCTGTCGCAGTCAAGCCGCCGGCCGTGCATGATGGCTTGCCGGGCGATGCGATCGCCGGTGAAGCGCGGCAGCCGCATATTGGCGCCGCCGGGGATGATCCCCTCCTTGCGCGCGGGCAGCGTCATGTAGGCGTCGGAGGCAGCCAGCACGTAATCCATCACCAGGAGGTGCTGGCACCCGCCGCCGATGGCGAAGCCGTCCACCGCCGCGATCCAGGGCTTCTCCTTGGTCGCTCCCACCGACTCGTCGGGCGGCAGCTCCGGGCAGGCCAGGCCGCGCAACCACTTGTTCTCCCAGCCCAGCAGGTGGCGGATGTAGAACAGGAAGGAGACCTTGCCCTGATAGAGCAGCGTCAGGTTGATGCCGGCGGAGAAAAGCCGGCGCCCGGCGTACTTGGGGTTCTCCACCACGCCACCGCGGATCACCGCGATCTGCGTCTCGGGATCGAGGATGGCGAGGTCGGTGGCGATCTCCATCGGGCGGGTGATGCTATCGTCCATGGCGTTGAGGAAGCGCGGGTTGCGCATCTCCAGCACCGAGGCCTTGCCGCTCCGGGTCACGGTGGCCCGCCCCAAATCGATCGACCCGCGCTCGAGGAGATGGGGCAGCCGCTCGGCCGTCTCGGGGAGCGGCAGCAGCATGGCGTGCAGCAGATGTCGGCCGGCTTGGGGGTGAGCCAGGACGTGTGAGAGCAGAATGCCCTGGTCGACCTCGAAGCCCTCCTTGTCCTTCAACGGCCGGTCGTCGTCGCGCGCTACGATCTCCCGCGTGGGGGTCAAGCCCGGAAAGGCGGCGGCCGCGGCGTAAACCAGATCGTCGGCGCGGATGAAGCTTTGCAAGTCGCTGGTCAGGCGCCGGTAGACGCCTTCCACGTGCCGCGAGAGGAACCGCTCGCGGAGCCGGCGCTCCGCCTCGAAGATCGACTTGGCTGCGAGCTCCTCCTCGGCGCTGCGCAGGGGCCTCGGCGGCAGCTTGCCGCGCAGCTCCGCGCCCGCGCGCCAGAACGCAGTGCACGCGTGCAGGTCGCGCTCCAGCTCGCCGGTGAGGGCCGGGCTGGTTTGGCTCCAGGATCTCGCGACCTCGCCGATCCCGGTGCTTGCGGCCTTGCCGGTGTCCTTGCGCATGCTCAGTCCTTCGCTCGAAGGTCGACGACGCGGCGTGCCTTGCCGGCGGAGCGCTCGATATTACCGGGCTCGCTCACGACCACCTCGGCGCTGACGCCGATGCTGCTCTTGACCAATCCACCCAGGAGGTCGGCCTGCGCCGCGCGCGCCGCCGCATCGGCCGAGGTGGGCCTCGCCTCCACCAGGAGCCGCATGACGTCGAGCCGCTGGTCGCGCCGCAGCTCGATCTGATAGTGCGGGCTGAGCCCGTCGCAGCGCAACAGCAGCTCCTCGATCTGGGTGGGAAACACGTTGACGCCGCGCACGATCATCATGTCGTCGGAGCGCCCTGTGACCTTCTCCATGCGGCGCATGCTGCGCGCCGTGCCTGGCAGCAGCCTTGTCAGGTCGCGGGTGCGGTAGCGGATCACCGGCATGCCCTCTTTCGTCAGCGAGGTGAGAACAAGCTCGCCGCGCTCGCCGTCGGGAAGGACCTTGCCGGTCTCCGGGTCGACAATCTCCGGATAGAAATGGTCCTCCCAGAGGTGCAGCCCGTCCTTGGTCTCTATGCACTCGCTGGCGACCCCCGGGCCGATCACCTCCGACAGCCCGTAGAGATCGACCGCGTCCATATCGAAGGCGGCTTCGATCTCGGCGCGCATGGCGTTGGTCCAGGGCTCGGCGCCGAAGATGCCGATCTTGAGCGAGCTCCTCTGCGGATCGAGCCCCTTGGCCCGGTACTCGTCGAGGATCGCCAGCATGTAGGACGGCGTGACCATGATGATCTCGGGCTCGAAGTCGGTGATCAGCTGGACCTGCCGCTCGGTCATGCCGCCGGAGACGGGGATCACCGTGCAGCCCAGCCGCTCCGCGCCGTAATGGACGCCGAGCCCGCCGGTGAAGAGCCCGTAGCCGTAGGCGATGTGCGCCCTCATGCCGGGCCGGCCGCCGGCGGCGCGGATCGAGCGCGCCATCAGGTCCGCCCAGGTGTCGATGTCGCGCTGCGTATAGCCGACCACGGTCGGCTTGCCCGTCGTGCCCGAAGAGGCATGGATGCGCACGATCCTTTCCCGTGGCACGGCGAGCAGGCCGAAGGGGTAGTTGTCGCGCAGGTCCAGCTTGGTCGTGAATGGAAAGCGCGCGAGGTCCTCGAGCCGCTTCAGGTCGGCCGGCGCAACGCCCGCCGCATCGAGCTTCCTGCGGTAGGCCGGGACGTTGGCGTAGGCGTGCTGCAGCGTCCATTTGAGGCGCTCGAGCTGCAGAGCGGCGATCTCGTCGCGCGAGGCCGTCTCGATCGGCTCCAAGGCATAGGGGATGTACGTCGATCGGTCCAGCATAGGCCTACCCCGGGTTCGGGCTCCAGGACACGCT
>Ga0209382_10004391_pt1 | contig 18893 bp, 16 predicted proteins | sample SoiMetdeltSBSDD5_FD_187599 | JGI IMG/M metagenome (GOLD analysis project Ga0209382, IMG submission 187599) | Bulk soil microbial communities from a Populus tree surrounding site in Tennessee, USA - Soil MetaG P. deltoides SBSDD5 (SPAdes) (version 2) | ecosystem: Environmental > Terrestrial >...
GTCGCGCGCGTGGCGCTCGACAAGCTGCAGGAGGAGCACGAGCTCGCGGGCGTGCTGTTCGCCGGCGGCGAGGAGAAGGTCCCCGCGGCGGTGCTCGCGGATCCGGCCGCCCACTACGGGCGGGACGTGACGATGCCGGGGGAGGACGTGCGCGCAGCGCTCGGCTCCCTTGCCCGAACATGCGCAGCGGAGGCGGTCGTCGACCTCTCGGGAGAGCCCGTCGTCGATCCAGCCGCCCGGATGGAGCTGGCGGCGGTCGCACTGCACGAAGGGCTGGAGTACCGCGCGCCCGGCATGCTGCTGACCCCGCCGGCCGCCCCTGCGCCGGAGACGGACGGCGTTCCCGTTGTCGCGGTGATCGGGACCGGCAAGCGAACCGGCAAGACCGCGCTCGGCACTCACCTCGCTGCGCTGCTGCGCGAATCCGGCATGGAGACCGTGGTGGTCTCGATGGGGCGGGGCGGCCCGCCCGAGCCGGTCGTGATCCGGGCCGCCGCACGCCCGGGCCTCGCCGAGCTGCTGGAGATCGCGCGCGCCGGCGGACATGCCGCGTCCGACTACCTGGAGGACGCGGTGCTCGCCGGCGTGACCACCGTCGGCTGCCGCCGCTGCGGGGAGGGCCCGGCGGGTGAGACCTTCGAGTCCAACGTCCACGCGGGGCTGCGCGCGGCGCTCGAGGAAGAACCGGACGTGATCGTGCTGGAGGGAAGCGGCGCCGCTCTGCCACCGGTGGCCGCGCACGCGACGGTGTGCGTGACGCCGGCCGCGGACGCCGGTGCGCAGGCGCTCTCCCACCTCGGGCCCCTGCGGCTGCTGCGCGCCGACCTGCTCGTGCTGCTGGGAGCGGCCGAGCTCGCGCCGTCCCTGCGCGGGCAGCTCGACGGTGGCCTCGACCGCTGGATCCCCCGCGAGCGGATCGTGAGCTGCGCCCTCCGGCCGCGCCCGGCGGAGCCGCTGGAGCAAGGCGCCCGCGTGGCATGCTTCGTGACGGCACGGCCAGGCACGGAGACGAGCCTGGTCGAGGGATTGGCCCGGGAGGGCGTGAAGCCGCGCCACCTCTCGACCAACCTGGCGCGGCGCGAGGAGCTCGCGCGAGATGTCGAGGCCGCGCTGCGCGATGGGTGCGATGTGTTCCTGACCGAGCTGAAAGCCGCCGCCGTCGACGTCGTCGCCGAAGCCGCCGCCGGCGCGGGAGTGCGCGTCGTGTTCCTGCGCAACCGCCCGGTCGCCGAGGCGAGCGGGCCGCCGCTCGACGGCGCCCTGCTCCAGCTCGTGGAGGCCGCGCGGCAGAAGGCCGGTGGCCGTGTCACGAGGGCGGGCTCGTGAGCCCGGCGCAGCGCCGGGGCGGTGCGCCGCCGACCGTGGTCGTGCGCAGCGACTACGGACTGCCGTACTCGAAGGGCCTGATGGCTCAGTCCCTGATGGCGACCGGCCTGCCTTCCGAGCGCTCGTTCGCGCTCGCCCAGCAGATCGAGGAGCACCTCCTGACCCACCGGTCCGGGGAGATCAGCGTGGACGAGCTGCGCGCGGTGGCGGAGGACGTGCTTGCCGCGGGCGAGGGAGAGCCGGTGCTGACCCGGTTCCGCCAGTGGTGGAACGTGCGCAACCTGGAGCGGCCGCTGCTCGTCCTGATCGGCGGCGTGACGGGCGTCGGGAAGTCGACCGTCGCGACCCAGCTGGCGGGGCGGCTCGGGATCCCGCACGTGATCGCCACCGACCAGGTGCGGCAGGTCGTGCGGGCTTTCTTCTCCCGCGAGTTCCTGCCGTCCGTGCACCACTCCTCCTTCGACGTCTCGCGGGCTCTCGCCGGGCCGGCGGGCGATCCGTCCGGCACCGTCGCCGGCTACGTGCACCAGGCGCACGACATCGCTCCCGGGCTCGACGCGGTGGTCGAGCGGGCGATCTCGGACCGCACGCCGATGGTCGTCGAGGGCGTGCACCTGCTGCCCGACGTCCCGGACGCCGGCCTGTGCGCGCGTGCGACCACCGTGCGGGTGATGCTCGCGGTGCGCGACGAGGACGAGCACCGGGAGCACTTCCACACGCGCGGCGTGCAGACGCTGCGCGAGCCCCAGCGCTACCTGGAGGCGCTCGAGCGCATCCGGGCAGTGCAGGACTACCTGATCGGGCGCGCCGAGGCCGCCGGCGTGCCGGTGATCGACGCCTCCGGATCGGGCCTCGAGAACGTGTGGCGCCGGGTCCTCGAGGTCGTGCTCGACGCGGTGGGTGCCGCCTCCGGCGCTAATCTCTCAGGAGTGCCCGAACGGGGCGGTGGTGCCTCGGGTGATGGCTCGGAGAAGGGAATGGCGCGATGAGGTTCTTCATAGACACAGGGTCCGTTGCAGAGGTGGAGGAGATCGCCGGCTGGGGCATCCTCTCCGGCGCGACGACCAATCCCTCCCTGCTCGCAAAGGAGAAGGGGGAGCCGGGCGACATCGTGCGCCGGATCTGCGACCTCGTGGGCGGCCCGGTGAGCGCCGAGGTCGTCTCCGACGACGCCGCGAGCATGATCGAGGAAGGCCGCGCCCTCGCCACATTGCACGAGCACGTCGTGGTGAAGGTCCCCTTCGGGAGCGAGGGCCTGGCTGCCACGCGCGCGCTGACCGATGAGGGCATCCGCGTGAACATGACGCTGGTCTTCTCGTCCAACCAGGCGCTCCTGACCGCACAGGCGGGAGCGCTGTACGCGTCCTGCTTCATGGGCCGGCTGGACGACATCTCCATCGATTCCACCTCTGTGGTGCAGGAGATCGTGTCTGCGCTGCGTCCGGGCGGGACGACCACCGAGGTTCTGGCCGCGTCGATCCGCCACCCCGAGCACGTCGTCACAGCGGCCAGGCTGGGGTGCGAGGTCGCCACCGTCCCGGCAAAGGTGTTCCGGCAGATGCTCGATCACCCGCTGACCGAGCAGGGGCGGACGCGTTTCAAGGCGGACTGGGAAACCCGGCCGGAGTTCGTCGAGTGGCTACGTGAGCTGGTTTCGAAGCAGCCGACGTCGGCATAGCGAGGGTCCTCCGGCTGCTCCGGAGGGTCCGTCGGGCAGCGAGGCGCAGGCCGCCGGCGAGGACGTAGCCGCCCGGGAGGCGGTGGGCGCTCCGCCCGCGCCCGCACATGCGCCGGAGGAGCTGGAGGGCAGGCCGCTCGCGGACCTGCACCGGTTCGCCGCCGAGGCCCGGCTCCCGCGCTATCGCCTGCTGAGACGCGAGCAGCTGGTGGCCGCGCTGAGCGGGGGAGAGGTGGCCGTGCCCACGCCGGTTCCGACGCCCGCGCCGCCTCCGGCACGACCCTCCCGCCCGCAGCGGGCCCGCCCGGCGGAGCGGCGGCCCCGCCGGCGCGAGCGGCCCGAGGAGGACGACGTCACCCTCGAAGACCTCGAACGCCCGGTCGAGCGTCCCGTCGAACGTTCAGTCGAGCGCCCCACCCAGCGTCCCGCCGAGCGGCCCGCTCCCGTGTCGCGGTCGTCGTTCGACGACCTGCCGGTGCTGCGCCCCAGCCGGGAGCTCGAGCTGGGCGATGCGCTCGCCACGCGCATGGTGCAGATCGTTGCGCCCGTGGGGCGCGGCCAGCGCGCGATGATCGCGGGCCCGGCCGGCGCCGGTGCGACCGCGCTCCTGCAGGAGTTCGGCCGCGGCCTGGCGCGTGAGGGCGCGCGTGTGCGGGCGGTGCTCGTCGACGTGCGGCCCGAAGAGGTGCCGGAGTGGGACGAGCACGTGGACGTGGCCGCCGCCGACGCGAGCAGCTCTCCGCGCGATCAGGTTGCGCTCGCGGAGCGCGCTCTCGATGACTCCAAGCAGGCTGCGACGCGCGGGGAGGACGCGGTGCTGCTGCTCGACTCGCTGAGCCGGCTGGCGCGCGCCTACGGCCTCGCCCTCGGCACTCCCGCGCAGGCGGTCGAAGCCACCAAGCGCTGGTTCTCCGCGGCGCGGGACGCAGGCCCCGGGCAGGGCTCGCTGACCTTGATCGCCACCGCGCGGGTGGAAACCGGCTCCCCGCTGGACGGGCTCGTCCACGACGCCCTCGAGGACAGCGCGAACATGGTGCTGCGGCTGCACGCGGGCCTGGCGGCCCGCGGCAAGCACCCCGCTATCGACGCGGAGCGCTCCCGCACCCTGGGCGAGGACGCGCTGCTCGACCCCGAGCGCCGCCGCGAACTCGAGAACATGCGCGGCGTGGCCCGCTCACTCAATCCGGAAGAGGCGTGGGAATTCCTCGCGGAACGGGCTAGGGAGCAGAGCTAGCCGGGCCGACGGCCGGTATGCCCGATCGGAGACTCCCGAACGGTTTTCCGTCTCCGAGCGGGCATGCCGGCCGGCGGCCCGTGGGACGCGGAGTTACCTAGCCGGGATAAGCCACTGGTTTCCACGAGGGTTCCGGTGACAGCTCGATCAGCTCCGAGTCCCGGTCCGGCTGCACGTAGCCGAAGCTGTGCGTCTCCTCATGGAAGTGGATGTCGAGCTCGCCCTCCTTGACGCGCTGGTCCAGCCAGGCGCCGCGGAACACCAGCCGGCGCAGCCAGTGGACGAGCGAGCGGTCGGCGGGGCCGACGAGCTCGTACCAGCGTTCGTTCACGTGCTCGCCGAGCGGGGAGGACGCCTCGCGGATCTCACCGTTCACGGCCAGGTTCACGAGGTCGTCCAGCTCCTCGGTGGCCAGCCCCGGCTTGACGAAGCTCAGCTTCACGGCGGCCTGCTCCACCCGCTGGCGGAAGTCCTCCTCGTTGAAGGTGAAGCGCAGCTCTCCGTACTCGAGGACGTAGTCCTCGCCGGAGTTGTAGTTGCCGCGTTTTTTGGTGTTGTCCCTTGACATGTCCCTGGCTCTCGCCCCGGCACCCCGGGCCCGCGTCTGAATCTTACGGGCGACTCCTGCCCTCGCGCGAGGCCCTGGGAGGTGCTTTGCACGTCCACGGTCATTTTCGGGCGGCCCGGCCCTTAGCTTGAAATGCGGCGGTTTCGGTTCGCACGAACGCTGGACGTCCAGGCAGCGGGTGGGTCGCTCGAGGTCTGGCTGGCCCAGTCCTTCGGCGCGCGGCTGCTCGGCCTGGCGGGGGTGGACGCGGCCGCGCGGGGCCTGCTGATCCCACGGTGCCGGGCGGTCCACACCTACGGCATGCGCTTCGGCCTGGACGTGGCCTTCCTGGAGTGGCCCCCGGCCGCCGGATGTGCGGTGCTGCGGCTCCACGAGGGGGTGGGGCCGCGCCGCGCGCTACGCCTGGCCGGCCGGCGGACGCGGGACACGGCGGTGCTCGAAGCTCCCGCCGGGGCGTTCCTTGCGCTGGGCGTCCGCGCCGGCGCGACGGTCGGGGTCAGGGGGTGCGGCGGGCGCGGAGCAGCAGGTCCACCTGCCGCTGCTTGCGCAGGATGAGGTGCTCGAGCAGGTGTTCCAGCGCCTCGGAGGCGCCTTCCCGGCCGGTGGGCTCGATGGCCGCCTGCAGTGCCTCGATCGCAGCGCCCTCGTCCTCGAGCAGGCGGTCGATCTGCTGCTCGGGGTCGGGATCCCAGCGCAGCGGCGCGATCTCCACGGTGGGCTCGCCGCCAAGTGCCGTCACCTTCTCGACCAGCAGCCGCACGTCTTCGAGCTCCGCCTGGGCCGCCTCCGCGAGCGGAGCCCGCAGCGCGAGATGAGCGAATCCCGTCATGCCGCCCGCCAGCACCATGTACTGGAGCGTCGAGCGGTACTGCAAGGCGAGCGCCTGGTTGAGGCGCTCGATGGCGGCCTCGACGTCGAGCTTCTCCTCGGACTCCGGCACGGCGCGGAGTCTAAGCGCGCCGCACCCCGGGAGCGGCACACCCGGCTGTTACCTTCAGGACATGCCCGCACGGGACGTGATCGACGTCTGGCAGGTGAGCGCCGGCGACCGCAGCCGGGGCGAGGCGGCGATGCGCGCGGTGCTGGGCTCCTACCTCGCCGCCGACCCTGCGACGCTGCTGTTCCAGGCGGGCCCGCACGGCAAGCCCGCGCTGGCGGGGCACGCACTGCACTTCAGCTTCTCGCGCTCAGGCAGCCGGGCGCTCGTCGCGGTGTCGCGCGAGCGGCCCGTGGGCATCGACCTCGAGCGGGTCAAACCGCGACGGGCGGTGGAACGGTTCGCGCGGCGCCGATTCGCCGGCGACGAGGCCGCCGCCCTTGCGCGGCTGGCCGAGCCCGGGCGCACCACGGCGTTCCATCGCTGCTGGACGGGCAAGGAGGCATATGCGAAGGGACTCGGCACCGGCCTTTCGCTGGGGCTCGGGTCGTTCTCCGTGGCCGGCCTCGCGGAAGGCCGCGCGCGGTGCACCGTCGGCGGCTGGGACGTCGCCGCGGTGCCGGCACCCGCGGGCCACGTCGCAGCGCTGGCGGCGCCGGGATCGGCATGGCGCGTGCGCGTGCACGGAGGGTTGCGCTGACCGAGCGGCTCGAGCAGGAGGAGTTCCTCACCGAGCGCAACGTCGCGATGCTGCGCGCCGCGTACGAGGGGATCGGCCGGGAGGGCTTGGAGAGCGCCGAGGCCTGGGACCTGATCTCGGACGAGGTCGTGATCCGCGACCGCCCCGAGGCGCCCGACCCGCAGACGTATCACGGCCGCGAGGGCGTCCGCGAGGCGCTGGCGTCCAGCGACGACAGCTTCGACGAGTTCACGCTCGACCCCGTCGACATGATCGGCGTCGGCAGCAGCCACGTCGTCGTGGTTCTGCGGATGTCGGGCCGGGGTCGGGGGAGTGGTGTGCCGGTCGAGGAGGAGATCGCGCACCTGTGGACGGTCGTCGACAACAAGGCCGTCGCGATGCAGGTGTACTCGGACCCGCAGGACGCGCTGCGGGACGCACGCGCGGAGCGCTAAGGAACGAACAGGCCCTGGCTCGCGAACAGCGTGTTGGGCACAGTCCCGGCCGCTCCGTCCGGGCCGCCGTCATACACGCGCACGTGGCCGAGCTCCCAGACCGCGCGCATCCCTTCGACGACCGCCCCCGGGGTGACCGCGTCCGCGGTCGTGACGATCGAGCACGTCGACCCGATCGTCGTGTCCGCGGTGGCCGTGCAGGGAACCGTCCAGGTGAACGTGCTGTCCTGCACGGTGCCGGCGGGCGAGCCGGCGGCGGCGGGGTTGTCCCGGTCCGTGATCCGCAGGCCCACAGCGGCCTGCAGCTGGCCGGTGTAGTCGGCCAGGCCCGCGAGCCGCCGCACGTCGGTGATCCGGATGCGCAGCATGGCGTCCGCCTCGTCCGCGGGGGTGTCCGGGTCCCCGGGCATGACACGCAGGCTGGCATCGCCGGTCGATTCCGCGGAGGCGCCGTTGACGTCGGGCGTGCCGATGGTCAGCTGCGCCGAGCGCTGTACCGGAAGGCCACACGAACCGAACCCGAGCGGGGGACCGTGCACGAGGTCCGGCGCGGTGCACTGCTGGAACGCCGGCACCAGCGAGACTCGCACCGACTGCGCGGTCTGCGGCCGCGGATAGCCCGCCACGAGCTTTCGCACCTCGCCCGTGTTGAGCGCGACCCAGTAGAGCGCGTTGTCGGGCCCGCTCACGATGTCGACGGGGCCGCCCGCGTTCGTGACGAGCGCGGCGGGAGTGCCGATGTCGGTGCGCGCAGCGTTCGGCGCAGCGATGTAGAGCATGCTGTCCCCATAGTCGCCAAACACGTACTGGCCGCCGACTGCGCCGAAGCTGTCGGGCAGAAAGTCTCCGCCGGTCACCACGGAGCCCAGAGACGTCGCGCCCGAGTGCGGATACTCGAAGACCGGAGGGATGTCACCGGGCTCCTGACAGCCGGCCGGCAGCGTGCCCTCGCAGCGCGGCCACGCGTAGTTGCCGCCGCTCTGCACGACGTCTATCTCCTCAATCGTTGCCTGGCCCACGTCGCCCGCCCACAGCCGGCCCGTCCGCTCGTCGAAGCTCATGCGGAACGGGTTGCGGAAGCCGCGGGCGTAGACCTCCGGCCGTGCCGGCGGCTGTCCGATGTAAGGGTTGCCGGCCGCGGGTGATCCGTTGCGCTCGAGCCGCAGGATCTTGCCCTCGAGTGCGCTCAGGTCCTCGGCGTAGGGATTGGTCGACTGCCCGGGCGCGCCGCCGTCGCCGAGCCCCGAGTCACCCACCGAGACCCATAACTTCCCGTCTGGGCCGATGCGCACGGTGCCGCCGTCGTGGTTGCCGTTGGTCGTCCGGATGCCGGTGAGCAGCTCGGCGAGGCTGCCGGCCACGACCGTGTTGCCCGACATCGTCACCCGGACCACCTGGTTGAAGCGGCCCGTGGCCGTGGCGCATCCGCTGGGCCCCGGCTTGGTGCGGTACAGGTAGACGAACCCGTTGGATTCGAAGCTCGGATCGACCGCGATCCCCAGCAGCCCCATTTCGCTGTCCGTACACACCGGGATCGTGGTGAGCGTGGTCGCGCTGCCCCCGTCCACGAGCTTCAGCGCGCCGCCCTTCTCGGTCACGAGCATCCGGCGGTCCGGCAGGAACGCGATCGCGGTGGGTGCCGAGAGCCCCGCGGCGACGACCTGCTCGCTGTAGGCGGAGGACACCGGCGCGGCATTCGCGGCCGGCGCCGCGAGCATCAGCGCCGCGGCCGCTCCCACAACCACATGTCGCATGAATCGACGCACCCTCGTCCCACTTACCCGGAAACGCCGGGGAGAATCCCGGCTCACGGTCATATTCGGACCGCGGACGATCGTCCGATCGCACCCTCCTGTAGCCCCGACACCCGCTCGCGGCCCGCATACACGTTGAAATCGCCCTCGCGCAGGAAGCCCACGAGCGTCATGCCGGCCTCCCGGGCCAGGCGCACCGCGAGACTCGAGGGGGCCGACACCGCCGCCAGGACGGGGATCCCGGCCACCAGCGCCTTCTGCACGATCTCGAAGGACACGCGTCCCGACACGAGGAGGACGTGCTCGCGGAGCGGCAGCAGCCCCTGCATCGCCGCCCGCCCGACCACCTTGTCGACCGCGTTGTGGCGGCCCACGTCCTCGCGCAGCACCTCCAGCGCACCGGCCGCCGTGAACAAGCCCGCTGCGTGCAGGCCGCCGGTGCGCTCGAAGGTCCGCTGCCGTGTCCGCAGCGCCGTGGGCAGGCCACCGAGCACGGCTGCGTCGATCTCCGGACCGGCGCGCAGGGGCGGCGCGGCGGCGCGCACCGCCTCGATGCTGTCCGTGCCGCAGATCCCGCACGAGGATGTCGTGTAGAAGCGCCGCTGCCAGCCCTCCGCCTTGTGCGCACCGGGCCGCATGCGCACGTCTGCGGCCGCGCCGCCGTCATCGGCGCCGGAGTTGCACTCGACCACCCGCGCGACGCCTTCCATCGCGACGATCGCCTCGCCGAGCAGAAAGCCGAGCGCCAGCTCCGCATCCTCGCCCGGGGTCGGCGTGCGCATCGTGATCCCGACGCGCTCGCCGTCGAGCTGGATCTCGAGCGGCTCCTCGGCCGCGACCGCATCGGACGCACCCCGCGCGACGCCTTCGCGGACACGCAGGACCGGGACGTCCTCCACAGGGCGGCCGCCGCGCGCGAGCGGCTCGGTGACCCTCATCGCGCCGTCATCGGGCGCGGGGCACATCGGCGCCTACTCGCCGCCGGGGTCCTTCGGCGCCTCGCTGCCGCCGAGGTCGCTGCGCGGGTCGCGCGCGCCGACACTGCCGCGCACGCTGCGCAGATCGTCCGGCGGAGCGCCGCACAGGATCCAGGCACCGTCGTCGGAGCGCAGGATCTTGCCCTCGTCCCGCAGCTTGCCCATCGCGGTGGTGACCGTCGGCCGCCGCGATCCCACCAGCTTGGCGATCATCCCGTGCGAGAGCGGCAGCGCGATCCGCACGCCCTCCGGCGTCACCTTCCCCCACCGGTCCGCGAGGTGCCAGAAGAGGATGATCAGGCGCTTCTCGATCCCCACGACGTGACATACGGCGAGGTGGAAGGACAGCCAGCGGGCCCGGATCAGGGCCCGGTCCACGATCGTCGCCGAGACCTGGGGCCAGCGCGCGATCTGGAGGGCGAACCGCGGGTCGAGCACCGCCAGGCGGACGTCCTCGAGGGCCTCCCAGCGGGACTCCGCCTGGATCGAGGCCTGTTCGCCGGACGCTCCGGTCCAGGGACGCATCACGTCGCCGAAGCCGAGCAGCTCCGCGCATGCGACCTCGCCCACCAGCACTTCCCGCAACAGCAGGCCGTCCATGACGAGCAGGCCGAGATGGCAGTTGAGGCGCTTGGGGTCCGCCTTGAAGTCCCAGCCACCCTGCGGCACCCGCAGCATGGGCGCGGTGATCTGCTCGGCGGCCGCAAGCGCCTCCGGGTCCAGCCCGGTGGCGAGCTCGGGGTCCTCGACGAACACGCGGATCCGCTCACGGCTCGAGGGCGCTTTAGACGCAGTGGACAAAGTCATGGGCAACCCAGCCTATACCCGGTTAGCCCGGACCCTCCCGGGTCGGGGCATATCCTGCCCGCCATGAGCTGGGAGCCCGAGCTCAGGGAGCTGCGCCGGCGCGAAGCGCTGGCCCAGCGCATGGGAGGAGCCGAACGGGTGGAGCGCCAGCACTCGAGCGGGCGCCTGACCGTGCGCGAGCGGGTCGAGCGCCTGTTCGATCAGGGGACGTTCCACGAGACCGGCGCGCTCGCTGGGTGGGGGACGTACAGCGACGGCGAGCTGGCGGAGTTCCTGCCCGCGAACGTCGTCGTGGGCCAGGGCCGCATCGAGGGCCGCCGGGCGGTCGTGCAGGGCGACGACTTCACCGTTCGCGGAGGGGCGGCTGACGCGGCGATCTGGCAGAAGATGGTCTATGCGGAGCAGATGGCCGCCGAGCTGCGGGTGCCCCTGGTCCGGCTCGTGGACGGGACGGGCGGAGGGGGGAGCGTGAAGTCGCTCGAGACGATGGGCTTCACGTACGTGCCCTTCATCCCGGGCTGGGACGTCGCCGCCTCCAACCTCTCCGAGGTGCCGGTGCTGGCGGCCGCGCTCGGGCCGGTCGCGGGGCTGGGCGCGGCGCGCGTCGTCGCCTCGCACTTCTCGGTGATCGTGCGGGGCACCGCGCAGCTGTTCGTGGCCGGGCCGCCCGTGGTCGCTGCCGCGATGGGCGAGACCCCCGACAAGGAAGCGCTGGGCGGCGCACGCGCACAGACGCGGGCCGGCGCGGTGGACAACGAGGCCTTCGACGAGGAGGACGCGCTCGCGCAGCTGCGGCGGTTCCTCTCCTACATGCCGCCCAACGTCTGGGAGGCGCCGCCGGTGACGGCATCGACCGACGCGCGTGACCGCCGCGAGGAGGACCTGCTGTCCATCGTCCCCCGCGAGCGCCGCCGGCCCTACAAGGCGCGCCGCATCCTCGAGGCCGTGCTGGACCAGGGCTCGATGTTCGAGATCGGCGCCTCGTTCGGCCGCAGCCAGATCACGGCCTGCGGGCGCCTCGACGGCCGGCCGGTGGGCGTGCTGTGCTCCGACCCCAACCACTACGGCGGCGGCCTGACCGCCGACGCGTCGGAGAAGCTGACGCGCTTCGTCGACCTGTGCGACCAGTTCCGGTTGCCCGTGGTGAACTTCGTGGACCAGCCGGGCTTCGTGATCGGGACGGAAGCCGAGCGCCGCGGCACGATCCGCCGCGGCACGCGCGCACTCGTCGCCGTCTACCAGACGACGGTGCCCTGGGTGTCGGTGCTGGTGCGCAAGGTCTTCGGCGTCGCGGGCGCCGCGCACGGGCAGGCGCACGGCCTCAACCTGCGCTACGCGTGGCCGTCGGGCGACTGGGGATCGCTTCCGATCGAGGGCGGCATCGAGGCCGCCTACCGGCGTGAGCTGGAGGCCGCGGCCGACCCGGTCGCGCTGCGCGCCGAGATCGAGGAGCGGCTGAACGCGGTGCGCTCCCCGTTCCGGACGGCGGAGCGGTTCGGGGTCGAGGAGATCATCGACCCGCGCGACACGCGGCCGCTGCTGTGCGACTGGGCCGAGCGGGCCCACGAGCTGGTGCGCTACGACGTGCACGCGGGCCCGAAGCGGCGCGGCATCAGGCCGTGAGGTGGGGCGACGCCCCTATTCCGGCGGATATCCTCGCCTGATGGCCGAGGCGCCGGCTCCCATGACGACGAACCCGTTCGCGGTCCTGTGGCGCGACATCCGCACCGACCGCGCCGCGAAGGTGCCGTGGCCACCCGGGGAGACGAACTTCAGCCTGCCGCGGACCCGGCACTTCGACCGCGACCCGCTGGGGCTGCTGCTGGCGGCCTATGAGCGCTACGGCCCGATCTTCACGCTGCGGATCTTCCACCACAACGCGGTGTTCATGCTGGGGCCGGCGGCGAATCACTACATATTGGTGTCGCACGCCAAGAACTTCCTGTGGCGGGAGGGCCACCTGCGGGACCTCATTCCGCTGCTCGGCGACGGCCTGCTGACGATCGACGGCGCGTTCCACCGCACGCACCGCAAGCTGATGCTCCCGGCCTTCCACCGCGAGCAGATCGCGGCCGCGACCGACACGATGCGCGCGGAGGTCGATCAGGCGCTCGCGGAGCTGCGGCCCGGCGAGGTCGCCGACGTCTACGACTGGACGCGCCGCGTCGCGCTGCGGGTGGCGCTGCGGGCGCTGTTCGGCATCGACCCCGACACGGCGCGGGCCGGGGGACTGAACGCGGCCGCGGAGTTCGAGTCCGCGCTCTCGTTCTACGCGCGCGACTACCTGTGGCAGATCCCGCGCGGCCCGTACACGCCGTTCTGGAAGCTGATGCGCTCCCGCAAGCGGCTCGACGTCCTGATCTACGGTGAGATCGACCGGCGCCTGGCGACCGGCGAGCGCGGCATGGACGTGCTGTCGCTGCTGCTCGACGCGCACGACGAGGAGGGCAACTCGCTGTCGCGCAGGCATGTCCGTGACGAGGTCATGACCCTGTTGTTCGCCGGGCACGACACGACCACGTCGACGGTCGCGTTCATGTTCTACGAGCTGGCCCGCAACCCCGGCGTCCTGGACGACCCGGGCGTGAACGTGGACATGATCCTCGACGAGACGCTGCGCAAGTACCCGCCGGCGTACATCGGCCCCCGGCGGGCGATCGAGTCGTTCGAGTTCAACGGCGTCAGCGTCCCCGGCGGCGCGCACGTCGAGTATTGCTCGTGGGCCAGCCACCACCTGCCGGACGTGTGGGACGAGCCCGAGGCGTTCCGCCCGGAGCGGTTCACCGAGGAGAACAAGGCCAAGCTCCCGCTGGGCGCGTACGTCCCGTTCGGGGGCGGCTCGCGCACCTGCATCGGCATGCGCTTCGGCCAGGCCGAGATCGGGATCATCGCCCGCGCGATTCTCGCGCGGTACCGCCTCGAGCTGCTGCCGGGGCACGAGTTGCACATCCGCCACGCGCCCACGATCTCCCCGCGCGACGGCCTGCCGATGCGCGTGCGGGCGGCCGCGCCGGCGCCGGTGCTGTCCGCCGCTGCACCGGCCGCCGCGTAGGCAACCGGCGCCGAACGGCTGCGATACTCACATCGTGCTGACCGCCGGCCGCGTCCTCCTCGTATTCGCCCTCGCGATCGCTCTCTACGGCGCGGTCGCGTCCCTGTACGGCGCGCGGATCTCCAACCGGGTCGGGCTCGGCGGCCGCAGCGGCCGCGCTTGGATCGCATCGGGCCGCCACGCGGTGTACGCGCTGTTCGGCGTGCTGGCGGTGTGCTTCGTGATCCTGGAGGCGGCATTCCTGCGCTCGGACTTCTCGTTCGAGCTGGTGGCGTCGCACTCGTCGACGACCACGCCCGCCTTCTACCAGGCAACCGCGATCTGGTCCTCCCAGGAGGGATCCCTCCTTTTCTGGGCGCTGCTGCTGAGCGGCTGGTCCAGCGCCATCCTCTTCCTCTCACGCGCACGCGCGCGCGAGATCGCCCCGTATGCGACCGCCGTGCTGCTCGGCATCGCGGCCTTCTTCTGCGGGCTGCTGGTGTTCCTCGAGACGCCCTTCGGACGGCTGACGCCGACGCCGATCGAGGGCGCCGGCCTCAACCCGCTGCTGCGCCACCCGGCGATGATGTTCCACCCCCCGATGCTCTACTCGGGGTACACGCTGTTCACGATTCCGTTCGCCTTTGCCGTGGGCGCCCTGATCACGCGCCGCCTGAGCGCGGACTGGCTGCGGACGGTGCGCCCGTTCGCCCTTGCCGCCTGGCTGTGCCTCGGGATCGGCATCGTGCTGGGCGCGCGGTGGTCCTACTCGGAGCTGGGCTGGGGCGGGTACTGGGGATGGGACGCCGTCGAGAATGCGTCGCTGATGCCCTGGCTGGTCGGCACCGCCTTCCTGCACTCCGCGATGGTGCAGGAGAAGCGCGGGATGCTGCGGATGTGGAACGTGTCGCTGGTGCTCGCGACCGGGATCCTCGCGCTGCTCGGCACGTTCCTGGTGCGCTCCGGGATCCTGAACTCGATCCACGCCTTCGGCGCGTCGACCCTCGGGATCCCCTTCCTGGTGCTGATCTCGGTGCTGGTGGTGGGGTGCGTTGCGCTCGTGGTCTCGAGGGCCCCGCACATGCAGTCGGAGCATCGGCTGGACTCGCTGCTGTCCCGCGAGGCGATCTTCCTGCTGAACAACCTGGCGCTCGTGGGCCTGTGCTTCGTGATCCTGTGGGGCACGTTCTTCCCGCTGATCTCGGAGGCGTTCACCGGTGAGCAGTCTTCCGTGGGCCCGCCGTGGTTCGGCAAGTACACGGTGCCGCTGGCGCTCGTCCTCGTGCTGCTGTCGGGGCTCGGGCCCGCGCTCGCCTGGCGGCGCACGACCGCGGCCAACCTGCGCAGGGAGCTGATGGCGCCCGTCGCGATCGGCGTCGCGACGCTCGTCGTGCTGCTCGCCGCAGGCGTGGAGCGGCGGGCGGCGGCCCTCGCGATGTTCAGCCTCGGCGCGTTCGTGCTCGCGGTGGTGGTGCAGGAGTTCGCGCGCGGCGTGCGCGCGCGCCGTGCGATGACGGACGAGGGCATCCCGCGCGCCGCGGTGTCGCTGGTGCGGCGCAACCGGCGCCGCTACGGCGGCTACATCGTGCACGCCGGGGTGATCGTGTTGCTCGTCGGCGTGGCGGCCTCCTCGTCCTTCCAGAAGGCGGACGACGTGCGGCTCGCGCCGGGCGAGCAGGCGCGGATCGGCGGCTACGACATCCGCTACGTGCGTCCCACGAGTGAGATCGACGTCGCCTCCGACGGGAAGTCGCTGGAGAAGATCAACCTCGGAGCCGATCTGCAGGTGCGTCGCGACGGCAAGGTCTCCGAGCTGCACACCGAGCGCAGCTACTTCCCCTCCAACTCGGCCGGCCTCGGCGCGGTGTCGCGCTACTTCGAGGGCGAGTCGACGAGCGAGGTGGGGCTGCGTGCAGGGCTCGGCCACGACCTGTGGACGGCCGTCGCTCCCGACACGTCCTTCCTCGACGACACCATCGCCCGCGGCGACCGCGTGTTCGCCGCGGCCACGAAGCTGTCGGTGGAGGAGCGCTCGGCACAGCTCGCCACGGCGCTCAACCTGTTGACCGCGCGCTACCAGGTGGACGCGCCGCCCGCGCGCTTCCGCGTGCTGGTCTCGCCGCTCGTCACGTGGATCTGGGTCGGCGCTCTGATCGTGTTCGCCGGCGGGGTGATCGCGATCTGGCCGCCGCCGGCAGGCGCGACCCGCCGGGTGCGCGCGCCCGAGGCCGCGCGACTCGCACGCGAGCTCGGCAGGGCCTGGCGCTAGACCTCCCTGGATGGACGTCGTGCTCGTGCTGGTGGTCGTCGCCGCGGCGGTGATCCTGATCGTCGCGCCCTTGCGGCTCGGACGTGGGAACCGCGGAGAAGCGCCGGTGGGCGCGCAGCGCGCGGAGCTCGAGGCTGCCAAGGAGGCCAAGTATCGCGAGATCCGGGACGCCGAGCTCGACTACCGCACGGGCAAGCTCGCCCGGGAGGACTGGCAGCAGCTCGACCGGGAGTTGAAGGCGGACGCGCTCGAGCTCTTGCAGCAGCTCGACGAGCTGGACCGCGTGCGCTAGCTCTTCACCATTCGGGACTTGACAGCCTGACTATTTGTGAAAGGCTGCGCACCTCCCGCCATGGAAGCTCGCGAGACTCGTCGGAGGTGTACAGCACGCCGACTGTTCATCGGCTCCATGGCTGCGCTCGGCCTCTTGCTCCTCGCTGCCGGACCGGCCGCCGCCCGCAACTACCCGGGCGCGACCACCTCCAGCCCCATCTCGCTCTCGGCGGACGGGCGCTACCTCTGGAGCGTCAACCCCGGTGCCGACAACGTGTCCGTGATCTACACACGGACGAACAGGGTGATCCGGAAGATCAAGGTCGGGGACGAGCCCGAGAGCGTGGCGGTGGACCCGAACAACCGCTACGCGTATGTCGCCAACGCGGGCTCGGGATCCGTCACCGTGATCCGCATCACCCGCGCGCGCGGCAAGACGCTTCGCGCGAGGACCGATCGCCGGGCCGGGCGGCGCGGACAGATCGCGACGGGCTCGGAGCCGTGGAACGTGGTGGTCTCTCCCAACGGCCGGCGCGTGTTCGTCGCCAACAGCGGCCAGGACACGATCACCGTGATCGATGGGACCAGGCCGCGCCGCAGGGGCGGAGTGATCGGGCACGTGAACCTGAAGAGCAGCCGCTGCAACGACCCCGATCGCACTCGCCACTTCCAGCCGCGCGGCATCGCGGTCTCGAAGAACAACCGCCGCGTGCTCGTGTCGAGCTTCTTCTCGTGGGTCCGTCCCGGCGGCCAGCAGGGCACCGACACCGGGCGCGAGGGCGTCGTCTGTCGCCTCAACGTCAGCAGTCGCTCGAAGCGGATCCGCTCCTACCGCGTGCGTTCGAAGGTGGCGATCGGGCCGCAGGTGACGGGCTTCACCGTCGACGCCACTGGAGACGGCGTGCCGGATCCGACGTCGGCGTTCCCGAACCAGATGCAGAGCATCGTGATCCGCGGCAACCAGGCCTACCTGCCGAACATCGCCGCTTCGCCCACCGGCCCACTGCGGTTCAACGTCGACACGCAGGCCTTCGTGAACGTGCTCGACGGCGCGAGCAGCGGCTCGACGCGTGACGCGAGCGCGGCCAAGTTCGCCAACCTGCACCTCGGCGCGCGCCAGCCCGAGGCGGGCAAGAAGAAGCTCTTCTTCGCGAATGTCTGGGGCATCGCGTTCACCAAGCGCAGCGGCAGCGGCAACGCCTACGTGATCTCTTCCGGCAGCGACCTGGTCGTGAAGATGAACGTGGACGGGTCCGGAAAGCTGACGAACACCGTCGACGCCGACACCACGCGGTACATCGACCTGAACGACCCGGCGAACCCGGCGACCCAGGGCGGGAACGCCGGCAAGTTCCCCCAGGGCATCGCCATCAACCGCCAGGGCACCCGGGCCTACGTGAGCAACTTCGTGTCGCGCAACATCTCGGTGATCGACCTCACGCAGGACCGCGTCATCAAGGTGATCCGCACGGCGCCGCTGCCGGGGCCCGGCACGCCCGAGGAGGTCGTCACCGTGGGCGCCGAGATCTTCTTCTCCTCGCGCGGAATCTTCAACCGGCCCGCGGGAACCACGGTCTCGACCACGGAGCGCCTGTCGAGCGAGGGCTGGCAGAGCTGCTCCAGCTGCCACTTCGAGGGATTGACCGACAGCATCGTGTGGCAGTTCGGCGTCGGCCCGCGCAAGTCGGTGCCGCTGAACGCGACGTTCAACCCCAACAACCCCGCCGACCAGCGCGTGTTGAACTACTCCGCGATCTTCGACGAGGTCGAGGACTTCGAGGCGAACATCCGCAACGTGTCGGGCCCAGGCGCGCTCGCGGCCGCCCTCCCGTGCACGCTGCCGCCGCCCGCGACCAGCACGCTCGACCCGAATCACGGCCTGCTGATCGGCGACGACGGCAACTTCAACGTCGCCCCCTGCGTGCTGAACGCGTTCGCGAAGGCGAACGCCGGGCGCGCGCAGCACACCGTCACGCTGCCGGGGAGCGGGACTCAGGTGCCGGCCCTCACGGCGCTGCGCGAATGGGTGAAGCTGGCGGTGCGCACCCCGAAGGGGCCGTCGAAGTCCAGCCGCCTGCCCAACCGCCTCACGAGCAGGCAGATCAGCCAGGGCCGCACGCTGTTCACGCAGGCAGGGTGCGCGGGCTGCCACGTCGGCGGCAAGTGGACGATCGCGACGAAGGACTTCGCCTCGCCCCCGGCGGGCACCGAGATCTTCACCGAGACGACGCCGCCGGCCACCTTCGGCGCCCCGATCGGCGCGCAGTACCTGAACCGGTTCCTGCGCGACATCGGCTCGTTCAACCTCGGCGTGCGGGGCGGGCCCAACCCGCTCGGCGCCAACGTGGGGGCGATCGAGAAGGCCTCGGGCGCCATCAATGCGGCTGGAGTCGCGGGTCCCGCGCCGGACGCGCTCGGTCAGGACTACAACGGCGACGGGCGTGGCATCGGCTACAACGTCCCGTCCCTGCTGGGGATCGACGCCTCGCCGCCCTTCTACCACAACGGCGCCTGCGAGAGCCTGGCGTGCGTGGTCGGGAACGTGAAGCACCGCACGCAGAACGGCCGCCAGCCCGATCGCCTGCCCAACGCGCGGGACCGCGCGCTGGTCGTGAAGTTCCTGCAGTCGATCGACGCGCGCACGAAGCCTTAGCGGCGCGCACGCCCGGGGCTCGGGCGCCGCAGTTTCTTCACATACACGCGTAGTTCCGTCACCCGCAGGCGTGGTTCCGGTGCGCCGAAGCGGCCATCATCCGGGCCATGACCGAAGTGGCAGCTCTCGACCGCGTTATCGACGGTCGAGAGCTGCCAGTTGACGGGTTGGTGGGGCATCAGTACGGCGTGGTCGCGTACCTCGTCGAGGCACGTCGAGGTGACGGTTCCGGGCACCAGTCGCGCGGGTCCGGCCGGCATCGTGGTCCACCGCACACGCCGGCTCGATCCCGAGGATCGGATCGTGCACGAG
>Ga0209382_10004392_pt1 | contig 18891 bp, 17 predicted proteins | sample SoiMetdeltSBSDD5_FD_187599 | JGI IMG/M metagenome (GOLD analysis project Ga0209382, IMG submission 187599) | Bulk soil microbial communities from a Populus tree surrounding site in Tennessee, USA - Soil MetaG P. deltoides SBSDD5 (SPAdes) (version 2) | ecosystem: Environmental > Terrestrial >...
AGGGTAAATACGTCTACTGCATCATCAAAACGGAGACGCCCAAAGATTTCGGCACGGTCGGCATCGGAGGCCGCGGCGATCGCGTGTACACCGTGCCGTACCGCGAATTCGCGGCAGTCGTCTCGAACTGTCCGCTGATCGTCTTCGATCCGACGCGCGAGAACGCCCTCGCCCACGAGCACGTGAACGAGCTCGTGATGAAGGACTTCACCGTCTTGCCGATGAGCTTCGGCACGGTCTTCCGCACCGAGAACGACATCAAGGAGTTCCTCAAGGGTACGTACGAGGCGCTCAGCGACGTGCTGCAGAAGATGGAAGGGAAGATCGAGTTCGGTCTCAAAGTGAATTGGGACAAGGACTCGGTGGTCCGCGAGATCGAGAACGAGAACGAGGAGATCCGCCGGCTCAAGGAGGAGATCCAGTCGAACACGTCGACCTCGACGTACTTCTCGCGCATGCAGCTCGGCCGCGTCGTGGAGTCGGCGCTGCAGGCGAAAGCCGACGCGTACTTGACGGAGATCTACGAAGCCCTGCGCGACGCCGCGATCGCGTCCCGCTCGAACAAGCCGATCGGCGACAAGATGATCATGAACGCGGCCTTCCTCGTCGAGCGCGACAAGACCAAAGCGTTCGACGACCAGATCTCCGAGATCGCGAAGAAGTACGAGAACAAGTTGTCGTTCCTCTACACCGGGCCGTGGCCGCCGTACAACTTCGTGAACATCCGCCTCAAGCTGGAGCGCGCGGAGAGGTAGTCGCCTTCGAGACTTCGGTCATGGCCTTCCTCATCGACGACATCCTCCTTCTTCCCTTCACGGCGCCGATCTCCGGCATCAAGTGGGTCATGCGCACGATCCAGAAGATGGCCGACGAGGAGTTGATGAACGATCAGCCGTGGAAGGAGCGGCTGATCGAGCTGCAGATGATGCTCGAGGTCGGGGAGATCTCGGAAGACGACTACACGCGCGAAGAGGCGATCGTGTTCCAGGCGCTGCGCGACATCCGCGCGCGCCGCGAGGAGATCGCCCGGCAGATCGCGGCGGAGCGCGAAGAGGAAGAAGGCGGGATCGGGATCCACACCGGATACGGCGATCGATGAGCGCGTTCACCGCCGCGCTGGATGAGCTTTCCGGCCGACGCGTGCTTCTCTTCGGTGGCAAAGGCGGCGTCGGCAAGACGACGCTCGCGAACGCGGCCGCGGCGCACTTCCCCAATGCCACATTTCTCGATGTCGCGTCGCTCGATGCCACCGCGCTCTATGCGCGATTTCTTGGTCAGCATCTCGAATCATTCCTCGAGATCGGCGACCGCGGAACGTATCTCGATCGCGAGGAGCTGCGGCGCCTGTTCGAGCTCTCGATTCCCGGCGTCGACGAGTTGATGACCTGGATGCACATCGGCGAGCTTGCCGAGGAGCAGCCGGAGTCGTTGCTGGTGGTCGATACCGCGCCGACGGGACACACGCTGCGGATGCTGTCGTCGTCGGAGCACTTCCATCAGCTCGCGCTCGCACTCGACTCGATGCAGGAGAAGCATCGCGCGATGGTGCGCCAGTTCACGCGCCGTGACGTGCGCGATGCGCTGGACACGTTCATCGAAGACTTCGACGCGCGCGCCACGCGACGTCGCGAGCTGCTCACGGATCCCGCGCGAACGTCGTTCATCGCGGTGACGTTGTCGGAGCCGCTCGTCGTCGAGCAGACTGCTCGTCTCATCAAAGAGGTCGGGATCGACGTTCCGTTCGTCGTGCTCAATCGCGCCGTGCTCGACCCGGACTGCAAGCTCGACGAGGCGCGGGTGGCGCGTGATGAGGCGGCTCGCGCGCGGTTTGGGCGGGTGGTGGATTTCCCGCGCGATTGCATGTGGAGTGCGGAGGCAACGCCTCCGCTTTCCAATTCGCCCGCATTCAAAAGCGGAGGCGTTGCCTCCGCACTCCACATGACCTTCTTCGCCGGCAAGGGCGGCGTCGGCAAAACCAGTTGCGCTACTTCGATGGCCCTCCAACTCGCAACCCGCAACCCGCAACTTCGCTACACGATCATCTCCGTCGACCCGGCCCACTCCCTTCGCGACGTCTTCGCGCACGAGTCCCCGCCGCCCAACCTCACCGTCGAGACCATCGACACGAAAGCCAAATGGCGCCAGTTCCGCGACTCCCTCGGCAACGAGATCGCGGACGCATTCAACGCGCTTGCACCGCGCGGGATGACCGTCGCGCACGACGAGGAGGCGATGCGCAGCCTCATCGAGATCGCGCCGCCGGGCGCGGACGAGCTGTTCGCGATCACGCGCCTCGCCGATCTCGTGAACGACGAATCGCTCGCCGGCGTCATCGTCGACACGGCACCGACGGGCCACTTCCTCCGTCTTCTCGAACTTCCGCGCGCGGCGGGGGAGTGGGTGCGCGAGTTCATGCGCCTCCTCCTCCGCTACAAAGACCTCATCCCCCCCGGCTCCCTCGGCGAGGAGCTCGTCCGCGCGTCGCGCGCGCTCAAGGACCTCGAGTCGACTCTGCATTCCGACGAGACGACGGTCATCGTCGTGACTCGCCCCGAGCGCGCGGTGGTCGACGAAACGAAGCGCCTCCTCGACACGCTCCGCGAGCGCGGCCTGCACATCGGCGGGGTGATCGCGAACTACGTCGCGCCGGAGAACGAGTGCGCCTGCGACCGATCCACGCGCACACACCAGCTCGCAATCCTCGGCGAGCTCGGCGAAGCAACGCTCATCGAGCGCCGCGAGTCGCCGCCCACGACGCTCGCGGAGCTCGCGACGCTCGTTCCTGTCCCCGAGTAAGATGCTGCCGTGATCTACGTGTATTGCGTGACCCGCGACGCGGTGATGCCGCAGGTCGACGGGATCGACGGCACGCAGCGGTTCGGGACGGTCACGATCGACGGCGTCTCCGCGGTCTTCACGCGCGTGAGCGCGGACGAGTTCTCGCAGGAAGTCATCGATCGCCGCGCGGGCGATCTCGAGTGGCTCGGCGCAATCGGGTACCGGCATCAGGACGTCGTCAGCGATCTGATGAAACGCACGGGCATCGTTCCGTTGCGCGCGTTCACGCTCTTCTCGTCCGACGAGGCGTTACGGTCGTATCTGCACGAGCATGCGGAGATGCTTTCGCGCGTGCTGGAGCGGCTCGACGGCAAGCAGGAGTGGACGCTGCGCGTGGAGTTCGATGCCGAGCGCTGGAGCGAGTCGTTGGCCGCGCGGGTCGAGTCGTTGCGCGACCTGCAGAACGAGATCGAGACCGCGGCGCCGGGGAAGGCGTTTCTGCTGCGCAAGAAACTCGACGACGAGAAAAAGCGCGCCTCGCACGCGGCCGAGCAGGAAGTCGTCGGCGAGATCGAGAAGCTCGTCGTGGAGAGCCTGCGCTGCGAGACCGTGTCCGAGACGCGCGAGCGCCGCGACGGCGGGTTCCCGCAGATCAACGTCCTCATCAATCGCGACGAGGAAGCGACCTTGCAGGAGCTGCACGACACGATGACCGCGCGGTATGCGTCCGAGGGCGTGACGCTGGGGCTCACGGGGCCATGGCCGCCGTACAGTTTTGCGGCGATGAGTGACGAACGATGAACGAAGAACTGGAAGAGCTGCCGCTGCTCGAAACGCTCGATCACCTGCTCGATCGCGGTGTCGTCATCGCGGGCGAGGCCGTGATCTCGATCGGCGACGTGGACCTTCTCTACCTCGGCCTGAACATCGTTCTCGCCAATGTCGACGCGGTCATGCGCGTGTCGAAGCGATGAAATCCATCGCCATCGGCGCGCATTTGTTGCGCGATGACGTCGAACCGCTCGCCGAGGCCGTGCCGGTCGGCGATCTCTTTCTCAGCGCGCTCTCCGTCGCGGACGATCAGCCCCTCGGCGACCGCGAGCTGCTGCTGCAAGTCGCCGGCATCCGCGCGAAACTGCTGGACGTCGCGACGTTCATCGCGATCCGCTACGGATTCGCGTTCACGAGCGCCGAGGAGGCGCGGTCGAAGTGCGGCGCGCATCTCGAACGCTGGAGGCGCGTGCTCACCGCGAATCGCGATCATGTCGAAATGACGCTCAAGGTTGCTGCGTCGTCGCCGGAAGCGCGTCCCGATCGTCACGCGTTCACGAGCGGCGCGGAGTATCTGCGCGCGCTGCACGCGGCGACGCAGGCCGCGAACGTCGATCCCGCTTTTCGCGAGGCCGCGGAGCGCCTGATTGTGCCGCTTGCGCGGCGGCATCGCTGGTCGCATCGGGATGAAAAGTCGGTCGAGCTGACGGCGCTCGTCGCGCGCGAGCGGCTCGACGAAGTGAAGCAGGCGGGCGAGGAATTGCGCCGTATCGCGCCACACGTGCCGTTCCTGCTGTCCGGTCCCTGGCCGCTGGAGGTCTTCGCCGATGATGATCACGAATGAAGAAGACGAGCTGCGCGAGGCGCTGACGTTCACGGAGTCGGTCGTGCCCGAGCGCATTTCCGCAGATCCGGAAATCGTGGAGAACGGACTGGCGAAGCTCGTCCTCTCCATCATCGAGCTCGTGCGCCGCCTCCTCGAAAAGCAGGCGCTGCGGCGGATGGACAGCGGCAATCTGACCGAAGAAGAGATCGAGCGTCTCGGCAATGCTCTGATGAAGCTCGAAGAAAAGATGGCGGAGCTGAAGCGGACGTTCGGCCTTTCGGATCAGGACCTCAACCTCAATCTCGGACCTTTGAAGATGTGGGAGTGATGTGGTACATCTCCAAACCGCACCACCGAAAGGAGTTCCTGATTGCCCATCGAAGATCGAGGATCGCTCCAGCGACAGCCGCAAGGGCTGGTGGACATCCTCGACAAGATTCTGGACAAGGGCCTCGTCATCGCGGGCGACGTGAAAGTGTCGCTGGCGAACGTCGAGTTGCTCACGATTCAGTTGCGCCTCGTGATCTGTTCGATCGACAAGGCGGAGGCGATCGGAATCAACTGGTGGCGCTCGGACCGGTTCTATTCGAGCGACCCGAGGGCCGTACAGGCCGCGGAGTACGACGAGTTGAGGAACCGCATCGCCGAGCTCGAAACCAAGCTCACCGCTCGTGAGCTTCCCACGGGGAAGCCGGGAGAGAGGAAAGGTAGGTAACGCACATGGCCGTTGAACGCGCACCAGGCGGAACCAGTCTGATCGATGTCCTCGATCGAATTCTCGACAAGGGCATCGTCATCGACGCGTGGGTCCGCATCTCCCTCGTCGGCATCGACCTGATCACGGTCGAAGCACGCGTCGTCATCGCTTCGATCGACACGTACCTCAAGTACGCCGAAGCCGTCGGCATCACCTCCACCGTCGCCCGTCCGGCCCTCGGGCCGGGAGAAGGCGGAACGGGCGTGGGAACCGCGGCGTCGACGGTCGGGACGACGAGAACGTAGGACCTATAGGACTCATGGGACGAATAGGACCTATACGTCCTATTCGTCTCATTCGTCCCATAAGTCCTACTTCAAGTACCCGTCCAGCCAGTCCAGCACCGTCTGGTGCCACACCTTCGAGTTCTGCGGCTTCAGCACCCAGTGCCCTTCGTCCGGAAAATACAGGAACCGTGACGGCACGCCGCGGCGCTGCAACGCGGTGAAGAGCTGCAACGCCTCGCCGATCGGCACGCGGTAATCGAGCTCGCCGTGCACGACCAGCGTCGGCGTCGCGAAGTTCTTGACGAACTTGTGAGGCGAGAGGCTCTCGTAAAGCTCCGGGTTGTCCCACGGCGTCCCGCCGAACTCCCACTCCGGGAACCACAGCTCCTCGGTCGCACCGTACATCGACTCGAGGTTGTAAACGCCGTCGTGCGAGACGAGCGCCTTGAAGCGGTTCGTGTGTCCGAGGATCCAGTTGATCATGTAGCCGCCGTACGAGGCGCCGGCCGCGCCCATGCGGTTCGCGTCGACGTACGGCTGTGCGGCGAGCATATCCACGCCGTTCATGAGATCGGTGTAGACCTTGCCGGCCCAGTCCTTCGAGATCTCCTCGATGAACTTCTGCCCGAAGCCCGTCGAGCCGCGCGGATTCGGCATCAGCACCACGTAGCCGCGCGCGGCGAACATCTGCGGGTTCCATCGATACGACCAACCTTCGCCCCACGCGCCCTGCGGCCCGCCGTGGATCAGCACCACCGCGGGATACTTCTTCGTCGCGTCGAAATTCGGCGGCTTCAGAAGCCAGCCTTGCACGCGCGCGTTGTCCGCGCCCGTCCACGACGTCGACTCGTACGAGGCCATCGTCAGCGATGCGAGCAGCGCGTCGTTGTGCATTGTCAGTTTCTTGGTGGTCGCCTGCCGCAGTGAGTAGATGTCCGCGGGACGCGAGAGCGTCGACATCTGGAAGTAGAGCGTGCGGTCGCGCGCGATCTGGATGCCATCCGCGGAGCCGACGTTGTGCACCAAAGTCGCACGCCCATCCAGCGTCATCTCGTAAATCGCGTGACGCCCTTCGAGCGGCGCGGAGATGAACATCGACTTGCTGTCGGGAGCCCACGTCGCGGAGTCGATGTAGTTCGGAAAGTCCGCGGCGATTCGCTTCGCCGTGCCCGATGCGCGGTCGTAGAGCCACAGCTCCCACTGATCCGACTCGAATCCCTGGCGCGCCTGCGAGCGGTACGCGATCCACTTGCCGTCGGGCGAATAGACCGGCGAGGTGTCCGCGCCCGTGCGGCTGGTGATGCGCTTCGCCTCGCCACCGGTCAGCGCAACGAGGAACAGATCCGCGTTCGTGGAGCGCGCGGCGTCGACGTCGGTGTTGCTCGCGTAGACGAGCTCTTTGCCGTCGGGGGAGATGTCGAATTCGTTCCCGCCGCCGACGGAGAACGGCGGCGCGTCGAACGGGCCGGGCGTGAGATCGCGTGCCGCGCCGCTGAGCGGGACGTAGAGGATGTGCGCGCGCGTCGATCCCTGCCACACGTTCCAGTGGCGATAGAGAAGGTTGTCGATGAGCCGCGCCTTCGAATCAGGCGAGGGCATGTTGTTCTTGCTTGCAATCTCGACGTCGGAGACGGCGAGCAGGCCCGAGCCATCCGGCAGCCACTTCAGCGAGCCCGCGCCGCCCTTGAGCTCCGGCAGCTTGTGCGACTTCCCGGTCGCGACGTCGTACAGCGCGATCTGTCCACCGGAAATGTGAGCGATGGTTTTCCCGTCCGGCGACCACGCGGCGCCGTCGCCGTCCGCGATCTTGCGCTCGTCCGTGCCGTCGGAGCGCATGAGCCGCAGCGCGTTGCTGCGCGAGTTCTTCGCGAGGTCGATCGTGGTCAGGTCATACGCGATCCACTTCCCATCCGGCGACAACACCGGCGTGCCGATGCGCTTCACCGCCGCGAGGTCCGAGAAGGACATGGGGTGGGCGGTGGCGACGGTCGCGATCGCGAGCATCGCGAGGAGTGCTAGTTTTTTCATCAATGGCTCCTTGGACTCATCGAATGTATCCCAGCGATTTCAATTGCTCGTAGTACTCGTCGTTGACCTGCGGGGCGGTGGTGGTGGCGGTGCGGTTCCCGTAGCTGTCGATGCGCGGCTCGCTTCGCTCGGACAGGAGCGAGCGTCCGGGCATCTCGTTCGAAAGTGGGAAGCCCAGAATTTCGAGAAGTGTCGGCGCGACGTCGAATGCGGTCGTCGCACGTTGCAGGGGCAGCGTCGACGCGATCACGGCGTTGCCGCTTTGACCGTCGCCAGGCATTCCGGCGAGCACGACGTCGTAGCCGCGCGCGCGGACCAGCGCGATCGTGTTGCCGAGGCCTTCGAGCGCGCGCAGCGATTGCGCGAGCTTCGTCGACTGATCGAGCTCGAGGCGATTCAGCACGACGTCGAGCGCGGGGAGATACACCGTCGCGAAACGCGGTTTGCGCTCGTCGAGCAATGCCAGAAACCGCGACGTCGCGGTCGCATCGACGCGCAGGGCGTCGCCCTTCGCAGCCGTGAACACCGACTCCGGTCCGACCGCCTGCAGCGCTCCGTCCTTCGCGTCCGAGGTCGCCCACCAGTTCACCGAGATGCCCGGCAGACCACGCGCCGTGACGATCTCCCAGACGTAATCGCGGCGGCGCACCGTCGGCGGCAGCGGCTCGCGGCGCGCGATGCGCAACGCGGGCGCGACGTGCTGCAGTACGAAGTCCGCGTGCGAGATGCGCTGGAGGATGTGCGTCGTGCCGACGAAGCGGATGCCTTCGATCGCGCGGACTTCGTGCGCGTCCGTGCGGACTCCCGTGCCGAGGGAGGCCCAGCGTTCGGCGGTGGAGTCGGCGGGCAGCGTGGGAACGCGCGCAGCCCTCGGCGCGATGCGCACCAGATCGGGGCGCGACTGCAGGATCTCGTACGTGAGGCCGTCGACGGCGATCAGCGCGACGCGCGTACTCGTCGGCGTCGTCACCACCATCGGCTCGGCCGTCACGCGGTCGCGGTCCACGTACGCGGGAACGAACAGCATCGCGATCAGCACGATCGCGGCAATGGCCATCGGCACGCCGCGCGGCTTCGCGTGGATTGCGGGCACGCGCCGGAGCTCATAGATCGAGAACGACAGCAGCGCCGCGGAAACCACGATCGTGCTGACGAGGAAGAACACCGCCATCAGCGCGACGCCGGTCGCGAGCTCGGGTAGCGGAGGCGATGTGTCGAACGCGTACCACCACGCCGCGACCGGCGCGACGAGAAGCGCGCTCGCGACGAGCGAGATGGCCAGCAGCGCGCGCGGCGTGTCGATCGGCAGAGCCGGCCGCACTTTGAGAATCAGCGCGACGAGCACGACGAACGCGAATGCGAGAGCCAGCCAGGCCGCGGCGTATGTCGCGAAGAGCTCCAGCGTCTCGAGCGCGCGGAGAGGGTAGTTGCGGAACAGCATCACCGCCGTCAGCGGCAGCGCGCCGAACGCCGCGATGAGCGTCGCCGCCTTCAACGCGACGGTCGCCAACTCCAGCCAGAACGCCCGCGAGCTCCACGGATCGAGCGCAAACCAACGCTCGATGCCGTGCGACAGGTAGCCGCGGGCCTTCAGCTCTTCGCGAAGAGTATCGACATCGGACACGGGCCGCATCATAACGAGCGATGAACGATGAACGATGAACGATGAACAGAGGGCGGGAGGCGTTCATCGTTCATCGCTCATCCTTCATCGTTCGGAATACAAACGACTTGGCCTCGTTGTAGACGCGGGCCCATTACCATGTCCTCCCGCCGTTCGCTGCCGAAAATCCTGTCAGGATTGATCCTGCTCCTCGGCGTTGCCGCGCTGAAGGCCAAAGCCCTGTTGATCGTGCTCGTCGAGCGCGTGCGCGTCCTCTTCGTCAATCCCTTCGAAGGCTTCGGCGCGACGCAGTACGCGATTGCGGGAGGCTCGTTTGTCGTGACGATCGCGACGTACGCGTACCAATACCGGTTGGGCGTCGTCATCGGCTTCGTCGTCATTACGCTGATTCACGAGGTCGGTCATGCCGTGGCCATCCGTGCGAAGGGGCTGCGCGCCGGCTTCATGGTCTTCATTCCGTTCATCGGCGGCGCGGTCACCCTCAAGGATCAGCCGCGCACGGTTTTCGATGACGCGATCATCGGCCTGGCGGGTCCGTTCTTCGGGACGATGGCGTCATTGGTAACCCTGCAGATCTACAAATGGAGCGACGATCCGCTCTACCTGTGGATCGCATTTCTCGGCTTCGGATTGAATCTCGTCAACATGATCCCGATCGGGATGCTGGATGGCGGCCGCATCTCGGCGGCGATCACGAAGTGGATGTGGGTCATCGGCGGCGGAGCGATCGTCTACAAAGTGGTGGACCAGCCCAATCCGCTGTTCATTCTCATTGCCGTGCTCGCCGCGTTTCAGGTGTATGCCTCGATCGTGCGAGAGAAAACGGATCCCCATTTCTACGAAATCAGCGGAGGTCAGCGTGCGGCAATTGCGGTCCTCTATTTCGCGTTGGTGATCTTCCTGGGACACCAGACCTGGATGACCCTGGACCGGCTGACGATCCTGCGCCAGTGATTTGATAAGCTTGCCGACACTTTCATGACCCTCTGTTTCTTCATCGCCATTGCGCTGGGATTGCTGACCGATGCAGCCGCGTCGCGTCCGGCGCCCGCCAGCGTGACTGTGTCCCGCGACTCGCGACGCTCGCAGCGTGCGGGGCAGACCACGGTTCGCTTTACGCGCGATGGCCGTGCCCGCCGCCCCTGGTTTGCTTCGATCAGCGTCCGGCGGGTCCTTGCGCCTCTGACCGGCGCCGCGTCGCCGCGCGCCCCCGCGCGCGCGCGTTGAGCGTTTCCTTTCCTCCGTACGGGCGTGGTCGTTGCTGCGCCTTCCGTTTCGAAATAGAGAGACTCCTATGATCAACAAGATCCTCACCATGATATTTGGCTCGAAGCACGAGCGGGACGTGAAGGCCATGCGGCCGGCCGTTGCTGCCATCAATGCGCTCGAGCCCGAGATCAGCGCCCTCTCCGACGAGGGGCTGCGCGCGAAGACGGACGAGTTCCGCGAGCGCCTCCGCCCCGCCGTCCAGGCGCTGGAAGACGTGAAAAAAGAAGTCCCCCGCGAAGAGACCGCGGTCAAGGCCGCGCAGGCAGACCTGCAGGCCGCGCTCGACGATCTGCTCCCCGAGGCTTTTGCCGTCTGCCGCGAGGCGGGCAAGCGCGTGCTCAACATGCGGCACTTCGACATGCAGCTCATGGGCGGCATGGTCCTCCACAGCGGCAAGATCGCGGAGATGAAGACCGGCGAAGGCAAGACCCTCGTGGCCACGCTTCCGGTCTACCTCAACGCCCTCACCGGCCGAGGCGTGCACGTCGTCACCGTCAACGATTACCTCGCCCGCCGCGACTCCGAGTGGATGGGCCGCCTCTACAAGTTCCTCGGACTCACCGTCGGCGTCATCCAGAACCCGCACGGCGACCGCGAGCGTCAGGTCGCGTACCGCTGCGACGTGACCTACGGCACGAACAACGAGTTCGGCTTCGACTACCTCCGCGACAACATGAAGTTCGACCTCGAGTCGATGGTCCAGCGCGACCCCGTTTACGCGATCGTCGACGAGGTCGACTCCATCCTCATCGACGAAGCCCGCACTCCGCTCATCATCAGCGGCCCCTCGGAAGAATCGACCGACAAGTACTACACCGCGGCCCGCATCGTGCCGAAGCTGATCCCCGGCGAGGACTTCCAGGTCGACGAGAAGCAGCACACGGCCGTGCTCACCGAGGAGGGCGTGCTGCACGCCGAGAAACTCCTGGGCGGGATCGAGCTGTACGACCCCGCGAACATGGACATGCTGCACTCCGTCAATCAGGCCGTGCGCGCGGCGACGCTCTACAAGCGCGACGTCGAGTACGTGGTCAATGACGGCGAAGTCATCATCGTCGACGAGTTCACCGGACGGCTCATGCCCGGCCGCCGCTGGTCGGATGGTCTGCACCAGGCTGTCGAGGCGCGTGAAGGCGTGCGCATCGAGTCAGAGAATCAGACCCTCGCCACAATCACCTTCCAGAACCTCTTCCGCATGTACGAGAAGCTGGCCGGCATGACCGGTACGGCCGACACGGAAGCGGCGGAGTTCGACAAGATCTACAAGCTCGAGGTCGTGGTCATCCCGCCGAACATGCCGATGATCCGCAAGGACATGGCCGATCTGGTTTACCGCACCGAGCGCGAGAAGTTCGACGCGATCGTGCAGGAGATCAAGGAGAGGCAGGCCACGGGTCAGCCGTCGCTCGTCGGAACGATTTCGATCGAGAAGTCCGAGGCTCTGGCGGCCGCGCTGAAGCGCAACGGCATTCCGCACGTCGTGCTCAATGCGAAGTACCACGAGCGCGAGGCGGAGATCGTCGCGCAGGCAGGCAGCAAGGGCGCGGTCACCATCGCCACGAACATGGCCGGCCGCGGCACGGACATCCTCCTCGGCGGCAATCCGGAATACCGCGCCGCTCAGAAATCGAAAGACGTCGAGGATCCGAAGGAGCGGAAGAAGATCGAAGAGGAGATGCGCGAGGAGTGGAAGCGCGATCACGAAGAAGTGGTCGCGGCCGGCGGACTGCACATCGTCGGCACGGAGCGCCACGAATCGCGGCGCATCGACAATCAGCTTCGCGGACGCTCCGGACGTCAGGGCGATCCGGGATCGTCGCGTTTCTATCTGTCGCTCGAGGATGACCTCATGCGCATCTTCGGCGGCGACCGGATCATGGGCCTGATGGAGCGCCTGGGCATGGAAGAGGGCGTGCCCATCGAGCACGGCATGGTCACGCGCGCCATCGAGCGCGCGCAGAAGCAGGTCGAGGGCCGCAATTTCGAGGCCCGCAAGCACCTCCTCGAATACGACGATGTGATGAACAAGCAGCGTGAGTCGATCTACACGCTGCGACGCTCGATTCTCGAAGGGCGCGAGGGGAAGGAGTACATCCTCAATGCCGCGGACGAGATCGTCGAATATCTCGTCGATACGCATTATCCGGAAGGCGATCGCGAGCAGCCGAATGAGACGGAGCTGAACGCGGAGCTGTACGACTATTTCGGTCTCGACCTGCGCACCGCGGGCGTCGATCTGAACGCAGACCGTCGCGACGAGATCAAGTACAAGATCGTGGAAGTCGTCAATAAGCGCTATGAGGAGAAGGAGTCGCTGGTCGGTTCGGACAACATGCGTCTGAACGAGAAGTACCTCCTGCTGCAGGTCATCGATCAGCAGTGGAAGGACCACCTGCTGAACATCGACCACCTCAAGGAAGGCATCGGCCTGCGCGGCTACGGCCAGCGCGATCCGCTGGTGGAGTACAAGCGCGAGTCGTTCGAGCTGTTCCAGTCGATGATGGAGCGCATCCAGGACCGTGTGGTGAAGGTGCTCTGGAAGATCGAGCTCGCCGGCGGCGCCCGCGACCCGAACGAGCCCTCGGAAACGCAGCGCGTGCAGCGCTCCCTCCCGCCCCCCCGCCCGAAGGATCAGGTGATGTACACGGGCCCGAAGGAAGCCGCGGCGCCGGTGAAGCGCACGCAGGCGAAGGTCGGCCGCAATGATCCTTGTCCCTGCGGTTCAGGCAAGAAGTACAAGAAGTGCCACGGCATCAGCGCGGCGTAATGGAGCGCCGGCGTCCTCGCCGGCTGACGTGGCGGCGTCCCGCGCCGCCACTCTCGGGGTGTCGCGAATTCGCTCCGCTGCATCAATTTCCAGCTCAGCGATGGCAACATTACCGCGAAAATACTGCGATTGACTCTGACCCACCAATTCTGCGCTCCAATGGAGCAGAATCAGCTCCAATGGAGTAAACATCAGCTCCAAAGAGCTACGGCCAACACGCGCGACGCGCCTCCCGCGCACCCATGGGCCACGCAACACATCGTCCACGTCGCATAGCGCGGCATGCTCCATCGCAGGATGGACAACTCCGCGCGAATGCCAGCGCCACGTGGACCAGGCGAAGTACAAGTTGGTGGACGCTGACCAGTTCGGTGCCGAATCGTGACTCAATGGAACCCCTGGTGCTGTTCACGCAGGACCGCAGCCAATAACCGGGACGGGTCACAGTCATTTTCACGGTAGGTAGGGAAACATGCCGCCCGCGGCTCTCCTTATATCAGAGAGGAAGCAAAATGCCTGAGAAGGACAAGCCTTTGTGGAAAGAGCGGAATGCGATTCTGATGGCCATACTGACATTGGTAGGAGCAATAGCGGGGGGAGTCACCGGCGAAGTCGTTGACTACTTTAAGATCCAGCGAATGCGCGCGGCCGATGCTCGTATAAAGGCCATCGAGATCGGCTGGAGCCAATCTCTCGATACGTTTCAGCGACTTTTTGCTCTCCGCGCTAGGATGCGAGCAGACATCGGAAGCTACCGTGAGTCCGAAATACGCGCAATCTACTTCCGGCGAGCGTTCATGCTTGACCGCGATCGCCAGCACCTCGACCGGGAGATGTATTACCGGCGTTTGACCGACGAATATACGAATCGGGTTATCGATGACCGTGCGCAATTGCAGTCATTGCTGGGCTGGTTTGACTATGTTCTGCCCGAAGGCGACAACCCGATCGAAGAACCGGCCAGAGCTCTAGTCAACCTCCAGTTTTGGTACCCGCCCAAGCTTCCACTGAAAGTACGGAACCTTGATGCTTGGCTGGACGACGAACTGAAAAAAGCAAACGACTCGATTCGGATCGAGATCGACGGTAAGTTTGATGCTGTGCAAAGAGCTCTCAAGCTGAATCGTGATCGCATTATGATCGCGCCAGCTAGTCAGTACATTCGACAGATGGAGCTCAAAGGCTAAGATGCGGCGCCGCCCAACTCGCCAGTGCGGTCGTTCGCTGGCCGACGGCCGAGACCTGACTCGCTTCGCTAAAACGCTCTGCAGGGTGAAGGAGAGCGCCGGGATGTGCGGCGTTTGGAGTGGTAGGATCGCTGGGTAAATCAAGTTGAGCGGACGAGGATCGAGAGGAGTCATGCACGATGCGCACGATCATTGTTTTGCACGTCCTTTCTCTGGTTTTCAGCCGCGGCTGTTGCTCAGACGGCGCACGTCCGTGAGCCGTCATTGATGTCCATCTCCAAACGCATGCCGATCGTTGGTGTGGCGCGCCGGATCCGGGAGCGTTCAAGGTTGAGCCACGATAGCGCGCTAACTCGGCCGCTGCACCGACGGCAACCGCGTCGCGGGTTATCGTCGGTGCTACTCTTTCGCGTGTGGTTGTCGCGGCTGAGCGGCAAACGTTAGGCCGATGGAGGGAACGGCCCGATCTACAAGATCGTGGCTTCCGAGTCTCACATCGAAGGCCCGAGCCCAGATAGCCAGTTCTGTGGGCGGCGAAGAGAAGCGCTCAGCCGTGATGCGCTATCCTGTTATAGCTATGAGTACGGTCTACACTACTGACTGGGCGGCGCAGGCTCGAGCTGACTTACGTGCGGCGATTCGCGACAGCGCGAAGCAACTTCTGGAAGCAAAGCACCTGTATCAGTCGATCACCATCGATCTGACCTCCTCGAAACAGCGGCTCGCCCATACGAGCATTTCCGAAGGAAACAAGTCCATCTATGAGCACGAGATGAAGCGATCTCTAGAATTGCCGTGGGTCCCCGTCGAGCCCGATCTCCCGGGAATCGCGACACAATCGAAGACAATGCACGAGCGGATCTACGTCGTGTTCTCGACGATCAAGACGCATTGCACCAAGTGTGGCCAGCCGGAACCCCATAACCCAGTCTACGCGCGGGACGTGAACGCAGATCTAGCGTCGCGTTCACGCGCCTACGGGCAAGGAACGCTGCAACATTTCGTGGCGGGGTACGTCTGCCAAGCATGTAAGGTGCTTCTCCAGTTCTTCATGATTAGACGAGAAGGCCTGAAGTTATCACTGACGGGCAGAAGCCCGATGGAACAGGTCGCCGTTCCGGATGTGATCCCGAAAGCTCAGCGCAAATACTACTCGGGAGCAATTGTCGCATTTCAATCTGGGCAGGTACTGCCAGCGCTCTTCATGCTTCGCACGTTCGTAGAGCAGTTCGCCGCCTCACAAGTGGAAGACAAAACTCTCAGGGCTGACGCAGCGCTGAACGCGTACATGGCAGCACTGCCCGAGCCGGTACGCGCCCACTTTGCGTCGCCCCGCGAAATCTATGGAAGGCTTAGCGACGCGATCCATGCTGCGCGCGAAGATGCGGATTTGTTTCGGGAGGCGGCAGAACAGCTCTTGGAGCACTTCGATGCGCGCCGTCTATATAAAGTCACCAGCTTGGTGTGAAGCTGTCACGGGCCGACTTCGGCCCGGCGACCGAGCTGCCTACCTTGCCGCCAGCGTCACGGCGGTTGCAGTTCGCCACTCGGTTCCCCGAACGTCATTCGCGGCAACCGCCGCGACCGCGGTCTCCCTGGATTGTCGTCGAGAGAAGCCATCGCTCTACACCACAGGCAGCGCACGCACGCGAAGGTCGGCCGTAATGATCCTTGCCCGTGCGGCTCGGGCAAGAAGTACAAGAAGTGCCACGGCATCAGCGCGGCCTAGCAATGGAGCGCCGGCGTCCCCGTCGGCTGATGTGGCGGCGTCCGCGCCGCCACTTGGGCGGGCGCTCTACGGCATCCAAATGGAGCAAAAATCAGCTCGAACGGAGTAAACATCAACTCCAAAAGTTGCGGCCAGCACGATGGCAGCAAAGTGCAGCTCCGGCGAGTTGGAAAGGACTCCCGCGCCGCCATTCTCGGACGGCTTCTTACCGTGAAAGAGAACGTAGCGCCGGATCCCACATCACATACGCTTCCTCGGTCCTCCGACTGTAATTGCGTGTGCGCGCCGCGCGGTGAAGGGGACGTCGGGATGTGCAGCGTTTGGAGTGGTAGGATCGCTGTATAAGTCAAGTTAGTTAGGCGGACGAAAAGCTCAGACGTGCCTCACCGGAAACGCAGGGGAACGGAAACTGTAGTCGTACAATCCGGATATCTAACGACGTGAGTGATGGAAGCGCTCGGCTATCCGCTTACCTACCCGACACGCTGCCGCGACTGCGGCGACGTTATCTTCTTCCATACCAATGGCGATGGTGATGTGGTGCTTTTCGACCCACCTCTTGGTCCACCATGGCCACGACACGGCTGTTACGAGGAACGTGTCCAATCGAAGTCTCGCGAGACGTACGGCCGCGTCCACGCAACGCTCGTCGAACTTCTCGGCCGCCTCAAAGAGAGAGATCTGACGCGGGCGCCGGCTCGCCAGCCGCGAGTGTCGCCACCACGCCTGATGCAGATCAAGACACGATATGCAACGCCGGACCGGGAAGAGCTTGAGATCATCCGCTGTGACCCGCGAACGTTCCATAAGAAGCGTCTCTTCGCCACCGGTTGGATTCATGACCTTCATCAGAATTGGACAATCGCACGCTTCGCTGCTGCCGGAACTATCGGCCATGTTTCGTATCACAACGCGATCGGGTCTACCGCCATTACCCAGATTACGATTGTCGACAGCGACTTGGTGAGCTACACGGCGATCGTTCCGGTCGGCCGTATTTCAGTCGCACGAGGAGACATCGTGTCGGTCGAGCTTGACCGCATTCAGATTCCCGGTGGTGATCCGTTTTACGTTTGTCGGTCACTGGGCAAGGTTACGCTGCGGTAGGATCTCGATCGCGCCGGTTCCCGCAACGATACCCAACGTTATAGGACTTCCGTGGCGTTTGCCACCCAACTTCGAGCTGAAGCTGATGCGGCCCGACTTCGGGCCACCGCCCACTCCCCCTCCGTGTCGCGCCAGCGTCGCGGCGTCACGCCGGCTACAGATCGCGACTCGGTTCTTCGGACGTCATTCGCCGCAGCAGTCGTGCCGTAGCGGCGTCGGCACGCGGGACCGGCCGCACAGCTTAGCTCGTGAGCCGTTGGGCGGACGAAATGTCGTGCTACCGTGTGCCAATGCCTCCGCACTACCTTCCGCGAATGTATCTAAAGAGGTTCCTTCGAGGCGGACGGTTGTTTGTCTATGACAGAGAGCTGAAGAGCATTCGTCCCGATGGCCTTAGCAGCGTCGCCACGATCGGCGACTACTATGTCACGACTGATGCAGAGGGCAATCGCGACAATAGTGTCGAAGACAAGTTTCTCTCGGACATAGAAACAAAAGCAGCGCCTGTGCTTGACCTCCTCGCTCGGTGCGCGCGGGTTACTAACGAACAACATCTGGCTGCGGCGATGTTCTTCGCGACTCTGTGTCGGCGAGTCCCGGGCTTCGAGCAAGCGTATAACTACATTGGCGATGATGTCGTTAAGTTCACCATGCAACGATTGGCTGGCACACCGGAACTAGCAGCGGAGTTGCTTAAGCGCCGTCACGCCCCAGCGTCGATCAGCCCGGCGGCTCTCGCGAAATTTGTGACAAAGAGTGAGTACATCGCGCGGCCGAGCGCAACGAGTCGTGTCTTCGCGATGATCGATATGGCGCGACCGCTCGTCACCGCATTTCGGGACATGGATTGGTGGCTCCTGCGTTCCGATAGTGCCGCGAGGTTTGTGACCAGTGATGGTCCCATGGGGTTCCTGCCTCTCGATGGAGCGCCGCCAACATATGGTGAGGAAACTTCTCGCGTTTTGAAGTTTATTGCTCTCTCGACGGATGTGTGTTTGATGTTCGCTGATAAGGCGGCGGATAAACCCACCGTGGGCGTGAAGACTGTTGACCCTGAATCCGTTGGGGCAATCAATGAACGCCTTGCGTTCGCTGCAACCAGGCTCATTATCGGCGGCGACCGTGCCGATGTGGAGAGCGTTGTCGCGGCGACCAATCTGGTCGAAAGTGACTTCGTCCCATGCTCGAGAGTCGTGGAATGGCATGATCCTAGTGTGCGGCAGAGTTTCAGTATCTCGCATCGAGTTCACCACGACACCACATATCCGCTACGTTTCGAGTGGCCATGGATCTGCAGCTATTGCGGAACACCATCCACGGCGCTCCCAGTACTTGCATCATCAACGACGCCAGAGGATCCTGGTTGGTACACGATCTGGTTAGATACTCCGTGTGCAGGTTGCCGGATGACGCCGCGAAATACGCGCACATTCCTCACTGCGAAGCCGTTTAATATGATCCCGCGTGATGGCTGGTGAGCGTGAGTCGCCGCCCAACTCCTACGCTGAAGCTGGTGCGGCCCGGCTTCGGCTCGCCGGCCGAGCCGGCTGCGATGTCCCTAGCGTGACAGCGTCACGGCGGTTGCAGTTCGCGACTCAGTTCTGCGAACGTCATTCGCGGCAACCGCCGCGCCGCTTCGGCTTCGGCACGCGGGCCCCGGCCGCACAGCTTAGCGAGAGATCCGTTAGGCGTCCGTTAGGCGCACGAACTTCCCGCATAGGTAGTAAGCACGATTCTAGGCCGCGTCTTTCGGGAGATGTGTTCGAGCACCGTTGAGTTGGGAATGAAATAACTGGTACTCTCTCGAAGAGGTTCACTCAC
>Ga0209382_10004393_pt1 | contig 18888 bp, 11 predicted proteins | sample SoiMetdeltSBSDD5_FD_187599 | JGI IMG/M metagenome (GOLD analysis project Ga0209382, IMG submission 187599) | Bulk soil microbial communities from a Populus tree surrounding site in Tennessee, USA - Soil MetaG P. deltoides SBSDD5 (SPAdes) (version 2) | ecosystem: Environmental > Terrestrial >...
CGGAGGCTGACGTGGGCGGTGCCAAGCGCGCCCAGCGCAAGCGCAAGCAGCGGACGATCAGGTCGGCGGAGACCACCAGCGGCCCGGCCCCCGGCGTGGGGTCCGCCCGCACCGCCGGCAAGCCCGCTGGCGCAGGCCCGTCCGCCGGCGCCCGCCCGCCCGCCGGCGCGCGCCCGTCGGCCGGTGCCCGCCCGTCCGCCGGTGCCCGCCAGGACCGCCGGCGCGTCCTCATCGCAGTCGCCGTCGTGCTCGTACTGGCTGCCGCCGTCGTCGCCGGTGTCCTCTGGCAGCGGTCCAGGTCCGCCCCGCCGGAAGCCACCCCGCAACGCGTCGAGGCCGGCTACCTCGTCCGGCTCGACAACGGCGTCGTCGTCGCCGGCGCCGACACCGCCAAGGTCACCGCCGACGTCTACGAGGACTTCCTCTGCCCCGCCTGCGGCAGCTTCGAGCGGCGCGACGGCGGCAAAATCGACGACGCCCTCGAAGCCGGCACCCTCAAGGTCCGCTACCACGTCATCAACCTGCTCGACGACCTGTCCAACCCGCCCGGCTACTCCCTCGACGCCGCCTCCGCCGCCCTCTGCTCCGCCGAAGCCGGCGCCTTCCCCAGTTTCCACGCCAGCCTCTACGCCAGCCAACCCCGCGAAGGCGGCCGCGGCCACTCCCTTGACCAGCTCGTCCAGCTCGGCCGCGACGTCGGCGCCACCACGCCCGCCTTCGAGAACTGCGTCCGCCAGCGCACCCACGCCGACGCCGTCCGCGCCCAGCTCGCCGCCGCCACCGCCGACCCCGCCCTGCGCCGCCCCCGCCCCGGCGGCGCCCAGGCCTTCGGCACCCCCACCGTCGCCATCAACGGCAAGCCCGTCGACCACAGCGACCCCGCCTGGCTCGACAACGCCCTCCGCTCCGCCGCCGGCTGAACCCCCTCGCCGCGCCACCACCGTCCCTCGTGTACCGTTGTTCCCCGTACCGCCCTGGCGGTGCACCCTCAAGGGGCTGTAGCGCAGCTGGTAGCGCACCACACTGGCAGTGTGGGGGTCACGGGTTCGAGCCCCGTCAGCTCCACTTATTCCAACATTCCGCTTTCGGTGTATAACCGCAGATCAGCGGGCATTCTGATGATCTTGCGGGACTGTCCGAAGTGGACGGTCGTGGCCCGTTGACGTCGTAATGGGAGGATTTTGGGAGAATCGTTTTCACGCCCGTGAAATGGGGTCGTGATCGTTCTCCCACTTGGTGCTCCATTCGGGTGATGTGGCGGGATCTCTTGGCCTGGTTTCATCGGTGCGAATGACGGGCTGGGGCGATCCAGGCTGGGTGCTGCCGTCGGCCGGTGCCCGTGCTCGTGGGGCCGGCGTTTGCCGGGTTGGGTGGCCGGGCGTCAGCTGCCGCGACTGGGTAGTCATGGGTGTTGTTGTGCAGTGCCCCGACCTGATGCCGGTGGGTGTCAGGTAAGCCTTCAGCCGACTGCGTCGCAGCTGACCAGCCACCATCCGGCAGGCTGGGAGAGCGCAGTTGCAGCAAAGTCGCGCATCAGCGGGCACAGCGGTATGAGCGGATGTGGCGGGCTGGTTGTTCGACAGGCTGGTTCGGCGGTTGCCATGCTGGTCTAGTGGATCCGCGCCTGCGCGCTGCTGTCGATGCCAGCGTCTGCCGGTATGAGGAGCTGTTCGCGTTGCACGGGGTCGGCTTTCACGTGGTTGACGGCGTGTGGTCAGCGCTGGGTCCGCCACCGCGGTTGCATTCCGCAGCCAAGTCGGTAGAGCTGTGGCCGGTTCCGGGCGGGCGTTGAGTAGCGTGGCGGCCTGCCGATTCCTTCGGGGTGCTGGCACTTCCCGGGTTCGAGCTGTTGTTCGAGGCGAGTTGGCTGTTCCGGGAGCCGTTGCCGCTGATGCGCATCCCGCTGCCGGCCGGATGGGCGCGGTTACGCACTGCCGGGGAGTTGGCCGTGTGGACAGCGCAACACGGCACGACTGGTGTGTTGCTGCTGGGCTGCTGAGCTCCGTCGGCACCGCCCATCGAGCCCTTGACCTGCTCAAGGGGTGGACCTCGCCGGGGTAGGCGCGAGCGATGATCACGGCAGGTAGGTCGTCGGGGCCGAACCAGCCGACGGCGACGCACTTGGTGGGTTCGCGATTGACGGGTCCATCGATCCAGTGGCGGGGTCTCGAAGAAACTTATTCGCTCCTTGCGAAACGATCATGGCATGCGGGGCGACTATGCAACCGTGCAAGGAAAATTCGGCCCTTCTGTGGTCTGCAGCTTGACGTTCGCGCCGTTGGCCGTGCTAAGTTGCTCTACTCACCTCATCAAGGAGAGAGCAGGTCGAATCGCCTGCCCGACTCGTCCGAACAGGCGCATGTCGTTCGACCGCCAGGAATCGTTGCGGTTTTGGCTGTGTGCCGGCTCGGCATGCAGGCAGGTGGAGCTGTCGTGATCAACGATTTCTGCGAATTTTCCTCTGTTTCTCCGTTGCGGCCATTGCTCGTTGGTGACGCCGTCAGCGACGGCTGCGTCGCTGGCTTCAGCTGGTCACCACCGGAACAAGCAGAGCGCACGACGCATCTGGATGATCGGCTGATCTTGTCCGGGGACGAGCCGGCCGACGCGGCGCCGGCCCGAGCGGTACCGCAGACGGCCGAGAACGCTGTGGCGCAGGGCGTGATGCCACCATGTGACCTGCCGGAAAGCGGACGCATAGAGGCCAGGTCGATCGGCCCGTCGATGCCCGAACGTGCCGACTCCCTACTGGACCTGCCAGGGGCACCGTGGCAGCCGCTGGTCAGACCGCTCCTAGCCGCGGTGCACGCTAGCGGGCACCGCGCGTGGCTTGCCGGTGGCGCGGTACGCGATCTAATCGCCGGTGTGCCGCTGGAGGACGTCAACGATCTCGACTTGACCGGCACGGTGCCGCCAGGGCGGTTCACCGACATCACGCGCCAGACCTTGCGTGCGTGCCGGATGTCGGAGCACCGGACGACGGTGACCCCGGCGTCACTGGTGTGCGCCGTCGTGCCGCCGGGTTCGACAACTAGGATGATCGAATACCGCGGCCTGAACCTAGGTGGGTTCCGATTCCCGATCATGGGCAGCAGCATCGCGGAAGACGCTGGACGGCGTGACTTCTCTTTCAACGCCCTGCTCTACGACGTACTGGGCCACCGCGTCCTCGACGGGTCGGGCGCCGGTCTCGACGATCTGCGGGCGGGGCCGAGGTTTCGCCCCTTGATCACGAGTACCGATCCGGCGGAGGTAGCTCTGATTGTCGTTCGTGCGGCCAAGTTCGCCCACCGCTGGGGAATCTCCGCCGTGGATCCCGAGCTGGCGGCGTGGGTCGCTGCGCTCCCACCCGGCTTGTGCGATTCGCTGCCTGACGCGGACTGGGACAGCCTCAGTCGCTCCTACCGGAAATCGGTGAGCGCGTCAGTGGCCAGCCAGCTCGCCTTCGCCGCGAACCTGCCCGCACCCGGGCGGGATCTGCTCGAGCGGCTGATCGGTGAGGATCGGTGACGGCCGCGCATCGTCCTCTGAGCCCCTGGATCACGCGGTGGCCCCGGTCCCACGCCGGACCGGTGGGCGTTAACGACGGAGACGAACGGGCCGATGCTCGTGAGTGGGCGCTGTTCAGTGCGGGCTGGCAGCGAACGGCCGTCCCGCTGGGAGCCGCAGGGACGGCGCTCGGGCTGCGGCATGGCAACGGTTCGGTCGTGGTGGAACTCGACGACTTCGGCCGTCCGATTGTGGCAAGTCCTGGCGAAGTGGACTTTGTCTCGAAGATCGAGGAGAATTGGCTGACCGCTGAAGGGACCGCCACCGCTTGGTTGGCGCGGTTGGCGCACAGCAGCCTGTCATTGCGGTTTTGGCTCGTCGAGCGATGGCGCTCGGAAAGTGAGCCCCCCGACGAGATCTATGCGATCCTCCCGTGGCAACTACTAGACAGGGCCGTCCAATCAGTGCTGCCCGGCCTCCGAGCCGATGGTGAGGTCGGCGAGCTGGTCGAAATCGGGCACTGGCTCTCGCCGGCAATCCTCGGCCCGCCAGGCGCCCTCGAACAGCTTGATCACGGTCTGCGCACCGGTGACACCGAGGCCGCGCGCGCGGGCGCTTCGGCCCTACTGAGCACCCTTCGCGACATGCCGGTGGAGCGTGTACCGGGCCGTACCCGCGAGATTCTTCTACGCCTGGTGCGGACGCTCGGCGAGGTGGACCCGCTCTACACCCACCTGTCCAGGGTCGTGGAGGCGCAACTGCGCGGCGCCGCACCAGTCCGCAGGCTGAGCACCACACTCGACTCCCGGCTGGCGGCAGCCGCGAGCAACGACGACTCGCGGGAGATCGTCGCGACGCTCGGTGAACCGCCACATCAGATCTCCTTGGTGGAGACGCAGGCGGGCCGCCTCGAACTCACGGCACAGGTGCCGGCAGTGGGCGATACCGGCGGCCCGCTCGGCCGGCTGGAAGCAGCGTTTCTGCCCGTACGAATCACTCCGGAGGACTCCGGCGTAACGTCGATCTACTGGGTCGCGCTCGAACCAGAAGCCGACTACCTGGTAGGAGACCTGGTTTTCCTCCTGCCGCGCGGTCGGTCGGCCCTGGATGCGGACGACGCTCCGGTGGGCCCAGCCGAACTCGCGGGCATCGCGGTAGAGGAACTGCTTCCGTCGCTGTACGCCGCCACCGGGTCAACGGTGGATCGCTGGCGCGAGATCGCCGGCTCGCTGTCCGAGCACCACCCAGTCCGCCGGGCTCTGACGCGCTACGAGGACCAGCGATGAGTAGAAACCTGGAATCGGCACTGGATCGGGAGCCCGTGCTCGACGACCTATTCGCTCCGAACGTGTCGCGGCTGGTCGCGGGACGCCCCGGACGGCGGCTCCTCAGCGGACAGGACCCGCCGCTGCTTGCCTATCTCCGTCACCTCGTCAAAGCCGGTGACGCGGACCGCCTGACGCAGCTGTGCTACGGCACCGTCGCCGGGCACAAGATGCTCAGCGTCGCCGGTTACGACGCTTCGGTGGGCGATGGGCTCGGAGCGCCGTTCGAACCCGGAGAACGACCGGTGGTAAGCGCGACGCGCGCGGCTGCCGCGCTGGGCCTCGTACTGGTGGCGGGCGAAGCTAACGCGAAGGGCCACCTGGAGGTCTTCCGCCGCTGGTGTTCTCGGTCAGGTCTGGTGCCGGCCGGCGCGCCCGTGACACGCGTGCCGGATGAGGTCGTCACCCCGCACGCGGCGATCCTGCGCACCCTGGCGACGGCAGGCCAGCTGGACTTGGTGTCCCTGTGCTGGCTGTTGCAGCTCGACGGCTGGTTCCGGCCCGAGGCCGATGTCACGTCACGCCGGCTTGCCGACCGCATCCGCCGCTGGTCTGACGATCGCCGCCGCCGCGCTCGGCGTGGCCCCAGCGTGCAGGTCGTGTTCGACCGCGGTTCGGAGGGACAGCGAGCTACCTTGAGCCTTGCCTGGCTGCCCCGGTTCTCGCGTGGCCTGGTGCCGGACCCTGCGTTGATGATGCTCAGCGCGGCCGACGCCAGGTTTCTTTCCTCGCTGAACAACGCCTGGAACGCGTCCGGGGGTACCCGCCGCGGTGCCCTGCTGTGGTCGCTCGTGGCGGAAGACGGCCCGATCGGCTGGGTGACCGACGAATCCCTCGGACTTGCGTTTACGCTCTTGGTCAACGAACACCGGAGGCTTACCCGCCGCCCCTTCGGCAAGCTCACGGTCAGCCGACTCAAGCCCCGGGTCACGGTCATCGGCCGGATCGATCCGGACGCTCCGGCGAAGGCATCTCCCGTCTCCGGCTATCGTGCGAAACTGACGGTGATCGAGCCGGAATCCCCGGTCGTCCTGCCGGCGGATGACTACGAAAAGGCTCGCGACGCCAACCGGCTTCGAGGCAACAATGCGGAGCTGCGCCCGGCCACCACGTGGCGGCGTGCCGCCCGGGCCAGCCGCAAGCTGGAGCCGTGGCGGGTTCTCGCGCTAATCGCGACGGTTCTGCTGACCGTGGCGATGGTGAGTGGCGGCGTGATCGCGGTCCTGGCCAGTCACCGGGACGCAGATCAGCGCACGGCCGTCGCGGCCGATCTCGCGGCACGGGCGATCACCTTGAGGAACACCGACCCGGTGCTAGCCGCCAAGCTGGGACTCGCGGCGCATGGCATCGACCCCGGCAACAGCAGAGCGGTCGACGCACTTCGCGACGTGCTGCAAGACAACCGCAATGTCGTCCGCACCTGGAACGCTGAGCCGTCGCTCGTCGAATCGACAGCGGTGAGCGAGGTCCAGAATCGAGTATTGACCTCCGGGAGGTCCGGCACGACTCACGTGTGGGAGCTGTCCACCGGCCGGCTACTGGGAACACTTCCCCGCGACTCAGGGCATCTGACGACAGCCGAGAGTCGACCCTACGCGGTGGCGGAAACCCCTCAAGGGACCATGCTCTACGACTTCGGCGGAGAACACCCAGCTGAGATCGGTTCGTTCCCGGAACCGACGTGCAGCACGGAGACCTACAAGGCGATCACCACATTCAAGTTCACTAAGCACGACTCCGCGGTGACGGCAGTTTGGGACGACGGGACCATCGCGAGCTTCGACGTGGTAACGCGACAGCAAGTCAACTGTGCGTCCTGGTCGGACAACGTCGCGCCTCTTACCTTCCCCACGAAACTCCCCATCGGGAAGGTGCTGGACGCCGTAGTGCTACCGGCCGACGTTCCCGGAGCTGAAGACGAGGTGTTATTCCTGCTCACGAACAACACGGTGATCACGACGGTCGTCGGCGCACGCCAGGCTCGAGTGGAGGTACCCGCGGAAAAATTGAGTGGTGACGCCACCAGGCTCGCCGCGTCGGACGCGGTCGTAGCCGTCGGAACAGCCCAAGGCGTCGCCGTTTGGAACCGGCACGACCACAGCTTGCTCGTGAACCCGGCCGGCGGCCTGGCCACGAAGGTGGACGTGCTGCTGGAGGCCCACGGTCACCTGCTCATCAGCACCGCGCTAGGGACGATCCTGGTCCCACTCGCCACAGACGCATGGGAAATGGCCAACGGTTTGGCCACGCCCAGCGGCGGCTCCGCCACCGTCGCCGCGATCAGCGGCCGCGCTATTGTCGCGGGCGGGCCGGGCGGCCGGATATCGGTACTCGCGGGCTCGTCAGGGGTACTCGCCCTCGGGCAGAAGCAGTCGTTCACTGCGACCTCGTTCTTGCCCGACGGTCGCCTGCTGGCAGCCGTAGTTGACGGCCCGGGCGCCGGTACGTTCAGCCGCGGACTCACCATCGTCGACCCACGGCAGGACCTGTCGACGAACCCGGCCGTCGCCAACGAGCAGGAAAGGCGGTGGACCTACGGTAAGGAGCAGCTTGCCTTCTTCTCCAACGCCGTCGCGTCCACTGGGGCTCTCCTCGCTACCGCCGGACAGTTCCGAGGACGAGGATCCATTCTGGTCTGGCAGATCGACAAGCCGGACAGTCCCGTCGAGCTGACGATGCCGCAACCGAATGAGGACGAGCTCAAGCCCGACGAACGGATCATCGCGTCGCTCTGCTTCACCCTCGACGGGCGGTATCTCGTTGCCAGGCATGTGTCCGGAGAAATGGGCGTCTGGTCGACGGCGGACTGGAAACGACAGGCAACCGCTCACCTGAAACCGGGCAATACGCGGATGGTGGTCCGCGCCGGCCAAGTCGAACTGCTAGAGGGTTCCGACGATGACGCTACGCTCACGGTCCTCGAACTCCCCTCACTCGGCGGCGCCCGCCGGGTACCGGCACCGGGGATGGTGTTCCTGGACGGCGATAGTGATGAGACGTCGTTGGCGACCATGACCTTGGACGGCCGGGTGCAGTTGTGGGACGCCGACCTCAACCCGATCGGTGAACCGTGGCCCCCACCCAGCCTCAAAGACCCGGTGACCGATCTCGCGCTGAGCCACGACGGCCGTCAGCTCGCCGTCGCTCAAGGCGATCAGGTGCTGATCTATGACACCGACAAGCGGCTCCTGACCATGCCACCGCTCGAGGCCTACGGCGACCAGGTCATCAATGTCGCTTGGGCGCTGGACGACCAACTCCTCACCGGCGGCGTGATGCCCCCGGTCCGCGGCAACAAGAGCGCCGGCGTGTTCAGGGTGTGGAAAACCGGCGAACTCGACTGGACCAGCCAGGTATGCCGGTGGGCCGGCGGGGGCCTCACCCGCGAGGAATGGCAGACCTACGTCAGGTCAGCTCAACCATACGTCGATCTCTGCGCGAAGGCACACTCATGACCGGAAAGCTCACCATCGCGATCGTGCTCATCGCATTCTGCATCGCCGGCTGCGACTCGTCGCCACCTGCGCCGGTACCACCACAACCGGAGACACCCGGTCCGGTCGCGATGGCTTACCTCCAAGGCGACCGGTTCGTCTTCGCCGACGCGAACGGCGCCGCGCGCGCGTCCACGCCCGCAGGCAAATACCTCGGCACGCCAATCTGGGCGGCCGACAACCATTACTTCGCCTGGCTCGAAGAATCCCGGTTGCATATCATCGACTCTGCTACCGGCACCGACAACGCCCAGCCCTGCCCGTGCTCCGGGCTCGACCGCCACGGAGACGGATTCGCCTCGGTGACCTCGGCCGGTGACGCACTCCTCCTGTTCACCGCCGCGACCGGACAAGCGAAACGGATCCCACTCGCCGAGACATTGCCCTACGCGACGCTCGCGGCCGGAGGCCGCACTGACGTGGCGGTCAGCGCACCACTGCCAGAAGAACAGGCCGACTACCGCGGCCAAAGCCGGCTGCTCGCCGTCGACGAACGAGGGAATATCCGACCAATGACCGAGGGCCCGTCCAGAGTCTCCTTCACCGGATCCGCCTTGTCTCCCGACAGTAGCCGACTGGTGATGGGCGACGCCCCCAGCTCAGGAGCGTGCTGGAGTGTCGCATCCTTCTACGAACTCAGTTCGGCCGGGCCGAACCCAGCAGGTCATCCCACGGTGCCCGATGACGAGCCGTTCACCCGCGCCGTGCTGCGGGAGAAACGCGTCTACACAGACATCGGCTGGGCAGGTGACGCTGTCGTGGTGACGTTCGGCCCCGGCCACGGTTGTCAGAACATCCTTCCCGCCAGGTACTTGACCTACAGCCTGTCGGCGGGGCGCTGGCAATTCCTGCGGTCGGGGGCCCTCTCCGTCGCCTTCGGCTCCGCTGGCCGGACCTACGCGATCGAACTCGGCGGCGACATCAGCAAGATCTCGGACGGCGGCCCAGTCGAGGGCAAGCTCGTCGTCGTCAAGGCCGACGGCACTAGACTCGAGATCAGCGAGCACGTCAGCGGCCTGTGGGCGACACCCGCGGAACAGGCCGCGGGCCACCCGAGCGCGACCCCGCCGCCGGACACCCGCGTCCTGACCACCGACCACGGACAACAGCTCGAACCCGACTTCCAAGGCCTCGCCACACGGATCACCGCGGCATTGTCGGCGAACGACAGCGGGGCGCTCGCTGAGCTGTGCGCGCATTGTGACGCCCCCACCAAAGCCCTGCTCCAGTCACCACAAGGACGGGACAAGCTTCTCGCCTCACTTCGCGCCCACCCGGCGCAAGACGCGAACTCCGCCACGTACCCCGGCCTGGCGGTCAGCGAATGCACCGACCAGGCGGTCAACGACAAGAAGCCGTCCTGCACCATCGAGCAGATCAACGACGTCGGAGCGCTGGGCCTCAAGACCGATATCGACGGCGACAGCCTGACCGAGGTGTATCGCGCGGCAACGGCAGGCTCGATCCACCTGGCGCGTGACCAATCGGGTACGGCGTTCTGGGCCGGTCAGTCCACTTCGGCGAGAGACTACTTGTCTCAGGGAGATCTGACCGAGCCCCAATACTTCTTCATGTCACCAGACGGCACCTACTACTGCGGGTTCAACAAGGATTCAGCCGCCTGCCAAGGGCCCACTGCGCCGGTGCCGCCGAGACCAGATTCTTGCTCAGAGGGTCCGACCTGGGGCTATGGATTGGGAATCGACAAAGGCAAGGTCGATTTCACCTGCGCCGGTGATGTCATATTCTACCCGATCGGACACGAGCCCGGCGAGCGCGACCGGCTCGCCGCCGGCCAGACGATCAGCGCCGTCGGATTTACCTGCACGGCGCAGGACAACGGCGTCAGCTGCCGCCAGGATGCCACGGGGCACGGCTTCTTCATCACCCGCGACACGAACAAGATCTTCTAGGCTGGGTCGGAAAGTGCTGGGCAGTGCCCGGCTGAGGCGATTAGCTACGTTGATTCCGCGACATCAGCAGCTGAGCCAGCTTGCCGGCGTAATCGGCCGGCCCTTCTGGAGCGGTCGCTCGATGCAGCGCGATCATTGGAGCGTCCGCTCATCGGCTCGATGATGAGAGGTTGGGTTTAGGTTTGCAGCCACCGGGCGGTTGAGGTCTATGGGCACAAACCCCGAGATCCACCGGTTCGGATCACGACTGAACCTGACCAGGGCCGGCGTATTTGGGTGGTCGCATGGGTGCCGGTCGGGTCGAGGGTGCTGTGCGTTGGGTTGGGTATCCCTTAATAGGTGGGCGGGTTGGTGGGGATCGGTGTCAGGTGGTGGTGTGGCGCCAGGTGGTGTCGAGGTTGGTGGTGGGGGTGTTGGCGAGTGTGGTGGTCCATCGTTGTTGGAGGGTGTGGAGGATGCGTTGTTCGATGGTGGGTGTGACGTGGGAGTAGGTTTCTTGGATTTTGTCGGGGAGTTTGTGTCCGAGGCGGCGGGATTGGGCGATTTCGGGGATGTTGTCTTCGATCATCCAGGTTTTGTGGGTGTGTCGTAGGCCGTGGAAGGTCAGTCCGGTGCGGATGGGTTGGGTGCGGTGGTGGGGGTTGGTGGTGTGGTGGTTGCCGTCGGCTGCTGGGCGGAGGGCGCGGCGGGAGAAGTTGCTGCGCCGGTGCAATTCGCCGTCGGGGGTGACGAAGACGTGTCGGTGGTTGTGGGTGTCGAGATAGGTGCGCAGGAGTGGTGTCAGGAAGGCGGGGAGGCGGATGGTGCGGGCGGATTCGGGGGTTTTGGGTGGGCCGAGCCAGAGTTTGCCGGAGCTGGATTCGTGTAGGGCTCCGGTGTGTGGGTCGATCACGATGCGGGCCTGGTCGGTGGGGTTGAGGTGGAGGTTGGGGCGTTGCAGGCCGGTGAGTTCGCCCCAGCGGGCGCCGGTGTAGGCGGCGGTGAGGATGAGGATCGCGCCGTCGGGTCCGTAGCAGGTGGCGGTTTGGTCGGTGATGTGCAGGACCTGTTCGGGGGTGGCCCAGATCTTCTCGGGGGTGGGGGTGCGGCGGCCGCGTCCGCGGCGGCGGGGGCGGATCGGGTTGGCTGGGATGAGTTTGTCGTCGACGGCGTCGGCGAGGATGAGGGTGAACAGTTTCATGGTGTCGGAGACGGTGACATCGGCCAGGCCGTTGTGGCGTAGGTGTTTGGCCCAGGCGGCGGCTTTGGTGCCGGAGATGTCGGCGAGGGTGGTGGTGCCCCAGCGGGGCAGGATGTGGGTGCGGAGTTTGCTGCGGTAGTTCTCTTCGGTGCGCAGGCCGACGTCGAGGGCGTCCAGCCACTGGTCGACCCATTCCGCGAGGGTGAGTTGTCCGTGTGCCGGGTCGATCCAGTTGCCTTGGCGTTGTTCGGATTCCATGGTGTCGGCTTTGTTCTGCGCGGCTTTCTTGGTGGGGAAGCCGGAGATGGACCCGATGGATCCGTCGGTTGTGAAGTAGCGGACTCTCCAGGAGGTCTTTCCTCGTTGCTCGATCCAGGCCATCTGGGTTCTCCCGTTGGCGATGTGGTGTGGGGGTCACGGGTGTGACGGGTTCATGGACGCTCCACTGCCCACAGAGAGCAAGCCCTGCTCGGAAATTATTTTTGATCCTATTCTGTGCGCCGGCCATGCCGAAGTTCGATTCGGGTGCCACGTGGTGGGAACCCGTTGGCGGTTTCATGTGCGGTGTATGGGGTGGTTTCCGGTGTCGATGATGGCCCGGAGGTCTGCGCGGGAGAATCGGAGGTGTTTGCCGATGAAGGTGCACGGGATGGCGCGTTCGCCGGCTTTTCGGCGCAGCCACGATTCCCGCACCCGCAGCATCTCGGCGGCTTCCCCGGGTGTGTAGAGCGTGACAGGCCCCTCGTCAGCCGCCGCGCCTGCGGGGGTTGGACCGGCGGCAGGCGCGGTGTTCGGCCGGGTCCGCCGGTGCTGCCCTCGACGCGCGCGGCGTGCGGGGACCGTTGGGTCCGGTGCGGTCACGGCCAACTCCTTCCAGCCTGGCTGTGCCAGGCGAGTCGATGGACCCGCCTGGCCACGTCGCCATGTGCGCCCATGTCAATAGGCGCGGCAGGGCGGTAACGCGTCGATGAACGTGGCGGCGTCGACCAGTCGTCTCGTTGTCAACGACCCACAAGCGGCCCGCAGCCGCTAGCGCGGCCGACGTCAAATGGATGCGTGCGCCGCGGTGTACCGGATATGGCGCCCAGTTCCTCGAGTACGGCCAACTCAACCACTGCGTTGGGGGTGCTCGCCGTTTGAGGCTAGTTCAGCGTCGAAACCCGCGGCGGGCGTCGGGCACTGGGGGTGCGCGGAAGATGAGGATGTCTTCGTGGGCGATGAGGTGTAGTGGTAGTCCGTGTTGGCGTTGTTTTCGGATGAAGTCGCGTTGGAAGAAGCTGCCGCGGGGGATGAGAGTGGTGTTGGTGGCGCGGGCGAGTAGTGCGACGCAGCGTTCGACGGGGATGAGGCCGGCGTGGGTGCCGCAGGCGAGGATTTGGGCGGGTAGGTCGATGAGTTCGGCGTGTTCGCGCCAGGGTCGGATGGTGATGATGATGTGGCCGCCGGGTTGGAGGTAGTCGAGGAGGTTGGTGAGGATGGTGGTGAAGCCGGCGAGGAGGCGGTGGTGGCCGATGTTGGCGAGGTTTCCGCGGTCGAGGGTGTTGCCGTATTGGTGGTGGTATTTGTGTACGCCGCCGCCGGGGGTGACGGAGACTTGTCCGTGGGTGGAGGGCCCGTACGGCGGTGAGGTGACCACCAGTGCGGCCTGTCCGAGGTAGTGCGGTGGGAGCAGGGTGGTCAGGTGGCGGGCGTCGCCGTGGAAGACCCGCCCGTCGTGCTCGATCCCGGCGTGGCGGGCGAGTGCGAGGTTGGTGTTGGTGACGTGGACCCAGTGTGGTTCGTATTCCACGCCGATGGCGCGGCGTGCGGTGTGGATGGCTTCGATCAGGGTGGTGCCGATGCCGCACATCGGGTCCAGGACGAGGTCGCCGGGTTGGGTGTAGTGGCGGATGGCGTGGGCTGCGATGGCGGGCAGCATCTTGGCCGGGTGCGCGGTCGACTCGGCGACGTAGCGGCCCTTGCGTTGGGCGGCCGGTGAGCTCTGCGCGGTCGCCCACACCGACACCGCAGCAGCCGACGACAGTGCTGCCCGGTCGCCGTCACCGGCTGGGTCGCAACCGTCGATAGCCGACCGCGGGATCGGAACGGTCGCAGCACCGGCCGGCCCGCCGATGCTGGCTCGGATCTGGGACGGGCGGTAGTGGTCGGCCTGGGAGACGGTGTCGGCGACGCCCGGTGCGGCGTGCTCAGGATTGTGTGGCGCAGCCTTGGTCACGAGGTGACTCCGGTCCCGACCGGACGGTCCGTTGGCCCCAAGGACGGTGGTTGGTGATCATGTGGTTGGGCGAAGACGAGGATGTCGGAGTGGATGCGCCGGTGCGGCGCAGGCCGGCCGGGTACGAGCGGCCGGTGCTGCAACTGGGTCCCCTCGCCCGCCGTCGAGTTGTCGAGGTCGGGCGCGAGCTTGTGGTCGTGGATGGGGGTGTGTAGGGCGATGATGTGTTGGAGGTAGAGCAGGTCGGCGTTCTGTCCGGAGGTCACGAGTGGTCCGGTGGGGTCGATCAGGTCGCCGTGGGACCAGTCGCAGTGGGTGAGGATGGCGAGGATTCCGCCGATCCGGAGCAGTCGGGCCGCGAGCAGGGCCACGTGATCGCTGGTGTGGTCGCCGTGGTGCTGGGGATGCAGGCTTGTGATGATCAGGTTGGTGTCCGCGGGTGCGGCGTCAACCCGGGTGGGTACCTCGGTGCCGGTCCTGGTGAGCGGTGGGTCCGCGACGACGGTGGGGCAGTGGTCGAGGGTTTCAACAAGATCAGGACTGATCCGTCGCGACGGGCGTCCGCGCGGGGTCAGGTGCGGCTGGATGCGCACGACCCGCGCTGTCCGGTTGAGGTTGTGGATGGTGGTGAGTGTGGCGGCGAGTTCGTCGTCGGGGTTGGTGTCGGTGGGGTGGTCGATCACCTGGCCTGAGGCGGTGGGGTCGACGGTCGGGCGGTGGGTGGTGGGCCAGGGCAGGAGCGCGACGTGTGCGCCGGGTTGGCTGAAGGAGGTGATGATCGTGGTCAGGATGGGCGTTGGCCACGTCGCATGCGGGTCGATCGGGGTCGGTCCGGATGCCCAGACAGTGGCCGGGGTTGGTGCTGTGGCCAGGTGGTGGGAGGCCGTCCGAGCGGGGTTGGGGTGGGCGCCGGGTGGGCTGGGTCTGGTGCGGGTGGGGGCGGTCGGGTAGGGGCGGCGGTCGGTGCTGCGCCGTGTGCTGTGGGGGGTGCTGGCCGGTCGTGTGGTGTCGCTGCGCCCTTTTGGCCCGCGGCGCGCTGGGTGGTCGGGCTGGGGCATGGATCCTCCAAGAGCACGGGTCTGGTTGGCGTGGGGTAGGGCTGAGGACACCTCTGAACTCCGGAATACGACCCCGTTCGGGACACCCACTCGCCGACTTTCTGCCCGACCTTTCCTACGCCGGGTCTCGATCGCGACAAGGGATGGGCGCGTCGAGGTGCCCGCGCAGCACCCGGGCGGAGAATGGTGCGCGTCCGGTGCTCATCTCCGTAATGTGTGCGATCGGACCAGTGCTGAACCGGCGACGCGTCCCGGGGCAGTCGGGCTGGTACGGCGGTGACCGTGCTGGTACCGAACTAGTACTGCAAGGTATAACCGCAGTTCAGCCGGCTGTGCTTGCGCACTGGTCACGATCTTGAGGAGCTGCTGGATGAGCAGGTGTAGTCCGGTGGGCTGATCTTGGTGGCAGTGGTGGTGATCGCCGGTACCAATTCGGTGATGGTGCGGTGCGGGTGTGGTTTGGGTTTGGTGCTACTGGTTGTGGCTTCCTTGCGGCGTCGTTGTTCTCACGATGTGCAGGGAGCTGTTCATGGTGTCGAATCTGTCTACTCGGAGCATTGTCGGGCGTGGTCTGATGCCGTTGGATACAGCGCGGGCGGCGTTTGAGCGGTTGGTCACCGGTCCGGATGCGCTGTCGGTGGATGGGCGGCTGTTCGCCGGGTTGCCGGGGCGGCGCGTGGCGTTGGATGAGATGCGCGACCGGTTGCTACGGCGGCGCTGTCCGCAGGTGTTGCGGGATGCGGTGTGGGCGCACCTGGTTCTTCGGTCCCGGACCGATGGCGCGAGGTGGAGCCTGGGTTGCGCGGGGGTGGCGCTGCCCGCGTTGACCGCGATCGCGGCCCGGCTCTCGGCCCGTTTCCACGGTGATCCGAGGGACATCCACGCCGCGGTGCTGGCGGGGTTTCTGGGCGAGTTGGCGCGGGTGGATCTGGGTCGGCCGCGGATCATGTTGCGGTTGCGGTGGGCGGCCTACCGGGCCGGGCACGCGGCGCTGCGGGAGGCGCTGGACGCGCCGGTCCCGTCGGGTGGTGGGTTCCGTTCGGCCGCACCGCCGGCGCCGTGGGGGCATCCCGATTTCGTGTTGGCCCGGGCGGTGGCCGAGCGGGTGATCACCCCGGTGGAGGCGGAGTTGATCGGCTGCACCCGCTTGGAGGGGGTGCCGCTGGCTGCCGCCGCGGCGCAGCGCGGTGTGAGTTATGAGGCGGTGAGGAAGGCCCGCCAGCGGGCCGAGCACCGGCTGGTCACCTACCTGCTCCACGACGCCGCAGCAACGTCGGAGGCCGGGGTCGAGGGTGATCTGGCCGTGCAGGTCGCCGACGCCATGACCATCACCGGCGCTGCCGCCGGCCCCACGGTTGCGTCACCGGGCGTGACCGACGTGGGTGGTGGTGTGGGGCGGAAAGTTCGGCGGCGGGTGTCCCGGAATGGATCTGGCAGCGGAGTTCAGGGGTGCGGCAGGAAACCAGCCTCCGCGCACAGCGTGCCGGCTCGCGAGGTCGACCGGGCCGGCCACCCCGACTCCGAAGGTGCTGCCATGGATCCGACCGGCCCGCCAACCCAGTCCACCCATCACCGCACCGGTGGCCACCAGGGCACTGACCAGCGTCGCGGTCGCGCCGGGGGTCGCCGACCCGAACGCGGCCCGGGCGATCATCGGCCCGCGAACCGCCCGGCTTCTGGCGGACTCCCTGCCGGCGCGCCGGCTTCGCCCCGCATCCCCACCGGCACCTGCACCTGTACCTGCTGTTGTGGCCAGGGCGCGGGTGCGGCTGAGCCGGGTACGGGTTGCGTGGAGGGTGGCCGGCGTTGGGCGCGGCGGCTGGTGGTGGTCATTGAGTTGGTCGTGGTGGTGTTGGTGGTGTCCGGGTCGGCGGCGCGGGCGCAGCCCGGTGCCGGTGAGGTGTTGGCGTTGGCCGGCAGTGTGGATGAGGTTCTGCTCAATATCCGCACCTGGTTGGTGGGGATTCTGGCTGGGTTGGCGACGGTGTTCCTGAGTATCGGCGGGGTCCGCTATGTGATGGGTGGTGGTGATCCGGGGGAGATCGAGAAGGCGAAGACCGCGTTCAAGTCCGCCGGCATCGGTTACGGGCTGGCGGTGCTTGCGCCGCTGGTCGTGACTGTTCTGCAGGGCATTGTCGGGGCCTGACCGCGATGACTATGACCGAGTCTTTGCGCCGTGGTGTCACGGCGCTCCGGTTGTATTGGCCGTCGTCGGCGGGTGCTACCCGCCACGCTGGTATCGGCTGTTTGTGGTCGTTGCGGGGTTTGACGCGAGGGCCTGCGCTGGTGCTGGTGGTGCTCGCGGTGGGCCTGGTCGCGGTTGGTGGGGTGTTGGCCGGTAGCGCGGCCGCGCAACCGGCACCCACGCCGCCGACTCCGCCGACTCCGCCCACTCCGCCGATTCCATCGGTTCCGTTGCCGACGGTGGGGTCGTGTGCGTCGGATTCCCTATTGTCGGTGTGTCATCTGCCGGTTCCCACCACCACACCACCACCAGTGTCGGCGTCGCCGTGTGTGGGGCAGGGTTGTATTCCACAGCCATCGGTCTCGGTGTCGCCGGGCGCTCCCGGCGGTGGCCTACCCGGCGGGGGGATTGGCAGCGATGGTGATGGGGCGGAGTGTGGGTTCACCAGTATTGGTGGGTGTGTGACGAATGCGATCAATGGTTTCTTCCGTGGGATTGTCACGGCGGCGTTGAATCCGTTGTTGGATTTGTTGGCGACGACGTTGTTGACGACGCCGACACCGGCCGGTGTGCCGCGGATTGGGGAGTTGTGGGTGAATTCGTGGCAGATCCTGCTGGCCTGTTACTCGCTGTTGGTCGTGGTGGGTGGGGTGTTGGTGATGGGTCGGGAGAGTGTGCAGGTGCGGTACTCGGTCAAGGAGATCGCGCCGCGGATCGTTCTTGGGTTTCTGGCCGGGGCGTTGTCGTTGTGGGTGGCGACCACGGCGATCGAGCTGGCTAACGGCCTGACCGGGGCGGTGCTGGGTGATGGGCTGGATGCGGATGTGACCGGTCGGGTGTTGCGGGATCTGGTGCTGGGTTCGGTAGGTGGGCAGATCTGGGTGGTTCTGGTCGGTGTGGTGCTGGCTGCCATGTTGGTGGTGTTGCTGGTCAGCTATGTGGTGCGGATCGCGTTGACGCTGGTGTTGGTGGCCGGGGCGCCGTTGGCGTTGATGTGTCATGCGTTGCCGCAGACCGAGGGCATTGCCCGGTGGTGGTGGAAAGCCTTCGGTGGCTGCCTGGCCATTCAGGTGGTGCAGAGCCTGACCCTGGTCACCGCATTGCGGGTGCTCCTGGCGCCGGGCGGGTTCATGCCGTTCGGGCCGACGCCGAACGGGTTGGTCAACCTGCTCATGGCGTTGGCGTTGGTCTATATCCTGTTCAAGATCCCGTTCTGGGTCCTCGGATCACTACGCGGCGGCGGTGGACGCTCGCTGCTGGGGTCGATGGTGCGGGGTTTCCTCGCCTACAAGACCTTCGGCCTGCTCGGCATCGGCGGCCGCTCGGGTGGCGGCCGCCGCCCCGGCCCACCCGCGGGAGGCCGAGGTGACAGCCGTGGTGGGAGTGATCCAGGAGCGGCGGATCCGTACGCGCGTGTGCGGGCCACTGCCGGCGGGCAGTACCTGCTGCCGCTGACCGGTGTGCGCCGCGTCCGCCCGGCCCCCACCCCCCACCCGAGCCGGCCGACCGGTCCGGCGTCACGGCGCCGTCCGCAGGGGTGGCAGCTGCGGTTGCCGTTGGGTGGGGACTGGCCGGAGAACAGGCCAGTGCTGGAACGCAGCGGTCAGTACCGCCTGCCGCTGCAGATCCAGCGCATCACACCCAACCCCACACCCCCGGCGCCCGGCGTGTCCGGGCCGACACCGGGCCGTGGGCGTCGGCGCGGTGTTCAGTTGGAGTTGCCGCTGGACCCTTACAAGGGCATCCGGCCGACCCGCTCCGGTCAGTACCGGCTCCCGCTGCAGGGCCTGCGCCGAGTCCCGCCAACCCCACCAGTAACCCCGCTGCCAGCCGCCCCACCACCGGCGGCCAAGGCCGCCGGGCCGCTGGGGCGGCAGCCGCGGCTGCCGTTGGATCTGCCCAGACCCGCCCGACCCGCCCCACCACCGGCGGCCCGGCGGCGGCCGGGTTCGGGGGGTGAGGCATGACCTCGCCGGTGCGGATTCCGGCTGATGTGGACATGGCTGATCGGGTGATCGGCCCGTTGACC
>Ga0209382_10004395_pt1 | contig 18886 bp, 15 predicted proteins | sample SoiMetdeltSBSDD5_FD_187599 | JGI IMG/M metagenome (GOLD analysis project Ga0209382, IMG submission 187599) | Bulk soil microbial communities from a Populus tree surrounding site in Tennessee, USA - Soil MetaG P. deltoides SBSDD5 (SPAdes) (version 2) | ecosystem: Environmental > Terrestrial >...
AAGCTGAGCGCTCCACCGAGACGATCTCCGTGCGGGGAGCGGCCCCGATCGACGTCGACGTCACCGTCACTCGCCACGGCCCGGTCGTCGTCGGCGACCCGAAGCAAGGGTATGCGCTGGCGATCGGCTACGCCTCCATCACCGAGCCGAACCGGTCGTTCGACGCGCTGCTGCCGATGCTCCGAGCCACGACTGTCGCCGAGCTGGACGAGGCGAAGCGCCCGTGGGTCGATCCTGACAACAACTTCGTCATGGCCGACACCAGCGGCACCATCGGCTACCTGACGCGCGGCCAGATCCCCGTCCGGCCGGCTGCCAACGCCTGGCTGCCGGTCCCCGGCTGGACCGGTGAGTACGAGTGGACGGGGCCGATCCCGTTCGAGGAGATGCCAAGAGCCCGCAACCCCGAGCAGGGATTTGTCGCCACCGCCAACCAGCGGATCGTCGGGCCGGACTTCCCGCACCACATCTCGCTCGACTACGCACCGCCGCACCGTGCCGCCCGGGTGAACGCCCGCCTGCGCCCGCTGACGAACGCTACCCCGGCCGACATGGCCGTCGTCCACGCCGACAAGGTCTCGATCCCGAGCCGGTCGTTCGTCAACCTGGCGCTGGCGATCAAGCCAGCGGACGCCGCCGCCGAAGAGGCCCGCAGGCGTCTCCTGGACTGGGACGGCGAGATGGGCCCGGGCAGCGTTCCCGCCACCATCTACGCCGTCTGGCGCGAGGAGCTGTCCGCGGCGATCCTGACGAACCCGCTGTTCGAGCCCCTTGCGGCGGTCGGCGGCAGGTGGGACCTCCTGCCGAACAACGCAACCTCGCTAGCCCAGCGCCTCCGCAACGTCTTCTACAGCCTACTCGTCCAGCGCGACCCCTCGGTGCTGCCGCCCGGCGAGAGCTGGGAGTCGCTCGGCGCGAAGGCCCTCGACAGCGCCGTGACCTGGCTCGCTGAGACGCTCGGCCCGGACCAGGCCGCGTGGCGCTGGGAGCGGATCCACCGGACCCGCCTGCGCCACCCGCTCTCGGACGCCTTCCCGGAGCACGCCGAGCTGCTGGATCCGCCATCCGTCGGCGTCGGCGGCGATGGCGACACGCCCCAGAACGGCACCTACGCCTGCCCGGACGCGAGAGACTACACGATCACCGCAAGCTCGGTGACGCGCTACTGCTTCGATCTCTCGGATTGGGACAACAGCGGCTGGACCAGCCCGATCGGCGCCTCTGGCCACCCCGGCAGCCCGCACTACGCGGACCAGGTCACCACCTGGAGCCACCAGCAGCTCTTCCCGATGCTCTACTCCTGGGACCGCATCGAGGCGGACGCCGAATCCCGCCAGCGCCTCGAGCCCGCCTGATACCGTGCAACTCGACGTCGCGGCTCATCTCGGCAGGCGCTGGCCTCCGGCCAGGACCGGCGCGAACAGGTCGCCCAGCTTCTTCAAGCGGCGCGGCACCGTCTCGAGCGTCAGGTCGCCGGGGCGGACCTTGCCGTCCTCGACCTCCCTCCAGGTGAGCGGAGTGGAGACGGGGGCCCCCGGACGGGCACGGACGGTGTACGGCGCCGCCGTGTTCCGGCCGACGCTGTTCTGGGCGTGGTCGATCGTCACGTGCTTCCCCCGGTGAGTCGGGCCGTGCGAGACGGCGATCAGCTTCGGGTGGGCAGCCTCCAGCTCCTCGGCCAGGCTCTTGACCCAGTCGCGGACCACCTCGAACGTATGGCCGGGCGCGAGCGGCAGGAAGACGTGCAGCCCGTCGCCGCCGCTGGTCTTCGGGTAGCTTTTCAGACCCAACTGATCGAGCCGCTCGTGGAGCAGGCTGGCCGCCCGTAAGACGTCCTTGAACGTCGCCACGTCGCCGGGGTCGAGGTCGAAGACGACCAGGTCCGGCATCGCCAGGTCCGGCAGGCGCGCGCCCCAGACATGGAGCTCGATCGCCCCTGAGTTCGCCAGCCAGATCAGCCCGGCCTCGTCGTCGATCAGCAGGACCTGGATCAGGTGCTTGTCGGTCGCGGTCTGGTACTCGGCTGAGCGCACCCAGTCTGGCGCGGTGTCCGGACGCTCCCGCCGGTAGTATTTCGGGCCGGCGATGCCGCGCGGATACACCACCGGCGTGACCGGCCGATCCTCGAGGTACGGCAGCAGGACCGGCGCCAGCTCCCGGTAGTACGCGAGCATGTCGCCCTTGGTCAGGCTATCCTCGGGCCAGTACGGCCGGTCGAGGCTGGTGACGCGGACCTCGCGCCCGGCCAGGTCCCAGGTTGTCGCGGTCGAAGGCATGAGCGCGTGCCTCGGGCGTCTGGCCGCCAGCATGCGAACCAGACGGTCACGGTGATGATGCCACGCTCCCGCACGAACGGCGCCACAGCTCGCCCCGTACCGAGGGCGCTGGCAGCCTGTTCTGGCCCTTCAACAATTCTTCAGGATCGGCGCGGGGTGGCTTCAGGGAGCGCTGTCATCATCAAGCTACGGGGATGTCTCTCGGTACGTAGCCCCAACCGACCACGAGGTACTAGAGCGACTGCACAATAAGCCCGGACTACAACCGGTTGTGTGTTCGGTACCCGTCCAGGGCACAACATGTTGTGGTTTAGGCAATTGTGCAGTCACTCTACTGACCAGCATGACCGCGCCCTCTCCGATCCGAAACCGGAAGCTCGGGCTCATCTTCCAGGGCTACAACCTGCTGCCGCGGATGGACGCGCTCGGCAACGTCATGCTGCCGATGCTCTACGCCAGCATCCCCGGCCACGAGCGTCGCGAGCGGGCGATGGCGGCGCTCGCCTCCGTCAACATGGCGAACCGGGCCGGCCACCGGCCGAACGAGCTCTCTGGCGGCCAGCAGCAGCGCGTCGCCATCGCGAGCGTTGATCGGCGGACTGGTCGGCGTGGCGATCGGCGTCGGGACCGTGCTGCTGGTCCCGCGCGTCTCCGGACTGGCGGCCGTCGTCCCGCTGAGCGCGATCGCGCTCTCGGTCGGATTCGCCGCCCTGGTCGGGATCGCGTTTGGGGTCTGCCCGGCCCGCAAGGCGTCGCAGCTCGACCCGATCCAGGCGCTCCGCTACCAGTAGGCGCCAACTGTTAAAGAAGCCCTAAATTTGACTTAACGAGGTGTCAGCGGCGGCCTGACAGGGTGTCCTCAGCGCGTATCGTTGCTTGCGTCAAGTCCGTACTGATGGCTATCGTCGGCGCCAGACTGACGACCGCCGCGCGCTCATGATGCGACGTCGCTCATCGCGCTCGGTGTCGGGGCCGCAGGGTAGGTTGAGAACCTGGCACATCCCAATTCCGACGCGTGCGCGCGTCGGCCAACCGGGGTACTAGATGGCGACCGCTGCTCTCGCTCGTATGCGCCCCTGGCGGCCGGGCCGGCTCCCGCCGATTCGGGGGCGCTGGCTGCTGCTGATCGGCGTGCTGATCCTGACGCTAATCGGCTGGTTTCTCTGGTCCCAGTACAACGCCTCGCAGAACACCCGTCCGAACTACCAGTCGGCCCAGGTGTCGCAAGGCACCCTCCGGAACACCGTGGCGGCCACCGGGCCGATCGCCAACCCGACCAGCGTGCCGGTCAGTTTCAAGAATCCGGGCGAGCTGATCGAGGTAAACGTCTCGATCGGCGACCGGGTGACGCCCGGCCAGATCCTGGCACGCCAGCGCCCGGACGACATGGCGACGGCCGTCCGCCAGGCCGAAGCGTCCTACGAGCAGGCGCTCGCCGCCGAGCAGGAGGTCCTGGAAGGGCCGACCGACGAGGTGGTGGGGCAGGCTGACGCGACGCTTCAGGAGGCACGGGTCCAGCGCGAGTCCGCCATCAAGAGCCTGGAGGCGACCCGGAAGACGGCGAACGCGGCGATCAATGCCGCGCTGACCGAGGTCGTCAGCGCGCGGGTCAGCCTGGACGGGGCGGAGAAAGAGCTCGCCAGCACCCTGGAGCAGCGTGATGTGGCGATCGCCAGCGCCGAGCTGGCGGTCCAGAACGCCCAGGTCGCCCTCGAAAACGCCCGGATTGCGCACGAGTCGGCGGTGGCCCAGGCGGCCACCTCGAACGTCGAGGCCCAGCAGCAGGTCGAGAGCGCCCTGAACGACGTTGCAGCCGCCAAGGCGAACCAGGCCGCCACCGAGGAGGTCGGGCAGCAGTCCGGTAACAGCGACCAGGTTTCCGTGGCGAACGCTCGCCAGGCGCTGCAAGATGCCCAGAAAGAGCTCGAGGCCCAGAAACGGACGACCGAGAAGGACCTGGTCGTCCAGCGGCGCCAGCGCGACCAGACCGGTGTTTCCGCCAGGAACGCCCAGCAGGAACGTCAGGAGGCGTGCGCGAACGGCAACGACAACACGTCTGCGTGCAGCTCAGCGAAGCGCGCAGAGAACGAGGCGAAAGCCAGCCTGCGCACGGCCGAGGCCCAGCTCAACCAGGCCGAAGCCGCTGCCCGCCAGACGATGATCCAGGCGTCGTCCGCCGTGACGAACGCCCAGAGCGCCGTCCGGACCGCCGAGGCGAGCATCAACACCGGCCTGGCGAGCACCCGGCAGTCCAACACCTCTTCGCGGGCCTCGGTCAAGTCCGCGGAGGACGCCCTGAAGACCGCGATGGCGTCCGCTGCCTCGACGAAGACCCAGAACGACGCAAGCGTGAAGCAGGCAAAAACCTCCGTCGACTCGGCCGAGTCGACGCTGCGGACGGCGCTGAAGACGCTGGACTCTGAGCGGATCCAGCAGCAGGCAGCGGTGGTGCAGGCGCAGAACGCCGCGGAGCAGGCGCGCGTCGCCGTCCGGAGCGCCGAGGCCGGGCTGGAGAACACGCGTGCTAGCCAGGCGAGCAGCATCCAGTCGGCCCAGAACGCGGTCAACCAGCAAGAGGCGTCGCTCGGCTCGGCGCAGGCGCAGCACGCGGTCAACACCGCCGAGAGCACGGACGCCCAGGTCGAGCAGGCACAGGCCCAGACGCGGCAGCAGGCCGAGGCCCTGGCCACGGCGCGCTACAACCTCGAATCCACGACACTGGTCGCGCCGACTGAGGGGACCGTCGCCAGCATCGGCGGCGTCGTCGGGCAGTGGGTCAGCGGCTCCGGCTCCTCCAACTCGAACGGCACGTCGACCAGCTCGACCTCGGCAGCGGCCGTCTCGTCCACAGGCGCCACGAACGCGACGGGCGGCTTCGTCACCCTGACGGAGATCGGCACCCTTCAAGTCACGCCACAGGTCAGCGAGGCGGACATCGCGCGAATCGCCCCGGGCCAGGGGATCACGTTCACTGTCAACGCGTTCCCCGGCCAGACGTTCACCGGACAGGTGCTCTCGATCCAGCCGATCGGCCAGACCGTCTCGAACGTCGTGGTCTACAACGTGATCTGTATGGTGGATCGGACGGAGACGCGGTTGCTCCCGGCGATGACGGCGACGGTCAATATCATCGTCGAGCAGCAAGACAACGTTATGCTGATACCGAACTCGGCGCTCTCGTACGCGCGCACGCAGGCCGCTGCCGCTGCCGCGCGGGGCACGCCGACGACGGGATCGGCCAAGCCCGGCGGCAAGCCGAGCGGCAAGCCCGGGGCGCCGGCCGATCAGCCGGGGACGCCGGCGACGGTCCTGGTACTACGTGATGGCGAGGCGGTGCCGACGCCGATTCGGATCGGGAGCAGCGACGACCAGAACACGGTGGTGCTGAGCGGGCTGGAGGTTGGCGACCGGGTGATCATCGGTCAGACGGTGGCAGCGCCGCAGAGCCTCGGGACGAGCCTGTTCGGGCCGAAGCCGGGCGGCGGCGGTGGCGGCGGTGGTGGCGGCGGCCAGCAGAAGCCGCAGGCGCCGAAGCCGGGTGGGGGCTAATCAATCATGCAGACCAGCACTGATCCGTACGAGACCCCGACCCTCGCGGGCGGCCCGCCGGCAGGGGGCGAGCGGCCCGGCCCTGACCCGAACCGTGACGACGGCCGGCGCGGGACGCCGGTCATCGAGGTCTCGAACCTCCGCAAGGAGTACCACATGGGCGACACGGTGGTGGCCGCCCTGCGTGGGGTCGGATTGAAGGTCTGGTCCGGCGAGATGGTGATGGTGATGGGACCGTCCGGCTCGGGTAAGTCGACGTTCATGAACGTGATCGGCTGCCTGGACCGTCCCTCCACAGGCTCGTCGTACAAGCTGGACGGCGTCGAAGTCTCGTCGATGGCCACCAACGACCTGGCGGACCTCAGAAACCTTAAAATCGGGTTCATCTTCCAGGGCTTCAACCTGCTCCAGCGGACGGATGCGATCGGGAACGTGATGCTGCCGATGATGTACGCTGGCGTGGCCCCCAAAGAGCGACACGACCGGGCGATGGCGGCTCTCGAGGCGGTTGGGCTGGCTGACCGCGCGCACCACCGCCCGAACGAGCTTTCGGGCGGACAGCAGCAGCGTGTCGCCATTGCCAGGGCGCTGGTCAACACGCCCAGCTTGATCCTGGCCGACGAGCCGACGGGAAACCTGGACAGCAAGACGAGCGTTGAAGTGATGGCAATTCTTCAGCGTTTGAACGCTGCAGGTGCGACAATTGTGCTGGTGACCCACGAGCCGGACATCGCCGCGCACGGCACCCGGAACGTGGTCTTTCGAGACGGACACCTGATCCAGGACAGGATCGTCGAGCAGCCGCTGATGGCCGAGACGGAACTGGCATCCTGGACACAATCGGAGGACTGGTGAGCGTCGCGAGCCCGGCTGCCCCAACCCCCGCTGTCGCCGTATCGCCAACCGGTCGTGCCACCTTTGGTGTGTTGGCTGAGCGCCCGAACCGCCGGCGGGGCGGGCTGCGCTTCACCCAGAGCATCCCGTCCGCGCTCGAAGCACTCCGCGCGAACAAGGGCCGGGCGATCCTGACGACGCTCGGCATCGTGATCGGCGTCGCGGCAGTCATCTCGATCGTGGCGCTGGGGCAGGGCTCGTCGGCCTCGGTCACGTCCCGGCTGGCCGGCCTCGGCACGAACGTGCTGACCTTGTCCAACGCCAGCTCTCGCTCCAGTGGCATCGCGGGCGGGGCCGGCACCGGGAACGCCCTGAAGCTGGCGGACGCCGAGGCGATCGAGAACATCAACGGCGTGGCCGCGGTCAGCCCCATCGTCCAGGGCAACTCCCAGATCATCGCCGGCAACCAGAACTGGCAGACCCGCGTTCAGGGGGTGCGCGCCAACTACCAGCAGATCGGCAACTGGGAGGTCGCGTTCGGCGGCTGGTTCACCGAGGAGGACGACACGGGCGCCCGCAACGTCGTCGTACTCGGCCAGACTGTCGCCACCAGCCTGTTCAGCCGGCCGGAGTCGGCGGTTGGACAGTACGTCCTGGTCCGCAACATTCCGACCGTCGTCGTCGGCGTGCTGGTGCCCAAGGGGAGCGGCTTCGGCGGCGACCAGGACGACGCCGTCTACGTGCCGTTCAACATGGCCCGGGTCCGCCTCTTCGGCGCCAGCAACCTCAACTCGATCAGCATCCAGGCCGAGAGTTCGGAGGCGATGCCCCAGGTGATGACGGACGTCACGAACCTGATCCGGCAGCGCCACCGCCTCCAGGCGAGCCAGCCGAACGACTTCAACATCCGGAACAACAACAGCCTGGTCGAGACGGTGACCGGCGTCTCGCAGACGATGACCTGGCTGCTGGGCGGCGTGGCAGCCGTCTCGCTGGTCGTCGGCGGCATCGGGATCATGAACATCATGCTGGTCTCGGTGACGGAGCGGACCCGCGAGATCGGCATCCGGATGGCGATCGGAGCGAGAGGCAGCGACATCCTGGCCCAGTTCCTGATCGAGGCCGTCATCCTCTCGATGCTGGGCGGGGTCATCGGGATCGTGATCGGCGTGGTCGTCGCCTACGGCGCGAACTACCTCGCGGGCTGGGCGATCTCGGTGCCGCCCTGGTCGATCGGCCTGGCATTCGGGTTCTCGGCGGCGGTCGGCATCTTCTTCGGCATCTATCCTGCACGGAAGGCATCGAAGCTCGACCCGATCGAGGCACTCCGCTACCAATAGGGTCGAGGCACTCCGCTACCAGTAGGGACATCCGTGGCTCAGCGCGGCACGGCGGCCGACACGACCTCTGACCCGCCGGATCTTCCGGCATTGGCGCCGTCCACCTGGCTGGTAGGGCAGCTTCAGGAGAGCGCCCTCGAAGACCCGCCCTGGGCCGTCGAGCAGCCGAAGCGCGGCTACGTCGAGATGAGCGAGCTGGCGTACCGCGTCGCCGAGCAGGCGACCGGCGACCAGACGATCGACGAGATCGCGACGGCCGTCTCGACGGCGTTGCGGCGCCCCGTCAGCGCGATCGACGTCGAGGCGCTGATCGACACGGTGCTGATCCCGCGCGGCGTGGTCCGCGGCTCGAACGGCCAGATCCACGATGGCGACGACGGTACGGCGGCTGCCGTGACGGTGTCAGGCGGTGTGCGGCGTCAGGGGCGCCGCGTCCCCACGGCCCGTCCTCTTCGGCGTGAGCGGATCGTCGGCCCGAAGCGGCTCGAAGCGGTCGCCGGGATCCTGATGTGGCTGTTCTGGCCGCCGGTCATGCTGGTGGTGGTGGGCGTCGGGCTGGCGATGCTGGTCTGGCTGTTCGGGATGCATGGACTGGCCCGTGGGCTCATTCAGGTGCTGGCGGTGCCGGTGCTCCTGCCGGTGACGCTGATTGTGACGGTGCTCGGGGCAGCCGTCCAGGGCATCGGTCCGATGGTCGCGCTGTACGGCGGCGGCGCCACCATCCAGCGGCTGCGGATCTCGCCGCGCCTGGGCCAGCCGGCCTTCGTGGTAGACGTCGCCGACGACTACGGGCTCTCGCGCTGGGCCCGGCTGACGGTGAACGTCAGCGGCGTCTACCTCCAGCTGGTCGTGGCACTGGTGCTGTGCATCCTGGGGCGGCTGCTGGGGGGGGAGTTTCTCTTCCTGGCGGTGGCGCTGCTGACGTTGAACATGCTGCGCCTGTTGCTGCCGTTCGGCCGGCCGGGGGCGGATCGGCTGCTGGCCGACTGGCTGCTGGTGCAGCACCCCCTGCGCTACGCCGAGCAGGCCATCGGGCGGTACGTACCGGGGCTGGCCGAGTCAGACCATCCGTTGCCGCCGCTCAAGCGCTGGGGGCAGATCACCATCGGGGTGTACCTGCTGGCATCAGCGCTCATGCTGGTAGTGGTCGGACTGGTGATCCTCCGCACGATGCCGACGATCGTGGCGACGGCGTGGGCGGCGCTGTCGGCGTACCTGCTCGGGATGGCCGAGGCGCTCGGCGAGCGCGACGCGATCATGTTCCTCGGGTCGCTGTTCAACGCCGCCATCCTGGCGCTGACGAGCTTCTGCCTCGTCGTGGCGCTGATCGTGGTGGTGCGAGAGCTGGCGGCGCGGGTCTGGGGATGGAGCCAGGAGACGCCACATCGGCGCCTGCCGTTCACGATTGGCGTGGCGCTGCTGATCCTGCTGCTGGTGGTGTGCTGGGTGCCGGTGCTGGGCTGGGGCGCGAACGGGGCGCCGCGCTCGCTGGTCGGCATCCCGTACCGGTCGCTGACCGAGCTGTCGCGCGGGACGCTGTTCGACCTGTTCGGCGAGGCATCGGGCGTGGAGACGTCCGTCGACCAGGCCGGCGGCCAGCCCGGCAGACCTCCGATCGTGACTACCGACATCGGGTCAGGTCCGGTGGAAGGGCCGCCCCCGGGCCAGGCGACGCCGTCTGCCGGCTCCAGTGCGGCCGCCGGTGCCAGTGGAAGCGCAGGCACCACCAGCGCGGCCCCCGCCGCTGGAACGCCGGCCGCGAAGCCCGCGCAGATCGGGGCCGAGACGCCTGGGCCGGCGAACGCTGGGCGCGGCACACCCGAAACGGCGAACCAGAGTGCCAATGCGCCGTCCGGCCCCGCGACGACCGGTCCGGCTAACGCGCAGCAAGGTCAGGCCACGACCGGCCCGGGCGCCGCGCAGCCAGAAGAGGGCACGGCCGGCTCGGGCGCCACGCCGGCCGCCCGGGGAACCGCCAACGCCAACGGAGCGCCGGCCGGTCGGGCCACCCCGAACGCCGCTGCGCCGGCCGCGCAGGCAACGGCCGACTCCGGCCCCGGACCGGCGAGCAAGCCGACGACTGGTGCCGCCGAGCAGCCCGCGTCGAAACCGATGAGCGGCGTCGTGGTGCAGCCGGTCAACAAGCCGACCGCCGGTTCGGCCGGCCAGCCGTCGACGAAGCCGGCGACCGGCTCAGCCGGGCAGCCTTCCAGCAAGCCATCCACCCGGGCGACGCGCGCGCCGACCTCCGCGCAGGACGCCGACGAGTCCGAGGACGCGCTGGACGTCACTCCGGCGCCGATGCAGCCATAGCTCCCGTCCGCTCGCCCGCATGCGAATCGGCCTCACGGGCGACGGACCTCTCTTCCCGCGCCGCGCGGATGTGACGTGTGTCATAGCATCGGGCCGGCCAGAGGAGTACGCTGGCGTCGCTGGCCGATCCCACAGTCGGGGCGTATCCCACCTGGGGCGCCGGCGAGAAGGAGCACGTCATGGTCTCGACGATGCCCGTCACACGCGAGGAGATGATCCAGCGAGCCACTGCCCTCGTGCCACGCCTTCGCGAGCGGGCCGAGCGCACCGAGCAGCTCCGTCGCCTGCCCGACGAGACGATCGCCGACCTCGTCGACTCCGGCCTGCTGCGGATCGGCAACCCGGACCGTTTCGGCGGCCTCGGCCTCGACGTCGACACGGCATTCGAGGTGACGCTCGAGCTGGGCCGGGGGTGCGGCTCGACCGCCTGGTGCTACTCGGTACTGAACACCCACAACTGGATGCTCGGTCACTGGCCCGAGCAGGGCCAGGAGGAGTGCTTCGCCGACTCGCCGGACACCCTCGCCTCGAGCGGCTTCGACCCGGGCCGCGCGCGGGTCGAGGTCGTCCCAGGCGGCTACCGCCTCTCCGGGCGCTGGAGCTTCTCCAGCGGCTGTGACGCGTCACGCTGGGTGATGGTGGGCGGCCTGACCCCGGGCGGCCACCACTTGTTCCTGGTGCCGATGGCCGAGGTCACCATCGTAGACACCTGGTTCGTCTCCGGCCTGCGCGGGACCGGCAGCAAGGACCTAGTGATAGACGACGTCTTCGTCCCGAGCTATCGGGCCGTCGAGATGCGGCGGATGCGGGACGGACAGACGGACGGCTGGGCGCTTCATGGCCGGCCCAGCTACCGGGCGCCGATGGCCTCCGTGAACCTGGCGCTCGAAGCACCAATCGTCGGGATGGCGCGGGGAGCGGTGGAAGCGTTCTCGGACCAGCTACGGAGCCGCAAGCGGCCCGACGGCACGCCGCTGACACACTCCGTCGCCAGCCAGCTCCGACTGGCCGAATCCTCGGCCGAGGCGGACACCGCGCGGTGCCTGATGCGGCAGAACACGCGCGAGATCCTCGACCGGGCCACCCGTGGTGAGACGCTGACGATACTCGACCGCGCCCGCTACCGGCGCGACCAGGTCTTCATGGTCAAGCTGGCCGTCCGGGCAATCAGCCGCCTGTTCGAGGCCGGGGGCGGCCATGCGCTGCACGAGTCGAACCCGCTCCAGCGCTTCCACCGCGACGCGTTGGCGGCATCGCAGCACATGGCGATCCGCTGGGACGACTACGCCGAGCAGTACGGCCGGGTCGCCCTCGGCCTCGATCCCGCCCCGACCGCCCTCCTCTGACCCGGCCCCGCCGGGCGGTACGACCAGCATAAAGGTACAGGTGCGACCATGGCGGAGTACACGCTTGACAACGCCTGGCAGCAGGCCCGGCGACGACTCGCCCTGCTCGAGGCGTGGCTGGGCTCCGGTCAGTCGGGCGGCCACCACTCGCAACACCAGCGGATCTCTCGCTTAAGCTGGTCGCTGAGCTTCGGTGGGGCCGCCTCCGGCTCGGGGTGACCTATCATCCCGCTCGGGTGCTCCACGGTCAGCTTCGGGAATGGCGGGTGCCCCTCCCGTGGGAGGTTTACCGGTGTGGGCATGGATTGACTCGAAGCCCCCGTCATGTGCGACATCGCATCGATGAAGGCGCGACGGTTTGCGAGGCGGCCAGGTGGTGAAGCGACACGGTGTCCATCGTTGTCCCCGGTGAGTGAGCTCATACAGGGTGGGCACGGGCAACGACGCCCGTGCCCACCGTAGGAAGGGCGAGCCCCTCGACCTCGGTACGGTATCTGTAACGTGACTGTGACACAACTGCCGGGTGTCACAGTCACGGATGTGCCAATCTGCACCTTCCGTTGTGATAACGCGTTTCGGCCGCGATTCGCCGCGACACGGCCCGCGCCCGGCTCTCCACGACGCTCCCGGCGCGGGCCGTATCCGCCTCCGGGACACCGGCCCGGGCCATCATCGCGGCCAGGCTCGAAGCCGGACGACGAACGAGGACCTCAGGGTCGGGCGCTCCGTCGCCGAGGGTGCATTCACGCCAGGGCGCGTCGCCGATCTATGAGCCGTCTGGTACGTCCTGGACTGACGGCGTCGCAGCCTGACTCGCTGTGGGGGTGACACCCAGCTTCTCGGCCGTTGATCGGGCCGCCGTCGTCGCGCGACCGACCGCCCCCTTCAGGGGCTGCGGTACCGTGGCAGCATCGAAGGCCTGCGCGACCCGCTCGAGCTGGTCGGCGGAGGCTGCTTTCGCCGACGTGGCAGCTTGCCGTAGCGGCGCAGGTGCGGTCTCCAGGCGCCGCTGCGCCTCTTCGCGGACTCGCCTCGATTGGCATACCCACATGAGCAGAATGCCGACAACCGCGCCGAGGAGTACTCGCATGAGCTAGCCTCCGGTTCTGCGGAACGGTCGTCGCCTGCGCCGTCCGGCCCGACGGAGCGTCCGCCAACCCAGTCTACGCCCCGTCAGGACGCACGTAGAGGTCAGGTGGCACCCGTTGCGTGATGTTATTCAACATCGGGCGACCGTCACGGATTCCCACGGGTAACGGCGAGCGCCCCGGCCGTCTGACCCTTACGTTGACCCCATAGCTCACGAAGTAGAACTAGAGGGCCGTGACTGGCAGCAGCATCCGGAGCTCGTCCGCCGCCTCCTTGAGGAGACGGATACTGCTGCTGCTCTGGATACCGGCCTCGCGGATCAAGGCGGCGCTGTCGGCGACGCTCTCACTCCGCTGTGCCCGGAGGAGCAGGACCGTCGCGTCGTACGCGCGCGCCAGCCCGAGCTTGATCGTGCGATCGTACTGATCGAGTCGAACGGAGGGCACCGCCTCGCCGAACGCCTGCCGCGCGGCGAACAGGTTTCGAGTCAGGTCGCCCAACTCGGCGAGGGCGATCGTGTCGAGCTGGCCCTCCATCGCGGCCTGCTGGTGCGCCAGGAGTTGCTCCTGATATTCGCCGAACCGCTCGCGGTGCGGCCTGGTGGCCGCCAGGTACGCCCCCTCGGTGGGAGTGGGCGCTTCGACGGTCTGGGCCGCGCCCGTTCCCGGCGCGACGAGGCCGCCCAGCAGCAGCATAGTTGCGAGCACGAGCGCGGACAGGGAAGCGGGACGCATCAACGAGTCTCCAGGATGACGGGCTATACTGCGAACATTCTCCCACATGCGAAAGCTGGAGATGGACCAGTACTGGCGCGGGCGCAGCTCAGGAGTCCTCTGCGGCTTCATGCTGCTCGCCCTGGCGTACAGCGCCGTCCTGTTCACGTACGGTCCGCTCACCGGGGACGCGTCCATCGACGGGGCGATTGGCGTCGTGCTCGGGCTGTACGTCTGCTCTCACCCGGCCGCCAACGTGCTGGACCTGCTCTTCTTGGACGGCGGCGTCGTGCGCCGGGGGTCCGAGGAGCGCGGCATCACCTGGTACGTTCTGAACCTGCTGGTGCTGATGGCCGGGTGGTTCGTCGTCTGGACCGGGCTGACCCGCTTCACCACCTGACCGGCCATCCGCTGAACCGGTGCCGGGAGCGGCGCGTCGCCGGCTGTCTAGAGGCGCCGCGTCTCGTCGAGCACCGACAGCAAGAGCGGTGCAGATCCGGCCAGCGGTTGCACGTGCGAGCGCGGGCACATAGTATGTCGGCCAGCGCGTGCGGTGCCCAGCGGGCTCGTGGCACACACATCGCTCAGCGCCCGACCTGTCGCGTGACGATCGTGGGCGACGATCGGGACACCCGGCATTCGCCGCTCGAGAACTCCTGGCACGGAGCCGAACACGTGGAAACCACACACCAGCACGGACACGCCGAGCGTAGCCATCACACCGAAGACTGGCACGACGAAGACATCGTCAACCGCTGGCTGGAGCGCAACAAGGAGCGCGCTCCCCAGCGTCGGCGCCAGTTCGTCGCCTTGCGCGCGTTCATCCCGAAGAGCGCCGAGCAGGAGTTCCGTTACCTGAACCTGGGCGCCGGCCCCGGCAACCTCGACGTCGTGCTCCTGGAGCACTTTCCCGGCGCCAACGCGGTAGTGCTGGACACCTCGCTCACCATGCTCAACGCCGCGCGCAAGGAGCTCGCGACGTTCGGCGAGCGCGTCGAGTACATCCAGGCCGACCTCTCCACCCCGGACTGGACCGGCGCCGTCGCCGGCCCCTTTGACTTCATCATCTCGACTCGAGTGATCCACCACCTGCGCGACCCGAAGCGCATCCGCGAGCTGTACGGCGAGGTGCGGGGCCTCACGGGCCACGGCGGCACCTTCCTGAATCTGGACTACGTCCGCCCGGCTCGGGCCGAGCTCGCGCGGCTCAGCGAGTGGATCACCCGGGACGCCGAGGCCGACTTTTCAGGCGCCCCCCATAACGTCGCCGACATGCCCGGCACCCTGCAAGAACACCTGGGCTGGCTCAGCGAGGCCGGCTTCGGCACCGTCGAGGTCTACTGGAAGCAGATGGACCTGGCGCTGCTCAGCGGCATCAACGGTCACCTGCACATGCCCTGGGGCCACGGCGACGATCCGGCCAGGGGGCACTCCGACGGACACTCGCATTGACGAACAGGGGACGGGTAGGACCAACGGCATGACGCAGGAGAATCAGGACGGCGTGCACAGCCACGCCGGCTTCGTCGGGGTGCACTCGCACGAGGGCGGCGCCCCACACTGGCACGACGAGTTCGGCGAGCACCTGTTCGAGGACCTGAGCGCGGAGGAGTATGCCGCGCGTCAGCTCGACTGGCGTAAGCACAACGTCCAGATCGTGACCGTCGGCATCGACATCGGGTCGTCGACCTCGCACCTGATGTTCTCCAAGATCTACATGCAGCTCGTGGGCGAGGCGCCGGACGTCCGCGCCGTCACCGTGGCGCGCGAAATCCTCTATCAGTCGCCGATCTGGCTGACTCCGTACCTGCCCGACAACACCATCGACATGATGGCGCTCGACGAGTATTTCGCCGAGGCGTACGGGGCCGTCGATGCCACCAGAGAGCACATCGACACCGGCGCCATCATCCTGACCGGCGAGGCCCTGAAGAAGGTCAACGCCCGCACCATCGCCACGCTATTCGCGCGGGAGGCCGGCCAGTTCGTCGTCGCGTCAGCCGGCCATCACATGGAGGCGGTACTGGCCGCGAACGGCTCCGGCACGGTGGCGCGCTCACGTCGCGATCAGCGGACGCTGCTCAACGTCGACATCGGTGGGGGCAGCACCAAGCTGGCACTGGTCCTCGACGGCCACGTCATCGCAACGGCGGCCGTGGCGATCGGGGCACGCCTGATCGCGCGAGACGCCGAGGGCCGCCTGAACCGGATTGACGGTCCGGCCCGCACCGTCACCGACGAGCTCGGGATCACACTCACGCCGGGTGAGCCGCTGGCGCCTGCTGATGAGCAGCGCATCGTGCAGGCGTGGACTGACGTCATCGTCGGGCTCGTTCAGCGGAAGCCGCCCGAGGGCCTGGCCGCGAAGCTGATGCTGACCGACCCACTGCCGGACAGTCCGCGTGCGCAGGCGATGACGTTCTCCGGCGGCGTCTCGGAGTACATCTTCCAGCGCGAGGAGACCGACTTCGGCGACCTCGGCCTGCCATTCGCGAAGGCGATCCGCAACGCCCTCAACCGGAACACCTTCGGGCTGCCGGCGATCGTCGACCCGAACCTGGGGATTCGGGCCACGGCAGTCGGCGCCTCGCAGTTCGACGTGCAGGGTGGCGTCAACGCCTACGTCACCGACGAGTCGACCCTGCCGATGATGAACGTCCCGGTCCTCGCGCCAGGCTTCGAGCTTGGAGACACCACACCACCCGAGGTCATCGCGGCCTCGATCCGCGAGTCGCTGACACGGGCCGACCTCGACGAGGGCGCACAGCCTGTCGCCCTGTCGTTCACGGTGGGCGGGAACGATCTCCCAGACGCGCTGCTGCGGACGCTCGCGGACGGCATCCGAAGCGCGCTGCCGATCACCACGTCGGGCTCGGCACCCCTGGTCCTCGTCGTCAACCAGGGCTTCGCGAACCGCTTCGTGATGCCCAACCAGGACTTCCATATCCTCAAGGAGCAGCGGCCCGCTCTGCGCCTGGGCATGCTGCTCAAGGAGGATCTGGGTGTCGCATGCGACGTCGTCGCGATGGAGAGCGTCCACCTCTCTGAGTTCGACTTCATCGACATTGCTCAGATGATGCACCCGAGCGAGGTGGTACCGGTCACCGTCAAGTCGTTGCTGTTCGCGGGCGGCATGGACCGCCGCAGCGTGAAGCAGGCGCTGATCGACGCCGCGCTCAAGCGCTGACCGTCAATCCATGCCTCACTAAAGACAGGCGTCAAGTCGGCGTTGACAGCGGATGGCGCGCGAGTCATAGTCTCGGGAGCGTCCTCAGGGGCGGACCGACGATGGTCTGAGGAGGTTCCTATGCGTCTCGTGACCTGTCGTATCGACGGCGAGCCGCGCGCCGCCGCGCTGATCGGCGAGCCGGGCAGCGAGCGGGTCGTCGACCTACACGCCGCGGACTCGAGCCTGCCGGCCGACGTGCTCGGGTTGATTCAGGGCGGCCCGGCCCTGCTGGATCGGGCCGGAGCCGTGGCCGCGTGTTCGTCGGGCGTGCCGCTCGCCGAGGTGACGCTGCTGGCGCCGATCCCCCGCCCGCCGAAGATCGTCTGCATCGGCGTCAACTACGCGGACCACGCCGCCGAGGCCGGGCGGGCCCTGCCGCGCTGGCCGAGCGTCTTCCTGAAGGCGCCGTCATGCATCGTCGGCCCCGGCGACCCGATCGTGAAGCCGCCCACCACCGAGCAGCTCGACTACGAGGTCGAACTGGCTGTCGTGATCGGCAAGCAGGCGAAGTCCGTCGCGAGAGAGCAGGCGCTGGAGTACGTGGCCGGCTACACGATCATGAACGACGTCAGCGCCCGCGATCTCCAGCTTGGCAAGGACGGCGGGATCATCCTGGGCAAGAACTTCGACAGCTCGGCGCCGCTCGGCCCGGCCATCACGCTGGTAGACGAGATCCCCGATCCGAGCAACCTCGGCATCCGGACCTGGGTCAACGGCGAGCTCCGCCAGAACGGCAACACCCACACCCTGATCTTCGACGTGGCGGCGATCATCGCGTTCCTGACGCAGCAGCTCACGCTGGAGCCCGGCGACGTCATCGCGACGGGGACGCCGGCCGGGGTCGGGCTGGGGATGAAACCGCAAGTCTGGCTCCAGCCCGGCGACACCGTCCGGATGGAGATCGACGGGATTGGCGTGCTGGAGAACCCGGTCGTCTGACGTCAGTCCAGAACGCGGCTCTGGTTCCCCCATTCCACGGCGTCCAGATAGAGTGATTGCCTGTGCGCCGACGACAGGCCGAGGCCCCAGATCAGCTCCTCGGCGGCGGCCCAGCGGCCCCGCTCATACAGCCGCGTCAGGTCGAGCACCTTCTTGAAGCGGTTCGGCTTGCCGAGCAGCGCCTCAGATGCATCGCTGGAGAGCGGCAGCGCCCCGAGCGCCTCCTCGATCTGGCACTGCATCAGGACGTCGATCATCGAGAACAGCCCCATCAGGAACAGGTCCTCGGTCTGAGCCCCCAGCTTGAGCTCCTTGCCGATCAGCTCACAGAACCGCGCCCGGGTCACGGAGGTCACGATCACCTCGGAGAGATGATCGCCGCCGAGGCCGGCCAGGACGACCACCGAGGTCCAGGCGCGCATGCCACGCTCGCCGAGGATGGTGATGGCGCGCCAGATCGTGTCGACCCGACTGCGGAACGAGAACGCCGCCGAGTTCAAGTGGCGGAGCAGCTTGTACGAAAGGTCAGGATCGCGCTTGAACAGATCCTCGACCTTCCGCATGTTCGGGTTCTCGCGGTGGAGCTCGCGGATGATCTCCAGCCGGTGCGCCCGGAGCGCGGGCGCCTGCTGCCGAACCAGGATCTCCGGCTTCGCGAAGAAATACCCCTGCAGGTACCCGTAGCCGAGGGCGAGCGCCCGATCTCGATCCTCGCGCGTTTCGACCTTCTCGGCGAGGAGGCTGACGCCGCGCGGCAATAGCTCGCACGCATATTTCGCGCGACGGTCGTCGTCACACGCGGCAAAGTCGATCTTGACGATATCGACAAGATCGAGTCGCCGGCCAGCGTGCCGATACCAAAGACAAAGAAGCTGTTGGCGATCACCGAGAGCGACGCCTGCTCCTGGTCTGACGACGTGAAGCGATTCTCGCGGCTCGCCCGAAACAGCAGCTCGTAGCCGTACAGGCGCTGCGGCGCGTCAAAGATCGGCTGACGCGCGACGAAGACGTCAGGCAGCGCCGGATCGTTCGCTGTCTCGGACGGTGCGGACGTCACAGGCCTTACCCCTCGAGGGCTAGCAGACGATTGGCGTCGGCCGAGCCTCAATGCTCGACTCGTCTCATACACGCATTCCATCGCCCGAGACCTGGGAGAGCGATGGGGCAGGAGCACAGGCACTACAACCACCGGCGTCACATCACGAAAGGCTTGCGCGAGCTTACCTTTCATAACGCCAAATTCCGAGCCGAAGTGTCG
>Ga0209382_10004396_pt1 | contig 18883 bp, 14 predicted proteins | sample SoiMetdeltSBSDD5_FD_187599 | JGI IMG/M metagenome (GOLD analysis project Ga0209382, IMG submission 187599) | Bulk soil microbial communities from a Populus tree surrounding site in Tennessee, USA - Soil MetaG P. deltoides SBSDD5 (SPAdes) (version 2) | ecosystem: Environmental > Terrestrial >...
CCCGCCACCCAGTGGTCCGCTACGGCACCACGCTCCAAGATGATCTTTTGAGGCGGGATTTCACGGTCAACGCCATGGCGGTCAGCCTGCCGGGGCACGACTTCGCGGACCCGTTCGGTGGGCTTTCCGACCTCGCCGCGCGGGTCATCCGTACCCCCGGAGCCCCTGTCTTGTCCTTTGGTGATGATCCATTGCGTATGCTGCGCGCCGCGCGCTTCGCCGCCCAACTGGGATTCACCGTCGAGCCCGCCGTGGTCAAGGCGATGACCGAGATGGCCGGCGACCTGGCGCGGATCACCTCCGAGCGGATCCGGGACGAGTTCTCCAAGCTGATGCTCGGTGCCGATCCGGTGACCGGGCTCCGCCTGCTCGTCGACACGGGCCTTGCCGACCAGTTCCTGCCCGAGCTGGTCGGGCTCAAGCTCGAGATCGATGAACATGCGCAGCACAAGGACGTGTACGAGCACACGCTGAAGGTTGTCAGCAACGCCACCGAGCTCGATCATCCGCTGGGTGATCTTGTGTTGCGGCTGGCCGCGCTGTTGCACGACATCGGCAAGCCGGCGACGAAGGCGGTCGGGCCGCAGGGTGGGGTCAGCTTCCACCATCACGAGCTTGTCGGCGCGCGAATGGCTAAGGCCAGGCTCAAGGCGCTGAAGTACCCCAAGGACGTGGTTGTGGCCGTGGCCAAGCTCGTCGCGTTGCACCTCAGGTTCTATGGGTACGGCCGCGGCGAGTGGACGGACTCGGCGGTTCGCCGCTACGTCACCGACGCCGGGGAGCTCCTGGATCGCCTGCACAAGCTGACCCGGTCCGACTGCACGACCCGCAATCGCCGCAAGGCGGCCCAGCTCGCGGCCGATTACGACGCCCTCGAGGCGCGCATCGAGCGGCTGCGCGAGGAGGAGGATCTGGCGCGCGTGCGCCCCGACCTCGACGGCAATGCGATCATGGAGCTGCTCGGCGTGCCGCCGGGCCCCATGGTGGGGCAGGCGTGGCGGCATCTCAAGGAGCTGAGGCTCGAGCGCGGTCCGCTCAGCCGCGAGGAAGCCGAACGGGAACTACGTCGCTGGGCTGCCGATCAGGGATTGTGACGCCGTTTTGACGGCTGCGGCTGTTGCGCACCAGGCCGACCCCGTACCAGACGGCCAGCAGGATGAAGCCGAGCGAGACGGAGACGAGGGCGGCGGTCGACCTTCCGTTGGGTGGCAAGGAAAGCGACGCCACGAACAGCCCGCCCACGAAGAAGAGGTTGAAGGCGGTGTCGTTGATGCTGAACACCCGGCCGCGGTAGATGTCGTCGCACTCGTGCTGGATGGTCGCGTCAACGATGATCTTCATGCTCTGCGACGCCACGTTGACCAGGAACGCCGCCACGAGCAGCATGAACTTGTTGAACGGCAGGCCGAAGACGAGGATCACGGCGCCGACGCCGGCCACGAGGGTCACCAGCCACCGGTTGATGCCCAGATGACGGACGGCGAACGGGGTGACGACGGCGGCGAGCGCAGCGCCCGCGGCACCGGCGATGACCACCATACCGAGATCCTCCAGCGACTGCATCGCCCTGTTGTCCCCCTCGCCGAAATAGCGGCTGTAGAGCAGCAGCACGGCCAGGGTGAGGGTGCCATAGAGGCAGCGGTAGAAGGCCTGCAGCGACATGGCGCGGGCGGCGATAGGGCGGCGTACCAGGTGCTTGGCGCCCTCGACCATCCCCCGCCCGACCTCGTACAGCGCTGTGGCGATCCGGCCTGTATGCCGCTCGTGCGCCAGCGGGCCTAGCGAGCCGGTCTTGAACAGCCGCCGGCACAGCAGGCCCGAGGCGAGATAGCCCAGCGAAGCGGTGACGGCGATCCCGCCATAACCGTGCGAGCCCGCCCCCACGACGTTGAGTGTGATGGCGGCGGCCGCGCTGAACAGCCCGATCGAATAGCTGACGGTGCCCAGCGTCGCGGCGAGGGCGTTGGCCGGGACCAGTTTCTCGTCCTCGACCACGCGCGGCAGGGCGGCGGACAGCCCGGCCAAGAAGAAGCGGTTGATGGCGATGACGATGAGGGCGGCAACGGCGAAGCGGAGGTCGGTGGCGTTGAACCACAGAAGCGCGGCGGCCGGGAGCACCATGACGGCGCGCAGAAGGTTGGCCACGGACAGGGAGGCTCGCCGGTCCCAGCGGTCGAGCAGCACCCCGACATATGGCCCCATCAATGAATAGGGCAGCAGCAGGACGGCGAACCCGGTCGCGATGGCGACCGGGCTGTTCTGCTGATTGGGATTAAACAAGATCGATCCTGCGAGGCCGGCCTGAAACCAGCCGTCAGCGATCTGGCTGATCAGCCGGACGGCGAGCAGTCGCCGGAAACCGGAGCCCGCAAGGATCGCCCGAGAGACGGGGGTCTGTGAGATCACGGTCTGCGGCACCCACCCACCCTACGTCGCCGGGCTTGCTAATGGGTTGGCCATCCCGATGGGAAGGAGGCGGGGCCCTGCCAAGTCACCGCGCCCATCCCGATGGAAGGGGGCGCGGCCCTGGCAAGTCACCGCGCCCCTCTCCCCCGTCCTCGACTACTGCTTGGCCTTGGTCTTGCCTTCGACGCTCTTGCCTTCCACGCTCTTGCCTTCCACGCTCTTGCCTTCCACGCTCTTGCTCTCCACCACCTCGGCCTCGACGGCGGCCTTTCCACCGCCGTTGGAGGTCACGTTGCCGCTCAGGCGGGCGAGCAGGCTCGGCAGGTCGATTCCGGTGAGGTCGATCCCCAACTGCAGACCCTGCGCCACGTTGCTAGCGACCGACTTGGTCAATGAGCTCGCGCCCTCAGTGGAGATCACGGTCATCTTGTCGATACTGCGCATCGGATCGGACGCGGCCGCCACCACCTGCGGCAGCACCCGGACCAGCAGGTCGAGCACGGCCGCCTCGTTGAACTGAGCGAACGCCTCCGCCTTGGCGCGCAGCGCCTCGGCCTCGGACTGCCCCTTGGCGAGGATCGCCGCCGCATCGGCCTGGCCCTCGCGCTCGACGGCATCGGCGATCGCGGTGCGCCGCCGCTGCTCCGCCTCGCCCTCTTTGGCGCCCTCGATGGCGTTGGCCTCCGCCAGCGCCGCCCGGCGGGCCCGCTCACCCTCACCGGTCAGGCGGGCCTGCTCCGCCTCGGCCTGCGCGTTGGCGATGGTGGCCTGCCGGCGGGCGTCGGCGGCGAGCACAGCCGCGGCGCGGGCCGCCTCGGCCTCCTGCTCCACCTTGTAACGGGCGGCGTCGGCGGGCTTGCGCACCTCGGTGTCGAGTTGGCGCTCCTTGAGCTCGGCATTGCGCTCGGCCACCTTCTGCTGCTCCGTGAGGATCGCCTGTTGCCGCTCGGCCTCGGCGAGCGGACCGGCCGCGGCCGACTTGGCCTTGGCCGCGTCGATCTCCGCCTGGATCTCGGCCTTCTTCAGCTCGAGCGTCCGCTGGGCGACCGCGATCGCCTCCTCGGCGAGCAGCCTCTCCTGCTCGGCCGCCTGCCGGGCACGCGCCTCGGCGATCGCCGCGTCCTTGAGCACCCGCGCCGCTTCAGGGCGGCCGAGGTCGGCGAGGTACGAGCCTTCGGCGACGATGTCCTGCAGCTGGAAGGTGTCCAGCACCAGGCCCTGGTTGGTCATCGAGTGCTCGGCCTCCTCCGCCACGTTGCTGGCGAAGGCGGCGCGGTCGCGGATGATCTCCTCGATGGTGAGGCGGCCGACTATCGAGCGCAGCGAACCGGCCAGCACCTCGCGCGTGAACTCCTCGATCTCGGTCTGCTGGTGCAGGAAGCGCTGGGCCGAGGCGCGAATCGAATCCTCGGTGCCGCCGACCTTGACGATCGCGACGCCCTGAAGGTTGGCGCGGATGCCCTGCTTGCTTACCGCGCCCGTGATCTCGACGTGGATGCGGCGGCTCGACAGGTCCATCACCTGAAGCTTCTGCACCACGGGCAGCACGAAGACGGAGGCGCCCATGACGACCTTCTGGCCGGACAGGTCATGGGACCGGATCCCTTGAGCGTCGGCGATCCGCTTGCCTTTGCGGCCGGTGACGATGAACGCCTCGTTCGGCCCGGCGACCTTGATCCTTGACGTGATGAAGGTGGCGATGAGCAGGACGAGCAGCGCGCCCCCCGCCCCCGCGATGATCAGGGGTGACACCTTATTCCTCCGTAACTACGACGTTTGTTTCACTGAGCGCGTCGGTGACCACCACCGCCGCGCCAAGACCGATAGGTTTGGACGCTCGGGCGTAGAGCTTGAGGGGCTGGCCACCGATGCGCACCCGCACCTCGCCGTAGCCTCCGGCCGGGATCTGCGACACCACAACGCCTTTGGCGCCAACGAAATCCGACGCGGTCGGGGTCGCGTCGGTCGGCATGTCCTGCGTCCGGGAGACCAGGCGCACCGCGAGGAAGGACGCGGGGACTGCCACGATGATGCCGATGCCAAGGGCGCCAAAGGCTCCCACGCTGGGGCCGAAAAGCTCGTGCGCCGCGGCGGCACCGAAACCCAGGCCGCCGATGAAGCCGGACACCGCCTCGATCGAGACGAAACCATCAGCGATGTCGAACAGGCTTTCGCCGAACATCGCCAGCATCGCGATCAGCACACCGAACGCACCGATGCCAAGAAAAACCATTGTCGCCAGGCTCACGGCGCCAAGGTAGTGGACCCCCGCAACCTCGCTTATTCGACCAACCACGCGACGATGCGCACGACGCCGATCCCGGCAAGCACGGTCACGGCCGAGAGCACGACAATGGTGAAAAGACAGGGCCAGGTGGCGCCGTGGGACTTGGCCGGAGGCCGATAATCGCCCACCGGCTGGGTCGGTGGGCCTGAATCCTGCGCCTCCTCGGCCAGCTGCACCAGCCGCTCGGTCACCCCGTCGGGTAACCCCACAGGATCTCCGGAAAACTGCAACAACCGCAGCCGTTGCCAAGGATCCGGGTTGGCCTTGGCAAACGCGCCCAGCTCCACCGGGCGTACCTCGGTGGTGAGAAAGCCCCAACGGCCTGCCTCCACCAGGTTGCCGGTCTGGCGGTAGACGGACGCCAGAACCGCGCGGACCTCCACGTCATCGGGGAGAGTGGCCAGCAGGGTGCGCAACCTCTGAATCGCCATATGGGTATGCCCAGCCGCCAGATCGGCGCGCACCCGGGCCAATACGTCCGCTTTCGCCACGTGACGATCCTGAGGGAGGAGTGAGCGGATGTAAACCCGTCAGGGTTGCGCGGTCAGAAAATCCAGTCGGCGATGGCGAAAATCCCTACGAGCGCGAGTCCACACAGGACGGCCAGGGCGGCAAGGCGGCCCCAGGTGAGGCGGAACGTCACGCGCATCCGTTGCGCTGTCGCCACTGCACGCTCCGTCGCCCTTGTCCCGGCGGCGGTTGCCCTCGCTCTGGCGGCGGCGGCCCGCTGCCGTGCCGTGGGACGCGGCGGCAGCTCGGCGAGCTTGCGGCGGACGTAGTCGGTCGGGGGTAGGGCATCGGCCGGCCAGCGCAACGCCGAGCGACGGCCTGCCGGCGATGGGTAGGCGCGCTCGAACGCCAGCAACTCAAACGGGTCGGCGGTCTCATCGAGATAGGACCAGCGACCCGCTTCCGCGAGATCTCCAGTCTGTCTGTACACCTCGGCGAGCTGGCGGCGCAGGTCCAGATCGGTCGGGTGCGCCGCGATCAGACTATGTAACCGCTGTTTAGCCGGGTGTGTATGACCTTTCGCGAGGTCATTGGCCACCCGGTCCATCAGGTTTGACTTAGCCATGCCACTCACTATGCCCCGGATCCAATGATCGGGTCCAGGGCATAGTGGCCTTCAGTAGTTGACTGATCAACTGTCAGCGATCAACTTTGCCATTGATGAACGCCTCTACAGCCTCGCTCGCCTCGTGATCCGAGTACTGTACCGGCGGCGATTTCATGAAATAGCTGGATGCGGAGAGTAGCGGACCACCGATCTTGCGGTCGAGCGCGATCTTCGCGGCGCGGATGGCGTCGATGATGACGCCGGCAGAGTTCGGCGAGTCCCAAACCTCTAGCTTGAGCTCGGCGTTGAGCGGCACGTCGCCGAAGGCGCGCCCCTCCAGGCGGATGTAGGCCCACTTGCGGTCATCAAGCCATGGAACGTGATCTGACGGTCCGATGTGGACATCACCCTTGCCGACCTCGTGCGGAATCTGCGAGGTCACCGACTGGGTCTTCGAAATCTTCTTGGATACCAGGCGGTTGCGCTCAAGCATGTTCATGAAGTCCATGTTGCCGCCGAAGTTGAGCTGGTATGTGCGAAGCAACTCGACGCCTCGGTCCTCGAACAGCTTGGCCAGGGCCCGGTGCACGATTGTCGCACCGACCTGGCTCTTGATGTCGTCGCCGACGATCGGCAGGCCCGCCTCCTCGAACTTGCGGGCCCACTGCGGGTCGGAGGCGATGAAGACCGGCAGGGCGTTGACAAACGCGCAGCCGGCGTCGATCGCGGCCTGGGCATAGAACTTGTCCGCCTGCTCGGAGCCGACGGGAAGGTAGGAGACGACGACGTCGGCCCTGGTGTCCCTGAGCGCCTTCACCACGTCCACCGGGTCCTCATCGGACTCCTCGATGATCTCGCGGTAGTACAGCCCGATGCCGTCGAGCGTCGGGCCGCGCTGCACGGTCACGCCGACCGGCGGCACGTCGGCCAGCTTTATGGTGTTGTTCTCGCTGGCGACGATGGCCTCGGCGAGGTCGCGCCCCACCTTCTTGGCGTCGACATCGAACGCGGCGACGAACTCGACATCCTTTACGTGGTACCCGCCGAAGTCGACGTGCATCAAGCCGGGCACGCGCTGGGAAGGATCGGCGTCGCGGTAATACTCAACGCCCTGGACTAGGGATGAGGCGCAGTTACCCACGCCGACGATGGCGACACGCACGGAGCCCATCGCTGGTGCCTCCTCTTTCATTACGGCCGTCACGGGTTGTCCGCCGGCGGTTGGTTGCGCTCGTTGGCGATCAGTTCTTCGAGCCAGCGGACCTCACGATCGGCCGCCTCAAGACCGTGCCGCTGGAGTTCAAGGGTGTAGGCGTCGAGGCGCTCGGCCGCGCGGGCCAGCACTTCACGGAACCCCTCCCGCCGCTCCTCGATCTTGCGACGGCGCCCCTCGAGTATGCGCAGCCGTACGTCCACGGCGGTGCGGGCGAAGAAGGCGAAGTGCACGCCGAAGGCGGCGTCCTCGAACGTCTCCGGGCCAACGCGAGCCAGCAGGTCCTGGAAGCGCTCCTTGCCGTCCGCCGTGATCTTGTAGACCACGCGGCCGCGGCGGCTGGTGAGCGGGGGGACGTCGGCGTCGTCGGCCGGGGTCTCCCCCGCCTCGGTGATCCAGCCTTCGGTCTGCAGGCGCCGCAGCGTGGGGTAAAGCGAGCCGTAGCTGATCGCGGCCCGGATGGCGCCAAGCTTCGTGGCGAGCTGCTTTCTCAGCTCATAGCCGTGCATGGGGGACTCGTGCAGCAGGCCCAAGATGGCCAGGTCGAGCATGAGTCACCCCCTTACCGAGGCTGTTACTTCGATGCGATGTATCGGTGCGATACATCGTTAGGTTAGAACGGTGTCGGAGTCTGCGCAATCCATTCGGCCGTGGGTGGCCTCAATCACGCCGCCGGCTAGCACCCGTGTTCGACCGAAGTCGCACAGTTCCGGCCGACCCGTTACCCTGCAATCCATGTGCGCGCAATGGCGGACCGTCGACTACTCGCTCCAGCGGCGAGCGTTGTTGCGGGAGTTTTATGCGGGCCGCATCGGCAGGCTCGAGGTATGCGACGCCTCGCCGTACCTTAAAAGCGCAGCTCGCTTCCACGGTGAGGCGACAGAGGAGCCCTGTCCGATCTGCCGCCGCGACTTCGTGACGCGCGTGCACTACATCTACGGTGATCAGCTCAAGCAGTCGGCCGGACAGGCGCGCAAGCGCGCCGAACTGGCCGCGCTGGCCGATACTCTGGACGAGTTTCAGGTCTTCGTCGTTGAGGTCTGCCGGCGTTGCGACTGGAATTACCTCGTTGAGCAGTATCTTTTGGGGAACACCTTGGCCAGTGCCCCCGCGAAAGCCCCGACCGGAACGGTGTGACACATGACTTCCTACGGCGACCCCCACGCCGGTGAGTACGACGACGGCCATAGGCCCCGCTCCGGCCGGGCTCAGGTGCCGCCGCCATCCGACGGCTACGGCTATGGCGACAGCTATGTCGACCCTGGCTACTACGCCGCCCCGGTGAACCCGGTGAAGCCGGTGAGCCCGGTCAGCGGGCGGGCCAGCGTCCCGGTGGTGGGCGGGCGGGCCGGCGTGCCGGCGGCGGGTGGCCGTCCGGGCGTGGCCGGTCCGAGCGGGCGCGCGGCGGTGCGGCCGGCGGTTTCGCCGTATGGGGACGACGAGTACGACGAGCGCCCCAGGAAAAGCACGAGCAGCGCCCGCAAGCGCAAGCGCGCCCGCATCCAGAAGTGGCTCATCGCCGGGATCGGTGTGTTCATCCTCCTGATCGGCGGCGGCATGATCGGCGGCAGCTACTTCTACGACCATGTGCCCAGGCCCGAGGAACTGAGCCTGAAGAACAGCACCGAGGTCTTCGCCGCAGACAACACCACCCAGCTGGCCAAGCTCGGCTCGGTACACCGCTCCGAGGTACCGATGAGCAAGCTGAAAGAGGAGATCAAGCACGCGCTGATCGCCGGTGAGGACAAGAACTTCTACGAACACCACGGCATCGACCTTTGGGGCATCGGCCGCGCGGCGTGGAACAACCTGACCGGCGGCGAGACTCAGGGCGCCTCGACGATCACGCAGCAGTACGCCCGGCAGGCCGCCAACGACCTCGAGGTCACCTACGCGCGCAAGCTGCGCGAGGCGGTCATGGCGCGGAAGATCGAGGATGAGTACGACAAGGAGACGATCCTCGGCTTCTACCTCAACACCGTCTACTTCGGACGCGGTGCCCACGGCGTCGGCGCCGCCTATGAGGTGTATTTCGCCAAGCCCGCCGACGACATCGGCAACATGACCGTGGCACAGGCAGCGCTGCTCGGCGCCGTGCTCAAGCAACCCGAGGGCGGCGACGGCTTCGACCCTGCGGTCAACGCCACCAATGCCAAGGACCGCTGGAACTATGTGCTCAACAACATGGTGGAAAAGCAGTGGCTGACCGCGGAAGCCAAGGCGCAGCTGAAGTATCCGGACCCGGCAAATCCGGAGGCACCGCAGCCCGGTGAGCTCCAGAAGCCGAATGAGAAGAGCGGCGGCGCCTGGGGACACACCGACCGTGGCACCGGCTACGTCATGAACAAGGTCGCCGACGAGCTGGCCGAGAAGGGCGTTGTCAAGTACCTCAACGACAACGGTATGGGCAACTGGAAGAACGCCGGCCTGCGCATCAGCACCACCATCGAGCCCAAGGTGCAGACCGCCCTCGAACAGCAGCTCAACCGCGCGGTTCCCAACTCGACGATGAGCAAGCAGAGGGAAAACATCATCGGCGCCGGGGTGGTGATCAACCCGACCAACGGCCGCGTCGTCGCATACTACGGCGGCACCAACAACGGCACCGACATTGACTATGCGGGCAAGGCAGCGCCCCACCCGCCCGCCTCATCGTTCAAGGAGTACACGCTCGCCGCCGCGATCGACTCGGGCATCTCCATCAAGTCACACTGGGACCCGACGGCGCTGCAGAAGTCCAAGGGCGACCCCATCGACCTGACCAACGCCAACCGTGAGGGCGACCCCACCTGTGGCACCTACTGCACCCTCGAGGAGATGACGGTCAAGTCCTTCAACGTGCCCTTCTACCACGTCGCCCAGACCATCGGGCCGGCGAAGGTGCTGGCGATGGCCAACAAGGCCGGTGTGAAAACCATGTGGGGCGTCGACGGCAAGGCCTACGACACGGCGAAGCCTGGCCCGTTCGACGCCTACGTCGGCTTCGGCCAGTACCCGATCACGGTCATGGACCACGCCACCGGCACGGCCACCCTCGCCGCGGGCGGCGTCTACCGCAAGCCGCACTTCGTAGTGAAGGTGGAGCGCAAGAACAAGAAGACCGGAGCGTGGGAGCGGATCCCGCTGGGCGACGAGAAGGTCGAGCCCCAGCAGGTGATCAAGCGCGAGGTCGCCGAGGAGGTCACGTCCGTGCTCAAGAAGATCGCCCCGGCGCTCGGTGGCGGTTGGGAGCAGGCGGGCAAGACCGGGACGTGGGAAAACGGTCTGAAGCAGAACGGGCAGTACGTGTTCAAGAACACGAACGCGCACGCCTGGTTCACCGGCTACACCACGTACCTGTCGGCGACGATCTGGGTGGGCAGCAAGGACGAGAACAAGACGCCCATCAAGGTCGCCGGCACGGGTGATCTCCTCAAGGCCGGCAACCTGGGTTCGGCCGTGCCCAAGGACTGGTGGAGGCAGTTCATGACGCAGGCCAACAAAGAGATGGCGTACAAGGCGACGAAGCTGCCCAACGGGACCGGTGGCCGCATCGGCAGCGAGGACAAGGGTGACGGCAAGTCGCCGACGCCTGCGCCTCCGGACTGCCAGTTGCCGCTCGGGTGCCCCACCAACGGGCCTGGCGGTGGAGGCGGTGGCGGTGGCGGACCGCGGCCCAGCACCTCACCGACCCAGCGGCCCTGACACCGCTGTAAACAACCCGACCATCCACATTGGACGCAAGGCCGCTGGTGCTCTGACCGGCGGCTTTGGCGTTTCGTGGCCGCCAATGGGCCATCTCCGCAAGGAACACAACCAAACGGAAGATTGGGTTTGCCCGAACGATGGCGCACCATCGGTAACAGAATCCGACGGGCAGTGTTCACGGGACGGTGGGCGGGGTAATGGGTACCGGTGGCGAAGGCGCCGAGGGCGGCAACGGGGTCGGCAAAGCGCCGGTGGCTGGCAACGGGCCAGCGTCCGGCAGCGAGCCGGTGGCAGGCGAAGCGCCGATCGTCGGCAGGGCGAAGGTGCCGGGCCGGATCTCCGAGTGGACGGACAAGCTGAAGTTGCCCAAGGAGTGGACCGACAGGTTCAAGGTTCCGAAGTTTCGGGGCCAGGCCGCGGTGCCACAGGCCGCACGCGGGCGCGCCACTGTGCCCGGGCCGGCGAGGCCGCAGCCCGCGCCGAGGCCCCGTGGGCCCAGGAAGCGGTCAAGCCGGCGCGGCACGGTCCTCGGCGTGGCACTGTCGGTGATCGTCCTGCTGGTGGGCTTGGGTCTCATCGGCGGCAGCTACTTGTACGACACGGTCCCGCGCCCCAACGAGCTGACGCTGGCCAACAACACCGAGGTCTACACCGGCGACGGCAAGACGCAGATCGCCAAGCTGGGCACGGAGAACCGCTCCGAGATCTCGATGGCCAGGCTGCCGCAGGAGGTGCGCAACGCGCTGATCGCAGGCGAGGACAAGCATTTCTACGAGCATCACGGCATCGACCTTTGGGGCATCGCACGCGCGGCGTGGAACAACCTGACCGGGGGCACCCGGCAGGGCGCCTCGACGATCACCCAGCAGTACGCCCGGCACGCCGCCAATGACATGGAGATCAGCTACGCCCGTAAGCTGCGCGAGGCGATCATGGCCCGCAAGATCGAGGATCAGTACAGCAAGGAGGAGATCCTCGGCTTCTACCTCAACACCGTCTACTTTGGACGCGGTGCGTACGGCGTCGGGGCCGCGGCCGAGGCGTACTTCGGCATCTCGCCCGAGCGCATCGAGTCGATGACGACCGCGCAGGCGGCGGTGCTTGGCGCCGTGCTCAAGCAACCCGAGCCGGACGGCACCACCAAAGGCTATGACCCGCAAAACGATCCGGAGGCCGCACGCGACCGCTGGAACTACGTGCTCAACAACATGGTGGAGATGGGCTGGCTGCCCGCCGAGAAGCGCATCTCGCTCGCCTATCCCGAGGTGAAGCTGTACGACCCGGCAAGGGGCACCGGATTTGGTTATACCTCATCGGGTACCGGATACGTCATCAACTACATAGCAAAAGAACTCGATCAGCGGGGCGTGATCGCCTGGCTGAAGGAGAACCGTCTCGGTAACTGGAAGAACGCGGGCCTGCGCATCACGACAACCATCGACATGCGCGTGCAGAAGGCGATGGAGGCTGAGCTGAACCGAGCGGTCGAGGGTTCGACCATGAGCAAGCAGCGGGAGAACATCATCGGCGCGGGTGTGGCGATCGACCCGGCGACCGGCCGCGTGCTCGCCTACTACGGCGGCACCAACAACGGCAACGAGACCGACTGGGCGGGCAACGACCAGCCGCACCCGGCAGCCTCGTCCTTCAAGATCTATACGCTCGCGGCGGTCGTAGCCGAAGGCATCTCGGTCAAGTCGCACTGGAACTCCCGCGAGCTGAAGAAGTCCAACGGCGACGGGTTCGACCTGACAAACGCCAGCCGCGAGTCCGACCCGGGCTGCGACACCTACTGCACCCTCGAGTCGATGACGGTCCAGTCCTTCAACGTGCCGTTCTTCCGCGCAACGCAGGAGATCGGGACAGACAAGGTGATCGGCATGGCCAATCGCGCCGGCATCAGGACGATGTGGACGGACAAGGACCTCAAGCCCTACAGCCTTGATCGTGGCATCCCCGGGCGTGACGTCTTCGACTACTACGCGGGCATCGGCCAGTACCCGATCACCGTGCTTGATCACGCAACCGGCACGGCGACCATCGCCAACCACGGCATCCGCAACCAGGCGCACTTCGTGCTGAAGGTGGAGCGCCTCAACCGCAAGACCGCGAAATGGGAGCATCTCCCGATCGGGGACGAGAAGCTGGGCGGCACCGTGGCGATGCCGGCCAACGTCGCCAACGAGGTGACCTCGGTCCTCAAGCAGGTTCCGGTGGGGGTCTACGCGCTTGACGGTGGCCAGCGCGAGTCGGCGGGCAAGACGGGCAGCTGGGAGAACGCCGTCCAGAAGACCGCCAACGCGCATGTCTGGTTCACGGGGTACACGGCGCAGGTCGCGTCAACGTTCTGGATGGGCAGCAAGGACATCAACGCCACGCCGATCAGGACGCCCGAGGGCCACAACATGATCTCGCTGCACCCGAAGAGCATGTGGACGCGTTTCATGGACAAGGTTCACAAGGATCTTGGGCTGCCGCAGGTGAAGCTGGCGGCGGGTTCCGGCGGGACCCTGGGCGATGTCGAGCGCGGGACCGGCATCTCGCCGTCGCCCTCGCCGAGCCCGATCCCCTCCCCCACCCCGAGCCCGGCGCCCACCCTCCCGCCGGCCAACCGGCCCTCTCCCTCGGCATCCAAGACGCCGTGAACCCGCGTCGCGTTCGACCGCAAGCGGGTTCGTGCGGCAGGATGTCGCTCTATGGAGCTTGGTGAGCGGCTGAAGCGCGATCGGGAGAAGGTGGTTTCGCCCGCGCGCGAGGATCCTTTCGTTGGCGGCCTGGCCGAGGTGATCGGCGGCGCCCGTGGGGAGCATGCCGTGCCGGAGACAGCGGGGCGGGGCGGGCGGTTCTGGACCGCAGCGCGCATCGTGCTCGCGCTGACCTGCCTGACGCTCGCGCTGCACTGGATCCAGAAGTCGCCGTGCCGCGATGGTGCGTGGCAGGACCTGCAGCAGTACAAGAGCTTCTGCTACACAGACGTGCTTGCCCTTTACTACTTCGAGGGCCTGGCGGAGGGCAAGGTGCCATACCTTCCCGACCTCGACGATCACCAGGTGGAGTACCCGGTCCTGACCGGCGCGTTCATGGGCCTGATCGGGCTGCCCATCCACGCCATCGCCGCCGGCAACCCGGACCTGAAAATCAACCAGGGGCAGGCGTTTTACGACGTCACTGCCCTAGCGCTGATGGCGTTCGCCGTCGCGACGGTGGCGTTGATCCTCTCGCTGCGCCGAAGACGCCCCTGGGACGCGGCGATGTTCGCCCTCTCCCCCGCGCTGCTGGTCACCGCCACCGTCAACTGGGACTTCCTCGCCATCGTGCTGGCCGTGGCCGGCCTGTGGTGCTGGGCTCGCCGCCACCCGCTGGCGGCCGGCATCCTGCTCGGGTTGGGCGCCTCGGCGAAGCTTTGGCCCGCTTTCCTGCTGGGGCCGATCATCGTGCTGGCGATCCGGCGCAAGGACTGGCAGCCGATGGCGGTCGCCATCGGCGGCGCCGTGGGGGCGTGGCTGGTGACCAACGTGCCGGTGATGCTGCTCAGCTACAAGGACTGGCACCGGTTCATCGAGCTGAACTCCGAGCGCGCCATCGACTGGGGGACGCTGTGGTACATCGGCCGCTTCCTCGACGGCGATTACTTCGGCGGCGCGGCGGCCGGATTTTTCGGTAACATCCCGCTGATCACCAACATGGCGCTCGTGCTCTTTGCCCTGGGTTGCGTGGGCGTCGCCGCGCTTGGTCTTCTCGCCCCGGTGCCGCCCCGGCTGGCACAGCTCGCCTTCCTGGTGATCGCGCTGTTCCTGGTAACCAGTAAGGTCTGGTCCCAGCAGTTCAACCTGTGGCTGCTGCCGCTCATCGTCCTGGCCAGGCCGAAGTGGGGCGCGTTCCTGGTCTGGCAGGCGGCGGAGGTCGGCTATTTCCTCGCCTTCTACGGCGAGCTGATGGGCGCCTCAGGGCAGCAGGTGATCCCGGAGGGCACGTTCGTGTTCGCCTCGTTCCTGCGCCTGGCCACGGTGGTCATGCTGATGGTGCTGGTGGTGCGCGAGATCATGCGGCCGGAGCTGGATGTGGTGCGCGTGACCTACAACGGCGACCCCGACTCGCCGCCCAGGGTGAAGATGACGACGTCCTCCCTCTCCTCGCGCTTCACGTCGAGGCCGTCGACCGACGCGGTCAGAGCGCCCTCGTAGGGCGTGCCGCCTACGTAGTCCTTAAGCACCACAACGGTTTTGACGCCCAGCTCGCGGAGCATGGTGACGCTGGCGGCGTCGGGGAAGGTCTTGGTCGCCTGGCGGATCTCCTGCGTGCGCAGCGGCGTGAAGCCGCTGCCGCCGTTGACGATCGGCTCGAAGCTGTCGGTCAGCCAAAGCATCACGTGCTCGTCGCGCAGCTGATCGCTGGGCAGCACCAGCATCGGGCCCTTCACCTGCGCCAGGGACGGCGGCGGCTTGGGCACCACGGGATGCGGCGTGTTGTTCAGGCCCTCAAGCAGCACCAGTGCCACCGGGATCAGCGTGGCCAGGCGCAGCAGCGGATGCGGCCGCGACGGCACCCGATCCACCGATACCTGTGTTGCCTGCTCCACGAGGGCGCTCACCGCACCGGCAGCCAGGATGCCCAGCAGCAGCGTCGTCCAGATGACCAGGCGGCCCGAGGTGCGCAGGGCGTCCCAGCCCGGCAGGTAGTCGTAGAGCGTCATGTAACCTGGCCGGCCACCACCGACGGTCGCGGTGCCCATCGCCAGGAAAGCGCTGACCACCACGCCCGCCCCCAGCAGGATGCGCTGGCGCACCGTCCAGATGGACATGATGAGCCCGGCGGCCGCGAGTCCATAAAGGACAAAGCCGGGAAGCAGGGTCATCTCCGGGTGCCACGGCAGCGACTCCCGTGCGGCCGTGTGCGACTCGCCCCAGATCGCCGACTCGCGCGGGCTCACAAGGAAGCCGAACAGCGGCGGCGAGTAGAGCCTCACCTCGGCCTCGCTGCGCACCGCATACGGGTGCAGCTCGGCCACGCGCAGGTATGGCAGGGCCATCAGCACCCCGACCGCGGCGAAGAAGAGCCCGCCGAACAGGTCGGCGATGAAAAGCTTGCCGCCGAACGGGAATGGCCCGCTGCGGATGAGCTTGACCACCAACATGATCGCACTGACCACCAGGATCGCGGCCATCACGTAGCCGAACGGCAATCCGATACCGAAACCGAGGCTCAGCTGCCAAGCGGCGACCAGCCATCCGGCAACGGCCCAGAGTGGCTTTCGTTTTTCCGGCTGGTACCCATGGCGCAGCGAGAACCCATGTCCGCGGGCGAGCATGGCGAGGGCGAGCGCTATCCCGCCCGTTGACAGCACGTGCATATGGCCGGCCTGTGCCAGACGCCATGGCGCGTAAGCGAAAGCGGCCCCGGCGACGGCAGCGCCCGTCTTGCCCGCGCCCAGCTGCCTGGCAAGCACGTAGGCGCCGAAGAACGCCAGCGCGTGCAGCAGGACGTACACGATGTTGTAACGGAGGATCGCCGCGCTGAAACCGGAACCGATCATGCCGGCGGGGAAGTAGCCAAGCAGGGTGTCGGTGAAGGCATAGCTCAGCTGCTCGGGATAGAAGCTGTTGGCGTTCCACAGCTGTGAGATGTCGGTGAGGATGGCGTGGCCCGACCAGGCCATCATCCACGCCTCGAGGGTCGGGTCCCACACGTCCTCGGGGATGGTGTGCGCCGGATACTTCAGCGTCGGCCACGTCATGATCGCCGCGAGGGCCAGCGAGGCGAGGGCGGCGAGCGTCCACTCATGCGCGAAGAACCGCCCGACGCCACGGCGGGCGCGAGTCCACCACCCGGGCACCTCCTCGCCCGCCGGAGCGAACTTCGCGAAGGCATCGTCGTCTTCCGCCCTGCCCTCCGCCGCTTCAGCTTCCGCCTCAGCCTCAGCCGCCTCCATCGTCGCCGTTGCCGTCTTCGGCTCAACCTTCGCCTCGGCCATGTTCGTCTCGGCCATCGTCGCCTTAGGCTCGGTCTCCGCTTCCGGCTCGGCTCCGAGCTCGGCCTCAGCTCCCGATCCGGCTTGGGGTTCGAGCGCCGGCTCCGACTCGACCTCGGGCGCCGTGGGCTGTGCTGGCGGCGCGCCGCCGGCATCCGCCGGCTGAGCGGGCGTCTGCGGATCCTCTGGCCGCCGCGAGCGGTCCGGCTTCTCCGAGTCTTCGTCCTTGGTTACAGCGGTCACGGGCCCTCACAGGTTGTCGCGCAGATAGGCGATGTCGGCGGCTTGGCCTTCGGCACCCCCCGGGGTCTCGACCACGGCCGGAGCCCCCGCGACACGTACCACGGCGGCGACCAGCTTGGGATCGATCATCCCGGGCTCGTCCTTGCCCAAGAGATTGTCATGCCTATCGCGCCCGGAGTCGAATGGATCCCGCGATCCGTTCGCATGCACGAGATCGATCCGGCCCGTGATCGCCTTGACCCTTTCGACGATGTTCAGCAGATCCTCGCCCCCGGCATGGGCATGGCACGTGTCCAGGCAGAAGCCGACCCCGAACTCCCCCACCACGTCCCACAGCCGCGCCAGCGCGTCGAACCGCCGGGCGATCGCGTTGTCTCCCCCGGCCGTGTTTTCTATGAGGATCTGGACTCCGCTGTCCTTGTGTTGATGAAGGGCCTTGCGCCAGTTGTCGATGCCGATCGCCAGGTCTTCGCCCTTCTCAAGGTGACCGCCGTGCACGATCAGGCCCGAGGCGCCGACGGCCGCGGCGGCGTCGGCGTGCTGCTGCATCAGCTTGCGGCTGGGGATGCGCACCCTGTTGTTGGTGGTCGCGACGTTCACCAGATAGGGCGCGTGGATGTAGACCTGAACATCACTCGCGAGCAGGTCCTTCGCGTCATCGCGTGGCTTGGGCGCCTTGAATCCCTGCGGGTCGGAAAGGAAGAACTGAACGACATCGGCCTTGCGTGCCGCTGCCTGCGCCAGGGGGTCGCCCGACTCGACGTGTGCTCCGATGCGCATCTCGCCAGAGTAGTACTCCGTTGAGCAAAATGCCGCGCGTGTCCGAGCCCGCTCAACTGCTTCCCCCGTCTCCCGCCGTCCCTGGCGTTGATACCTCCATCGGAGTTAGCCTTGAATCGCCGGTGAGCAACACCGGCCGGTTGATAAAGCGCCAATAGGACTTCTGGCAATCATCGTGACACTTTGTGTCGTAGACGTGTCAGAGAGTGTTATATGCGCTAGTATCACACAGCGGGCAACTCGGGCACCCTCGCCTGGGTCAACAAAACCATAGTCTCCGCGGAGCGTTTCTCTTCCAACCTCGTCGGTGTGGTCGTTCCTCCCCAGGTCCCACCCAGCAGTCGGAAAAGAGCGCTCCGCGGTCCGCTTCAGGGCCCCACCACGGGGCCCTGTATTATTGACCGGCTTGCGCTCATCTGGGCGCGGGCGACGCCAGACCTCCTGCCACGGAACGACCGTGGCCGCCAGCCCAGAGGAGGTGAGAAAGTCTTGCGTCATTATGAAGTCATGGTGATCCTCGACCCCAGTCTCGAGGAGCGCACCGTTGCCCCGTCGCTCGACACGTATCTCAACGTGATCCGGACGTCGGGTGGTTCGGTTGAGAAGCTCGATGTGTGGGGCCGCCGTCGGCTCGCATTCGAGATAAACAAGAAGGCCGAAGGGATCTACGCCGTCATCGACCTGCAGGCAACGCCTGAGGCCGTGGCCGAGCTGGACCGGCAGCTCAAGCTCAACGAGTCTGTGCTGCGCACCAAGGTCATCCGTCCGGACGTCCGCTGACGTCCGGCCTCACCCGACCGAGTGCCTTCGTTGCGCTGTCGTATCCCTGTGGGAACCTAGGGCGACTACGAAGAAGGTCCGAGGAGTAGATCATGGCTGGAGAAACCGTCATCACGGTCGTAGGCAACCTGACCGACGACCCCGAGTTGCGTTTTACCCCGTCGGGTGCGGCGGTCGCGAAGTTTCGCGTGGCCTCGACCCCGCGGACGCTTGACCGCAATTCCGGCGAGTGGAAGGACGGCGAGCCGCTCTTCTTGCAGTGCAACGTCTGGCGCCAGGCGGCGGAAAACGTCGCAGAGTCGTTGCACCGCGGGTCGCGGGTCATCGTGACCGGCCGGCTGCGCCAGCGGTCCTACGAGACGCGTGAGGGCGAGAAGCGCACCGTCATCGAGCTCGAGGTCGACGAGATCGGCCCCTCGCTGCGCTACGCGACGGCGAAGGTGCAGAAGATGTCGCGTTCGG